>Ga0307517_10001314_pt1 | contig 41719 bp, 31 predicted proteins | sample 23_EM_MG_FD_194515 | JGI IMG/M metagenome (GOLD analysis project Ga0307517, IMG submission 194515) | Populus trichocarpa ectomycorrhiza microbial communities from riparian zone in the Pacific Northwest, United States - 23_EM | ecosystem: Host-associated > Plants > Roots > Unclassified | place...
AGCCTGGCTCGAGTCCTCGAGTCTAGGTCTGGACTCGGCTCGAGCCCTCGAGTCCACGGGTCCACGAGCCGAGCCGGCTCGAGCCCAGGTCTGGACTCGGCTCGAGCCGGCTCGTGAACAACACTAGCCCTGACACGCCATAGCAACCATGGAGGGAATATACCCCAGGTCCCATCATTTACGGGAGGCATATCTGGAATTCACTTGTCCATACCATCCCCATTTCTTCCAAAGAAGAAACCACGCAAAGGACACTGCTGGTTCCCTGCTAATGGAATTGAGGTTTTTGATAATGGAAAATGGCGTTGGAAATGTGCTCGGTGTAGGTACCCTTTCTACAAGTTGAATTAGCTTGAGGGTGGTTCGTGGTAACTTTGGGGTATTAGAGAACTTAGATGTATCAAGATTTGACAATTTAGCTGATAACCAATGCGGAGAGTTTAGGTCCGCCCCATCGTGCCCCAATATATACCGACTCATCGACAAAGAATATGAATCAACATCTGTCTTATCAACACGGTGTTAGTAAAGAGTTCCCCGACGGAGGTTTGGAACAAAGCCATATGGCTGGACAGTCAAGACTCGAAGCTGCATTTGGCCGCACTCCAATCCCGGGTATCCGATTCAATAGCGATGTTTTTAAAGAAATGCTAGTTAGATGGATCTATGTTACCAATACGCCCTTCTTTGTAGTAGAAGATCCTACCTTTCGCATACTCTTAACCTATTTGCTCACCTGTGTAAGTACTACTCATTTCCCCTCATACTCTGGCCTAATAGTTCGTAGTTTTTAAGATCTGTCAGAAGTTAATTAACGAGTATGATCTATCAGATATCTTCGCCCAGTGGCCTCCACAATACTCTTCCAAAATCCAGTACCACAATTAGCAATTGGCTCTTAGCTTCACACCTTTCCTCTAGTAGAGTTATGTGCGCATATTTCAAGAGTATTCCATTCCGGATTCATTTAAGTTTTGATTTATGGTCATCTCCCAACCATCGGTCATTCCTGGGCGTAGTTGGCCATTGGGCTACCGAGGATGGCCAACTTGTATCTGCTACCCTGGGGTTTCGCAGATTCTTTGGACCACATAGCGGTTCCAATATCGCTGAAACTGTTGTTAAAATTCTAGATACGTATGAGATAGCTTCGAAATTAGGATATATCACTACCGACAACGCTACCAATAATGATAGTGCCTTGGTTGAGTTATCGAAACTCTTAGCTGTTAGACAGATCCAATTCAAACCAGAGATGATGCGAGTACGATGCTTTGGCCACATAATCAATCTCGTTGTCAAAGCATTTCTATGGGGTACGGACTGGGAGGCCTTCGAAAGGGTAGTCAATCCAGCCGAGGAATATACTCAGGAAAATGAAAAGCAAGCATTAAAGGCCTGGCGGACGAAAGGAGCCATGGGAAAGCTCCATAATATTGGTACTTGGATTTTGAGAACACCGCAACGGCGTGACCGATTTAGCCAAAAGGTACAGCAGGCCCGGGGAGACGCCTATCAAGGTCCACTCCTCCCCCTTGTTGGTAATATTACTCGGTGGTCTAGTGATGCGGAATCAATTGATCGAGCATTTGAACTCCGTGATATTATAGATGAATTCATTGGAATTGCTATTACCGAAGAACGGCAAGTGAAAAGCCGCAGAAACATTCCCGACTCGAGCCAGCTAGCTAGCACCACTAGTAGACTACGAGACCACTGCTTACTAGAGCAAATTACCCTTGATGAACTTTCTTTGGATGATTGGGTGGATCTAACCGCAATTTTGTTCATTCTTAAGCCTTTTCGGACACTAACATTAGACTTACAAGGCGCTAGTACTCGGAAAGATCAGTCTAATGGATATTTAGCACGAGTACTTCCGGCAATGGATGAACTCCTCGCACATTTAGAATCCGCAAAAATCACCTATTCTGATACTTCAATATATAGTATTCATTTACTTACCTCTATTAATCACGCATGGTCAATCTTGGATAAGTAAAATCTCCGCACTTGACTTGCTTGAAGGGATATATAATCCCGGGCTTCCGTGTTCCAAGCTTAAAGCTAACAAAGATAAATGAGGAAATAGATATTACTCTTTGGCAGACAGGCTACCGGCCCTATACGCTGCAGTGGCACTAGATCCCGATATGAAGTTGAAATATTTTGAGGTTGAATGGACCGACCATTCAGATTGGATCCAAATGGCTAAAAGTAAAAGCAAAGATCTATGGGAATCAGAATACAGGTCTCATCCGTCATTCCCTAGGAGCACAACATTCGCCTTACATACCTCCGGTGAAGGTCAACAACACTCTTCAAATGAAGCCGCAAGTGCTACTAGTACCAGTACCGCTACAGATGCTACATTATCGCGCTGGAAAACAAAAAAAAGAGCTCGACTAACACATGAAGATATGGATCAATGGGATCGCTTCCAGATTGCGGAAGAGGTAGATGAGGTCGAGGATTTGCTGGGGTATTGGTCAACACGATTAAAGAACCCACGGTGGAGTCAGCTATCGCATATGGCACTTGAAATTCACAGCATTGCTGCTATGTCTGCCCAAGTTGAACGAGTCTTCAGCAGGTTAGTTCCCTTTCTTATCACACCATGTCATTCTACTAGTTACATGTATTCAACGAACTGAGAACTGTGATGATATATTCTAGTGGGAAAAATCTTATTACCGATCGCCGGGCCCGGTTAAGTGATGAAGTAATAGAAGCTATTGAATGTATGAAGTCATGGCGTAAGGCAAAATTGATTCCGGAGGCAAGACTAGCTGAAGTGGAGGTTATGGTTGAAGATCTCGAAAATCAGGCTCTTAGGGTATCAGAAGTCAGAGGCAGTGGGCTCGTTTCTATTTCTGGTGAATCAGACATTCAGTCTGATGTTAGTACCAGTCTAATTGTGGGCTAGCACTTGTTTTGAGTCTGGTTGTTTTCTAATTTTTTCATATTTCCTCTTTAAAATTATCAGAGAACTTGAACGCCGTTCCCATCTACAATTCATGACAGACTCAGGACTCGACTCCAGTCCTGGGCAGCCCTTGGCAGTGAAGCAGAAACTATCTGTTGGGTTTATATCGGCCCCCAATTCCCTTTAGGAATCCTCACAATTTCTCACCCTGAGACACAGGCAGTCCCCGCCCGTCCGTCCCGGGCCAAGGTGTGGACGGACGCCCGACACCCGTCCGTCCCGGGCATCACTGGGCGTCCGCCGTCCGTCCCGTCCAGACCTGAAGACGGACGGACTGGACGCTTGGGTTCACTGAGCCAACCCCAGTGAAGGAAGAAACAATGAAAGAGCGGATGCCCTAGAACACGTGGAAGGGATCTCGCTCACTGTGGTCTGAATGAATGGCCCGCCGAGGTTAGGATTTTTGGGCCTGGTGGATTTTCTCGGGCTGGCGATGGTTCTGGGAGGGGTGCCGTGGTTCGAGTGCTGCTGGAGTAGCTATCTCAAAGAGTATTGGATCGCTAGATTATGTGGGGTTTTATTGACGGCAATTATAATACCTGCGCCCGGCGATGCTCAAAGCCTCTGGAGTAGGAAATAGACAGGCGATCCCTCCCGGTAAGTTAACACCTTCGGAACCCTGGCTTTTGTGAGTCTCATTTCCGAAGCTCCTAAACAATCAGCCACCCCCCCCTGCCCCCCCAACTATCAAAGCAAAACATATCCGTCCAACAACCAACCTCCGATTCCTCACGTCTTATAATTCCCAGATCACTTGTTTTCCAATACCTCAGGAACGCTAGTGTGCCAGTAGTCCAAGTTGCGGTGGTTCGAGTACCGCACATTGTTTAACATTCGGATATACCAACACGTGTTTCCTTTTTGGCACAAAGTGCGAGTTGTGAAGCTTACATTTCATATTCCTCCTACAATCTGCCCAAGATCTATGTGAATTCTGTTGCTCCATAGCCTGCAGGCGCATGATTAATAGATCCCTACATTGACATTGAGGAGGTTACCGATGAATGGATGGAGAAAGGGGGATACCTTGAGTTTCCGGGTGCATGAAGTGATTCGCCGCTACCAGTGTTATATAGGTTTTTTCGCTTGAGATAAGTGCGATCAGGGGCCTATTTTACCAGTTCACTTAGTCCTTGCCCTTTCGCCTTTTTCTCTGTTAAGTTACACTTGTGTGTATGACACTGTTTTTCTTGTAAATAGGTAAAGCATATGATACTAATTGACGAATATGCGTGGTTCCCACTACTATGATACCGTAGTGTAATAGACATTCTGCTATATAAAGTGTCGCACTTTGCATAAGCTGGTTCATAAAATGAAAGCTTGAGCAGGTGCGAATGACATCACTTTTAGTAGGAAAGGCGAGTATCATAATAGGCCGTGGTTCAACTTAGCCGCGCATCTTGTTCCTCTACTACTGGGGCCGTGGAGTTCAAGCAATAGTCTAGGCTGCTCTCCATGTTGGCGTGATATTGCTACTGTAATTCCTAAGGTCAACTGGCAGCTCAGTTGGGTGTCTTGCTTATGAAGAGCTTGCGGAAGGTTTGAGATGGGTGGGCAGATTGCGACTCACATCCCGCTTAGGCTTTAGGGCTCGACCAGAGCGGCCCAAGAGAACCCGGCTCACATAAGGCAGGCTTGACCCAACTCAACTAGAGCCTCATTTCATGTTCGCTTACCCACCGTAATCCACAAAGCCTTACATCCGCCCAAGCGCTTATCCTTCTTAAACGAAGGAACAACACCACCGTAAAATCTCATGAAAGTCGGAATGGCACTGGTGATGATTTTCTTGAAGGTGCCCAATCGCCACTCGCTGTATGTTTAAACTGTGACGAATTGGAGTTCTTCGTGCCTTCCTGTTGGTTCAGCTACCTTGCTCGAGTAGTTTCACCTCAGTTAGCTTCAATGCATTTTCCGGCTTTCTTAAGAATATATGGTAGTGCAAGCCAGCTCCTATCATAAGGGCTATGATATGGTATGCTAGAATAATTGAACCTTACCCTAAGGCGTCACTAAACTAGAGAAAACCGACCGCTTGTGCACCAGGCTTGGGGCAAAAAAAAAAGAAAAAAAGGGAAAGAGCGCCGGGCGTCCTAGCGCGATTTCAACCAACACCATTATTCCATCCAAATCCTTACCTTTGCTGCCCTAAATCTAGACTGTAAATCCTTGCTCGACCAACCGGGTGGGGGAACAACTGCACTGTATCATACCCGTCTTGGGAGCTCTGAGCATGCGGGTAATTACGCAACATTTCCTTACACCCGCATGCCGATAAGTTAAGCGACGACCTGACTGGCGCGTGGATGCCTTGCTTACCAGAGCCTCTCCCTTTTTGCCACACGTCCTAAAAAACTCTTTCTACCCTTTTTTAAGACATTGGTCTCTAATTCTGAAGGTAGCGAGCGACATGACCGGGGAGTCCCGGCAGGGTGTAGCTGAACGACCCCCCCAACGTTTACATTAAACGAGAAAGTAAGCTAGTCAGGAAAAATGGCCAGAGCCCCCACAGCCTCAACCACGGCAATGGTAATAACATTTCCGGCCACAGCTCCGGCAGCTATCGTACAAGAGCACTCCGTCCGCACCCCTCCCACGGCGAGGAGTTCATAAGGCGCCGTGATTCAAGCCACTCCCGAACCTCTACGCGCAGCACCTACAACGGTTGCAGCAGCGCGGAATTCACCCCCTCATCCAATCCACACCGATACTCTTTAGCACTCATTTTCCTACCCTGCTACCCCACTACCTCGCTGCTAGCCTATTCTATTACCCCTACGGGGCGCCGCTTGCCATTCCTAAGTCGATGCAATCCCTCTCCATCGCACAGGGCAAATCCCCATGACCTAGGCCGCCATCGCAATATTCCCGCTCGTTTCCGGTACCGCTAACCCTGCGCTCATGCCCTCGATCCCCGGCAAACCAAGCACCAGCCCTTCCTATCCCCTTCCAGTCCTACTTCAGGCTATTCCGGAAACTGGTTGGAGATGACCCGGCCCGCCTAAGGTAATCCCGGTATAGTAGCACGATGAACTTCCCATCTCGGCAAGGTTCCGACCTATGCACATGACATCATCCCGGCAGGGGTTAAGTCGCCTACGGGGGGCGTAAGGGAACCGTAGGCACCTAGCTACCTGATGTGCTCCCGCGCCCTGGGATGGGCGGAAGAAACGCTGGATGAAAGAACATGATGGGGCGCTTCGTTCGCATAACCAAGTTCAGGATGGGACAGCCGCAGATCACGGAGGGCCTTTCGGAAGAGATTATACATAGAGCCGGCCTCGCTAATCGCGGTGAGGGGAGAAACAATGAAAGCCCGGATGCCCTGGAACCTGTGGGGGGACCTCACTCATAGGGTTCAAGATGAATGGCCTGCGGAGGTTAGGATTTTTGGACTTGGTGGATTTGCCCGCGCTAGTAATGTTTCCCTGAGAGTGGGTGGCTCGGGTATTGGTGGAGTAGCTATCCCAAGGAGAATTGGATCGCTACATGGGTGGGGTGTTATTGGCGGCAATGCTAATATCTGGGCTCGGCATTTCTCCCGGCCTCCGGGATGGGGAATGGACAAAGGAGCTACCTGTGGTAATTTCATTGCTTCGCAGCGCTGGCTTTTGTGAGTACCATCTCCAAAGCTCCAATGCGATCTGCCGCACCCCCGTAACTATCCCGTAACTATCCAACAAAAACATATCCTTCCAACACCCAACATCCTGTTTCCCGCGCCTTGCGATTCCCACATTACTTGACTCCCCCAAAAGCCCCCGAAACATGAGTCTGTCAGTGGCCCTAGTTCTAGTTGTTCAAGTGCGGCACATTGTTTAACAATCGATTATACTGGATTTACTTTCTTTTGCTATCATGGGAGTGTATGAAGGAGTAATGCTAGGTGGGGGGATACCGAGATGAGTGTGGTGATCCGTGAAAGGATCAGAGCGTGTTATTTGTATTTTATCTACCGGTATACGCCTGTCTTTGCCGTTATTAGTTTTAGATAGAGTGCGAATGAGCGAACAGTGACACAAAGTACGAGCTGTAGGAGCTACATCTCATCTCCCTCCTACAATGTGCCCAAGGTCCATGTGAGTTCTATTACTCTATCGTCTGCGGGCGCCATGATCCATAATTTCCAATATTGACATTGGGGAGGTTACCAATGAATGTATTGAGAAATGGAGATCCTTTGAGTTTCCATGTGTGTAAAGTGATTGCCACTACGGCGACTGTACCAATAGCACATTTTTTTCCGGATTGAGTTTTGGCTTGAGCTAAATACGATCAGGCCCCTCTTTTACAAATTCGCTTGCTCCCTCCGCGTTCCTTTTTTCCTGCCTTAACTTATACTTGCCTGCATGATACCGGGTTTTCTTCTAAATACGTAAAATATGCTGTATTTATTCATAAATACCCGTGGTTCCGACTTCTAACTACTATACATCACTACGCTGAAAGCCAAACACGGAAATGTGTGATATGGGCACGGAGCCCAAATTCAGGAACGGTAGACCGATATTTTGCATCAGAATATAATATCTACTAGCTTGCTCTACTATCTCGGGATGGTACAGCAGTGACACCATAGATATCTTCATTGATAGCTGCCCAGGAAGAACAGCTACCAGAGACAGAAGTGTGCTGCCGGCTCAACACACCTCCCCCTCTCATACACCCCCCCCACCACTTCTGCCAACTGCCAAGGTCTCTATCCAAAATCAGTGGATTACTCACATATTCTAGCTTTCCGACTTTCCTGAAAAATACCCCCTCAACCAGCCTCTCATAGATCACCTTTATACCGAATAAATTTCGGTAGCTCCGACTTTTTCCCAACCAAAGTTTCTGGCTTTTTTCGGGGGATGTATTTAGGAGGCTGGCGTATTTGCAACGCTCGTGTATAATTACAATTCTTTAAGTATCTGCTGCTGGCCAATTTCATAACCCGATTGAGCGCGACATGGGTAAGAGAAGGGAAGGGGGAGAGTTAATTCCCTTTTGTATGCTAGCCGTCGGGAACGCCTGCGCTAAAACCTCTGGTATCGGAAAGGAAAATCTATGTGCAGTTTATCCATCTGTTGATCTATCTATCCAGCGCTAATAGGGGAAAACATTGAAATATACATCGGAGAAGGAAAAATAGAAAAGAGGGATATCCTTGAAAACGGAACTTATGCCGACGGGGAATGATTGCCATGATAAATAGAGGAGAATGAGAAATGAAACAGTCCTCCGATTTCTGCATGCTCAATCCAATAAACAGGGACTTCTGCACCTTCACATATACTGGAATGTTTCGAAGGGGTATAAATTAAGATAAAAGTAGGATTTCAACAGAACAGAGCCAGAGAGAACTCTATCGTCGGGTTTTCGGGCAAAGGTAGAAGACACGAGGGGAAAGTAGGAGGATCGAAATGGCGACACCAACGCAGAGAAGGCGCCCGGAGGTTGAGAAGGAAGAGGTCTGGAAAAGCAGGGATCTCGTCCGGTTGGAGGGTAATCAATTGGGTGCTCCGGGTTTAACTTGCTGTAGATTCTTGAATTGCTAGTTGGGTGGCTGGGGAACCGGGCCTTCCATAGACATCCGGGCTTGCAAAAGTTTAACAACTCCTTTATGGTCTTTCCGAGTGGCACACGCGAGTGGTGTTTGACCATCCTCATCCGGGCGATGGGGGTTGACATCTTCTCGTCGTAGTAATAGGTCAACCACTCCTTCATACCCCTTGCTCGCCGCCCACCCGAGTGGTGTTTTATTATACTTATCAAGGCAATTGGGGTCTACATCGTCTCGTGCCAGCAGTAGCTTGGCCGTGCCCTTTTGTCCCCAGCAAGCAGCACATCCGAGTGGTGTTGTAGCATCCTCATCGGGGCGATTGGGGTCGACATCATTCCGGCCCAATAGTAGCTTGACAACCTCTTCATGCCCCTTTTCAGCAGCACATGAAAGTGGCGTTTTACCATCCAAACCCGACCGGTTAGGGTCGACGTCTTCCCGTCCTAGCAGTAGCTTGACAACCCCTTTGTGTCCCGCGACAGCAGCACTCCCGAGTGGTGTTCGACCATTCTGACCTGGACGATTGGGGTCAACATCTTTCCGGCCAAGTAGTAGCTTGACAACCCCATCACGTCCGTCCACAGCAGCACACCCGAGTGGTGTTCGACCATTCTCTTCTGGCCGATTGGGGTCGACATCATTCCGGTCTAGTAGCAGCTTGACAACCCCTTCATGTCCCGTCACAGCAGCACACCCGAGTGGTGTTCGACCAATCTGACCTGGGCGATTGGGGTCAACATCTTCCCGGCCAAGTAGTAGCTTGACAACAGCTTCATGTCCATAACGAGCGGCCCACGAGAGCGGTGTGCCGCCTTGGTCATCAGGTCTGTTGGGGTCGACATCATTCCGGCCAAGTAGTAGTTTGACAACCTGTTCATGTCCGTTACTAGCGGCACACAAGAGTGGTGTACTGTCTAGGTGATCAGGCCTGTTGGGGTCGACATCATTCCGGTCTAGTAGTAATTTGGCAACCACTTCATGTCCGTTATCAGCGGCCCACGAGAGTGGTGTACTGTCTAGGTCATCAGGCCTGTTGGGGTCGACATCCTCCCGTTCTAGCAATAGCCTGACCACTCCATCATGTCCATTCTTTGCAGCCCATAAGAGTGGTGTACAGCCGACGCCATCGCGTACGTTAATCTCACAACCTCGAGCACTCGCTAACGAAGCCACAAGTTCCACAATCCCGAAGAAAGATGCGCAATGTAATCCCGAGAAGCGCGGGGAAGAAACAGTGCCAGCCGTAGATACGGTAGGCCGTGCTTGATCGAAAAGTGATATTGCGGATGGGTGGCCTTCGTACTGACTTAGGAGATGCAGCCCAAGGGCCATCGCGTGGCTCGAGAGCTCCCTTTTCGCATATGTTCCCCAATATCTCGAGGCATATTTTAGGAACGGCGTCACTTGGTGGTCCGGGAGAGGGTAGGAGAGGTTCTTGACCTGTGGCGAATTCAAATAGGTCAAGCAAGCTTCTGCGATTGCGGAGTGTGGATGACTGAAGAGGTCTGGATGGGCGCAGAGATATTCTTGGACTGTAAAATGGATTACTCGGACAGTCGAAGCTTCCTTGTCAACGGTAATCATTCCTTGACAGCAACCCAGTAATGCACCGATCGAAGGAGCATTTTCGCTGTCGAAATCCGTCTCTCCTATCTCCACTGCTAGCGCGTGACGCAGCTCATCCACCTGTAATGGCCGTTCCGCATGACAGACCCACATGAGAGTGGCCATTGCAAGTTTTGTCTTTTCCCCTCCCTGTGCCTTGATCCGCTCTAGGGTCGCACCATATGCATCCCCTAACCCTGCCCCATCTTTCACTGCCTTGAGCCTTTTTCCTCGCCGAGCGATACTGGTCTCTCGCAGAATTGCCTCGATGTGGAGAGAAGCTAGCAGGAATCTATGTTCGGATGTTAGCTATGAGTCTGAGGTAGCTTTGCATCGCTTTGCCCTTGAATGGTTTCTACACACGTTTCAGAGCTTAGTTGGGAAATGCTTTCCAAAATATTTTCCTCCAATGCGCTGCTCATCATCTCCGGGGTGGTGTCGCTCCTAAGCTTCTCACGTAGATACCCAACGATGCCATCTCCCGTAGGTTCTATCAATACAAAAGCTGCGGCTCCGCCCAATTTCCGTTCCACCTCACTTCGGATATGCGATCTTCCGGTCACGAATATCCGAGTATCAAGTGACTCCCTCGCGATCTGTCCTAGTGATTCGAGGATTACCATTCTATGCTCCGGCACACATTCGTCAAGGGCGTCAACGCATATAAATGTGCGCTTCGTGGTTGTGATGGTCTGGAACATCTTCAAAATACCTGCCACTTGTAGTCCCCTACCCCCAATCACCTTTTTCTGATTCCGAAAAGATCGGACTACCGCTTCTGGAATTCCATCCAATCCACTGACAAGCTGTCGTAGTAAGGACCCGAGCATATTTACCGGTGACTGCTCATTTCTGGAGGCAAAGTCGAAGTAGAAACAAGCAACGGAGGTATCTTCCTCCCCCGCCTCGTCGCACAACTTGTCTATCACTAGTGAGCTGTCACCCGGTCTGTTAGAATACCATTTTTCGACTTCCCGCAGTGCTAGGCTCTCGCTTACATGATATAGCTCTTTCCCGCCCCTGGATTCCCGTGGCAAAATAAGGTGCGATGATTGGACCCATCTTCCCGATTACCGCCATGCCAGCGTCTGAACTCCGGGGTTTCCAGTAGCCAGGATCCTATACTGTCTAGTCGCTGGGCTCCGATGTCTCGATGTCGTGCCCCTGGCTCTAGCGGAGACAGCCAGGCCAATATTTTAGATTCATCATCAGGGGTGAGGTAGTTAAAGGTATTTGTGGTGCTGTTGAAAGTCTTTGTGGTGTTGAAAGAGTTTTGGTTATTGCTGAAACCTTGTGACATTTTTCGATTTTCACCGCTGTGAAAGTTGTTGAAAGTACAGTGTTGGTTAGCTTGGGGGGTCTGTTAACGTAATTACTTGAAATTGAGGAAAAGTGGGGTTGATGGCGATGGTAAAACCTTGCGCCTTGCGGACATTCCAACCACAGATATCGTTACACAAACCCCCGAGGGCTATTCATCTCAAAAACCATGTGCTGACTCCTTCAGCTTACGAACTCCAGCAGATGATCACTTTATGCCTTTTACTTAATATATTCCAAAACAGTAAAAATCTAAGAAACTAATACCCGTCACACCGTCCGAATCTTTCTTTAATACCTGCCCGAGATTTGATGGATTCCTCGAAGATTGCGTGCTACTGCTTAAGCGGGGTTCAGAACTCACGTCATCTAGTATGATGGGCAATTTAAGACACGGGCACAGTTTTTGGTAAAAAAGTTAGTGATGTGCAGGTTACAGAGTTATTGAGGAACAAGAAATATTTTCCGAGTATTCTTTTGAGTGGATCAACTTAGGGGCACTGGGGCCACGGCGAATGCATCTCTGCAGGGGCGGTGGTAGGGGTGGAATCAACATTCATGTCATAACTCCTGAATGCTCCTATGACAGAACAGATATAGCACCAACAACCCCGGTAACAGTAATAACCTTTCCGGCTAGAAACACATATAGCAAAAATATCACCACTTCCATGTTTCATCGCATTCCGGGAGTTTATGAAACGCCACAATTGAAGCCGCTGTCGGACTTCCCACCAATAGCACCTCAAATGGTTTCAACCGCCTAATATTAACCTCCGCGTCCTTCCTTCAACCCATGCCCGGACCCTCTAGCGCCCCTTTCCTTGTCCTTCTAACCTGCTACCCCCCCGCCAACCTATTCTACTACTAAGGCTAGACACCGCCAGATCATTCCCCAGGAAAGACAATAAAACCTTATATCAAAGTGGCCGATCGTGAGCTTCGCCCTCATAACGAAGCTCGCGCGTACGCACGATATGATCTTTAGGTAGCCGCAGATTTCCAAACTTCTTCGGGAGGAGATTCCCGATGCATATACTTTATTCAACAATAGTGAGGGAAGGAAATACGCAAAGCGGCGACCCCAAGCACGCGCTTGAAGGAATCTCGTTTGCGGCGAGTCAGATGGATGGATTGCGCAAGTCAGATTTTTGGGCTCGGTGAATTTAGTCTAGTGATGTTGCCTGGGAAGGTGCTATAGTTTGATTGTTGCTGGGAGCAGCTGGAGCAGGGCAGGTTGAGTGGTAAGGTGAGTGACGGGGCACCTCAAAGACAGACAAGCAACACAGGGCCACAGCGTAACAGATGCCCTGCCATATGAAGTGTCATACTGCTGGTCACGTGGATGGCCATGGGGAAAACTACGCAGGAACACACAAAACATCTTGAATGTTTGATCCCGTTAGTGTGTTAGCTTGGCTCCGTAGAAAACAGGGTATTTAAGGAGGAAAAAGCGGATGAGAGAAAACAACAACTCCCGCACCCATAAAATAAATTTACTTTCATCACTTTTTCATCCCCTTTTTCTCATCCCGCAATCCGGTTCGAGAGTGTCCTTCGGAATTGCCATAACCCATAAAAGAACGCCGGAGAACCAAGGAGAAACGACAGTACCCTGCGTAAGTTAGTTTGTATCACAATAATTATTATGATCAAATATTTAACACGCGAATAAGATAACTTTTGGTAAGAAGGGTGAGTGATACGCGGTGGTTCAATCGCTGGGCATCTCGCCTCTTCTCCATCTGGGGCTGAGAAGTTCAAGCGGCAGTCTCGGCTCCTCTCCGTGTCAAGGCACCACTGCTACGGTAATTCCCGAGGTCAGCTCCATCTTTGCCCACCTTTAGAGCTCGTAGAATGTTTGAGGTTGGTTCCTAGGATGCGGTAATTGCAACCCGTGTTGCGCTAGGGTTCAGGGCTTAACCGGTGAGCCTCAGCAAAACCCGGCTGACGTAAAACAAACTTGACCCAATTCAACCGGTTGACACAAAATAAATTATTTGGAGCCTCATTTCAGGTCAGCTCACGCACCCGAACACCTTAATCCAAATACAAGTATCATACATGCGCACAACTGCTTCTACTGTAAACCGAAGGAAAAACACTAGCGCCAGCAAGCTCCTACGGTGAGGGCTATGATATCGTAGAATAATTGAACCTCAGGCTAAGGGGTCCAAAATTCCCTCTCTCCAGGATTGGATGCAAAACCACCGCTAATACAGACTGCTTGAACCCAAGCTTGGGGTAAAAAAATAGCAAGAGCGCCCGGCGTCACAGCGTGGTTTCATCCTGGTTCTTACAATATTCCAATTCAAAGCCCTACCCTCCCTCCTTCCGTCCCTCCTTTAGCCACAAATCTGGACCGGGCAAATCCTTGCCCGACCGGCCGCGTGCGGGAACAACCGCTCTGATACCCGTCCCGACAGCCGTCAGACATGCGGTATGATACAGCCCCCGGTAGAAAAAATCGGGAAACGGCGATCGGGCTTCTGAGGTTTTGATTGGAAGGTTCAGTGTGCTCGAGCCAATCGAGCAACCGTGTTTCTGGCTTTTAATTTCCACATTTCCCGATTTTTTCGACCGGAGGCTGTACTTGTCAAATTCAGAAGTATTGGGAAATCTGGTTGGTTGCCTTGGCGCCAAGTGTCCAGGAGGTGTGCCCCAAAGGATTTATCCACTCACGTCCACATACCTTTCTTGTCATACTGCGATCAACTTAGGCTATATTTGCTATGATGAAGAGAGGAAAGGAAATAACTCCCCGCAGGCGCACTGTGATTATTACTTTCCGCAGCCTTGATAAACCAATTACGTTCAAAAAAATAAAAGAAGTTACCGGCATTCCGGTCTTGACAGCGAATAACATCTGGCCACATGCAAAAAAAAATGCTAGTGAAGCCTGTAAAGTAGCTGGGGTGCCTGGCCTGATTGATGCTCCGCTTGCATTAGCAGAATTAATTACTAGCTCTGCCTTGGATCCAAAAGCACGATCTGGAATGCTGGGGCTGCTTAACAAGGAGGATAAGGATCGATTAGTACTATTTGTCAAAAGAGATTTTGATACCTGGAGAATGAAGATAATTGATATCCGCCGTGAGGCTGGGTTTTTGCATGTCGGTCAAACAACACTTCTCCGCGCCTTGAAGGAACGGGGAATTGGTGCTTATCAAGAATTCAAGCTCATTCTTACACCTGAGAATAAGGAAAAGCGATTGGTATGTGTGCTCTTACTCTATATTCAAGTGCTATAAAATTTCAAGAATAATGAACGCTCCCAGGCCGGCAGTGCAGTGAATTCAGACCCTCTGATTGAAGGAGAGCTTGCGAACAGGGCCAGATAGCCTAAGCAAATGTCTTTCAGATGCCCCTTGAGCTATTCAAGGGACGAAAATACTGCTCAACCTGCTTGGGTCTGTTCGTTATACCTGAGATTTTATGGTATATTTTTAATACTAGTACTAATAGATATGTTAGAAATATTGTGTGGAATGCGAGCTTTGGCTGCCAAGCAAGGAGTGGGGGAACATTGGGTTTACCAATGAGATGTCCATAGAGATTGGGGCCGGCTTTGGGGTAAACACAGTTTGGAGGGAGAAAGAAGGGCACTGGGAGGATGATTGTGTAGGAACAAAAAAGAAGCATGGCATATCCATTATGTGCTGGGAGGCTATTGGGTGGAACTGGAAAGGGCCTTTCCATGTTTGGTTAAAAGAATCAAAAGAGGAGAAAGAGAAGGCTGTGAATGATGCACGGGAGTGGAATGAGAAAGCAGCAAAGGAAGAGGATGAGCTTAATGGGGCCTGGAGGGGTACAGAGGAGTGGCGAAGGCTGAGGGAGGTGGAACTAGAAGCACTACGGGCAGCAAAAAGGCTTCAGAGGGCAGTAAAAGACCGGGGGGAAACAATTAAGTTGAAGATCGTTCAATCATGGCGAGCAAAAAAGTATAAAATAGCACGAGCTATTCGGAAAGATGTTAAAGGAATTGACTCCTGGAGATACGTTATGGCCTTATCATGTCGTCCTCTACTTTGGCCCACCTGTCAGGCCCGCACAACTCCTAACCCCCAATGTCAGCTTATGGAGAATAATGCTCCTTCTCACAATTCTGATTTCACGAATCAGGAGCGGATACAAGAAGGCATATCAAAGGTGGATTGGCCACCAAACTCACCTGATTTTAACACCATTGAACATATATGGAGGATAATAAAGTGGCGGATACTGCGACACAGAGGGGCAGAGAGAATTTGCCTACCAGGAGCAATGGAGCTCATTCTTAAAGAAGAATGGGAAAAGATTACGATTGAAGAAATCAATCATGAAATTGTTAAATTACCAGATATCATGCTACGGTGTATTACCATCAATGGGGGGAACAAATTTCAGGCGTAAATTATATGTATATTTAATCGTTTCCTTCTCTTCGTCTGCTTTTCTCTCAGCTTATCACCCTTCCATTTACTTCCCCGGCTGTAATATCTTGGCGCCAAGATTTCCCAATACTTCTGAATTTGACAAGTACAGTACTCGTACTCGAGTACCTACCGTTTAATGACGCCATCTGCCGGCGTGCTGATACGTCGATAACCTTATCGTAGCCCCTTCCTCCCGACAACCTTCAGTAGAAACTTTTTCAAATACTTTTTAAGACCTTTGTCTTTGTCCTAAGATAGCGAATGACAAGAGTTTTCGTGTCACACTGCGTTAAACAGCCCCTATCTAATTTTACATTAAGTGAGAAACTAAGCGACTCCGGGAGAAATAGCCAGACGTTTCGGCAGCATCAACCGTGGCAGCGGAAATAACATTTCTAACTACAACTCCGACGGGAAAAATAACAGAACCTCCACTATCTCCTGCGTAGAGTTTGCAAGGTCACGTGATTGCAGCCGCTCCCTAACCTCTACATGCAACGCCTGTAATGGTTGCACCAGCGCAACATCGATCTCTTCATCCCTGACTCATCTAGTATGATAGATTAGACAGTTTGTGTAGGAAGACCTAGGTGGCAAAAAGTCTTGGACACCCAGGTGGGTATCGAGACCTGGAAGAAGTGTAAAATAGGGCTTTTCAGACCTGTAGATATCCGATCGCTACAGAACCACACGTCAGCAGCAGCTAACACATCTCTCTTTTTACATTTTTTTAAAAGAATTTACAGATGATAATACTGGGCATTCGGTAGTAGATTAGCACCTGCTCTATGACGTACAGCATGGTTCGTACTGAAACGATGATTTCGGTCTGGGGAAGAACCTTCCTCCCGTGAAGCAAGATAGATAAAGGAAAGCAAAAAAAATCATAGCGGACAAAGGGGAAATGATATCACGGTAGGGAAACAAAACAAATACCGAAAGTGGGCAATCGCCGCTCACACAGAGGGTAAAGTCAAAGAAATCGTTGATGATGATCAAAGAACCCGAAAGAAAAAAAGTTGATCCCTATCGATCAAAAACCACGAGCAAAGTAGTCTATGCACAGGTTGCTGTCTGTCTCCGCTGTTCCCTTTGTCTTCGCTGACTCCACCCATGCCTCTTCAGCCCCACGATCCTTCTCATCCCTTAGTCATCCAGCAACCCACCGCATAGTTCCCCTAGCTGTCTAGCTATGTAACCCACGCTCCTATAGAAAGCAAATAAAAAACAAAAAAATATAAGGAACAATTTAGTTTAACGTTGGCCCATACTAAGCCCCACAGTACCCAACTTGTGTTGATGGAAATCCTCATTTGAGCCGGGAACGAATTTGAGGGAATGCGATATTACCCTACCCAATACCCCATTGTCTAGCTACCAAGCTACCCACGCGTGACCTACCCCTCATTTTTTCTACATGTGCCCGGCCGTGATTCCTAATACCTGCCGGCTGTGGACCGCTCCCCCCCCCCCGCAGTCCCTACCTACGCCCTACCGTCTTCTGATACCCCTATAATACCTCGGGCAATGGAGGCCGTCCTGCCATCCCTGCTAAGGTCAGTCTAAGCAGCCGTTCCCGTGCCTGTCTCACTATACTAATGAAGGCCTAGCGTGTAGGGCCGGCGGCCCAAGCTGATCCCGGTAGTCCCCCGGGTAATTTACCCGATACAGGACCACCCCCGCCGTCCCTGTGACCCCCCCGGACGGATCGGAACACTGCCACTGCTAGGTGAGTATGGCTGGTAGCAGCTTTTTGCCATCGAGATTTATAGCCTTTCCGCCGAGGTGGATTCCAGTGGCGAGGACATAATTACACTCCAGTCTCAGCATTAGAGTTAGTCTAATGATTCTGCTCCGGCGCTGGATGGTGAGGAGATAGATATCCAGGTAGGCAAAGTGGCTGGCACAGATGGAGGGCAGGGAGTGGGGGGGTTGATAGCATGATGAGATCTTTCTGGTGAAAATAAGCGCTATATATGCGGGACAAGCCATCATCCCAAAATTCCAAGGTGATGGGTTGGTTCTCTATTTTACGCTAGTTTCCTGAACACCTATTCCAGACTCTCAGGTATTGGGAAGGAAAATCTATTGTAATTTATCCACCCTGCTATCTATCATCTATCGCTAGTAGGGGAGAGAACAAGGAAGAAATAAAGATCGTCGTATATAAGAAAAAATAGAAAATGGGGAGATTTTGTAACACGGGACTTATTCCGCAGGGAATGGTGATCGAGATGAATGACGCAAATTGACAAATGAGGTAGTTCTCCGTTTGCTGCCTGCTGAAGACAAGGAACAGAAATTTGTGCGCTGTTACTTTGAGATATTAACAACTATTGGGGGGTTGGAGGGGTATAGTTTTACATACAAATTGGATCTCTACCAATATCACCCAAGATCATGACTGCGAACTGGCGTAAGGGACACACAAGGGAGCTAGGGAGGGTGGTAATGGCTGTAACAGCGCATACAAAACTCCTAGAATCTGAGCTAGGGAGGGGCTAGAAAACGAGGAAGCCCGCAGAATTTGAGCGTAGGCAATTGGGTGCGCCAGTCTACTTCTTGTTAATCCTCTTTACAGCTGGGATGGCTGCGCATCGGCGCCCATAGACACACTGGCTTGCAAAAGCTTGATAACTTCCTCATGTCCATTTGCAATAGCCCATTCAAGCGGGGTGCGACCATCCTCACCCGGACGACTGGGGTCGACATCCTCCCGTCGTAGTAACAGATTGACTACTCCTTGATATCCCTTACTAGCAGCCCACCCGAGTGGTGTTTGATCATACTTGTCAGGGTAATTGGGGTCGACATCGTCTCGGGCCAGCAGGAGCTGGGCCGCACCTTCGTGTCCCCAGTAAGCAGCACACCCGAGTGGTGTTAAAGCACCCTCATCGGGGGGATTAGGGTCGATATCTTTCCGGTCTAGTAGTAGCTGGACAACCCCTTCATGTCCCGCGACAGCAGCACTCCCGAGTGGTGTTCGACCATTCTGACCTGGACGATTGGGGTCGACATCCTCCCGTCGTAGTAACAGATTGACCACTCCTTCATATCCCTTACTAGCAGCCCACCCGAGTGGTGTTTGATCATACTTGTCAGGGTAATTGGGGTCGACATCGTCTCGGGCCAGCAGGAGCTGGGCCGCACCTTCGTGTCCCCTGTAAGCAGCACACCCGAGCGGTGTTAAAGCACCCTCATCGGGGGGATTAGGGTCGATATCTTTCCGGTCTAGTAGTAGCTGGACAACCCCTTCATGTCCCGCGACAGCAGCACTCCCGAGTGGTGTTCGACCATTCTGACCTGGACGATTGGGGTCGACATCCTCCCGTCGTAGTAACAGATTGACCACTCCTTCATATCCCTTACTAGCAGCCCACCCGAGTGGTGTTTGATCATACTTGTCAGGGTAATTGGGGTCGACATCGTCTCGGGCCAGCAGGAGCTGGGCCGCACCTTCGTGTCCCCAGTAAGCAGCACATCCGAGTGGTGTTGGAGCATCCTCTTCGGGGCGATTGGGGTCGATATCTTTCCGGCCGAGTAGTAGCTTGACAACCCCTTCATGTCCCACGACAGCAGCACACCCGAGTGGTGTTCGACCATTCTCTTCTGGGCGATTGGGGTCCACATCATTCCGACCGAGTAGTAGCTTGATGACCCCTTCATGTCCCTTGGCAGCAGCACTCCCGAGAGGTGTTCGACCATTCTGACCTGAACGATTGGGGTCGACATCCCCCCGGTCAAGTAGTAGCCTGACAACAGCTTCATGTCCATAACGAGCGGCCCATGAGAGCGGTGTGCCGCCTTGTTCATCCGGCCTGTTGGGGTCGACATCATTCCGGCCAAGTAGTAGCTTTACAACCTCTTCATGTCCGTTATTAGCGGCCCACAACAGTGGTGTACTGTCTTGGTTATCTGGCATCTCGGGGTCAACACCTTCCCGCTCTAGAAGTATTTTAACCACTCCATCATGCCCATTCTTCGCCGCCCATAAGAGTGGTGTGCGGCTGACGCGATCACCTTGGTTAGTCTCGCAACCTGGAGCACTGGCTAACGAAGCCACAAATTCCACAATCCCGAAGAAAGAGGCGCAATGTAATCCAGAGAAGAGTGGGGAAGAACCGGTGCGAGCCGTATATCCGGTAGACAGAACCTGCTCCAAAAGCGATTCGGCGGATGGGTGGCCTTCGTACTGACTTAAGAGCTGCAGCCCAAGGGCCATCGCGTGGCTCGAGAGCTCCCTTTTCGCATGTGTCCCCCAATATCTCGAGGCATATTTTAGGAACGGCGTCACTTGGTGGTCCGGGAGAGGGTTGGAGGGGAGGTTCTTGACCTGTGGCGAATTCAAATAGGTCAAGCAAGCTTCTGCGATCACCGAGTGGGGATGGCTGAAGAGGTCAGGATGAGCGCAGAGATATTCCTGGACTGTAAAATGGATTACTCGGACGGTCGAGGCTTCCTTGTCGACAGTAATCAGTCCTTGACAGCAACCTAGTAATGCACCTATCGAAGGAGAATTTTCGCTATCGAAATCCGCCTCTCCTATCTCGACCGCCAGTGCGTGGCACAGCTCGTCTACCTGTAATGGCCGTTCCGCATGACAGACCCACATGAGAGTGGCCATTGCAAGTTTTGTCTTTTCCCCTGCCTGTGCCTTTATTCGCTCTAGGGTTGCACCATATGCATCCCCTAACCCTGCCCCATCTTTCACCGCCTTGAGCCTTTTTCTTCGCCGAGCGATACTTGTCTCTCGCAGGATTGCCTCGATGTGGAGGCAAGCTAGCAGGAATCTAGGTTCGCATGTTAGCTATGGGTCTAAGGTAGATTTAGGTTGTTTTGCCCTTGAATGGTTTCTACATACGTTTCCGAGCTTAGTTGGGAAATGCTTTCCAAAATATTTTCCTCCAATGCGCTGCTCATCATCTCCGGGGTAGTGTCGCTCCTGAGCTTCTCACGTAGATACCCAGTAATACCATCATCCGTGGGCTCTATTAACACAAAAGCAGCTGCTCCACCCAGTTTCCTTTCCACCTCACTTCGGATATGCGATCTTCCGGTCACAAATATCCGAGCATCGAGCGACTCCCTCGCGATCTGTCCTATTGATTCGAGGATGATTATTCGATGCTCCGGCACACATTCGTCAAGTGCGTCAACGCATATAAATGTTCGCTTCGTAGCCGTGATTGCCTGGAACATCTTCAAAATTCCTGCCACTTGTAGTCCCCTACCCCCAATCACCTTTTTCTGATTCCGAAAAGATCGGACTACCGCTTCCGGAATTCCATCCAATCCACTGACAAGCTGTCGGAGTAAGGACCCGAGCATATTTACCGGTGACTGCTCATTTCGGGAGGCAAAGTCGAAGTAGAAACAAGCAACGGCAGTATCTTCCTCCGCCGCCTCGTCGCACAACTTGTCTATCACAAGTGAGCTGTCACCCCCTCTGGTAGAAATACCATATTTTGACTTCCGGCAGTGATAGGCTCTCGCTTACATGATATAGCTCTTTCCCGCCCCCGGATTCCCATGGCAAAATAAGGTGCGATGATTGGACCCATCTTCCCGATTACCGCCATGCCAGCATCTGAACTCCGGGGTTTCCAGTAGCCAGGATCCTATACTGTCTAGTCGCTGGGCTCCGATGTCTCGATGGCGTGCTCCTGGCTCTAGCGGAGACAGCCAGGCCAATATTTTAGATTCATCATCGGGGGTGAGGTAGTTAAAGGTATTTGTTGTGCTGAAAGTGTTTGTGGTGTTGAAAGAGTTTTGGTTATTGCTGAAACCTTGTGACATTTTCCGATTTTCACCCCTGTGAAAGTTGTTGAAAGCCCAGTGTTGGTTAGCTTGGGGGGTCTGTTAACGTAATTACTTGAAATTGAGGAAAAGTGGGGTTGATGGCGATGGTAAAACCTTGCGCCTTGCGGACAACATTCCAACCACAGACATCGTTACACAAACGCCCGAGGGCTACTCATCTCAAAAACCATGTGCTGACTCCATCAGCTTATGAACTTGAGCAGATCATCACTATAGGCCTTTTACTTAATATATTCCAAAACAGTAAAAATCTAAGAAACTAATACCCGTCACACCGTCCGAATCTTTATTTAATACCTACCCGAGATTTGATGGATTCCTCGAAGATTGCGTGCTACTGCTTAAGCGAGGTTCAGAACTCACGTCATCTAGTATGATGGACATTTTAAGACGAGGGCACAGTTTTTGGTAAAAAAGTTAGTGATGTGCAGGTTACAGAGTTATTGAGGAAATAGAAATATTTTCAGAGTATTCTTTTGAGTGGATCAACTTAGGGGCACTGGGGCCACGGCGAATGCATCTCAGTAGGGGCGGTGGTAGGGGTGGAATTAACCTTCATGTCTTAAAGCCTATCATAACTCCTGAATGCTCTTATGCCAGAACAGACATGGCACCAACAACCCCGACAACAGTAATAACCTTTCCAGTTAGAAACACAGATAGCAAAAATATCACTACTTCCATGTTTCATCGCATGCCCGGAGTTTATGTGACACCACAATTGAAGCCGCTGTCGGACTTCCCACCAATAGCACCTCAACTACTCATTCGTCTTTGCGAAGAATACCTCCGTGAGCCGAATATTTTGTAAGGGCTCCAGCAAAATGTCGGCTGGCGGGGTCTTCTTGGCAAAGACGAATGAGTAGTTTCAACCGCCTAATATTAACCTCCGCGTCCTTCCTTCAACCCATGCCCGGACCCTCTAGCACCCCTTTCCTTGTCTTTCTAACCTGCTACCCCCCCGCCCACCTATTCTACTACTATGGATGGACATCGCCAGATCATTCCCCAGCAAAGCCCATAAAACCTTATATCAAAGTGGCCGATCGCGAGCTTTGCCCTCATAACAAGGCTCGCGCGTACGCACGATATGATCTTTAGGTAGCCGCAGATTTCCAAAGTTCTTCGACAGGAGATTCCCAATGCATATACTTTATTCAACAACAGTGAGGGAAGGAAATACACAAAGCGGCGACCCAGGCACGCGCTCGAAGGAATGTCGTCTGCGGCGGGTCAGATGGATGGATTGCGCAAGGCAGATTTTGGGCTCGGTGAATTTACTCTAGTGATGTTGCCTGGGAAGATGCTATAGTTTGATTGTTGCTGGGAGCAGCTAGAGCAAGGCAGGTTGACTGGCAAAGTGAGTGACGGGGAACCTCAGACACAGACAAGCAACACAGGGGAACACACAAAACATCGTGAATGTCTGATCCCGTGAGTGTGTTAGCTTGGCTGCGTAGAAAACAGGGTATTTAAGGAGGAAAAAGCGGATGAGAGAAAACAACAACCACCGCACCCATAAAATAAATTTACTTTCATCACTTTTTCATCCCCTTTTTCTCATTCTGCAATCCGGTTCGAGAGTGTGCCCTTCGGAATTGCCATAACCCATAAAAGAACGCCAGAGAACCAAGGAGAAATGACACTGCCCTGCATAAGTTACTTTGTATCATAATAATTATTATGATAAAATATTTAACACATGAATAACATCACTTTTGGTAAGGAAAGTGAGTGATATGCTGTGGTTCAATTAGTTGGGCATCTTGTTCCCTCCAACTGGGGCTGCGAAGTTCAAGCAGCAGTCTGGGCTCCTCTCCGTGTCGAGACACCACTGCTACGGTAATTCTTGAGGTCCAGTTGGAGCTCAGTTTGGAAGTCGCTGCCCACCTTGAGAAGCTCGTAGAATGTTTGAGGCTGGTTCCTAGGATGCGGTGATTGCAACTCGTGTTGCGCTAGGGTTCAGGGCTTAACCGGTGAGCCTCAACAAAACCCGGCTGACGTAAAACAAACTTGACCCAATTCAGCCGGTTGACACAAAATAAATTATTTGGAGCCTCATTTCAGGTTAGCTTGCGCACCCGAACACCTGTAAACCACACTAAATACATGCGCACAACTGCTTTTAAAACGAGGGAAAACACTAGGGCCGGCTCCTACGGTAAGAGCTATGATAATATTATTGTAGAATAATTGAACCTCAGGCCAAGGGGTCCAAAATTCCCTCTCCCCAGGATTGGATGTAAAACCACCGCTAATCCCGATTGCTTGAACCTAAGCTTGGGGTAAAAAAATAGCAAGAGCGCCCGGCGTCAGAGCGTGATTTCATCCTGGTTCTTACGATATTCCAATTCAAAGCCCTACCCTCCCTCCTTCCGTCCCTCCTTTGGCCAGAAATCTGGACCGGGCAAATACTTGCCCAACTGGCCGGGTGCGGGAACAACCGCTCTGATACCCTTCTTGACAGCTGTCCGATATGCGGGTACGTACCGTTTAATGACGCCATCCGCCTGCATGCTGATACGTTAAGCGATAACCTTATCGTAGCCCCCTCCTCCCGACAACACTTCAGTAGAAACTTTTTTTCAAATCATTTTCAAGACCTTTGTCTTTGGTTCCTAGGATAGCGAACGACAAGAGTTTTCGTGATACATTACGCCAAACAGCCCCTATCTAACCTTACATTAAAAGAGAAACTAAGCGACTCCGGGAGAAATAGCCGGTCGTTTCGTCAGCATCAACCGCGGCAACGGAAACAACGCCTCTAACTACAAATCCGACGGGAAAAATAACACAACCTCCACTATCTCCTGCGTGGAGTTTGCAAGGTGCCGTGATTGTAGCCGGCCCCTAACCTCTACCCGCAATGCCTGCAATGGTTGCACCAGCGCAACATCCACCCTTCATCCCTGACTCATCCAGTATGATAGATTAGACAGTTTGTGCAGGAAGACCTAGGTGGCAGGAAAACAGGTTATTTTCCGTTAACCTAGAAGTCTTGGACACCCAGGTGGGTAGCGAGACCGGGAAGAACTGTAAAATAGGGCTTTTCAGACTTGTAGATATCCGATCGCTACAGAACCACAAGTCAGCAGCAGCTAACACATCTCTCTTTTTACATTTTATTAAAAAAATTTACAGATGATAATACTGGGCATTCGGTAGTAGATTAGCACCTGCTCTATGGCGTACAGCATGGTTCGTACCCAGCTTGTGTTGATGGGAATCCTCATTTGAACCGGGAACGAATTTGAGGGAATGCGATATTACCATACCCAATGCCTCATTGTCTAGCTACCAAGCTATCCACGCCTAACTTACAGCCTCTACTGGGGCACCACGAAACTGGGCGGGTGACTAACAGGGGTACTTCATGGCGTAAATTGGATTCGTCAAGGTTAGGGTTACAAAAGATTACTTGTGATTAATCCCTGTTCATCACCCACCCAGTTTCGTCTTGCCCCCAGTAGCGACTGTACTGCGCAAACTCATTCTTGCACCTAGGCCCATTTCCTATTCACCGCCACCTAGGCCCCGGTGCACAAACCCTCTAATATCCGAGGCTATAATATGTGATCAAGGGTATCCAATCTATATTAGTGTTGGCACATGTCTTGGAATAACTCGCATCCCTGTGCAATCATACTTGATCACTCGGAAGCCTATCTATATCTAATGTTGGAAATAGCAGTTGATGGCCGCACTTGATGCGGGATGTGCCCGCTCTCTGTGGCCGCAGGGACATACGTACGCACTAGCTAAAGGACGCGCAAGCTCTGAAAATGTTTTCACCCCACTTGTTTTTCTTTCCTTCACAGCTTTCCTAGCTTCACACCTTCCTTCCTGTAGACAACTTTCCTCACACCTTTCCTTTCATCAAGTTATCATCAATCGATCATGATCCTCATCTCCACTTAAGCGGTTTCAGTCCACTGCGTAAAGTCCTCACCGTAAATCATTACCTCCGCAACCCAGATTTTCAACATCTGAAGTCCGTCCAAGCAGTGTCAAATGAGCTTCAGAAAATACATAATAGTGCACTGTGCTGTCGGGCACGTTCCCGCTAAAGCTTTAGCCAACTTGAGGCCCGACAAAACTGATCACTTCCGAATACTGCCACTTGTGCGATACTATACTACCTGCAACACCAGAGCCTTACCCCCTTCCCCCTACTCGTACCTTCCCTACTTCCACCGGCGACCAAACAGCAAGGCCTGTATTCCAAGCCTAGGATTACTCATCAATATCTGTTTCCGGATCATTCCCCTCAAGTACCCCCCAAAGGACATCACCGATGTGGGTGAAAATGGCTGGTCGCAGATATCCGGATCCAAGAGGGTCAATTGAGTTTCCTGCTAACCGTTCTGGAAAAGCTAAGGCATTGAGCTGCGAGTCACCTTCGGTTACATCGGTTCTTGGGCTTTATTAAAACATGACCTTGACTATTGCTAAAGCAAAAGACTTAGGGAAGTATTTAAAAGAGAAAATATGGCTCATAGCGGAATGATTGGCCTAATTTTATCTTAACACTTGGAACACTTGATGATGTATTTAACCTTCTCTTGCTTGCAGACATATCGTTTATTATATCGGTTCCATGGCATCACTATATATCACTCATAGTTTGTCTGCAGCCCCCTGCGGTCCCCCTCATTTTTTTCCACATGCGCCGGGCCGTCATTCCTAATACCTCCCGGCTGTGGACCCCCCCCCCCTCGCAGTCCCTACCTACGCCCTACCGTCTTCTGATACCCGTATAATGCCTCGGGCAATGGAGGCCGTCCTGCCATCCTTACTGAGGTCAGTCTAAGCAGCCGTTCCCGTGCCTCTCTCACTATACTAATGAGAGCCTAGCGTGTAGGGCCGGCGTCCCAAGCTGATCCCGGTAGTCCCCCGAGTAATTTACCCCATACAGGACCGTCCCTGTGCCCCCCCCCGGACGGAGCGAAACACTGCCACTGTTAGGTGAGTACGGCTGGTGGCAGCTTTTTGCCATCGAGATTTATAGCCTTTCCGCCGAGTTGGATTCCAGAGGCGAGGACATAATTACACTCCAGTCTCAGCATTAGAGTTAGTTTAATGATTATGCTCCGGCGCCGGACGGTGAGGAGATAGATATCCAGGTAGGTAAAGTGGCTGGCACAGATGGAGGGCAGGGAGTGGGGGGGTTGATAGCATGGTGAGATCTTTCTTGGGTAAATAAGCGCTATATATGCGGGACAAGACATCATCCTAAAATTACAAGGTAATGGGTTGGTCCCCTATTTTACGCTGGTTTCCTGAACACCTATTCCGGACCCTCTGGTATTGGGAAGGAAGATCTATTGTAGTTTATTCACCCTGCTATCTATCATCTATCGCTAGTAGGGGAGAACAAGGAAGAAATAAAGACCGTCCTATATAAGAAAAGAGAAAAGGGGAAGATTTTGTAACTCGGGACTTATTCCGCCGGGAATGGTGATCGAGATGAATGACGCAAATTGACAAGTGAGGTAGTTCTCCGTTTGATGCCTGCTGAAGACAAGGAACAGAAATTTGTGCGCTGTTACTTAGAGATATTAATAACAATTGGGGGGTTGGAGGGGTATAGTTTTACATACAAATTGGATTTCTACTAATATGACCAGGAGAGAGCTTCAAGATCATGACGGCGGACTGGCGTAAGGGGCACACAGGGGAGCTAGGGAGGGTGGTAGTGGCTGTAACAGCGCATACAAGACTCCTGGAAGCGGAGCTAGGATGGGGCAAGAAAGCGAGGAAGCCCGCACAATTTGAGCATAGACAATTGGGTGCGCCAGTTTCTACTTCGTGTTAATCCTTTCACAACTGGGATGGCTGCGCATCTGCGCTTTCCATAGACACCCTGGCTTGCAAAAGCTTGATTACTCCCTCATGGCCATTTGCAATAGCCCATTCAAGCGGTGTGCGACCATCCCTACCCGGACGACTGGGGTCGACATCCTCCCGTCGTAGTAACAGATTGACCACTCCTTCATATCCCTTACTAGCAGCCCACCCGAGTGGTGTTTGATCATACTTGTCAGGGTAATTGGGGTCGACATCGTCTCGGGCCAGCAGGAGCTGGGCCGCACCTTCGTGTCCCCAGTAAGCAGCACATCCGAGTGGTGTTGTAGCATCCTCTTCGGGGCGGTTGGGGTCGATATCTTTCCGGCCAAGTAGTAGCTTGACAACCCCTTCATGTCCCTTGACAGCAGCACTCCCGAGTGGTGTTCGACCATTCTGACCTGGACGATTGGGGTCGACATCATTCCGGTCTAGTAGCAGCTTGACAACCCCTTCATGTCCCGCGACAGCAGCACACCCCAGTGGTGTTCGACCATTCTCTTCTGGGCGATTGGGGTCCACATCATTCCGGCCAAGTAGTAGCTTGACAACTCCATCACGTCCGTCCACAGAAGCGCACGCGAGTGGTGTTCGACCATTCTCTTCTGGGCGATTGGGGTCGACATCATTCCGGTCTAGTAGCAGCTTGACAACCCCTTCATGTCCCGCGACAGCAGCACTCCCGAGTGGTGTTCGACTATCCTGACCTGGACGATTGGGGTCAACATCTTTCCGGCCAAGTAGTAGCTTGACAACAGCTTCATGTCCATAACGAGCAGCCCACGAGAGCGGTGTGCCGCCTTGGTCATCCGGCCTGTTGGGGTCGACATCGTTCCGGCCCAGTAGTAGCTTGACAACCTCTTCATGTCCGTTATTAGCGGCCCACAAGAGTGGTGTACTGTCTTGGTTATCTGGCATCTCGGGGTCAACACCTTCCCGTTCTAGCAGTATTTTAACCACTCCATGGTGCCCTTTCTTCGCCGCCCATAAGAGTGGTGTGCGGCTGATGCGATCACCTTGGTTAGTCTCGCAACCTGGAGCACTCGCTAACGAAGCCACAAGTTCCACAATCCCGAAGAAAGATGCGCAATGTAATCCAGAGAAGAGTGGAGAAGAACCGGTGCGAGCCGTATATCTGGTAGACAGTACCTGCTCCAAAAGCGATTCGGCGGATGGGTGGCCTTCGTACTGACTTAAGAGCTGCAGCCCAAGGGCCATCGAGTGGCTCGAGAGCTCCCTTTTCGCATGGGTCCCCCAATATCTGGAGGCATATTTTAGGAACGGCATCACTTGGGGGTCCGTGAGAGGGTTGGAGGAGAGGTTCTTGACCTGTGGCGAATTCAAATAGGTCAAGCAAGCTTCTGCGATTACCGAGTGGGGATGGCTGAAGAGGTCAGGATGAGCGCAGAGATATTCCTGGACTGTAAAATGGATTACTCGGACGGTCGAGGCTTCCTTGTCGACAGTAATCAGTCCTTGACAGCAACCTAGTAATGCACCTATCGAAGGAGAATTTTCGCCATCGAAATCCGCCTCTCCTATCTCGACCGCCAGTGCGTGACGCAGCTCATCTACTTGTAATGGCCGTTCCGCATGACAGACCCACATGAGAGTGGCCATTGCAAGTTTTGTCTTTTCCCCACCTTGCGCCTTTATCCGCTCAAGGGTCGCACCATATGCATCCCCTAACCCTGCCCCATCTTTCACTGCCTTGAGCCTTTTCCCTCGCCGGGCAATACTGGTCTCTCGCAGAATTGCCTCGATGTGGAGAGAAGCTAGCAGGAATCTAGGTTCAGATGTTTTCTGTTAGTCTGAGGTAGCTTTGCGTGGCTGTGCCCTTGAATGGTTTCTACATACGTTTCCGAGCTTAGTTGGGAAATGCTTTCCAAAATATTTTCCTCCAATGCGCTGCTCATCATCTCGGGGGTAGTGTCGCTCCTGAGCTTCCCACGTAGATACCCAACGATGCCATCTCCCGTAGGTTCTATCAGTACAAAAGCTGCCGCTCCACCCAATTTCCGTTCCACCTCACTTCGGATATGCGATCTTCCGGTCACGAATATCCTGGTATCGAGCGACTCCCGCGCGATCTGTCCCAGTGACTCCAAGATTACCACTCGATGCTCCGGCACACATTCGTCAAGTGCGTCAACACATATAAATGTGCGCTTCGTGGTTGTGATGGTCCCGAACATCTTCAAAATCCCTGCCACTTGTAGTCCCCTGCCCCCAATCACCTTTTTCTCGTTCCGAAAGGATCGGACTACCGTTTCTGGAATTCCGTCCAATCCACTGACAAGCTGTCGTAGTAGGGAACCGAGCATATTTACAGGTGACTGCTCACTCCGAGAAGCAAAGTCGAAATAAAAACAGGCAACGGCAGTATCTTGCTCCGCCGCTTCGTCGCACAACTTGTCTATCACGAGTGAGCTGTCACACCAGACTGTTAGAAATACCATGCTTTGATTTCCGGCGGTACTAGGCTCTCTCTTACATAATGTAGCTCTTTCCCGCCCCTGGATTCCCGTGGCAAAATAAGGTGCGATGATTGGATCCATCTCCCTGATTCCCACAATGCCAGCGTCTGAATTCCTGGGTCTCCAGTATCCAGGATCCTATACTGTCTAGTCGCTGGGCTCCGATGTCTCGATGCCGTGCTCCTGGCTCTAGCGGAGATAGCCAGGCCAATATTTTAGACTCATCATCGGGGGTGAGAAAGTTAAAAGTATTGAAAGAGTTTTGGTTATTGCTGAAGGTTTGCGACATTTTTCGATTTTCACCGCGGTGAAGTTGTTGAGAGCAAAGTGTTGGTTAGCTTGGGGTCTGTTAATGCAATTACTTGAAATTAAGGAAAAAGCGGGGGTGATGGCGATGGCAAAGCCTTGCGCCTTGCCGATGGCATTCGAACAACAGGCATCGTTACACAAACTCCCGACCTCTGTTCATCTCAAATACTACAGTACTAGGGCAAAAAGATTCGTCCGATGCCCATCTTACACCAAAAGTAACCGACTTCGTCACCCTCCCCCAGGCCACAATCTTTATGAGAATCCACAAAAATTTGGCTGTGCACCAGAAAACCAGTAGATAATATAATGAGGGTTACAAAACTCTTAAATATCACAAAGGGATGGAGAAATGGTTGTTTAAGTAGAAAGGCATTGGTTGTCATGTACCTTTTTGTATGGAGCCCCATACAAAAATCTAGGTCACTTTAACACAGGCTGATGCAATCATGAACAATGGAAGCAGCTTTGATTCCTTGTACTTCTACTTCTAGAGGTTTGAATAGATTGTGATTCTCTAGCTGGAGGATCGATTTGAAGTGTTTCCATGCACACAGTGTTGGGAATTGTCGGTTTAAAAATGTCAAATTTGGCCCTAAAACCAGTATCGGACGAATCTTTTTGCCCCCGTACTTTTACAAGCATGAACTTAAACACATCATCACTCAATGCCCCTTGCTTGATTCGTTCCAGAGCAGTAGAAATTTGGGAAACTAATACCCGTAGCGCCGTCCGGGTCCTTTTTTAATACCCACCCGCGATTTGATAGCTCCCTCGAAGATCGCGTGCTTCTGTTTAAGCGGGGTTCAAATGATACGCCGGCTGTTATGGTGGGAAAATTAAGACGCGAGCAGCGTTTTTGGTAAAAAGGTTAGAGATGTGGAGGTCACAGAGTTAATGAGGAACAAGCAATATTTGCAGAGTATTCCTTCGACCGCGCACACTTAGGGGCACTGGCACCACGAGGAACACATCCCAGCAGCGGCGGTGGTTGGGACGAGCATTCATGTGCTAAGGCCTACCACAACCCGTAAATGCTCCTCTCATAGGAGAAATAGTTACAGCATCAATAGCCCCGGCAACAGTGATAACCTTTCTGACTAGTAACACCGATAGCAAAAATAGCGCTACTTCCATCCATCTCCTCCGTAGAGTTTGGGAGACACCACAATTGAACTTGTTCTCGAACTCCTGACCTGCAGCACCCGAAACGGTCCCCGCAGCGTAAAATTAACCTCCGCATCCCTCATTCAACCCACCCCGAGGCCCCCGGGATCGGTTTTCCTGGCCTGCCACCCAGCCACCCCCCCGGCAATTTATTCTACTACCGGTACTAGGCACCGCGTGCCTATTCATAGGTGAATATAATCCATCTCCGGAGCACAGCCCAAGATTCCACAATGAGACCCACCGTTGCAGCCCTTCTGCCCGTCTCCTGGACCCCGAATTCCGTGCTCAAACCACAGCCATACCCCCGGCCCTCACCAGAGATAACACCCGTTTCCCCTCTACCCCCAGTTCCATTCCTAGCCCTTCGAGAAAATTCCCTAGACAATCCCAGGCCCATGCAAGACTATACTGAGAGCCAGCCATCTTTGTAGCCCTCTAGCCTGTGAGTGGTGCATCATCCGATAGATGTTAGATGCCCAGATCGCGGAGGTCCTCCACGCCCCGGAAATATGATGAAAATCTTATCATACATGAAAGTACCTGATCATGACCTTCGCCCTCATAACGAAATTTGCGCGTCTGCACAATATTATCCCCGGGTAACCGCAGATTGCCAAAGTCCCCGGGAGGAAATTCTATATACATCTGATTTATCTGACCGCCGTGGGGGGGGATTCGGAAGGGGGCGACGCCCAGGCACATGCCAGAAGGAATCTCGCTCGCGGTGAGCTAAATAGGTGGACTGCGGGGGTCAACTGATTAGTCTCGGCGGATTTTCTGTAGCGATATTGCCTGGGAAGATGTCGTGGTTTGATTGTTGCCGGAGGAGTTAGAGAAAGGTGTAATCCCGGTAGGTTGAGTGGCAAGGTGAGCGACGCGGTGCCTCAGTGACAGACAGGCAACACAGCGCCACCGCGTACCAGATGTTCTGCGTAAGTTAGTTCGTATCATCGGATAAAACATTTAACACGCGAATAACAGCACTTTCGGTAAGAAAGGTGAGTGATATGTGGATGTTCAATTAGCCGGGTATCTCGTTCCTCTCCAACTGGGGCTGCGAAGTTCAAGCAGCAATCCAGGCACCTCTCCGTATCGAGGCACCACTGCTACAGTAATTTCCCGTGGTCTACTGACAACTCGGTTTTGGGCGTCTTTGCCTACCGTACCTTTAGGGCTCGTAGAATGTTTGAGGAGGTTCATTGGACTCTGTGATTGCAACTCGCGTTGCTCCTAGGATTCAGGGCTTGACAGGTGAGCCTCAATAAAACCCGGCTGACGTAAAAGGGGGATTTAGCTGGTTCGGCTAAGACGGAGCTAGGGTAACTGGAGTGGAATAGTGACCTGGAGCATTCAGGTGGATTTAGCAACCAGGTCCATTTGCGTCATTGGGGCGAGGATCGCACCACAGAACTTGAACCTCCTCTGCGAACACTGGCATACAATACTTCTCAAAGCTGATAGTATGAATAGCAATAAGAAAAGTATCTTAGTTGCTGCAAGTGTATCAGCTACCATGTCCGCCACTCTTCTCATAATACCAGACTTAGGATGTCACCGCAGACTAGATTGTGTGGATGGCTGTCATGTGCGATGCTTCGATATGACACTAGTCTTGATTAGTTCCCTAACAAAACCTTTGGCCTGCTCTGCCTTTCTTCTAACTTTATCAAAACCACATGTCTTTTTGCCAAACCTACTTCAATAGAGAGCCTAGATCCTTCACTTCGTATTCCACTTGAGATACCCATCACTGCACGATTTGTTGCCTTTTGAGAAGTACTTCAAGACAAGGCATCGTCTAGGCGGGTGTTTATTGTCAGGGGACAAAAACAACAGTGGTATCAATGGGCGAAAATCTTCGGCAATGACAACGGCCTCCCCCACCTACCCCACTATGATGAAAACCAAAAAAAAATTAAAAAAATGTAAAGACATAGTAGAAATTAATATTTGCTATACCATCCATCAGCGTTAATAATTGCCTCTATTCTATCCACCATTGATCCTACCAAAGTACCAAAAACCATTGGGTCCAGAAGTTCCCAACAATTAGTGCTCGCCTTCTCTATTGCCTTCTTGACCACATTGACATCACCCCTCATAAGATATAGCTCAGGATAGTGCTTATGAAGCTTATCCTTCACCAGAGACCCAACATTTTGAATTCGATGGAGATCTGGTCAATAGGCAGAAATTTACATGGGAGTATAGGTTCAGCAATTGAAGAACGTGAACCATGTGGCATAGTCAAATGCAACAGTGGCTGTGCCACCACAGTGCCAAGACTGTTAGTAATTGAGTGTGATATAGTGTAAACAATAATGGGTATGAAAGAAAGTAAATTAATTATATACAATTGTTTGAGAATTTGACACTCTGTGGTGGCTCCTATAGGTTTTTGTAATCATTGCTTTAAAGTCCGCAGTACCGTACTCATATCCCTTCTCTCCCTGCTCTCATCTTAAACTCTCTATCTCCTAATAGTTAGAAACATCAGAAAGTTTGCCTTTTACATAATCCAACTTCAAGAGGTATGAATAGGAAAAACTTACCATTTACTAGCACCTCTTATACTTCTTCATTATCCATATTCCACCCTACACTGGCAGAACTGTGCTTCGCCGACATGTTCTCTACTAGCTGTGCTTCTGGGCCGGCCACCTAATGTACCAGTAGCACGGCCTTGTTGTATACGTCTCTTAACTCTTGTTATTGCATCGGGATCTCCATTGCTGATACGGGTCTCGTTGTTGTCTTGTTCATGCAAGTCGTACATACTTCTTCATGATTGGATATTTGATTATTTTTTATTCTTAGTCATCAGAATCATGTTGGATTTTAATGCCAAGGCTACTAATATTCCACCAAATTCCCAACTTTTAAATCAAGTATACCATTCTTTGTACTGGTGTTTACAAATTAACAAAACCATACTTTTATTCTACTAAGCACCTTCTATAACCCAGCGGTTTTTTTAAATTATTTACACCAGTACTGGGTTGGTTATACTCGTTTGAAAATACCCCAAAATGAGGTTCACACTTATCCCTTGATGCACTATAATCCCCTGCCTTCTGAGCTATCTCCTAAAAGACAAGTGAGTCTTAGCATTGTCAATGATAAAAAATAACTATTTTTCTCCAACCTCTTCCCTCATGTCCTTCCATATCCCCCGAAAGCTATAATGATTATAGACATCAATAATTGGCTTTCCAGTAACTCCACCCCTAGCAGAAGCAGGATGAGGAAAAACAGGTAAAAAAAGACTATGAGTTTGACCATAAAAAAAACCAGTCATCATCTGGGTAATCCCTCTCTTCCCCCTCCTAGTAGGGGCTACAACACAATACTTAGTATTCCACTTCTCATTTGGGAATCTAAATACCCATTTTCTCCACTTGTCTCCACCCGTTTCCACAAATGTCTTATCACCCTACATCGCCTTACTTCTCCACCCCTCTCTTGCCCAATTCCTATAGGCTAATGCTCATTCCAACCTCTCCTTAGGCAGGTCTTCATCCAAATGCACTCTCGCTTGTGCCACCCATTGTTTTAAGATGCTGTTGTGCAGTTTGTCTCTTTGTAACAATCCTATTGCGGAGCGGTAATGCAAAAGGCAACGACAATGGTCTCCTGCGTATGCGAGTCTCGCTTGTCTGCACCAAGGTATGAGGGAATACTATCTCTTCAGATAGTACGGAACTGGCTTGCTTGTCTTGAGTAATCTGTTGTAACAATGCTATTGTTGAGCAGGTATGCAACAGGCAATAACTGTTGTCTCCAGTGTAAGTGAGTCTTGCTTTTCTGTACCAAGGTGTAGGGAAGTACTATCACTTCAGATAGTACGGAATTGGCTTGCTCGTCTTGAGTGATCCATTAAAGAATACTATCTTTTGAGATAGTAAGAGGGGTGGATTGTCGTGCTTGATAGAACTATCACAATGGTTCTATGTTTGGGTGGCCGCTCGAGACTATCACAATAGTCCTATGTTCGGGTGGCCCGTCAAGACTATCGCAATAGTCTCCGGGCTCTTAGAGCGTAGGCTCTCGTAGAGGAGGGGTGTATGTAAAGAGAGTAAAGTGTAATCGTATTGCAATATAGTAAGTATAGAAAAGAACTTAGATGGTTGCGTGAAGATCCTATCTCTTGGTCGTTTTTTCTTTTTCTTTTTGTAATCATGTGTTTATTATTTTAGTATAACAGAATTATACCTGTCTAACGAAAATACAATAGGGCCAGTGGTAGACCCACTCGCGCTGGTACTAAGGGAGGCTTCAAGGGACCGGTAGCTAGAAGGATAATAGTTGAAGGAGAAATAGAACTCAGGGAGTGCCGTCCAACCAAGTGTATTCTTAGACTGAAGGTCTGTCGAAGTCTGCTGTCTCCTGCTAGCCAGGAGACTGGTGTTAAATACAAAACCCGAGAGCGATAACCTTCCTGCAATCACAATCATTTACCAGTAGCTGCGCACATACCGGAATCCTGTAATCCTGCAAGACCAAAGAAAGGAACAAACAAACAGTACTCAGCCTTTGCCAGTGTTACATGACTATTCCATACCCGGAATCCTAAATATAAATTTCCAACAAAGCAAACTAAACATAGCAATACGATAGCATAGCCTATCTGACTCAGAGATCGTGGCGGAGCTGAAATCAAATCAAATAAACGAAATATAAAGCAACTAAACATAGGAGATCCAGCACTGCCCGCTCCTGGGTACCGTTACCGGAACATGTACACATGTTACATTGCCTTATTCTGAAAAATCAACAATCATTCCAAAGTCCTTGCTGTCCTTAGCGCTCTCGTCGGTGTCCCATAGGAGGCTTTCGTCATCTGTAGGGAAATAGACATGCACAGAGCTGCTAGAATCATATTCCTCATCATCATAGGGTTCCCAAAAGTCGTCTGGGCAATCGTTTGCGGTACAGGGTGTGGAGGAAACTTGCATGGGTTGCCAGGAAGCTTTAATGTAGTGGGAGGTGATCTGGGGCGTCAGTTCTGCTGGGTGGTTTGAATCCCAGTATTCCTGTATGAGTTCCAGGGAGTAGTCGAGGTTTTCGATAGGTTCCCAGGAGTCATCTGCTCACTCATAGCCTTTCCATTGAGCCAGGAATTTGTGCCAGTTATTCTGGCGGCGGTCGTGGAGTATGTGCTCTGCTTTCCCTTCTTCTGCATTGTCGATTAGGATGGATGCTGGCTTGCCCATTCTGCGGGACTTCAATCTATGGCGATCGTTCTCGCGGTATTCCTTAAGGGAGGAGACGTGGAAGTAGGGTTTCTGGCGGCCTATTCTGGGCGGGAGGTGTCGTTTTTAGTTTTCTGTATCAGGTAGATGTTTTAAGACCTCGAAAGGTCCGAACCTGTGTGGTTCAAGCTTCTTGGATCGTCCGGGGGAAGAGGTATAAGGGCCGCCTCTAACAAGAATTCTGCTGCGATTCTTGAAGGGTTCCGTTAGGCGTTTGAGTCGTTTGTCAGCTTGGACAGTCTGGCGGAAGGTCGCATTCTTTCTAGTCATGTCTAGTTCCATTCTCGTTGCTTCATGGGCGTTTAGAATATCGTCCACAGCCGGTACCTTGCTGGCGGCTCTCTGGACGGGGCGGAATATCGTTCAGGGACGCTCATAGAGGGCATGGTATGGGGGCATGCCTAGGGATTCATGAGGGGCGCCATTCATGGCTGCTGCAATAGCCGGGAGGGCGCTGGACCAGTTGTTTTGTCTGGGCTTAATGAAGTTCCTCATTAACTGTTTGAGGGTACGGATCCTTCGCTCAACCTGGCTATTCGTTTGGTGGTGGTATTGGGTCGCCATGCAGACCTGGATACCAAGGGACTTTATCATTTGTGACCAAAACTTGGAGGTAAAGCAAGAGGCCTGGTCAAGGACAATGGCGAGAGGGAGGCCATGGACATCGAAGATAGTGCTATTAAGCTCCTTGAAGATCTTCTTAGCGGTAGCAACGTTTTTGAGGGGGATGAGATGTGTGTAGGAGGTAAAGCTGTCCATAATGACAATGATGGATGTATGCTCATCGGGGTTGTTGAAAGGGCGGGCGAAGTCTATGGCTACTCACTGGTAGGCTTCGTTGGGCTCAGGGAGGGTAAGGGATCATCCATAGGGTAGCGTAGTGGGCTCGTTCTTAATCTGGCACTTATTGCATGACCGACAGTATATGACAAAGTCCTGGCATATCTGTGCCCACCAGAAGAAGCAAGCCGCATATGAGTAGAATTTGTAAGCTGACAAATGTCCGAGGACTGCATGGACAGTCTTGAGGATGAAATCCCGCAGGGATACCCCCTTCTCAAGAGGTCCTACCCGTATATAGAGGTTTTCTTACCCATTGGTATTCTGGGCAAGTAGAAGGCCATCGTGGATAGAATTGTGTAATTTGTGATCGGTTTCCTTGACCCTGGTGTAGAGGGCATCGGTTTCAAGGGCTTCACTGACTCGCTGGGCGAGGATACCCATAAGGCGAGAGTGTAGGGTGTTTAGGAATTGGTTGGCATTGGTTGCCTCATCGATGTCATAGCCAGCTTGGCTGTAAAGGGAACTAAAGGCCGGCGAGGCCATGGGCGGTGTAGCCAGGATGGCATCATTCATACGGCAAGGCAGAAGGCTCTCGGAGAGGTATGGGATATCAGGGAGCGAGGCCTGGCCTTCCTCAAGGGCTGTATTCGATGTTGAAGTCCAATCCTGCTCTTTTCTCTTTGTCTTCTTACTCTGCTTCCAGACCTTAGGGCCCTTTGAACAGTAGCCCACAACTTCTTTTTCATTCTTATCTATTTCACACCCATTGTCAGTGTAGGACATCTGGCTCATTTCTGAGTGTCATCGTTCCATTTCACTAGAGATTGGGAGAGTTGTATTATCACCCCAAGAGTTTCCAATTGGTATTCTGCTATCATTGCTGGCTGCGCTTGATGTAGCTGGCCAGGAGGCAGAACCCTTGCGCTTCTGAGAACAGGTTACTGCATGGGTAGTAATTTCGTCCATAAGGTATTCAGGGCGGCAGCGACTGATAGAGTCACTGCTGATGGGGGTGGGAGAGGTTTGGGCTTCGCCTGAGTGGTACATGGCGTCGTCTGATTCAATGCTAAAATCGGTAGAGGAGGTGTAGCTTGTATTGATCTGTAGAAGTTGGGTAGGGTCAGGTAGCTTAAGGCAGTCATAATCGATAGTGGGGTTTTTGAGGCTTATATCTAACGGCCCTGGGGTTCCCTCATGGATTCTCGATAGGTTGTCTGCTAGGCAATTCTTCGCTCCTGGCTGGTATTCTATTTTAAAATCAAAGTGACTGATGTGCGTTAGCCATCTCTGCTGTCGTCCATTGAGATTCTTTTGTGTCATGAGTTTGGTCAGACTCTCGTGGTCTGTAACCACTGTAAATTGCCTGTATAGCAAATGGGGAGCGAAAGCTTCCATAGCCTCAATGATCGCGAGCGTTTCCTGTTGGTGTGTGGGGTAGTTGCTTTGTGATGGCGTCAGCTTCCTGCTGTGGAACGCTGCAGGTCTGGCTGCATCTCTGGTTGGTCCTTGGCCTATCCAAGCGCCAGTACCTGTAGGGAATGCATCGGTAAAAAGCCATATCATATCGGGCTTCTTAAAGTCTATTGGTCGTAGGACTTTCTGCTTATCTGCAGCTCGCTTGATTCCTTCGAAGGCTGCTTCCTGCAGATCCGTCCACGGCTAGTCGGCTTTCCCACTCAGCTCTGTGAGCACGCCTGTAATAGTGGCGATGTGGGGAATGAACTGCGAGATATAATTAACCATTCCATTGAATCGGTGGAGTTCTTTCTGGATCTCTGGGCTTGTCCAGTCCATTATGGTCCGGATTTTCTCTGGTGCAGGGTGGATGCCATCATCGTCTATCATGTGGCCTAGAATATCGAGTTTTGTGGCAAAGAAAACACTTTTCTTTGGGTTGGCAGAATAGCCGGCATTCTGCAGCTTACTGCAGGCGTTCGAAACGTCCTTAATATGCTCTTCAAAGGTGTCACTGAAGACAAACCTATCGTCAATGTAGACCCATATGTTCTTACCTAATTCGTCATGGACTAGGTCTTCCATAGTTCTCACCAAGGTTCCCGGAGGATTCATGTCGCCTTGCATCATGACCTGGCTGGTAAAACCGCCGAAGGGAGTCTTATTAACATAATTTATGGGAATTTGGCACACGACAGGGATCAGGCTCACCCATAGCAACCATTGGAAAATCTAATCTACATTTGATTATCAAAACAAATAAATCAGGTACAACCCGGAGAATCAAGCCACATGTACTTTGAATTATAGAGAATCTGAAAATCGAGTTTTTATTTCCTGGGGATTAATTGTTATTCTAATAAAGAGGTTTAAAGATTGTGTATTTCATATATAAAGTGTGTTTTTTCATAAGCATAAAAAAATTGAAAACCCTGGAAGAATTACATCATAAAATACATAAAAGGATAGTATATGTCTTAGATATTCGGAAGAAACAGCTGTTAATTTTCGTCATAATCATTTTTGAAAGCCACATTGATAAAAAAGAGGTTGAACATACGTGCAAATTACATACAAATTCCATCAATTTTACCATGTAATATCTACATAGGTAGTTGGCCTATGAACTCAATATCTTGGAATCCCTTTGACAATCATATCCTAAGATCCTATATAAACTTTCAAGGTAAATAAAAAAGTTTTACATACTTTGTGAATTGATCTTTATCTAACTATCAAATAGTTAGAATAAATTCTTATTGTATATTTATTTTGCTTTAGTAACTTATTTAAGCTGACACTGAGTTGTGGGCTTAATTTATAAGTTCTAGGGAGTCTAACAGCACTGTTTGCAGCTATGTTCAATAAAAGCTGTTGATCAGATTTCATATTAATTGTCTTTAGTTACAATCAATAATGCTCTTTATACTACTTATTATAATCAATATACACTCCAAACTATGCCCCATACTGTCTACTCTAGTCCACTAAACCAGATCTTATTCGTAGTTGACTTGTAGTTAGCTCAACAATTTGATTTCAACTAGTTCATCATTAATATACAGTTTTTTAGCTAAATAGCTATTATTTTTAACAACCTGTATGAAATATAGAAGACAAAATTTATCTAACTTCAAACTTCATATACTCACTACAGATATCATCATAAAGGTTATTCCAAGATATTGAGTTCATAGGCCAACTACCTATGTAGATATTACAGGGTAAAATTGATGCAATTTGTATGTAATATGCACATATTTTCTACCCCTTTTTTAATCAATGTGGCTTTCAAAACTAATTATGAAGAAAATTAAAACCTGATTATTCTGAATATCTAAGACTTATACTATTCTTCTATCTAGTTTATTATGTAATTCTTCTAGGGGTTTCAATTTTATTATTCTTATGAAAAACCACACTTTATATATGAAATACACAATCTTTAAACCTCTATATTAGAATAACACTTTATCACCAGAAAATAAAAACTAGATTTTCAGATTCTGTATATTTCAAAGTACCTGCATCAGCAAAAATAATACCTTGCGTTCCGTGCGTTCCGTGCGTCTGACTCACCTGACGCCGGAACGCTAATGGCGAATCAGGACGCAACATCGTATCGAGGTTGCGTCCTGACTTTGCGTTACTTGGCGCCATCCGTCCTGACGCCATCCGGACTCGGACCCCTACGTCCTGTGCGTCCAAACTGAGTCTGGTGCTCCGCTACTCCGTCCTGACGGTGGCTCATGCCGGACTCTCCCGTCCTGACGTCGCCTGATCTACCACTCTCCCGCCCTGACGACGTCTGATCCACGACTCTCCCGCTCTGACGACGTCTGATCCAAGACTCTCGCGCCCAGATGCCGGTTCCTTCTCACCGAACCTCAGGGCTTCGTGAATCTTACCACCTCTCGTCCCCATTGTTTCTGCTCCTGCCTCCCTCGTCCGGATCCCACGATCCTGATCTCTCCCTTCCTGACGTCTGGTCTGTTCTTCCTGATCTTACCCCCTATACATGCCGCGTCCTGATCCAATCGTGACTCTATCAGACGTCGCCTTGTGATCTCTGACGCTAAGTCTAATGCTATCCTGGTCCTACACCTAGAGGCTTTTCCTAACGCTGTCACCATGAGTTTTACCGTATCCTGATCGCGTGTCACTAATTCTACTCTGAATCCTTGATTTTGCTTGATGTCCTCATATTAATACTAAGCTCCTCCGGGTACCCTTCC
>Ga0307517_10001315_pt1 | contig 41715 bp, 47 predicted proteins | sample 23_EM_MG_FD_194515 | JGI IMG/M metagenome (GOLD analysis project Ga0307517, IMG submission 194515) | Populus trichocarpa ectomycorrhiza microbial communities from riparian zone in the Pacific Northwest, United States - 23_EM | ecosystem: Host-associated > Plants > Roots > Unclassified | place...
AAGCCCGCTTCTGTCAGGCCAGCCCCTATCGATCCTATCGATAAGTATCAAGAATTAACCGTGAGACGCATAAGCGTTCTTACCTCTCTAGCGCCATAACCATCCGTGATCCCTGGCCGGGGCATCATCATCCACCGTAGACCGCAGACCCATAAGTCCAGGAGATACCTGTGACTATCTTCAATCAGTAAACACAATTCTGAAATTTGGCCACCTCGTCCATCAGGGTCCAGCAAAAGAGAATGACCGGATGTGATTTTAGTATCGTCGGAACAGTGGCGATTGATGCCTTAGGCCTGACATTCTTCACAGTTTGAAGGTAGTCGTTGTAAGGCACCCTGGAAAAAATCTGCAAATGAATATACGATATTTTTGAAGAATATCGTTGGTTTCGCCTGTCTCCCTCAGGAATCTGTGTGACTTTGGGAAGAAGGCGAAGCGAGCCCTGTGCGAAAGCCAAAAAGACAGAAGCCCACAATATGCAGCATTATGATATCCATACACTATTCCTGGAGAAGATAAAAAATACGCAATCCCACTCCCTAAGCAACCCCTGGAGAAAATCGTGATCCTTTAAAGAACGGATTCAGGAGGCAGAAGGAATATATTCGGAGACGACGAGATGGTAAAAGACTGGAGACCAGTGTTCCTTGAGCAATGAGTTCATGTGGACCAACAAACAACACTCAGGGGTGGAGTATCCTCGGAGTTGCGGAGGAGATATAAGCTTCTGATTTAAATCAACTAACGAACGGAGCCACAGCAACACAGAACCCATTCCTACTAGCCTAGTATATCTAGCTTGTGTCAAAGTTGCGTTAAAGTTGCACAGATCCAGATGAGCGATGGATTTGAAGGACCCCGGCGGAATAATTGCGGAATAATCTGAGTCTTGGTTGAATAGTACAACCTTCATCAAGCTTCAGAGCCGGCTTCGGATTTTGCCGGCTCTGTCTATCCACACACAACCTTTGAAAGAGGATATTTGAATTTCCTTATGTCGAGTCGGGCTAGGCAGCGTGAAGATGTTGAGAAAGCATATGAACTCCAATCCAAAGCCGCAATAGCAGTTTGTAGTATTTCCTTGCATCCTTAAGAGTTTGAATGCTTAATGTCCATTTGATACGGTAGGGAGCGGCAAGGTCCACCGCTGTAGGTGTAGGCTTGGCCGTCATTGCCCACCACATGTGGCCGGTCTTCAGGTGCTCCTCTTTTCCTGCTTTGTTGTGGATCACCTTACCCATCACTCGTATACTCGTATAGGCGCCAAACACTTGCTTTCAAAGGGTTCATTGTTTCTGGATGTACGCTTTCATGATTTCTCCAACCAAAACAGGCTCTAAACCTGGGTCTGCAGTTACTATATTCGGTCTCGTATTTGGGGCAGAGAGCGCACTGATTGAACACGAGAATATCCGAAGGAGAGAAGAAAACATCCTCCGACGAGAAGCTCGCCTGGACTTGGCTCGGAAGGGATTAGTAGGCACTGAAACAGAAATTGCAAATTGGAAAGCAGCAAGGGAGCAAGCACTTGAAAGAGGTCCAACCTCGGAACGCTAATACCTGACAATGATAATGATGAGTATGAAAGATGATATTTAAATACTTGGTTGATTTGTTGTGCTTCTACAAGGAGATATATGCTGTTAAACGACAACGGGAGTCCAACGGAAAACGGAGCGATTAAAGTATTCAATTCATGAGAAATTGTTGCGGTTAAAATAATAAATAATGAATTGTGGGTGATCAGTTTACACCAAGTCAATACGCCTCGGATATTTAAAAGTTGGGTGAATTTGAGTTGCCGCGTTGTGTCCATTGGCCGTACTCATCAACCGGCGCAGGAGGTTTCGGAGGAAGGCCTTGCTGATAAATGGTGGGCTTGTGTGCGTTGCCCATCGTATCAAGGAGAGGTGGTGGTGGCGGAGGGGGCAGCGGGTTTTGACCGTAATACTCAATAGGAGGTGGCGGAGGCGGGGGTGGAGGCAGCTGCTGGTAAATGGGCTGGGGTAGCGGTTGTTGATAACTAATAGGAGGCTGTGGCAAACTCGCTCGACGGCGAGGTTGAATATTAGATGGTGGGGGTGGAGGTGGAGGTGGAGGAACGGGAAGATTCGAAGTTGTCTGAACGACTGGTGCGGTTGTATTGTGTTGCAATGAAGGTGGTGGGGGTGGAGGTGGAATAGGCGAAAATCCATTTGTCAAGAGGTAGGAATTTGCGGGTTGGGTTGGACTGTAAGAATTCGCACTCTGTGATAAACCACCTTGTGAGGGCAACGAGTGCGAGGTAGGAATCGGGTGTGCCTGCTGCTGCTGTTGGATCTGTTGTTGTGTGTACACAACCTGAGGTTGTTGAGGTAACGGCCTTGACGTTTGTCCATTCGCATGCGAAGCTGGAGTTGACTGAATCTCGTGAGTCGACGTTATGGCTGAATAGAGCTGCGGAGGTGCCGAATTAGTTGGTTGCGGTGCGTTTGATTGTATAGGAGGCGAGGCAAAATGCTGAGGGGGAGCCGAAGTTGATTGGGGTATGGAATATGTTGTATAATTATATGATTGCGAAGCTGGAAACGATTGCTGGGGGTGGAAAGACAGGGAGGTTGAGTGGTGAAGATATGAGCTATTGCTCGTTGGAACTGGGGTATTGGACAGCGGCGGAGGATATATCGCCTGGGGGTGAGGATGAAATTGAGAGTTGTATCCCATTGGTGCAGGTGTGTGGGAAGGCGGAGGGGCAAATCCTGATGGCTCAGAAACATGGGAAGCCAATGAAGTAAATCCAGATGGTTGTTGTATTGGCATAAAACCCGATGAGGACGTAGGAACACTATGCCTTGGTCCACGACCTGATATCTGGTACGTCGGCGAGGCCGCTTCATATGGAGGTTGCTGATAACCTTGGGTGAATGTGTATGGATGGATTTGGCCCGCGGAATTATGCTGGAGGTGAGACGATGGTTGCCCGTTCGGTGTCAATGGTTGATCATATGAATAGATAGAGGCAGCCTCCGATGTGGTTGGTTGATGTCCGTAAGCGGGATAAGTAGTCAAAGTTGACTGGCCTATGGCACCGTGTTGAGGTTGATGCAAGTACGACCCTGGAACAGGCTGTAGGGAAACAGTTAGTAAATGCCAGAAGGATCGCATATTTTACGCAACTGGAAAACTTTCTCTTCGTCTCGGCGCAGACACCCCAAATTCACTAAATCCCTGAGTTATGTTATCCATTTGAGTATTCCGATTTCTCTCGTACGGTGGAACATAGAGATCCAAATTGGCTGCAGAACTCGACGCTCGGATTGATGACGGTATGATATCAGAATTTTGCCGTGAGTGACTGTAAAGGACACTTGAAGACGCCATCCTGGAAGGCGGGTTTCCAGCAGACTGCTCTCCAGAGGGCACGAATGATCCTGGACCACCATATTGCTTGTTGTTCTTGAGTGGTTTGGGGGTCACTTTCTTTTCAGGTGGAGGTTCCTACATCAATAACATGTTATATAGTAACTTAATTCAGACAGGTCGGACCGACGAACATTGGACCAGAACGTCAACTCCAAATAGACCTTGCCCGCAAATTTATCTTTGTTGGATAATGTAAACCATTCTAATGGGAAGTAAGTAACTGTTGGCTGTAAGACGCAGGTCCTTACCGTCGGTTTCTCCTTTTGTCAGAACCTCTGTAAGGTCAACCTCAGCGTCTCCAATCAGGTCAGGCTCGCGAGGATCATCAGCATAGCAAGCAAGTTTCATGGTTTTGCCACCTTTAATTTTCTTAAGCTTTTTGTCGTCTTTCGGGGGGAGTGGGGGTGGGGTTCCGTCACCGTGCGCAGTCCGGGCCAACACGTCTTCTATGTCCTCAAAGAGGGTAAATCGTATTTCTTCATCCCATTCTGGATGTTGACCACCACGCTTGATCGCCTTGGTTCTGCGCTTCTCGCCGTTGACGGTGACAAGACAATATGGATCTTGTTTTCCAATATGTCGTTTATTAGGAAGATGGTTCTATTCCAGACTGCGATCAGTGGCAGGCGCCGACGCCCAGGTAGCACGAACTCACAGCCCTGAGGACGACGACAATAAGAGTACCAATTTCACGAGGCGTTAAGGACATGAGAGAAGAAGTGAACGAAAACGTTAACGAATGTTGGAAACCAGTGACATAAGTTGGGATTGTTGGACGCGTTTCAGTTCAATGACTTAACCGAGGTCCAACACCGACATTTACAGATCCGTTAACCGATTGTTTGTTCGTATTATAACTAATCATGCTTGATCAGTACTATTAAGTATGTATGCCAGGTTTGTAGCTCTTGTTTTCTTTCAGAATGAGGCCCGGCTTTCTATCAGCCAAATCCAAGATCATTTCCGCAAAGTAGCTATTGGCCCACGCAAACCAACTCCGGGTGTAGGACGTAGGATCATAAATGGATTGAGACTCATGGATGAGACCTAGTCCATTCGTGTTCTTCAGGAGCGTTTCAATTTAGGAATGAAGAAGAACGGTTCAAACGAGGTCTCACATTCGCAATAACATATAAGGACTCCAAGATTTCCTCGTCGTTATCTGTACCGAAAATAGCCGAAATATGGGACATGGGCCTAAAATATGGAGGTCACTTTAGCAGCCCAGTATTAAGAAGACGAGGTGTACCATGGGTGCCAAGGATCAATGTGAGGCCCACTTTGGAAAGGTGAATATCCACAGTAATGCGCATCATAAAAACAACTTACCCTATACCATTGAAGGTCTTACCAGCCGAATAGTATGGGTTTTGGCGGGAAAACAATAGTTTCCGTGTAGCGATGTAGGTAGGGTCTTGTTTGCTCAAAAATCCAAGATATGGTAAAGACATTAACGACTAGCCAAAAGAACAAAAGTCAGTGTTGCCCATACATAACCAATGCCTCATACTTACCGGCACATTTGCGTCGTCCATCACATAGCGACCACCAAAGCCTTCAATGGAGTAGTGGTGAGAAGTTGATTATTCAAAAAGCTCAATGATCCATACCGTTTGTTTCATACGCGAATATATTGTCCACAACCTGAAAGCAACGTATTACTCATACTCGGGAGCAACCGCATCTGTAGCCTTACTCACTGTCGTTTTCCAAATTGCATTATGGATTCTGGAACTCCAATCCCTAGCTTGTTGGCTGACGTTGTGGAGTTTCCCAGCACTATCTAGGATCTCCGCTAGGTTGCCTAATTCTACGCTGAGCATGGCGTTGGCGGGGGTCAAAAATGCTGAATCAAAACAGAATCAAAATGCAGCGTCAATTTCCACCATTTTACTATGACTCATCAATCAACGCACCGAAAACACTCAAATCGTCTGAGGGTCTGTGGTGCGTTCCTACAAGGCCAGTGTATGCCTTGGGCTCGCCATTTCCTTGATTGCTGACCATGGGTGATAGTGCTCCGTGGCCGCCACTCCAGCTGTAATAAGATGTGAAGTTGAAGTTCTCGTCGAAGGTACCTTGGGCTTGTTCGTTAATCACTCGAAAAACTTGATCAATCGCCGCTTGCCCTATATATTTTTCCAATCAGTAAATTTGCTCAGGCGAAAACAATATCCATGAAACGTACAGTTGACATTCATGAAGGAGGCATCTTTCGTGGCATTGTAGTAGGATCTTGAAAGTTTCAGGAAACCACACAATGAGTCTAATTCATACTATATAAAGTTATTGTCAGCACGTCATCAAGCGACAATCCAAGAAAGAATTAACTTTGCATTCAAAAACTGTCCTGTTGTCCACCGGCCTTCAAAAAGTAGTCAAGACAAGATTCGTTCTTTAGTAGCAATTGAGTTACGGGTTTACAGTCACGCCGTCCGCCCAAGCATTGTGAGAAGGTGCAAGTCCACTTTCCGGGGGAGGCTGGAAAGCCCCACCTGCAGAACAGGTGCTTTGATTAGTTAGAGCTGAGAGAAAAAGTGATCATCAAGGATTCGAACAGTATGGATACTGGGCCACATATCGAGCCTCATTATTTATCACTGCCTTCACGAGAGTAGCAAGTTTAGGATCAATTGCGAGCAGGGTGTGGTAATGCATGAACTAAGAGTTTTAGCACGATGAGAACCGTCTAAACAAAAAGGGTGCAATTTTAATCAACACACCTGGTTGGCTGTGTCTCGTAACCATTGCGCGCTGGCGTTTGATACGCTTCAATGAGGATGCGGATGATAAAAACCTAGTGTACGGACGTTATATCCTAAAAAAACAAGATATTAATGACTGCAGAGGAGGAAAGAAAGTTGTGAGCTAACCCCGGTAATAATGAAGGCGAGGTTTTCAGACTTTTCGAAAAGAATGAGGATTGAAGTTGTGCAAAGCGGCTGAATTCTTACTTCGCTGAAATACTTCACAGTCGTGTCTACGCCAACAGACCTTGAGAAAGGGTGGACCCAGCATCCATAGGAGTCTTACCCAGCGTATTCGGGAACGTATTTTCGAACAGTCTTGCAAGGTCCGGATCCTTGAGCAATGACTTCATATCTGTAATTACTTGCTGGAAAACAATTTGCTTAGATTGGGATTTGTTAGATATAGGGAAAGCGTTGCCTCAATCGCAGTGCTATTGAAAGTGCGACATGCAGGAACTGGCCTCATATATGGTAATCCCAACGGTCCCATTGAACGGGGAGCATGAGGTGTCTGATTTATAGCACCGTTATCCGTTAGAGTTCACCTGTAGGTGGAAGAAGACAATGTACCTGAGAATAACTGGCATAATCTGGACATTGAGCCTGAGAGTGCGACGCGAGAGCAGATGCAACGATGGCAAGCCGGAGCCTATTATTGGTAGAGCTAAACCAAAATTTCATCGATTTCCACAGCAGGTTTAGGTTCAACGCAGACAAGCCAAGCCATCCCCATAATCCTTTTATAGGGCCTGCAGCCGATATTCCCAGGTCAGGAAGATATAGAAGCATGAACCCTGAGTGGGTTACAGTGAACGAAGAACCGTTTATTCACGTACAGGCTAAAAAAAGAATGTAGCTCCTTACTACTTATGGTCGTGCTTCTTATAAGATGATGGGGAGAAGTTTGAAAACATGAAATTCCCGAAAGCCTACATAAAAGAGTTTAAACATGGCCACAGGTTCCAGGAAGGATGAATAATCAGATGCTGGGATTGTAACAGGTAAGTGTAGGTTAATATGTACATAACCACGGAAGTACAGAAATGAAGGGGTGACCATTGTATATACAGTAGGAAACGTGCGTGACGAGGATAGGAACGAATACTATCACTAGTTCATTTGAAGGGGAAAGCATAAGAACAACCCTATCGTACAGGTAAACAGGCGCAAGAAGAACGATGTTATGAATGAAGATCGGGAGGTAACTCTGCATCAGATTTTTGCGGGTTTACTTCTGTAACATCATCGGTCGTCTGGAGTTCGGGATTCGATGAGGTGACGACGATTGGTTGCGCGATCGTTTCTATGGACAATCGAGGAGGGTCACCGGAGTCATGGCCAGGTAACATCAAGATATGGTCGTCAGAAAGTTTAGAATCGGGGGCGATTTCGCGGGCAATCGAGGAATTGGGTTGTTCGACGGTGATGCTCGGGCCTTCCAGGGGAGTTCCAATGTCCACGATGGAGTCGTCTGCCTCAAAGTCGTGGGCCCCACTTGTGCTTTCGTCTTGTATTTGGTTGTCTACGGTATCATAGGCTTCGCCATTCTCGCTGAACCGTCCCGTCCGCACGCTATTGGATGTCCACAAACTTCTTTCCCTCGTCAAAGAAGCTGTCCCAGTGCCTTGAACTCTGGCACTCCACCTGCTGGCTTCGCTCTCCCAACTTCCTCTCCTGGAACTTCGCGGCCTCAAAGCCCTCACACTTGCATCAAAGTCCCGTTCTTCCAGTCGGTCATCATCTCCAGGAATATAATGGCTTGCACTCTCCGCATCAGGGAAGGTGATGCTCCCGCCATAATGTGAAGTTGAATCCCCAATGGCGGAGGGAGGATAATTTTGGGTGCCTAAACGATTGGGCATACCAAAAGCCGAAGAAGCGAGGGTTAAAACAGAGGCATTATCTAATGGAGGAGAGGAAGGACGTGGATTATTTCGCGGGTGATGAGTGGTATGGAGAGGCGCCTGCACAGAGGAGACCTGCTCCGCGTTGTACACAGAAGCTTGATAAGTGTTCGGACTGAACGAGCCTAAACTGCCGGGGTTCCTTAAGGAAGTTGGTCGAGACGAAGGTTGAGCAGGTGGGAGAGCCGAAAATGTGATAGAGCCGGCGCTACTCAGTAGACCTGGGTTGCTCAAGGACGAAGATTGTCTCACATGGGGCGCGAAGCGATTTAGCTGTGTGGGTGGAGGAGTCGGCGCTTGGGCAATATGGGCCATGCCATTACCATTTAAATCTATGCTCAGCAAGGTCGTAGGTTTGGTACTCGCCGCCATGCTTCTGAATGTGCGGGGATCTGATAGATATGAGGAAGAAGAGCGCGAAGGAGAGGGGGAGGGTGGGCCGCTGGGCGGGATGGGTCGAAGGGATGCATCATCGTCCGCTTCCAAAGCACTTGCCGGCGACCAGATCGAATCCCTGTTCATAGAGGAACGGTCCAATGAAATATCATCTTCTGTGTATCCTTGACTCATGTCGCGCAACTCTTCGTCTCCATAAAGGGATATCGACCGCGTTTTCCGCCTTGCTAAGGACGAGGCCTCTGGCCTTATTTGCTGTTTCAAATGGAGAGAAGCTGGAACCGGGAGAGGCGATGAAGTGATACGGCCCATATGGCGACCCGAATTTGAGTTATTGCGCCCCACACCAAGGTCTGCGTTTCGGAGAGGAACATTTTCTGTCCGTTTACCCTTGCCCGAGCCCGCTAGCTTTCGTTGGAACCAATTTATGATAGGCTTGCTGGATCTTCTCAATACCTTTTTTTGTTGAGCGGCGCTGGCAAGAATGGGGGGAGGTGCCTTGGGAGGAGGGACTTTCTTCTGAGCTCGCATTTGCGCAGACGTAGGTTGTTGGGGCTGCACAATGGTTGTGCGGTTCCCATTGGCCTCCGCGTGTGATGAAGTAGCCAGTGTGGACATGATGAGTACGACAAGCAAGAATGGTAGTTATGGAAAAGTTGACTCCGACGAATTTAGTTTGGAAGCATGGTGGCCATGCAGCGCCACTGAAGCAAAACATCATAATCATAATCCCAAATACTTATTCTACAAAATACATCTTGATGAGTACAAACATTTACTTTCTTCACCCATAACATAACTAACTACCACAGTGCTCCATTTTACCAATCTGTTTTCTTCGTTTTCCTGACAGGTGCGATTGGAATCTTGCTACCGCTGTAACCAAAGCCGTTCAGCCAGGGCCACATCTCCGTCCGCCGCTTCTCGAATTCTCCAATAGCATCTCCTCGTTGCAACGTCAAGGCAATGTCATCAAGACCATTCAATAAACAATGTCTGCGGAAGGGGTCTGTGGTAAACGGAATCGGAGGTTCACCGTTTGACCTTCGAATTTCTTGTTTCTCGAGATCAACTTCCAAGTCCAAGCCAGCTTCGGCATCCTCGGCTAGCTTTCTGCATTGCTCTTGAGGGATAGCAACGGGAAGCATCCCATTTTGCATCGAGTTATTGCGGAAGATATCGGCAAAGCTCGGGGCAATGATGCATCGAATTCCGAAGTCGTTCCTGCTCAGCAAATCAGTATGGAAGAGAGAAATTAAAAGAATTAGCTTACAAACTCCATGGAGCATGCTCGCGAGAGCTGCCGCACCCGAAGTTGTTTCCTGTACAAACAAGAATCTTGGCCTCGTTGTACGGCGTACGATTGAGGATGAAATCAGTATCTTTGTTTGTTTTGGGATCTTTGCGGAGGGTGTAGAAGAGGGCATTGGCAAGACCGGTCCGCTTCAAGGTCTTCAAGAATTGTTTTGGGATGATCATGTCGGTATCAACGTTCTCGATGTGCAATGGCGCCGCGATGCCCTTAACGATGGTGAACTTATCGACAGTAGATGGCGAGGTCAGTGGTGCAAGAGAAGGACTGGTTTCTTCAGAATTGTTGGAGGATGGAGGAGCGGGAGCGGGGGATGCAGTTGCATCATCCAGAAAGTCAAAAGCACTAACTGTCTTTAATACTGGTGCCGCAGCCGTGTTTGCATCGGCGACCCTGCCAGTGAATTTTCTGACGTCGGTCAATTTACCTGTCAGGGCGGCGGCGACCGCCATTGCAGGGCTAAGGAGGTGAGTCCGACCACCTGCCCCTTGACGACCTTCGAAATTACGATTGCTCGTGCTTGCGCAGCGTTCCCCAGGTGCAAGTTGATCTGGGTTCATTCCCAAACACATCGAACACCCAGCTTCACGCCAATCGAATCCCGCCCTCTTGAAGATTACATCCAGCCCCTCAGCTTCTGCGTGCTGTTTGATAAGGCCTGAACCAGGAACAACCATGGCGTGGACATTGGGGGCAACCTTTGCATCGACACCGGCCGCGATGATAACTTTGACGGCAGAACGGAGATCCTCGATACGACTATTAGTGCAAGATCCGATGAAGACTTTGTCGATTTTAACTTCTTCCATGGGTGTATTGGGTTCAAGTCCCATGTAAGTCAACGAACGTGTGGCTGAGGCGCTCTTCACAGAATCCGAGATGGCACTAGGGTCCGGGACACAGCCAGTGATGGGTACGACGTCTTGGGGTGATGTTCCCCAAGTGACTGTAGGGACGATATCCGAGGCAGGGATATTGACCTCGATATCGAATTTTGCTCCTTCGTCCGATTTCAGAGTCTTCCAATAAGCCACCGCCCTGTTCCATTCTCCGCCTTTAGGCACCAAGGGACGGCCTTGGAGATAGTTGAATGTAACTTCATCAGGAGCGATCATGCCAGCCCGGGCTCCAGCCTCAATGCTCATATTGCAGACGCTCATGCGGGCCTCCATGCTGAAACCACGGAAGACCGAGCCTGCGTATTCGATGACGCAACCTGTGCCCCCAGCAGTACCGATAACACCAATGATATGGAGAATGACGTCTTTGGAAGTGACGCCTTCAAGCAGGTCGCCGTCCACAGTGATGCGCATGTTCTTCCCCTTCTTCTGCAAGAGAGTTTGAGTGGCCAAAACGTGTTCGACCTCTGAGGTGCCAATACCGAAGGCGAGAGATCCAAATGCGCCATGTGCTACAAGACAATAAATTAGCCCCAGTTAAAGAACTGAAATCCGTTCTTGACATACTTGACGTATGCGAGTCACCACAGACACATGTGATGCCCGGAAGCTGCAGATCGTTAACCCATTGTTCGTTCAGAGAAATTAATTTCGACACACAGTAAATCCTTGTTCAGGCCCGATAATATGAACGATACCTAGCAGAATCTTAGCAACAAAGCTAAGGGAATGAGGTGATAACACACCTTGACGGCGGTCCTTCATGCCAAAGTATGTTAATCCAAACTCCTTCACGTTATCTTCCAAAGCAGCGCATTGTGCTCGCGAATCGGGTTCTGCGATAAAGGTTTCGACTGACTTAAAGTCTTTGCGAGAAATAGTTCTGAAGTTACAATCAGCAGAAAATTCATGGCACAACATTAGAAAACATACGGCACGTTGTGGTCTACGGTAGCCAGAGTGCAATCTGTGCGACGAACAGGACGGCCAGCATTACGACTACGAGAAAGAGGGAATCAGATCGATTTACGACACCACACAGACAGTGGTGCTCACAGTCCTTCAAAAGCTTGTGGACTTGTAACTTCGTGGACAAGATGTCTGGAGAATGCTGTCAGGAAATTCCAAGGAGAAAGAAATGGAACATACCTGTCGATGTAAATGAGCGCTAATCCGTCCTCCTTGACATCACTTTCAAAAAGGAAAGAATGGTCATCAATATCAATAGGGACGAGTTCGATGGCTATCACTCACACAACGTGATCATCCCAAATTTTATCATACAGAGTGCGCGGTGCAGTGTCAGCGATTGGCATCTTTACTACTCAATGAGGAGGGAGAAGGAGATAGAAAGAGCTATAAACTTGAAGCCAGCCTTTTAAGTGAGTATCTTCCGTTATGGAATAACTTTCGGCCGAACAGCAACATCTCTCTCGGCACAACTGGGCCGAGGCCCGATATCCGAAAGCCTTACTAAAAGTTCCGAGTGGGATCCAATTAATAATTTATTTGAGTCTTGGTGGTATTAAGGCACCCCTCTTATCCGGCTTGAGCAGGCTGTAACTGAATATGAATGGAATAATCCTATCTAGTTTTATTTTCTATTTCCTCCCTGTAAGACCTAGATAAACCGTTGAGGTATTTCAGTGATGAGTCATGGCACCATCCTTGCCAACGTTGCGACTTTCCACAATCGAGAGAAGAATGTAAGAATATTCGAGAATAAAAATAATACGAAAGGGAGTTGACCAGGCTTGAAGAAGAAACATCTTCGAAGACCAACACCGCCATCCCTGCATCCACTTTCATATCATAGCCATGGTTCTTTTCACAAGCCATTCGCATTCATAGTTGCATATTGATTACAAACCAAGGGTTTTGGACAAGAAGATAAGAAAGAGGAGGCCATAGCGAAGTCGAGTACAAATCGAGAAGATTCAACGGAATAGGTAGTTCATAAAATAGGCTTCCATTGCTCAATTGCCAGGTTGATTTCGGCGAATAGGTCAAGAACAATAGAGGGGTAGACGATCTCAGAGTGTGAGATATCTTCCCCAGAGAGTATTCGGATGCGCGAGGGTTTGTCGATAGGGTAGTACAAGCCACGCGTCGCAGAACGGGCTCTGCTGGTTGGAAGAAGGGTTGCGCGGTTCGAGGTCAACGAATTCGTCGATACGGCCGTAAAGGCAAATGGTGCTTGATTCACAACTAAACTGAACCCCAAATCTGGGGGTTTAACACAAGAGGCGTATGCAAACTCCGGGTTTGTGGTTTGTGTAGCCTGCGCGAGCTCAGTATACGAATTAGAAGAACAGATTCTAGAACTCTTTGGAGTGCTTTCTCGCGAGTGAGAATCGCAACCTTCATCCAAGTAGGGAACGTAGAGCGATTCCGTGTATATGGCGTGCCGCCGCCTCGATTTTGCCCTTAAAGTTTGTAGATTATCATTTGACGGCAAGAAATTGTTGACCTCGTTGAAATCAGTTTCTTCAATCGGGATCACTGTTTTGGCAAGGTTCTTGATCTTTGCTTCGACGCCAAGATTATCATTTTCAAATCCAGAGAACGGAGTTGCTGGCAGCATGTCGAGGATATCAATAGAGCGTTGGCTTAGGCTGGCAAATTTGGGATAGTTTCTGTTCGGTAGGGAGGTTATACTTAAAGACTGAGAGGTCGTGTGGGTTGGAGTAAAATCAGTTCGAGTAGAGGCATTCATGGCGCCTTGATATGGCGAGGACTTTGGTTCAGTTGGGGTGATGCCATGGGTCAGGCGAGGAACAGGCCTTTCCTGATTCATATCCCATTCTGCAAGGACAGGCTTTGAGGCTTCGTGCAGTAACTTCGGTGAAGGTGCGACAGATGCAGTCAGAGGTTTATTATACAAAGTCGTCGCCCGAGTGCTATTAACGTTCAGTTCCCAGATTGTACCGTCCAGTTCCCCAGAGCCAGTGTTGCTTGGGACGACCAAAGTAGGTTGAATAGAAGACGACGACGGAAGTTGTCTACTCTGAGAGTATGGCCCAATTTTTCCAGACGGATTGCGCTGCGCGTTGTTCTTTGAATGTGAAGAGGTTGACCATTGGGGAATTTCGGGCTGTACATCACGAAGAGGAACAACTTGGAATCGGTGAGGGGTTTTGTCTCGAACGGCAACCCGCGTTTTCATCCGAGTAATCCGCACAGAGTCAGCCGGCGAGTCGGTGAGAAATCCGCCAGAGTGTTCTTCAATACTAGAGCTCCCAGATCTAGAGAAAATCGGCGACGAGACCCGCGAGGGTTTTGACTGATAAGACGCCATGCTTTCGAGGGCCCCCACTTGAAATAAGAACTTGTCGTGGTCGTAGTAAAAGGTGAACAGCTCGGAGTTGCCACAGTTGATGGCGCCTCGAGCACAAGGTTCTCACAAGGACAAATATTACCGGACCGTTGAACCTTTCGTTTGAACATGATCATGGCGCCTGTGTCGCGCCAATCTGTCCCTGCTCCTGACTCCCCGCGATCGTCCCAGTCTCCGGCGCCATCGGGGGTCCAAGGAGACCTTGAACTCGAATTGATGGGTCTGGCAAACGCACTTTACAACCTTGGAACTACTGTTATAAATGATTCCACAAAAGAACGAGAAGGCGGAGGAAAACAGGTTGGGCTGCGAGTGTACGTTCCCGAAACCAAATTCTTAACGTTTGGTTCTCAGCATATCTCCCAGGAATGATGTTGTTACACATCTTGGAACAATCGATGAAATGGCTCAACACATATCAACCATGATTCCAATGCAAGTCCTGGCAGATATCGACAATTCACGGAATCCCATGCAGCTCACGAAAGAGAGGCTGGAGAGGGCTGCGACTGAAAATCAATTTATGAATGGCAAGATTGCAGCGATAACCGTAAGTCTGCCCGAACAGAAGGCATTCTATTTCTCACAAGTAAACTATGCAGTCGTATCGACAATACTTGGATGAGGCTATTGCCCAGAATTTTCCTGAACTTGATCCTCATCTGAACGGCCAGGACATTGTCCCCGACAAAGCTATCATTAGGAATCCAAATACAAGCTATAGCATCGAAACCGAGAGATAACAACAGCAGGCGATCTCCAATAATATCCTTTTTGTATTCACAGATTCTTGGAAAACTGGTTACGCAACTCACGACCACGTATGTTCAAGGGTTGCATGGAGATTCATAAAACGAGGATGCATGTGGCAGTCTATGTAAATCACTCAGCAAGTTTGTGATCCGATAGTGGGATCCAGCTAGTAGATCTTAGAGTTGAGTCGGGGCATTATGTACGATTCACATAAATTGTTGTGGCGACCATACCAGTGCCAATGATGCAATGGTAGTCGGCGCCTTTGTAGGTATCTCAGATGGAAACGCCTATTTAGTGGCAGTTGTCAGGTGTTAATTGGTAATAATTTCAAGGTGTGATGGTTATGAGAAAACAACATGGCAACCGGCCTATGGAGCCGCTAAAAACAGTTCTCTCTAATCTCTTCTTCTTACTATCCCGTCGTTCGTTGCAACCACTCCCTCAATCCGAAGCAGCGCACCGACTCCTTCCTCACATTCTCATAACCCTCATACACTATACCCGGTCTCATGTCGGAAATCCTCAAAGCATATAATGCCTTGTCTTCTCCCCCTTCAAGAAGCGATGTAACTGCTGTCTTCAACAGCATCATTAACGGTGTGCTATATATGTATCTGCACATTATATGAGGCGGCTCAATGCAGCTTTGTCATCCCACAGCAACCCCGTTCACCTTCGACAAGAATTCCCGCGTGGAGCTTATCAAGGCGATTATACAAGATCTCAAAAGTTGTGGGTCCAAAGGAAGGTTAAATTTTAAAGGTGCGCTTCAGGTTGCATACCCAGTTCTATTCCTGCCTCACCCTCGAAGACGCTGCACAGGCTCTGTTGGCCGTGAAAACTCTCGGAAAAGACCCTGCTGGCTCAATATGTCTTGCGGAAGCCCCCAACTTGCTGACCCTTCTAGGATTTGCAACCACATTCAAGGACGATCTTGATGCCTCCAGTGAAGCCCTGCGCTCAATTGCCAATGCACTCCTTTTGATTGAAGAGGCCCGATCTACATTTATCTCTAAGAATATCAATGGCGGTGACGCTTGCATCTTGATGCTCGAGGTATTTTTTCTATCTTCTCGAGAAAACACGGCCTTGTGGTCTGACTGTTTCTGTACCAAGAAATCCACCTCACCGGATCATATATTTATCCTGTCCCGCATACTGTTCCTGTCAACGGCCTCTGGGACAACTTATATCGAGACAATTGTGGAAGGAAAATACAATGGCCGCACAATTGTCGATATCCTAAGCTCGAAACTCGACTTGATGACAGCCGCCGTTCGCAATGGCGCACCAGTTTCGAAGGAGGCAATGTCGGACTTGTTAAAGTTTATATTTAACATTCTTCTCCATTATCCAAAGGTTCTCCATTGTTATTCGCATTCCACCGTAATGACTAATTGGAGTTCTAGTTGGTGGAAACTGAACCTCAGAATTCTTACAGTACTGGAGGAGACAAAGTTGTGGGCGATTTTTGGAACTCCAAACTTGACCCGTACGTTTTTTTCTTGCTTAGTTCTGGTGTCACAAGCATTAACCGTCAGGTTAGGCTACTTCCTCCTCTTTTACGTGTCTTCCATAACCTTCCGCCATCCTCACCTTGTCCAATCCTCGCACCACTTACCCACGTAATTCATTCACTAATCACGATACCCGTAACTCCAGCTCTTAAACCCGTTTGGTTTGGACAACCCTCTCCGATATCGAGTCGTAATTCTACTACAAACAGTTCGAAGAACAGGACACCTCAACGAAGTCGAAGTGACTCTCCCACCAGATCGACACAATCCCCAACATCTCCAAAACCGTCAACCCTCGACCGTGCATTGTCCCGTCTCTCTGCTGGTCGCCGATCACTATCACGCACCCCCCCACCACCCACGAGCAGCTCAATCGACGTTTTGCAGCGCTCGTTGGACCTTCTTGAGTCATGTTTTTCACGTTATTTCCCTGGGGATATTGACCCCGACGATCCCGATGTTCGGCAACGCTGCAAAGCAGAGTCTGCCGAAAACTTGGACGATATGTTGTCTCCTTTGGTTGTCCTCATTTCCAGGATATGCATTGCAGACGAGGGATGCCGAGCTCGCCTTAGGCAAATAATCGTCCCAGAGGACTTGGACCGATCTACTCTACTGGAGACACGGGCTGATTTGCTTGGAAGATGCTTGCGACTCCTCCCATGTGTATACCACCCAAGATTGAAGGATACTGTCGGGGAAATGCTATTTGTTGTGGCTGACTCGGATGGTATGTTATTTTGTTTTAGATGCGGCTTATATTAACTATCCCAAAAGCCTCAACGTTATCGACGTTATTCGGGTACGGCAACGTAGCTGGTTTCTTGTTCCACAAAGGAGTGTTCAGCGCACCACAGGCAAGCAGCAGCTCCTCGACTGTCCCATCGACTTCCGACCAGATTAACCCCATTACGGGTACCATTGATCAACCGAAAACAGAATTGCCAGAGATGTCCGACGAAGAAAAGGAACGCGAAATGGAGAAACTGTTCGTTTTGTTCGATAGGCTGGAGAAGACGGGTGCAATCAACCCCGAACAAAATCCAATGCGAAAGGCAATCCAGAAGGGGCAGATAGGCTAGAGCAGGGAGGATGTCGACGCTACTATTCAACGACGCTAACTTAATTTTCCTGATTAATAATTACGATTTTTTCCCTATACATACTTTTTGGTTCACATAATTTCTTGTGCTTGATACGTATTCACGACAGAACCAACAATATGTAGACTAGTTTTTTTGAGTTATGCATGCAATTACATAGAATAACCACGGTATACACAGCAAGGGTAGGTGGAGAGACACCACAGGAATGTCAACAAGCGAAATAGATGCCGACAAAAAGGTGAAATAACATATCATGCGACATGAAATATAAGTCGTGAAGATAACTAGAGATAAGTGGGCATAATAAAAACTGGCATGAGAGGGAGACTTAGAAGGTAATCTTTTTACCTTCAAAGGCAGTGATTCCTCCTGACCTGGCACCACCTCGGGGTGCACCCCGTCCGCGGCCTCCACGATCACCACCACGACCTCCTCCACGACCTCCACGATCGCCAAATCCGCGACCGCCGCCACGGCCACCGCGATCACCAAACCCACCGCGACCGCCACCACGACCTCCGCCACGACCTCCACGGTCACCACCAAACCCACGGCCGCCGCCACGGCCACCACCACCCGAAGAATCTCTGGGTTGTGAATAATCGAGACGTATGGATCGTCCCTCTATTTCGGCACCATTTGCGGCTTCGAAAGCCTTTTTTGCGCCGTCGATGTCCTCGAACTCGACATAACCGAAACCCTTGGGCCTGCCAGTGTCACGATCGGTGGGAAGACGAACGTTCTTGACACCGTAGTCGTTGAAGAAGCTCCATACGGTGTCCTCCGTAACGCCAAAGCTGAGATTGCCAACGAACAATGTGCTACTCGGCGGGCTAACTTCATCACCGAAAGCCTTTGCCCTTTTCTCCCTCGACTGGCTCTTGTCGGGTGATGTGCTTCTGTCGATGTTAACAGGACGTCCGTCGATCTCTACACCGTTCATAGCCAGAGCCTTCTCAACAGCTTCCGTCGTTGCAAAGCGAACATAGCCAAATCCTCTCGACTTTCCGGTATCACGGTCCGTCTGCACGTTCGCGTACTCGACTTCTCCGCAAGAGGCAAACTCTTGCGCGAGACGGTCGTTGTCAACACCCCATGACAGACGACCAACGAAAATGGTTTTCGATTCTTCCGCCTCTGGGGCGTCGCCATCAGCGAGCTTGACCTTCTTCGCTTGTGGTTGTCCGCCATCCTCAGCCTTTCGCTTCGTTGCTGCAAAAAATCGAATAATAAGTATACAAGTCTTCGTTAGCCAGCACCAAACTTACAGCCATTCGTAACAGGAGCTGCATCAGCCATTTTGACATCACCGTCCTTGTCTTCGGAGGAATCGTCGTCGGAATCCTCTTCTGAGGATGAGGATGATGATGATGATGAATTGGCCTTCTTATCATCTTCGGAAGACTCACTCTCGCTATCCGAAGACTCGGCCTTTTTGGTGGGTGCCGCCTTTGCGGATGCAGCCTTGGCTGTTTTTGATGGAGTTACTTCCTCTTCAGAGGAATCGGAATCCTCATCAGACGATGAAGAGGCCTTTTTGGAAGAGACAACCTCTGAGACGGCCTTCACAGCTTTGGGGGCAGCCTTTTCGTCAGACGACGAGTCAGAGTCCGAAGAATCGGAAGAGTCGGAGTCGGAGTCGGCCTTTTTGGGGGGAGCGGGAGTCTTTTTCGGAGAGGGTTTGGAGGCAGCAACTTTTGGGGCGGCAACCTTTAGTGGCGACTTGGTGGGGGGTTTTACCTCCTCCTCCTCACTGTCGCTAGAGTCGGATGATGTTGAAGGCGGTTTAGTGGCCTTTACTACTTGAGCGGCCTTAGGTTTCTCATCCTCAGACGAGCTCTCACTGCTTTCTTCGGACGATGATGGCTCCTTCGCCTTTTTGGCGGCCTGGCGGACGGCGATGAGAAAAAGAAGCTCAACAATGACCAGTACGTTAAGCGCACCTTTTTTCCATTGGTTTCAACCTTGGCCGGTTGAGCAGATGATTTGGACTTTTTGGAGAAAGACATCATCACCAATTGAATGCTGAAAATAATTGAATGTACTCACAACCTTTTTTAAAATGTCTTTGGTTGAAGCAGGGACTTTCGCAGTTGTGGCCTTCTTGTCCGCTTTGACCTTAGGAGCGGCAGCTTTCTTTTCAGACTTCTTATCCTTAGCCATTGGGAGAAAAAAGGAAGGAGGCGGAGGGGGAGAGATGTGGAAATTTAATTTGCAATATCCAAATTTTTTTTGCAAATCTTCTTACGTCTTTAGGGTAGGTGATTGTTCCATCACGTGGTGGAGCACGGACAACTCCGGCCCGCATGGTCAGCGCTCGGGTTTGCGATTTACCCATTACTGTCCAAGAACCAATGGAGGAATGCCAATTCGACGTCATTATCTTTGGCACAGGACTAGTGAATAGTATCACCGCATCGTGGGTCCAGCCTTGTTTCCCTGCTAGTACTCATCCTGAACATGTTATCCAGTGCGTTATCCAAAGCGGGATACAGGGTTGCCCACATTGATTCTAATCCATATTACGGAGCAGACGAAGCTAGTCTCTCTCTTGATGAACTTATCCAGTGGGTTGACAAGGCTGCGAGCGGTTCTGACACGACATCCCGATTCCAATCCGTGACTCGTTCTGCAGAAGCCCCATCCCAGTCGCGCCAGTTCTCGATCTGTCTACAACCGGCAGTCATACCGTCCGTGGGCCCATTGATATCCTCGCTAATAGCATCAGGTGTCGCAAAATATAGTGGATTCCGCCTTCTAGACTGTATCAGTGTCTATGATTCGTCAGGACGAGTGACGAATGTGCCAGGTAGCAAACAGGATATCTTCAGGAGTAAAGCCATCAGTTTGATAGAGAAGAGACGTCTCATGCGATTTTTGACCTTTGCATCGGGTGATTTCGAGAACGCCGAAGAATTGAAAGGAAAAGAAGGGTCGCGATTTCTTGATTTCCTGTCGACTACGTTTTCGTTGAGCCATGAATTGTGCTCCATTATTGCATACTCTCTTGCCTTCTCAATGTCTTCATCTGGTCCGTCCCACCTCTAATCCTTGGCTCAAACAATTTAAATTAAATTTCCAACAGAAACCACTCTACCGGCCCTCCGACGACTGCAAAAGTATCTGCGGTCTGGTGGACGTTATGGGCCTTCACCCTTTCTTATCGGTCACTACGGCGGTATAGGAGATATAAGCCAAGGGTTTTGTAGAGCATCGGCGGTGAGCGGAGGCGTTTACATCCTTTCGAAAAAGGTCAATGGTATAACTCGGGTGGAATATCCCACACATTCCACGGAGTCAGACGACAAGCCGAAATTCAACTATGCCGTCAAACTCAACGACTTTCCTGACACACTCTCATGCAGATTAATTGTCTCTCCGCCATCCTACGTTCCCGCCAGTGTTCAAAACGAGGCTCGACAACTTCCACCCATCTCTACAGCAGAGTTCAAGTCAAACATTGCATGTATCGCGCGTTGTATCGCCATCATCGATCAGGCTCTGCTGAAGCAGTCTCCAGATACAGAATTCAATACTTCAGGAGCCACTACGAACGAGTCTGGAGCCGACACTCCCCCAAATACTTCGAATAATGCGATTGATACTGCCATCCTGGTTTTCCCACCTTCCTCGGTCACCGGAGGATCTGTGACGCATTCCGTATCCGCTCTCGTCAACGGAGAGGGATCTTTGGCGACGCCTAAAGGAAAATGTGATTTTTTCCTTCCCTTTCCATTTAAGATGCACATTAACAACAAGTTCCAGGGCTTGTATATATCATGCTTCCGTTGGAGAGCCAACCAGAAGAATCTTTATCTCCAGAAAGTCTATTGAGACCATACCTGGATGCACTGCTCAACCTCGCTGTCGATCCTTCCAAGGCCCCCATCAAACCGCTCTTTACGACCTTTTACTTTGAAAATCTAGTGCTGCCGTTGAATAATTCTGGGATAGAACACTCATCCAATTATCTGGTTCCCAGTGCAATCCCCTTTGCTTCTCTTCCTGACACACCGGACTATGCTGCAGTCATTGCTGAGAGCACCTTTAAGGAGGCAGTAAGGGTTCTCCGGGAGACAGGGCCAGCTGAGGGTGACGTGCAAGAGGGCAATATCCCATTCTGGCCACCACTGCAAAGAGATGACGACGATGACGACGACATGGAATGGTGAACATGTACTTATATCACAATATTGTAGTCATTCAAGCCTATCTAATATGATACACTATTTACTATCTATTCCGCGTCGTAATACACGTAAGGCTATTGATGTTCACCTGGTAGAGGATGTAAGTACTTATGATTCCGATAAGAAAATGAGGTACTAGGAATGCGTCGTCTCGTCATCTTGTACGTTTAGCATATGTGTCCACAACCCTGCAATTACGAAGGTCGGCATTTGCCAGTGGAGGGCGCACGACATCACAAAAAAATAACGGTGTTATAGATGTAGAGTGTAGGTTTGTGAGAAACATTCTAGGCTAAGTAACGCGCTTTCGTTCAGGTGCCTGAAACCGCCACTCGGAGAAGAAGACAGAGTCATTTGCACTTTATGATGCAATATTACATGTGCCTGGACAATCCCCTTCAAGGACATCAATGACGACATGGTTTAGAAGTCGCCGTTGCGTCGTCGGCGGTCGTGGACGTCTTGGGCGTATATTTTCCATAGAGAAGGACAGTGGAAACCGCGTTGATTTAACGTTCAATGATCGTGGTGAGTTATTCTTAGCGATTTTTGTCACGCGCCTCACCTCACCCTCAGGGGCTTTTTCCTTGATATCTTCGGTTGGGAACTTCAATTCCTCCGAAGTCCCCCTTCGTCAAGCAAACCTGTTTGGTGAAGGTCTCCCTCCGTGACGATGTTTCGCGCTATCACCGACGATATCCTTGAACGCTCATATGCATTCTACATTCAACCATACGCCTCGCCGGTAATCTTGTCACTGATATTATTAGGGATTACCACTGTAGCCCTTGTGGCATTCAGTAAATCCTCATGGCACATGCGTCCTCTTTCTGCGGTTTCAGCAGCAACAGGCGAATTTATGGCCCCCGCGCCACCAGGAAATACGAACAAGGACTCTGCCGATGGGAACGTTAATAAGGACCGGACTTGGGGCGGTACGTGATCCTCGCTTGGGAGAGGGAGATAGTTGCGGCTACAGACCACGGGTGCTGAATTGATCTATTTTTTCGCGAATTGCAGAATGGAAGCCTGTAAGGTTTCGCTATCCAGAGATCAAACCGTGTGCGCAGGCACTGTCGGCGGTCAAGCCAATACCTTACAGACCTTTTCGCTGGGGAGCTTACCAGTGGGTTTGTGTGTATAATATGGAACAGCTTTAAATAAACGATATGGCATCTTTTGCAGTGTTACAATGGGCGTTCGGAGCATGCCGTGGGATGAATGGATTGAGGTCGGTCTCTGCGTTATTGGGACAACTGCCATACTCATTTTTATTTGTTAAATACTTACAGCTCGACAAAGATCATGGATTATACCACAAGATAAAGTCACATAGATTGAAAACGCGTGGAGACCGGGTCGTCCGTGTTTTAACCGACAACGCAAACCCGGGAGTCGTCAAAGGCGGCTCTGATGCTGGTGAAGCACTTTCTCTTCCCACATCGCCGTGGGATTTTTGACGTCCCCAGCGAACGCCTGTCATCCATTCTCATACCTTATTGATAGCCGTCGAACTTGTGCACGAATTGGCTGAATATCTTTCCCGCCGGTATCCTAACGAGTTCCAGGTCGTACGGCATGACCATATTAGCGGAGCATCGGAATCCGCAGGGGCGTTCAGTGGATGGGGTTGGGAGGACCAACCGCCAGTGAAGACAGTTTCGATCACCTCTCTGGGCGTGTCGTATGAGCTGCCGTTATCAGTGGAAGATGGGGACCGAGCGCCGGAGAGGGCCTTGGAAATTGCAGGATTGTTGTATGTTCCGTTTATCTTTGATCTCGTTTCTTCGCTTATCCTTCTTTTCTGCTTTTTTTTTTAGAATTCAGGATGACCTCGCGTTGATGATAGAAGGTAAGTTCACTTGATGGTCTGGAATGAAAAGGTTACTGATTATGTAGGTGTTGATGGGAGGTATTACTTCCAAGCGGGTTCGATCTGTCTCGCTGGTGAGTACCACTTTAGTTGGGCATTGAGACAGCCATGGAAGCACTGGCCATTCCCAATGTTTATTTTGAACGTAATTCGACCGCATGGCTTATTGACACCCATGTATTTTTTATTGACCCAGGATTTTGGCGATTGCAGGATAAAATTGGGATGGCACTGGATGATATCCATATTACGGGCAATGTACCACAATGTGAGTCTCGTACATCCTTCTTGCTCTGTTTGGCCTTTTTTTCCCCTTTCGTTTTATTTTTGTCTTTGTGTTTCGGTCTGCGGTGTCTGTCTGTGGTTTCCGGGCTTGGAAGAAGCATCAATACTGCATCAGTTCATTCCTGGAGACATGGCCACACCTTTTGGTCCACGATCCGAAATCGGTTTTACCTCCTCCCATCTCTGCTCAATTACCCGGGACCCTTGCACCGTGCCCATCCCTGCGGGTTAATACCCACAGCTAGATTTGTCTGTATGTTATTGTTGGATTGAATTGGATGTTCGGGTTAAAGTTAGGCTTTCACCCTTATCGCTCTTGATCAGAGCGGGTGTAGGCCAATGCCATGACCATGATTTCAATGGACTTGGCGGAATCCTGCACATTTTGTATGTTTACATCTTTCAAGATATTCCGTGATGATGGACAATGATGGAATTACGGCTCTATTAAGTGGAAGTTGATCGGAAGATACTCTTTCGGTGGGATCTGGTGCTGACACGGATGGGGATAGTATTGCATCTGATTTGCACGATGTCATTTGACAGGCGCACAAATGCCACTAGTTGTGCCTTTGATGATTCGGCTTTGATTGAATTCGCTGACAACCAACTGTTTACAGACAAGGAAAGATTACAGATGAGCTTGGAGCGCTTCTTTCGACGGTTGCCGGTAGATAAAGCAGTGATTCGGAATAACTACTTTATCCAAGCCAATCAACCGGACGAGATGGAGGAGCAAGTGGACAGAGACGAGCTTGCGTGGGCGAAAGGGACAGTGGGGCCGGAAGACGCGTATGAGAATGGAAAACATAGGGTGAGCAGAAACGATGATGCCAAGTTGGAATTGATACGCCTACGAACGGAACGACAAACACTCCGCCGGCTTCCGCACAGTGGTGGTGTGGTATTTACGATCCGGACATACCTGACGCCCATTGTGGAATTGGAGAAGGAGGAGGCAGGACGACTTGGGTCTGCGTTGAGAAGCTGGCCAGCGGACGTTGGGGAGTACAAGGGAAGAGAGGGAGGAGGGTGGTATAAGGTGGTGGTGGAGTATCTGGATGACATGATGATCAAATAGCGCCAAATAGAGTATTTGAATATAACCTGGCTACGTCAGCAGTCGTCATTCTGTTTAGGACCCCCACGGCTATGTCTGCGAAGAGTGCCTCCCGCTCGCCCTCGTCTGACCAATCACCCAACCATCCCCGCCCCGCCACCCGCCAGACCCGCTCCGACTTTTACCTTGAGCCCAACCCTTTTGAGGAATCCTTCAAGGCCCCTTCCAATGTCCGTGGCTCTTCTCCCCACGACTCGGCAAAATCAGAAGACGAAGACCGTTCAGCCTCGCGTCCCCGGAGTGCCTCGCCATCCCGCCCCGTCCTGCCCCCGCTCGCCTCCATCGCATCCCCCGCAGACTCGGCCTATCCCTGGGGCTACAACAATAATTCCATAAACTCCCTCCGTTCTGGCCCCCTCTCTCCCGCCATGCTTGCCGGCCCCCAGCCCACCACCGAACAGTCACACATCGCCTTTGACCCCAACAACTTCCGAACCGGCCTCACTCCCAGGACTGGCTTGACCCCTCGCTCTGGTCTCACCCCTGCCACCGGCCTCACTCCCCTCGTCGGTGCTTTCCCTCCGTCCCCCGGTACTGCCGCCTTCCTCGCTATCATGGGCAACAACAACAGTAACACCAACAACAACAACACCTCGTCCACGGGCCCTACCATCACCCCCAACACGCTCAATGCCATCTCCGGCGCCCTCAACCCCACCAATGGCTCCTATCAGAACCAGCACCAACAATCTTCATCCAACACCCAGGAAAACGGAAACCAGTCTTATATTACCTCTCCTGCAAATGCCGCCAGTACTGCCGCCAACGGCCTCTTCCTCCTTTCCCAGGCTCACCAAGAGCTCACAAAGCGCGAAGAGGCTCAGGCCCGTGCCGGCAACCATTCCATCACCAATGGTGCACCCGCTAATGGCAAACGAGGTGCCAAGCGCAAGTCCTATGACGCCATGGAACCTCCTGCAAGCGTCACATCTCTCTCCTCCCGCGCTGCTGCTGCTTCCAAGCGTCCTCGTGCCAATGCAAACGGTCGTTACAAGGCCAGCCTTCGCGGTGCTTCAGAGGACGTCGACGACGAGGACGATGATGGCGATGACGATGATATGGGAGACGGCGACGATCCCGAGATGGATACGGGGAACACCTCGGGCAGGCGGTCGAACAAAAAGCCAGAAACAGAGGAAGAGAAGCGCAAAAACTTCCTTGAACGGAATCGACAAGGTATTTCCACCCGCAGGCCCATCTTTAACACTCCGTTTCTCAAACGCATTTACAGCTGCGCTCAAATGCCGCCAGCGTAAAAAGGCCTGGCTTGCCCAATTGCAAGCAAAGGTCGAGTTTCTCGGTCAAGAAAATGAGCGTCTCACAGCCGCGCTTATTTCTTCACGAGACGAAATTTCCCGGCTATCCACCCTTGTGGGTGGCGGAGGCGTCGTTGGTTCTCTTCCTGTCGGTGTCAACGGCCATGGTGGGCCCAGCGTACAACCCGTGAGCATGAATGTCAGCATCGCGGGAAAAACGAGTGGCGCCGCCGCCGTTTCGGGTCCAGGAGGTGGTCGGTCATCTGGCTACGGATACTGAGGACGTTCTTATCACTCTCGGATTGGTGCGTTGGGGGCAGTAGCCATTCCGTCCATGCACCGGCCGGATACTTTTCGCGGCAAAAATTAAAATCGTAATGTGCTCTTGGCCTGCGATTTCTCGCTGGGCTGGAAATCGACGGACATCCTGGAGTTTTCACATCCCGCCAGTAACAGACGGTGGTTCCTATACACGACCACGACACCCTCATGAAAAAAACCTTGTACTCACAACCACCCATCGAGCGCTACGCTAGCCTATTCACTGTTATACATCACCATCTGTCAACCATCAATCCACCAGCATGTCAACATTACTTATCACCTAAACTCCGACCTCATGGAATTTCACTCGCTCGCTTGCTTAACAACCAGAAACTTCGTAATGCTTTCTTGCTCCTTTTCCTTTCCCTTTTTACTTGGGCGGTGGACAATTTTGGCGTACTACGTACCATATTTCCCTTTTTTTTTTCCCATTCTACCCAATCCCCCTTTCTTTACCCTTTTCTCTCATCGATTATCGAAGCATGATACATACACGGGTTCTTTTTTCGTGCATGCATCCTGTCGAAAGTGACAGAAAGGGTACATCTCTCATTTCTCCACTCGGAGTCAACCTTCGTTTGATATGGCCTCTATTTATGGAAACGTTGGTTAGCGTGCTTGCTCTCCTTTCTTTACAATGTATTGCACTCTTTTTTTTTTTTTTTCAAAGAATAAAACAAAATATTTGAAAAAGCTTGGTCAGGTGCTTCTATGTACCTCAAGGAGCACTTGAACAACACTTGAAGCTTAAATGTGCTCCGATTCCTCCGTCGTGCCCCAATTCTGCGTACGTTTGAGATAGCAATCCATTATTATAACGCTAACCGCTGTCATTTATCAGGACACACGTACATGTATTATGTAGCTTGACGACGAGGACAAGGGCGTATTTCTGCGTGCCTAGCCTAGAGACAACTGGGTAACCTTTACGTTACCGCCTATTTTCCGCACAGTTGGTCCGGAAACAAGTGTGGGGGCTCTCGAACTCAGCTTGCTCTGGATCCAGGAGTCTCGGAGGGTCGGTGGCGCACTCAATATCTCCACATTTGTTAAAGAGTCTTTTTTTGGGAAAAAAAAAAAAGAAAGGTCACCATACACATCTAAGTAATTACTTACGGTGTTACATGACCATGACATAAGGAGATGAATACAAGTATGTACTCGTATGGCATTTCAGCTGTCACATGTAAGCAAACAGAACGATCTCGAGCCCCACAGGTACGAGCGTTTTGAATCTGGATCGATCAGGGGCATTTAATTGAGGGTCTCGAATACGAGGAAGTTCGGGGGAGACTTGTACTCAACTTGTAAGTACTACATCTAGATAAATTTAGCTCCGTGGTCAGCTTCAACTTAACATGTATTTGTATCCGGTTGACCACAAAGTATCCAAGCTAGTCCAGGTATAAGATAAATTTCAAGCTGTTGTTTTGGGCTCGAAACCAATGTCACTCGGAGCTCTCGACTGATGTAATCTTTCCATTGACGAGGGTGGATTGCAAGGAACTGAAGCCTGGGTAATGGGAGCACAGCGGCATCTTAACATCAATATTATTATTATTATAAAAATACCTATCTACATGATTCAGCACCAACAAGCGTAGAGAAAGAAAGTCAGCGAGTTTGCAATAACCCAAGTACATTCATCAGCATATCTCCTTGCCAACTTAGACCGCCTGGGCCAAAATAGAGACCAAAAGAACGAGGATCGTAATCAAGACCAGTAGGAAAATCCCCCATGCTGAGACGTATTAGTTAGAAATAACATAAAATTTTGCAAAAAGGAATGACTAACAGGAACTCCCAACCTCGGATGGTATGGTGATAAGTCGAATGGAATTATCGGGGCTACCTGATGCCAACAATGTCGTGTTCGGATTGAATTTGATTGTTGTAGGAGGGAACTCGTGGGCCTTCAAGATAGTGAAGAGAGGCTAAACACATCTCAGGTCAGGACCCTAACACTGCACAGAGATAACACCTACACTAAGAGTCTGCGCGTCCAACATTCCTATCGCGAGGTCTGAAGACCCAAAGCCTATAAAGCGGCCATCCGGACTAAGGAGAAATGCTGAATGCGGCTTTAGACGTCGAAGAGGGTGCTCATTCCTTACCTGAGGTCGACGCAAGTGATCCCACGGTCGCTAACTTTTCTTGACTTTTGGACGGCCCAAGTGTCTGTATTCCATTTGCATATATAGGCATGCCGAACGGTGCTTTTCGATTTCTTCGAGCGAGGTGGTGTTGTGTTGATAATTGTGTACAGAAAGCGCTTATCGAGAGGGTGATATCTGCCAATAATATAAGTAGCCGGAAGTAACAAAGTTCTTGGAGTCTACCTAGCCGCTCGGAAGGTACTTCCGTCACCCGTCAAAGAGGGCAAGTCGACCTTATTTTGAAGTGCTAGTACTTGAGGTTTCTGGGCGACTTCGTGTGTGGCTGTTTTATTGGACTTCTTTTTCCTTTTTTTGGGTGAATTCGATGGTGCTGGTGTTTGTGTCGCGACAGGTAGGGAATATACCAGTAGGTTTGTGGTCGTAGCGATCACCAACTGACATATTGAAGTGAGAAATATATGAAATTGAGAAGATTACAGAACTAACTGAGGTTCCTGAAAATGACGCGTCATAAATCTCTTTCTCTGTATGAATCGTTTCCGCGATGGGTGTTAAAGTCGGATACGAGAGCAAGGCCAGCTAGAGTTGGCACAGAGAGTGAATTCATCGTAAAGAACGAAGGAATTGTGACGGACATCATGTGGGCCAGCAACTGCCAAGATGGTGCCGTCTGGCGACAGCGTCGTGACTTTCTATGTTATGTCAGAGAAACTCTATAGGTTCAAACAAGTAACGTACCTGGTAGAGATCCGCGTCACCAGCAGGCAGAGTATTTTGTGTACTCAGAAGCTGGATTCTTTTATGTCTAATCAAGCACGCTTCTTCGTCAAGAAAGAGCAGACTCACATTGAATTTGAAACTGTAAACGTGCGACAGTTCTCGTTCTCTCCCTTCAAAAGTTTTTCTTCGACACTATTGATACCACAGGCGATCGTGCCGCTCTATATGAATTCAACATTGCAAGCTAGATGCGAACCAATATTGGTTACCTCGATGTGACCTGCCATACTCATGGGAGCATCTTCCCCTTTGTCCAGCTCATATTCATGTTTCAGCTCAATGGAGCGTTCTTCACTGATGTCGTATAGTCGCTATGATTGGGGTGAGTTGGGTTGCAAGAGACGTGTATGAGCACATACGAGTTTGTTTTTGATTCCGCTCCGTGCAGCACCTCCACCGCCACCCAATACTAGTTGAGTCGAAGATAAGAATGCAGAGGAGTACACCGGAAATGCTGGAAGAGCATGTTGGGCGTGCACTGGACGCATCGCGTTGGGTTTGTGAGGAGTCGACTGTCGACACGTCGAGGTGTGACGACGGAACGCGTGAGCAACATCATGTGATACGACTGAACAGGATGACGCGGGGCGGCCACCCGCCACTCCAAACCATCATTTCGCCATTCTTTCAACGGTCAGAACTCAGGACCAACTACATGCAGGCATTCTCCCCATTTCTTACCCTGTGAAGTGACCATCTAGCCCCATGATGCCCAGCTTCTCGGAAAGCGGCATCAGGGTGTGTCTGCAAAACCTGGTGGATCTGGCGGAAGACACCACTGACTGGATTCATGCCTTGCGCGGCGTCGATGACCTCCCGCAGATGACGACAAGAACTTTCATTGGTATATTAGTTGCAGTAACTGGCAATATCCTTATTTCTCTGGCCTTGAACTTGCAAAAACTCGCCCACAAACGAGTGGAGAATATGAAAAGAGCTTGTAATCAGCAGCACAGTAGGAAGTTCAAAGACGTCATTTACGAAACTGCTGAAGCTTAGACCTCCAGGTGGGTTAATTATTGATGAAAGAGATGAAGACGAAGATGATGAAGGGAATGAAGAAATAGAAGACGTATTTTCTGCCACTCCATCAGTTGCAAATACTGAGTTGCAACCACTTACTGCGCACCCAGATTCCATGGTCTGGGATTATGGAACCGAGGGAACCTCTCCAGGACAATCGCAGAGGCCACATCGTTCGTTTCTCTTCCGCTTCAGTCCATCACGTGTTCGTAGCAGGACAACACGGGGCAAGTTCATGCTCCCAGTTGACATCATGACCGAGGATGCGGCAATGCATGGATTCCCTTCCGGGAATAAACCTCAGAATGCTCAGAATGGTAATGACGCTGTCGAAGAAAGTGAAGGGGAGTATTTGAAGTCTAAATTATGGTATTGTAGTTTCTAGGCGGTCCTGATTGCAGATGAAACTAACTCTGTATATTAGGTGGATGGGATTCTTGCTTATGAACGTTGGAGAGATGGGAAACTTTATTTCATACGCTTTTGCGCCAGCCTCGGTGGTAGCCCCTCTCGGTACTGTACGTCCCGTGCCTTCACACCCATCTTAAAGCCCTAACGCTGATTAACTCTAGTTCGCCCTCATGGCGAACTGCTTCTTCGCCCCTCTGTTGCTCGGCGAACATTTTCGCAAGGTAAGCTAAATTTTTGGCCTAAACAAGACCTTGACAATAACTTTTCCCAGCGAGACCTTTTGGGCGTAGCTATCGCTATAATTGGCGCGGTAACTGTTGTCCTGGCTTCAAATGCATCGGACACCCAGCTGGATCCCGACGGACTTCTTCAAGCCATTTGCCAAACCCCATTCATCGTCTATTCTTGCATATATGTAGGAGGTGCCATCATACTGGCAACATTGTCGGAAGGAAAGATTGGGAAGACCTGGGTCTTCGTTGACATTGGGCTTTGTGCACTTTTTGGTTCGTTTTGTTCTGTCTATGGTTAATGATGTTCTCATGATAGCTGGTTAGGCGGATTTACGGTCCTTTCAACGAAAGGACTCTCGACCTTGCTCACTCTGCAGTGGATCGAAATCTTTACTGATTGGATTACCTATCCCTTGATCGCGGTACATCTATCGTTGTGCGCCTTATCGTTCTATTACTAACCAATATCAGGTGCTCGTTCTCACTGGCGTTGGTCAAATTCGATACCTCAATCGAGCTCTCATGCGATTTGATAGCAAGGTAGGGTTCATCAAAAGCATGCTGTCAACAACCTGCCTCAACATGGTCTTCCCATTCAGGTCGTGATACCTGTACAATTTGTGCTGTTCACTTTATCGGCCATCATTGGTTCTGCCATTCTGTATGGCGATTTTCAGAAAGCAAAGTTTCACGAAATTGTCACATTTCTGTATGGCTGCGCTGCTACATTCGTAGGTGTCTTCACAATCGCCTGGACACCAGTGGACGTGGATCCTGGGATCTCGGGCACGGAAGATGATGTTGGGGGCCCAGAGGAACCAGGTATGACGCCTAATGCCTCACAGGCGACCCATGATGGTACACCTCTCGGTTTGGGTACTATCGGGAAGCGAAAGCGAGGTGCCCTCGTCCTGCCCAGCGGCGTTACAGGTCCTAAGGACACTCCCAGCCTGAGGCACAAGAGAGGTGGGGTGGCTGTGATGGGTATTTCACCCGCCCAGGTAAAAAGGAATTCCTCCAATTGTGGCTACTTCTCATCGCCGTTCATCAACTATTATTTAGCATTTACTATTCGTCCGCACTCCTCCTCGGGAGATCCCTTTGCGAAGCCGGGACGAAAATGTTGATGTCGAGAGGGCTCTTTCGCCAGAACCCTTGGGAAGGCGCAGAACAATGAGTGGGTATGGAGGTGATGGACGACAAGATGGGAGCAGGGCTGGTACGAGGGAAAGTAACGCAACAGGACGTCTGCGTAATGCAGTAGGGAGTTTAGAAGAACGATCTAATACAAATCGTTGATACCCACTACTCAGACGTTAAAATCTTGTGTAATCCCTCTCATTAATACAGAACCCAGCGTATCTTCCGCATCCCAGTTCCATATTCCATGTTCCTTCATAGGTCCACGCACGCATGGGCCTCATTTTCACTACGACCGAAGTCCGCTTCCTGGGATAGACGAAGGAGGAAGCATGGGAAAATATAGTGCACCTTGTGACACTTGTGCAGGTGTCCCAGCGAATAGTAGCGTTACCAGGGTAGCTAAACCAAGGGCGTTTTGGGCATCGGTTTATGGTTATCAGGGATATTGTATATTCTATTCATGATCAGTGCTTGTACAAAACTCTCCCCACTTATCGGAGGTATGTACCTAGCTACAATCTATACCTAAGATAAAAACTGGAGTCCAACGATCGAGTAATTGTAACCTATCCAAAGGGATGTTAGTATCCGCAAAGAATAGAATGTGGTAATAATAAATCTCCAACCCTCCGTACAACCTCTTCAATGCTCGGTGACTATACCTCCTGGATAGATTCTTTATGTGCGACTCCCAAGACACCGAATCTGCACCAATGGTGCGAGAATAATAGAAACGAAATATCCTATTTCCCTACAATTCTGAGCTCTAAAAAGCATCGTCAAAGCATCGTCAAAGCACAACGAGAGGAAGGCCTGGACGACGAGGCCTCATAGCACAATTCTAGAGTAGAGATTCCAAGAGACAAGAGATTGGCGGTCGGAAATTAGTTTTCTCCCTCAGTCAGCTCAGCGCAAAGAACCCATAGTCCGGGGTGGCACAATAGGGAATTAGAGTAGGCGATTTGATTCAGGATGCGACTGTGGCTGTGAATCATGGAAACAATGAACGAGTCACTGAATCACCTCTGGAGCAGCTTCGAGTTGGATTCAAGTTGTTGAATCATGATTCACCCGTCAAAGTTTTAACAAATAAATAAGTTCCCTCGAACTAATTATTTTGTCTAAAAAATCAGGGCAGTCAAGGTAGGATGTGATTCAAAGATGATTCATAGAGATTCACGGCAAATTCACGGTGAATCTTGTCTTGAATCATGTCGTGAACAAGTCGTAAATCGTTTACTTTGTAAAAATCGAGAATCCAAGACCTCTCACCTCACTATGCTTTTCCTGCACCCATTTAGATCTTATTTTGACTCGGACCATCTTATTCATCAAATTACAGAGGGTGAAGTAAGTGACGGGTTCCACAATAAATACGGTATCATTACTAAATATAGCAAAGTAGTTACCATACGGGAGCTTTCTGTGGTATAAATTCATTGGAGCGCTCGATTTAGTTTCGTGAGTAGTATACAACTTATTGTCGTATATTTCACTGCTAGGAATTTTGCTCTCTCGATTTCGAAAAGCCCTTCAAGGTTCATATGATCTGCCCGTATCCACTTCTCTAGATCTTGCTGCTCCACGCGAGAAAAAAATCCTACTATTTCATCGTACAATGTCAATATCTAATGACATTGACCGGCTTATTTAGCCTTCAAAAATTGTTGCTTGAAATTTCCTGTGGGGCTTGAACAAGGCCTGAACTTTTTTTTTTCCTAACTTCGGACAGACGGACCGCCCATGACATCATATCCTGTTTGATATGCGACCGTCAATCCCGTTTTCTCCTCAGTCTCGGGCTATCAGTACAGATCAGTACAGTTATAAATCGGAATCCCCTTTTATCTATAAAAGCTCGTATTTTATCAGTTCTGCCGTAGATCAAGCGCTTTGAATTTGAATCTCTTATGTACCAATTCGGCGCAGTCCAGCCCGCTAAATGAATCAACGCAGTCCTGGAATTTCCGTACTCGCGTCACGCGTGTCAGTGTCACTTCATGTCTCTCCTCCACTTGTCTATAAGTAAGTGAGTCCTGTTTCTCTTTGGCCTTCTCGTACTTAAATAGTTTCTTGTCTTTTCCTTAGTGATCCCTCTCTGTCCAAGAAGAGCGAACCTTCCTTCCCTTTTACGCCCGTTTTCTCGAGCCTTAGCCTTACTGCTGCTTTCCCCGACTCGCCACCGCCGCGCTCTTCCCTCACGCTCCTGTTCCCTCCTTCCAACATGGAGGCAACATATTATTATTCTGGCCTCCCCTCTACTCCGGTCTTAGTCGCTCGCACGAGTCGCACTCCGTGGAAGGCGCCCACTGGCCCGGAGGCGTACCGGATTCTCAAGGAACTCCGCGTAGTCGGCGACCACATGCTCAATGCTCTGTGGGAAGACAAGCTGGCTCCCAGGCTCCACGACCTCCTGGGCTCTATGAAGGTCAACTGGACCAGCACCGACGTCGTCCGCATCGGGATCGTCGGAGAGCCTGAGTCTTCTGCCCCGATTATCCTTTGGATCGGCGTGGTGCCGACATCTCTTTCTGGCGATGATGGCATCGCCGTGGCCTCCAAGTGCCAGGAACTCTTACATCAATATGATATTGTCGACATAGAAGTCGAAATTCGAGAGTCTATAGTTACCCGCTCAACTAGTCCCAAGCTCCTTGTCCCCACTTCCAGATTCGACCCCACCGCAGAGGTCCGCGAACCTCTTACCACTACCCTCGGTCTCCCCATCTATGCCCAGCTAGGCGGTACCGGTGGTTTCTTCATCACCGAGGGTGGTGATACCAAGCGGTTACTCCTCGTAACCGCTCGGCACGTCTTGTTCTCGTCAAACACGACCCCCAACACCCTCTTCAGGCATAAAAAAAGCCAGCCCCGTCAAAACGTCACTCTCTTCAGTGGTGCAGCATTCGCCGCATACCTCGAATCGATAAAGGCCGAGATTGAAGATCGAGCAGACACCATCGGGTCACTGGGGGATTTTATTAGAGCGAATGCGAGGAGGGCGGAGAAGGAGGAAGTAGCGAAAGCTGAGCAGCAGGAAGCCCGACATGAGTTGGACAAGTTAACGAGGGCGAAGACAGTCCTTAACACCTTCTACGACGAAGTCTCATCTCGCTGGGCCACCCCAGAGAGCTGCCTTCTAGGCCACGTCATCCTATCTCCTCCCCTTAGCACCGTGGCTGGCTGCGAGGGTTATATGGAAGACTGGGGCATCATCGAAGTCAATCCCTCAAAAGTTGACGCCAGCAATTTTGACGGCAATGCCATCGACCTGGGCACCCATATTCCACGCAAAAAATTTATGGAAATGATGTACCCCGACCTCCGAAACCGTAATTCCTTCAAATATCCGGACGATCGGCTTCTCAAGCTCAAAGGGACGATTTCGGATGAGGAAATGCGCCATCCTGCCGCATTCGACCAGGAGGGAAGTAAATGCTTGATGGTCATCAAGCGTGGCAAGACCACTGGGCTGACGATCGGCCGCGCCAACAATATCTTCTCCTTTACGCGTCAGTGCTTCGGCCACGGTGATCCCCAGATCTCCAAAGAATGGGCTATTCTACCATTCGACACCGAGTCTGGTGCATTCTCGGACAAGGGTGACTCGGGCTCTGTCATTGTTGACGGCCGAGGTCGCATTGGCGGCCTTCTCACTGGTGGTGCTGGTGACACACTTTCCTCGGACATTGCGTATGCGACGCCCATCGATTTCTTGCTGAGGCGCATGCAAGAAAATGGACTCCACAAGCCCAATGTGAACCCAGTCCTCACCTAGGCAACAGCTTTTCATTAATTTATATATATATATTATATTAGCACTTTTGTATTCTTCCAGCTCCATCATAATATGCTTTGTGTTTGTAGAAAAATTTGGCAGTTGTTAGTCGCAGCTTTTCCAAAAACCTGCATTCACACCCAAGGGTAAGGGTTTCAATAGGTAAGAGTAAGGGTTTTCGACAACCCGTTCACGGGTATCCTCCTGAAAATAACCTCGCAAGTGCCGTGAAAGTGTCAATGGACACTGCCGTGCGGCCTTACGAGGATAGAAGGGTCACGCGGGGTGCAGAGCATGCACCCCAGTGTTCCGACGACGTGGTCGATGATCGATGGCACTCGTTGGTAGTAATGAGGCGCGATGGGTTGATGACGAGCAAAGGGGAATGGTGCTGTCGGTCCATTTTCTTTTTGAGGTAAAGGGATTGAACGGTTCATACACAGATCTTCTTTCCGCTAACCTTCCAGAACGCGGCAAACATGACCAAGAAAGTTCTCGTTCAAAAATTCTCAGAATCAATGGACACTGGCATTCGCAATGACAAATGTAGAAACACGGTGGGCGCCAATTGAGAATACAGGGAGAAGAGGAGGAAAATTGGATGAAGCAACCAAGGAAGTTCGAATGCGAGCGGCTTGTGGGAAATTGAGTGAAGATAAACGACACCCACTCCAAAATTATAACCATAGCGTCAGCAATGCCGAATCCAAGCACATCTACGAGAGATGATCGGGAATGGTTTGAGATGACGGATAAAAAGAAAAAGAAGAAAAAAAGAAACGCGATGGAACCCCTCTCGTATGCCTCATCCAAGATCCTTCTCGATATTGCGAGTCTTGCGTCGGTGTGTTACACTGGTCTATGAGTCCCTCAGGTTCTATGTGTCTCTGCAGTCGTTTCAACTTTCCAGTGATCCTGCGGGATGAAACCCCAGACGACATTTTCATGGTCAAATACTGGATCCTTAGGAAACGCGCCATGACTGCCGGCTCGAAGTCTCAACAAGTAAAACCTTCATCTTTTAACAAGGCCACTAGGGCCAATGCCGCGCATGAAAACGCCGAAACACCGATAAATAACGGTTTTGTACAAACATGTTAGAAAGGAAACTGCTCACGAAACGTGTCGTTGGTAACTTGGATGTCCTACAAGTAGTGAAGAGTTAGCCCGTGCGGACACAAGGAAATATGATCTGGCATGGGAAAAACCCCTCGTATGCTCTTCCCAAAATCCTCCATCAGCGTTCCTAGGTGATATTCGTATCTGTTATGCCGAGCCGCTAGGCCTTGAGGACCAGGATTTATTTGCCCAGGTAGAGATTACAGTACGCCCAAAATGAATGCGAAAATGCCACAAAGAGTAGCCGAACCTCCGCACACAGAGGACAACTTCAGCCCAAATAACCCTTCAGGAATGCAAACACGATCGAGATCGCCCTCGTCCAAAAATCTCGGAATCAATGACACTGGCGACAAAGCAGAAATGCAGTGGGACTGAGAGACAACACATGCAGAAGGAAAGGAATGAAGAAACCAGAGAACTCACTCCCTAAAACTACATTAACAAGCAGGACACCGATTCAGTGCCTAGAAAGAACGAAGGTAGCAGTTAGCAAGCAAGCGTACCGAACGGCGCGTAATCCACAAATGGCGAAAAAAGGGGACAAGGGCACCAAGAGAATTCATGTGGAGAGAGAAGGCCTCTGGCGCTTCCAGGCGTACGCCAATACCAACCTATACCAACTTTGGCAAAAATGAAATGCTCACCAAAGCATTCGTACATAGATAGAGTGCAATGGGCTTTCAAGTGCAAGCCACTGACATAAATTGGAGCAAGAGGAGGGGCGGATGAACATGGTGTCGGTAGTGCGGAAAGCAGTCGTGGTCTGGCATGAAAGGAATTTAAGGATGAGTAAGTACGTGCTTGAACGAGGTTGATCACTGCCATTTCACTGGTGCACCTGAGTCTGTCTCAAGAAGAATACATGACAACATGGAATTTCCGATGAATTCACAGGACATAAATCACCCAGTTCAACTGCCTCAGTCTCCAACCCTGGCGCTTCTCCCGTTGTCCTCCGCGGCCATCTGGTTTTGTTGTCAGTTGATCTCCTTACCTTCAGCAATCCGAACAGTGGAAGCGTTGTCGAGAAGACCGCTGATCAGCCAACGGTAGCCTTCTGAGGTTTTTTTTCACCGGTGAATGCGAGGAGTCAATTCACCCGGTCAAGCATCACAGGGCACTGCTCAAGCTCTTGACTGTCTATGACATCCTCAAATATCCAACTATGACGCGTCGCGTCGTCTGGGCGATTCCATTTTACATCCCTCTGGCTCCATTCGGAGAAATGCAACGCAACCGGTTGCTGTTCCAGGCTCCTACGGCGGCCACTAACATCCCTCGGCAATCCTTGCACTTGCACCCAAGGCTTTCGCATCGGACTCGCTGGTTCCGCGGACGAGGCTGTCATATAGAATGCTGGATTAGCCAAGCCGCCACCGCCGCGTGCTATCGTTCGTATGCGTTTCGAATCATGTTCGTTCCCGGGAATTGTATGGAGATTCGAGTTGAATCTGATCGCGCTCTGCCACAGCGAACCAAGAACCCAACCCATCATTAACCGCTCGGCGAAATGCCTCCGCTCCTGATCGTGAACCAGAGCGGGTTGATAATTTGTCCCTCTGCGGGCCTCTAAACTGTCAAACCTGTCAGACTTATTTATCATGCCGCTACTATATAACCTTCGCAACGTGTGGAGTCAAATTCAACCCAAGATTCATCAACCTATAACACAATGGATAATTGCATAAATTTCTTGGCCCCCCATCCCACTCAAACGACATTGCTTCTCATGTTTATTACCATTAACCTCTGCAACGCACTTGTTATCATCCGGAGGCTTTTCTTCCATCCCCTATCCGCATTCCCGGGGCCTCGATTGGCCGCGGCAACCACATTTTACAAAATGTACTTTGAAGTTATCAAAGGAGGCGAGCTGCTTGGAAGGATCCATCAGTTACATGTTTTATATGGTGGGTCCTTCTTTTTCTCTATTGACGTGGAGCTAACTGGAACTATTCAACTCTGTCCCAGGTCCGGTTATTAGGATTGGTCCAAACGAAGTCAGTATCATGTCGCCTTGGCGTTTTTGATTTTAAAACCCCTCTCCTTCCCCCGGAAAACCCCAGCTACATTTCAACGATCATCGTGCATATGCGGATATCTATTCAGTCGGATCACACTTGACCAAAGAACCCAATTTTTACAAATGTTTTGCTGCGAACGGCTCTGCCTTTGGCGCCATCGATCCACAAGTTTCCAGGGTCAGGCGCGCGGTCATGAACCCCTTTTTCTCGAGGCGCGCCGTTCTTTTGTTAGAGGAAGTGATCCAACGGAAGGTACATCGCTTCAAATATTTAAGAATTTCCTCATGCTGAAATCTAATATAGGCAAATTTACTCGTTTCAAAACTACAAAGAAAAAACACCGACCCCACCAACATGTTTCTGGCATTTAGGAGCGCCACCCTTGACATTATAACCTTCTACATGTTTGGACATTGTCTTGACTCCCTCAATCATCCTACCTTCTCCGATCCACTTCTCATGAATATACAGGTTGCATTGCCCCTTCTATGGGTTATCAAGGCATTTCCTTGGGCGCCTCCTGTATTGTCCATCGTCCCTGGTTGGTTGGGGAATTCATTGCACCGTCAATTCATCGCGTTCCTTTATATTCGGGACTATGTTGTAGCTGGGCTGCGTCGTATCTCGAAAGAATCTGCCCGCCATCCCACCAGCAATCCTGAGAATCCCGATTTCACCATTTTGCCTCGCCTAATGGAATCCTCACATCAAGGTCCTTCATTTAGTCAACGCCTCGTTGACGAATCGCTATCTTTGCTTCAAGCAGGCAGCGATACTGTTGGCAATACCTGCACAGTGGGAACTTTCTTCATCCTCAATGACGAGGTTGTTCGGTCAAGGCTCGTCGAAGAGCTTCAATCGGTCTGGCCAGACCGAGACAGCACCATTAGCCTCACAGTCTTACAAAATCTTCCGTATCTTGTAAGATTCTCCATTCTTTTTGCCTGTGATAGATCCTGATATGACCTCGCCTCCAGAACGCCGTAATCAAAGAATCTCTGCGTCTTTCTCATGGAATCGTGACTCCGCTTCCACGCATTGTGGGCCCTGCTGGGATGACCATTGGTGGATTTTATATTCCAGCTAAGGTACCATTTTTTGCATTGACCATAACGCCAATTAAAAATGTGCAGACCATCGTTGGGATGAGCGTCACTTCAGTTCACTTGAATTCAGCTTTATTTCCGGATCCCGAGAGGTTCTCTCCCGAACGATGGTTACAGCCTTCTGCTCAAATGCTTGGCCGTTACCTTTTACCTTTTTCGTCAGGGCCGCGGATGTGTTTAGGAATGAAGTGGGTACTTGATTCTTCTGTTTAGATCTTTTTTCTTAAACGTTTCTCGAGTATCGCCTGGGCTGAACTATACATCCTCTTTGCCCATGTATTTCGCAAGTTAAACATGGAAATAGTGGACACGAAGTATGTCATTGGAAGTCCACTAAAGATTTTTGCTCACCTTTTTTACGGCAGTGTTGACGACTTTCGCGCTTTCAAAGATTACTTCGTCCCTGTCCACAAGGGTCGACCATTGCACATCCGTGGCATAGCACTTTTATGAATATTTTATTCATTATAGTGTGAGTTGTCCAGCTTGCGCATTGTTGTAGAGAACCCGAAATAAGTACTCGATGCACCAGTAGTGCCAAACTTAACCCGTGCTGTATCGCGTTCAAGTTCCTTTTTGGGAAAAGGGGCGTTCTGCCCTAGGAATTTTGAGTCCAATAAAAGGACCACCAGCGTTTAAGTCTCCCAATTTTTGCTGTTGAAATTGCGTATCTGTGTAAGCAGCTAGATATCATATTGATGAGGGACTCAATTGGAACAGTCAAATTCACTCCACCGACATTCGAAAAAACGACATATACGCTATAATGTATGTCTCTGGAGTTGATTCAAAGGGCAATGTCAGTGGACGGTGATTGGAAAACTAGCGAAAAGGGTTGTAGAGTTCGGAAATGAGATGCAATTATAACAGACAAAAGAGCTATAAAGGTACAGGGGTGCTAGTGTACAAACTCGTTGATAAACGGAGACACGTCCAGATTGTGTGTGGACTGGGAAAAATGATGGTTGGGAAGTATTATGGTCACTCAGTCAGTCACTGTGAAGCCGGTGGCTGTCCTAACGGCACATCGAGTCGGGTGGCGAGCCTTCTTATCTGTTTCTCGACTTCTTGTATTCGCGTTCGGCTAGAAAATTGTGTCAACTAGTATCGAGATTAAGAAAGAAATTTAAGGAAAAGTGCGCACTCAACATTGGAACGTTCGCCGTACTCGAAGGCTTGTGAGAAGCCTAAGTTTTGAGAGTTTTCCTCGTGCTTCTTGCCCCGTTCTTTCTCCTTCTTGACCAGGTTCTTAAGTGGAGGCAAGAGACGGGCATATTCCTTTTCAAGCTAAGAGATAAAATGGACATTAGATAGGCGATTCGGAAACGTGACTTGGTAAAACACACCAGACGTGTTCGAGCAACCAGCGAGTCTTCATCGTACTTTCCACTTCCAAGTACATCAATTTTCATCCTTTTCAGTTCTTCGAACCATTTTGTTTCGTGTTCACTCAATTCAGGCGATGCTTTCTTCATCAAGGCTTGGAGCAAGCGGTCCAGCCTGGCAAGCAGATTTTTTTGCTCGTCTTGTATCTCGGAAAGCCTGCCT
>Ga0307517_10001316_pt1 | contig 41708 bp, 43 predicted proteins | sample 23_EM_MG_FD_194515 | JGI IMG/M metagenome (GOLD analysis project Ga0307517, IMG submission 194515) | Populus trichocarpa ectomycorrhiza microbial communities from riparian zone in the Pacific Northwest, United States - 23_EM | ecosystem: Host-associated > Plants > Roots > Unclassified | place...
GTGTTATTTAAACCCTTTTTTAAACTCCCCCCCCCCCCCCCCCCAAGAACCCGACCCTACCCCAAACTTCCGGAAATGGGCTATCGAAAGAAGTGGTAATAAGCCATTACAAAACAGCCCAGTTTTCCAATTATCATTCCCCATTCCATGTATTCTCTCCACGAACCACACTCACGGGTCCTCACACAATGGATGAATTACTCTGTAGTTCTTCAGAAGACATTGCTAAAGTGGCCAGTATTAGCATAACTACTATGGCAAGAAGGCATATATAATCACCACGAAATTCCGCAAAATCCAGACCGCTACCATACAGACGGGAGCCGGTATAGAATGCTCGGATCCCAAAATCCAAGGTGTTGGACTTCCCAGCCCGAGGAAACTTCTTTAACACTATACTTTTCTATTATTACCCCCGCTCCGTTGGCGTTAAGCTGAGGTTAGTGCAGCATGTTATACTGCTTGACGATAGTTATTGCAGAACTTCCGGGTATGCAGTCATTTGCGGTCTGTAAGGCCTCTAGATAAAAAGTATTGGTGGAATCACATAAAATTTACTGAGGATTACGGCGGGACTGTGGGGGGTATACTAGTAGGGCAATGGGTGGTGTGTGGGGTGATGGAGAGGGACATCGTTTCACTGGGTGTTTTGACAAGCGGGTGTGCATTGGTATTGTGCTTTGTGGTGCCTCTAGTTGTTCCTTACTTATGTTAAGAAGTATTGGTTTGCCATATATGCCCAGCATCCCTCATAACCTTTTAGGGCATCCGTTGATAGGCCTAATCGGGAGTCCAGCTGCTCCTAGTTGACTCCCCCACCAGCAAGTCATGACCCTGCAAGAGCATTCTTAAGTAGCGGGCAAAGGTGTACTATTAATATTTCTTGCAATCGAAAAGGTGCGATTCTTCGAAGGTAAGAAAAATCAAGGGCAAGAGACGTACTGCATATCTGGACCGGATGAGCGCTAGGCTGCACGCTCAGCTTGGCAAATACTCTAGAATTCCACAAGTCCTCGAGTAAGCTGCACTGGGATGCCCTCAGCCACCCAAAACCTGGCTCCAGTGAATAACCCCTCAGCTAATCCGCCGCCCTGTGTCACAACTCAACCTTTGAATAAGTTAAGCCTCGTGGCTTACTTGTGCAATTCCACAGTACCATACAGTACACCTATCAAAACCCGGTTCCAAGCCCCACGGAGGGTAACTTATATATACCAAGGTCCAGCAAGAAGTTGGGAGGCAGTTATTTAAGGTTAACCGGCCAAATATATCCCTCCTTGTTCTAGTTAATTGTTCCCTACCCTTGTACTGCATTGTGGAGCGCTCACCTGATCCGTCCAACCTATTTCATATCATTAGCATAGCCTACGCGCGAAGTCCCGCATATCTTGGCAAGCCCCACAGATATAGTTAGATGATTCTTTCGACAGCCCATTCTCACTCGGGAAATCCGAATTAAGTTACCAGCTGTGATTCCTCACTTCTTAGCGTTCGTAGGCAGAACCCCTCTGAAAGGGCCGCTGGAAGTATGGGGTTCTTCAAATATAAAAAAATGAGTGGAAAAAATGGCTCTATTACTCTGCCCAAAGTACTAGTACGGCAGGTGATGGGGAAAAGAAAAAGAAAAAGAGAAAGGAAAAGGAAATGCCATCGAAAGAAAGGAAATTTCCCGATCTGGTGGCTTTACTACTGGTGTTCTGTAGGAGCATGAGTGATAATCTAGGATCTATGATAAGAATTCAGCTTCCGCTCCCGGGACGCTCAACTCAACTCTTCCGCTATGTCGACTCTAGGCAGTACAATTTGGGAATACCGGTAGTGATGTACCAATAAACTTCAGTGTTGCAATACTTCAGGGGCGCAGTTATTCCTAATCCCATTGAAACCGAATTGAATGATGTATCATGGTCGTATCGGCGTCCAAGTATCGTATCTTCCGGGGTCGGTGGTTAAGCTCCACGGACAACCATCCTCACGGCACACTACGGCACAGCAGTCGAATCCAAAAGTGAAAGTTTAATGCATCTTTATCCAGGTACATAAGATGGTACAGCATTGTGTTGTACCAATATCATCAGTCATAGCATAAAAAGAATCGTAGAATATCGTAACCCATCATAAATCTTTCCAAAGCTTTAAGCGCAAGCCAAGGAAAAAGAGGAAATTTCGGACAATTAACAAGACCAAAATCCGAATTCAATTGAATTGCAAGAGAAAACGAGAACAAGGACAAAGGCCCCTCAGGGTATGAAAGTTACAATTCCTGCAAGGTATAATAAGTATCCAACAGGTACAAGTTGTTAGAGGAAAGATAATAAACCACATTAAAAAGCAATACAGTAAGAAAGTAAATGAAACCCCTCCCCCAACTCAATAAGCACTGTACGCCATCCCCCCTTCTCATTCTCTCACCCGCCATTATCCCTCATACCTTCCCGCCAACCTAATAGTATCCTCTCCTCACAACACTCCGGTCCAATACCGTCATGGGCGGAGCCCCCCCGTAGCCGACCAGACTTGCCCTCGGCGATGAATGATACACATGCCGTACGTGCGTGGTACTAGTTCTTCTCCCACCGAGAGTCGACGTGGAAAGGTAACTACTCCTTCTGGGACTCGAAACATAATCGCGGCTGACCCTCCCATCGCGGTAAACGTGGACCTGGCGCGCAGGCGGGTAGTCGTCATCGCGGGAAGATATTAGGCACATTTTTTGTCTGGAGGTTTTTTGCTTTTTGCTTTTTGTTTGGATGTTTATGGGAGGGAGCGAGTGAGGGATGATGATTTGAGGTCCCGGTATTCTGACGATCGAGTAGATGTGGTGCGATGGATAGTGATAGTAGAGACGATAGGGGAGGGGGAAGGAGAGGGTTTTATAATAGTTTTTCTTGTGCGGAGAGAGAGATGAGGGGAAGAGGGGAGGAAATACAGGACAAGATGTCATATCTCACCTATCGGGGGCTGCCCAGTCTTCAGCGTTGGTGGGTTGCATACCTGTAGCCATGGAACGGCGCCTACGTCATAATTCTTTTCGCCTCGTTCTGTTGGACAAATTCGTGCGACATCACGACCTGACGACCCCTCCTCAGCTTTGCTTACCCCTGGCCTTTTTGTTTGTTTGGCACTTTTTTCCCTTCCTTCCTTGCTTTGCGACAAACGGACCCCCCATGTGCGCTATGCAGTGCTGCCTAGGAATACGGTAGTGTGGGGCCTCAAGTGCTCTGCTGAGAAAAATGAATAATATCACAGGGAGTACTAACTCCACCAGTGGTAATTGGCTTGGTCTCGCTCAGAGTGGTTGGCCGGGTAAGCCCTGGCACTCTGGAAATCTTCTCCAGACACTTTTTCAGGCGGCTCCGCCGGTCCAAGTGCGATGCGGGGCGATACCGACATAGTAGCCAATTCCGAAAGCGTGCTGCAGCAGTAACGCCACCTAGATCACTTCCAGCAATTTGAGATAAGGGTCTGTAGCCCCGCGCAACCAAAATCCCACATCATCGTGCTTGTCCGAATACTTTGGTATCCTATGATACCACTCTACTTGCTAAAAGTATCCGGATGCCTTGGCGCCAAGACTGGTGGGTTTAGGTGTAAATCTGGACGTCTTGGCGCCTAGGCATCCAGATACTTTTGAAAACCGCAAGCACAACCACCAATCCAATCCCAAGACGAAAAGGCAACCAGCCCCGCAAGGCACAACCCAATCCCACAACACCCGTAGCATACCGCACCCGCCAAAGCCACCTAATATTATCCCAACACCTAAATAATCGCCAACCCATATCTTGCTGGAAAGAACCATATTCCCCATCCCTTCCTATCGCAATTAAAATAGTGGCTTCTCTCTTCGGAAGATACCACCGGCAGACTACCAAACCTATAGGCGGTGACCATCACGGGAATTCTCCCCCGCGCCAGCTTTCAATGAATCGCAAATGTTCCTAATCTCAGGGAACTAGTCTGGTGCGGTTCTGGGGGATTTTTTGGCATGCTGGAGGAAATCGTGATAGGATTTTCTCGGATATGCCCCTGTATTGTGGTTATATAGGGCACATTAGATACTATCCGAGCGGGTTATTCTGAGAGCCCTCCGCCATGTCGTCTCCCTTCTCTATCCCCCGCCCGAGGCCCGCGTGATAAGCTAGGTAGTAGCTTTTCCCCGTCGGTGGGTGTGCCTTTGGCACAATGGCTTGGACGCACCAGTCTCTCTGCCATTCCGGTTTCATGACATTCCTGTATTAGTGGCTAGATGAACAGCCTTGCTCCTGGGGTGAAAAAAGAGTCTCGCTATGAGAATAGAAAATTTACCACACAAACTTCTTCTTTTTTCCTTTTCTAGTTTTGGGGTTGTTGTAATTGCAGGAAATGCCTCTAGAGGTTTTCGGATGTGGTACTGTAATCGAGTACAATGCTATCACTCGGTGTTTGTGTTTATTTGACGCCGTCTCGATGCTAGCGTGTTCCATGCTGGAGTTCTTGAGGAAACCAATCGTCCTTATTACGTACCCATTATTGCGGTAGTATGCGTTGGAGGGACGATGAGGAGTCTAGCATTCAAGATCCGTTTCCTCACCAGGATAAGTCGTAATCTAGTGGGGGTGTGTCCAACTAATGGGCAAAAGTATATTTCTTGGAGCCTGAAACAATGCACTTCTCCAAAGTAAGGAAAATCAAAGATTATTCTTTCTTACAAGTTAATAGTGCAGTGCATATACATCTGAGTACCGGCTATTCACACCATACCCGGCTCGTACCCATACCGTGTCCTATCCTGCAGATTATATACATACAACGCCAAGAGAAAGGAAATAGAGATCTCGAGAGTTAGAATATTAAACACCTTCTACAGAATTATATAGGCCAGACGTTTAAATAAGTGGAGAAGCAATGGGAAATGGAAACAACCCCCCAGACAATATCATAAAACAAATATCCCACGCAGAGAGTAGAGCAATAAATCAAACCACGGTCCATTCTTGCGGTGGCCTCCGCTGGTCGTGGTAATAAGTATCTTGGGCAGGCTGCTGCTGTCTCGGCCGTTGAGGGGCTTGATACGGGTTCGCTTCATAATCACCGTATGCGTTCTGTGCCGTGTTTCTGTACGCACCGTTCCCCGGCTGTTGTTGTGGTTGCTGAAGGCGATAATCATCGTAGCCGGCATTATGTCCTGCATATTGATCGTGTCGGCCCCCTTGATGGCGCATCCTGCTCTCTGGGTGCCCCGCTGCTGCAGGGGGCAAAGTCGGGGAATAGGTGAGTACAGGGCTCGGTGATCCAAAGGCGACCGATCGATCGCCGTATGCGTCCCGCTGGTAACCACCAATGGGCGTCGGAGCCCTCCTATCCCTCTGCCGTAGAGCCTGCAAAGGAGTCGGAACTCGGCGTTCGTGTTCGAGTCCCTGAGCTACCGGTGTCAAGCTTCTTTCATTTCCTACCCCTTTCATGGGCGCCAACTCGTGTTCCTCGACCTTGACCTCTACAGCGATATGTTGTGTGTTTTCCAGCGATGGCATAATGGGTAGTGCATCGTCATTGTGGGCATCGAAGTATGCATACTTGGGTGGTTCCGGGGCCGGTGGCTCGCGTGTCACGAGCGGAGGTGAAATGTCGGTTTTCGACTTCTTCTCCCGTCGGCCACCGCACCCTCCGCAGCAACATGTGCAACACTGATATCCGCAGAGGCAGCAGCGTAGGATGGACCGCAGAACCAAAAGCACGATTATTCCACCGACAACGCAAATTACTATGAAGGGAATTCTGATACTGATTAGTGGGGTCCAGGTGATGGTGACTGATGGGGACAAGCCCGAGCGAAGACATAAAACTCACTTGCAATATCTCTTCTCCATACCTAATTCTCCTTATTAGAACGGTTTAAATACACAGGAGTAGTCCATTGTACGGTCCATGATAATCACCAGGGGCAAAACTCACATGTATCAAAGGACTTTAACGAGGCACTAAAATCCTGCCAGCCACTAGAGGCATCTCGCCGGATGACACCCATACCGTATGTGTTGTGAACTCCCTCGAGGGATAGGGTACCAATCTTCCGACTTCCGGAAGAGACGATACCCAGCGCCTCGGATGCAGAGTTTGTTGAGGAAGGTTGACGCTGTGTAACTTGATACACAACCTTCAAGGGCCACTTGACATGGACGACTTGATGAAGGGCGAACTTGATGTCGATGAAAAACAAAGAATTTACAACAAACTAGCACACCCCGGGTGTGATGAAGTGAGGCGAGAATGAAGGAAGGAAGGAAGAGAAGAATATTAGTGAATGGGGGGGCGGGAATTCGAAGATTGCGAGTAAATGAGCGGCTGGGAGAAAAGAAAAGAAAATAGAAAGGGAAAAGGAAAGCGACACACAGAACAGGGGAAAAAGGAGCGCTGTTTTCGAGAAGAGGAAGAAGCAGACGAAAGGACACACCCGTGATGGGAAAGAGTGGAAAGATTGCGGGAGTGAGTGGCCGACTCCACGGGGTAAAGCGCAGGCAGAATAGTCTACTGCGCAAAGCAAAGCTTTAGGGAAACTGGACAAGGAATTCGAACTCGCACCAGGAAATCAAGGAGCGACAGGAGGACATAGGACATGGGGGGATTTCACAGGTCGACATGAGCGCTCGCCAGTGCTGGCGGCGGTTGACACTCTATTCGCGGCAGAGATGGACTCTCCCATACAAGACCCCGTCCGTAATGACACCAGTGGTACGCTGACGATCAAACCACCTTATCCTTGCCAATCGTGGCGAGGAACTGGCTGGGAAGATCCGGGGTGGCGCCAAAATCTCGTCAACTGAATGGTCAACTTTGTCCGTGAGTTTCAACATGTTTCGATATCATACTATAAATATCAACCAGTACAAGTACCCACAACCAAAAGTAGATAGCTAGAAATATTCATAAGACTTTATCGACCTCCAGAAGCCGCGGGGTCAGGTAACTTTTTTACATTCTATTGGGGTCTCGAACAAAGCTGTTTGGAATTGCATAAAATGTAGAAGCCCACATGCCTTATCATGGTGTTACGAACCTCGTAGGACAAAGGAATATCGGGAATTGGGCCGGTTGTGTCAAGACTTCCCATCAGGCAAGGTGACGACGATAACCATGATCTCATCTACGGTATCATAGCACAGCATGGCGAGCAATCCAGGGTTATGGAGGGGAACAGCCCTAATCCCGGTGGAAAGGATTGTTCAGCCCACCCGATACCGTCAATCCCGGGCCCTCCATGTGAAATGCCATGAATGTGTTTTCATGCCAGCAAAATTCAACCTTTTGCGTAAAGTCAAAACAATATTTCAATTTATATAATTTAGGTATCATAAGAAAATACACCCTGAAAAATCCCAACGATTTCTTTAAGAGTAGGCCGAATCCAGGCTTTTTTGAGGGGTCCCAGAGGCGCACTAGGCGGGAAAGCTATTTCTCGTAGTCAAACCAAGTAACTTAGCGCCAGTAAGCATTGCCTCAGCGCATTTTAGGAGCTTCCTCCAAGGCGTTTTCCGAAAAAGTGGCCTAGAAACAAACTTTAAGCGACACAAACTATCTATATAATCGATTCTCAAATTTAAAGAAATTTCTTAAATTGAGCAGCTCTGGCCTGTATACTCTCTCGAATTTTCTGTTTCTTTTCTTCGCGTGGAATTTACATGAGGAATTCTGAAAGAATAATTTCCGGTTACAGATTCATGACCGTATCAGATGCCGCATAGAGGGTGAAACGCTGACGGCGTTTCTAGGAGCGCTGGTATTGAAAAGGTTATCCCGATTTCTCGACATCGGCAATAGTGACCTAACTAGATCGTACCTAAGCGTCAGACGGATACCGAGCGCCCTTTGATGGGTTCAGGTCAGGTGGAGGCAACAAGAAGAGTGTACGCTAGGCTTCCATTACGAGTAGATGTGCTTCTATGCGTAGCCTCCCCGAACCAAATGGGTATGATCTCATGCTGTTTTTACTGACGCACCGAGTGGCATACCATGCGAGTTTGGCTCATAGGGCTTTGTTGTTCCCGCGGCGCTTGCAGCCCCACCCACCAGCCCTACTACAATTACTTTCCCTCAAGGTCTGGTGGCCCTCGGGCACGGTACGGTGTTCGAACGGGGCATGATAAGTTAACTTACCAACACAGAGGAACACTGTGGCCCACAACGGGGAGAGGCAAGAACCTCAAAATCGTAACACAAATCCAACATTTCCCCACTAGTGCCAAGCGATAGTGGGGGATAAAAGAAGCGGTCTGAATTTGGTATGGGTGCTCAGATACTATTACACGCACAGATAATTTTCCGTACACATTTTTGGTCCCTGTGTTCCGCTTCTTTATGCAAGGGAACTTGGAGAATCATCCGGCCCTGCATCAAAAAAGACCCTTGCATAAATTACTCGAGTACCGTCTTGGCAAACCTATCATGGCGAGCCTCATCCGCGCTTCGATTCCTCCTCATCGCAACATGGCTCGAGCCTGGGCCCGCGATAAAGAGCAAGCTTCCTCTGCGGGAGAGGTCCCCGAAACACCGCCTAACGGTGTTGAGATATATACAAACCACAATCCACCCCCGGCCCCTACATTAAAGTGAGTTCTCAGCCTCCTTTCCGCCTTTCGCTTCTCTCGCGAATCCCGCCTGGCTCTGGTCGCGGCCACTGGCTAACCAAAAGTGTTTGGCAAGTTACTGGCGCCAGAGGTATAGTCTATTCACACGTTACGACGAAGGCGTTTGGATAACGCAGAACGGATGGTTTGAAGTGACTCCGGAGAAGGTTGCAAAGTAAGTCTAATGTTAGAAGCCAGAGGCTGTCTCCTTCCTTTTCCTCTACCGCCCGTTCTCCCCGTCTAACCTTCCCCCTCCCCTAGGAAGATAGCCGACCACGTGCTTGATAGCCCCGTCGAGACGGTTCTGGACGCGTTCTGTGGTATCGGCGGTAATACCATTCAATTCGCCCTCTCTACTTCCTGCAAGCGCGTGATCGCGGTTGATAAGGACCAGACGGCGATTGACTGCGCGAAACATAATGCGAAGGTCTACGGCGTGCTGGACAAGATTGAGTTTATCGTCGGCGATGTGTTCCAGTTGATTGAAGAGCGGGATCCGAGGCTCGTAGTGGATGCTGTGTTTATGTCGCCGCCTTGGGGGGGTCCGAGTTACCGGGATTTCGGCGTGATCGATTTGGACACCCTGGAGCCGTATCCGGGGTATGTCCTGCCTCTCCCGTGTGCTTGCTGGGGATGTGCTGATAGGCTTGAGGAACAGGACGTACTTGGTCGAGCAGGCGCAGAAGATTTCGCCGAACTTTGCTCTCTACCTACCCAGAACTTCAGACCTCAATCAGGTTGCAAAGATCATGCCTGGTCCAAAGGTCCAGGCTATTCATTACTGCGTTCGGCAGAGGAGCAAGGTGCGGGATATGCCCTGATGCCTTAACATCTGTTCGGAGCGATTCACTGACTGGTTGAATGGAATTGATTTAGGCCTTGACGGTATATGGGGGGTGCTTATCGAAAGTATAAGCGTTGATTCCATTGATTCGATTAAGAAAGGTTTCAAGTGGGGGCGAATATTATACTTGGGGGCCAAATAAGTAGGGGTATGCATAGTACGGTATTAAACTCGTAGTATAATGTAATACAGATTTCCTACCGGGACTGCCGGTAGTATGGAGTCTGGTAACAATCCACCGATGGCGTGGCCCAGGCCTAGCTACCCGAGTAGTCTCTATACTAAAAATCACTGCGCTGTGCGAGTATAAGTACTGTACTGTACCAGTATAGATATCTAAATTTCACGTGTCCGTAGGAGGGGGTTCGAGTACTGTTAATCACAATAACACTCGTTTGTTAATTGCCCGCAGAGCACAGTATTACTTTTTTTTTTGTGATCAGTCCCACCAATCAACCACCACCCCAAACCCTAGCTTGCGGGATCATTGCGGATATGGTACCAAAAATAAACGTGGAGATCCTGGGGTTCTGGACTCAACCACACTACAAAATCTTGATACGGCCATGCCTATACGAGCAAAAGTGTATCTTCTCAGTTGTAGCATACTGTAGCCAGACAGCCTCGCTCATATTGGCGACAAAAAAGAGAGGGCGATCCTATTTTACTCACGGATGATGTGGATTTAGCCGCAGAGAAAGTCAAAATGGAAGCTCTGGAGGGGGGGGGGGGGGGTTGTGGACGGTGATCGTGTTACGCTACGTTTACCCGACGGCTAGCCATTTGGTAGGCTTTGCATGGTCAGGTGGAAATGTGATATTCAGTTTGGATTTCCATTTGGAGAATTGCGGGAAGGGCCTTTGTTTTTCCTGACATACCGGTACTCGTACGGTACAGTATCACTCATCGGGATTGCATCTCAGCTTTGGGGAAGGTTGGATGCGGTAGAAGGCAACAAAGAGAAGGTGAGGGAATTGTGAGGCTCGTACAAAGAAAATAGCCAAGCATCGTGGCCTTTTGCAGATCATATTGGAAGGCACACTTTTAGCTACATTTTCCCTCTCTATGGTACCTGATGGAAGGTGCCGCCATGGTGAGTATCACGGTTGACATCGGCTTGATAATGCGATTCTTTCGATGTTTGCATTTATAATACGAAATATGGGGATACTGTGTTCAAATGGATGCAAAGGGGGGACACGAGGGGGGCACTGTCAGTAGGATCATCAATCAATTGGGAATACGATGTGCCCCAGCATTTTTAGCCCTTCTCCAAATTTGGGGCTCTTTTGGAGGTTCACGGTACTGGCTTGCTCTCCGAAAGGACACATATCAGGAACATTTGTGGCGGGTTGCAACAGGGATTCCCCGAGCCCTCGCGAAAGACCACAGTTTCCTCTGCACGAATTCCACCAATGAGAGATGAAGAGGCTACCCTAACCCTACAATGGCCGTGAGCCCACCTTTGCATTCAAGAAGACCTCATCCAGCTCCTTCCTTCCATTCTTCTTTCCCTGTCCACCACAACACTCCCTCCGCTCCACGTTTCATTCTTTTCTGTATCCATCCATCCATCTCCGTGCAAAAAAAGGACAACATCTCTTTCTAAATTCACCATAATGAAGCACTTCAAGGAGCTCACCGCCGCAGTTTTGACACTGTTGGCTACCGTTGCATATGCTCAGGATGGCGAGGCCCCCCCCGTGGATCACTCAGATGTCAATGTTCTCACAAATGGGAACTTTACCTCTTTTGTCACTGAAAACCCATTGGTTCTTGCTGAGTGTAAGTTTGCAATTCCTTTATTGAGGCTTCTGTATACATACGTGTTCTGTCGAGAGCTTCCCCGCCCGGTACCTCACTGCACGCTTGGGGGATGCTGGACGAGAACTTGGAACGAGTTCTAGCTAACACCGATTTCGCCAGTTTATGCTCCTTGGTGCGGACACTGCAAGGCTCTTGCGCCAGAGTATGAAGATGCTGCTACAAAGTTGAAGGAGAAGAATATTCTTCTCGCCAAAGTCGAGTACGTAGTCACATGTTCCCGTTTTTTTAATTTATTTATTTGGAATCAATCACTAATTTCCGCATAGCTGTACCGTTGAGGCCGAGCTTTGCGAGAAGCATGGCGTTCAGGGATACCCTACTCTCAAGATTTTCCGTGGTCCAGATAACTCCTCACCATACGCTGGCCAGAGGAAGTCTGATGCGTAAGTTGCTCAATTACATCTCTCACGATTCTGTATCCGTGATCTAACGCTAATTATTGGATAGTATCATTTCATACATGACAAAGCAGTCTCTTCCTGCCGTCTCACTCTTGAACAAGGATACCATCACCGAGTTCAAGACCGCCGATAAGATTGTTGTTGTTGCCTATCTCTCCGCGGATGATAGGGAAGAGAGCGCCACCTTTACCACTGTCGCGGAGAAGCTTCGTGACAACTACCTCTTTGGTGCTACCTCTGACTCTGCTCTTGCTGAGGCTGATGGTGTCAAGGCTCCGGCCATTGTTCTTTACAAGTCCTTCGATGAGGGAAAGACTGTCTATGATGGAGCCTTCACCGTCGAGAAGATCACCGACTTCGCTAACGTTGCCTCTACCCCCTTGATGGGCGAGGTTGGCCCAGAAACCTACTCTGGATACATGGCTGCCGGAATTCCCCTCGCCTATGTTTTCGTTGATGGTGAGGAGATCAAGGAGAAACTTACTGCCGCCATCAAGCCAATTGCCCAGAAGTACAAGGGCAAGATCAACTTCGCTACTATTGATGCTGTCGCCTATGGCGCCCATGCCGCCAACCTTAACCTTGAGACCAAGTGGCCCGCTTTCGCTATCCAGGACACCACAAAGAACCTCAAATTTCCTTTTAACCAGGAGAAGGAGATCACCGAGGCATCCATCACCGAGTTCGTTGAGGATTTCGTTGAGGGCAAGGTTGAGCCTAGCATCAAGTCCGAGCCCGTTCCCGAGACCCAAGAGGGGCCAGTTCATGTTGTTGTCGCCAACAACTATGAGGAGGTTGTCATGAACAACGACAAGGATGTCCTTCTTGAATTTTACGCCCCCTGGTGCGGCCACTGCAAGAACTTGGCTCCCAAGTACGATGAATTGGCCGCTCTTTACTTCAGCAACCCCGAATACAAGGACAAGGTAATTGTTGCCAAGGTGGACGCCACTGCCAATGATGTTCCTGTTGAGATCCAAGGATTCCCGACCATCAAGATGTACCCCGCTGGCGCAAAGGACTCGCCAATTGACTACTCTGGTTCTCGCACTGTTGAGGACCTTGCTACCTTTATCAAGACCAACGGTAAATACAAGGTTGACGCCTATGTCGCACCCCCGCCAGAACCTGAGACCGAAGAGGAGGAGGAGGAGCCCGAGGAGACAAAGGTTGAGAAGCCAGCAGAGGAGACTTCTGTCGAATCAGCCGCGCCAGCTGCTACCGAGACCCCCAAGGAAACCGTCAAGAAGGCTGCCGAGGGTGCTCAGGCTGTCGTTGGTGATGATGACTATGTAAGTTGCTCTTTGTCTCAGGAGCTCTAACTCTTGCTAATAACTAAATAGCTACCTCACGAGGAATTGTAACCGCTTGTATTTAATTAAATTTCGAGGCGCATTGTTGATGGTGAAGGTTGAAGTAATGAGGTCTTGTGTCATTCCATATTTTTTATGCAGACCGTTTACGGGTTTTATTTTTTTTCAATGAACCGGTCCCTTTTTTCCTTTCTTCCTCTACGGGTTATATGTGTTTTTACGATACGGGGGTTTCTTTTACCAATGTGACTGTACAACGTTCTCAAAAGTTATCGCTTTAAAATATCTGAAAATTCGTTGAGAATCCACTGTGATTTTGTCGTAGCAAACTAGGCGGCCCTTTCTGCCATTGGCATCGTGGGTGACCAACAGCGTTCCGTTCAACGCGTTCATGGCGGTGATAGCCTGTTGGCATATAAGGGACTTGTTGTGCTGTGCCTGAGTAGGGTGTTGCAGCTCTTGGCGTCAATATCTTGGCGTCAATATCTTGGCGTCAATATCTTGGCGTCAATATCTTGGCGTCACGTGTGATAAGATCGGGTAGGGTGTTAGTTTGACTGGGCCCTTGGTTTTTGCCAAACTGTCATCCCCGCCGCCCATCCAAACACCATCATCATCATCATCACCTCCAGTATTCACATGTCCTGGCTCAAAAAGTTTCTACCGGTTGCTGAGGAGGCTCCCCGGGGATTCGGAGCGGGCTTTGGCTTTCAAGTCTTGAAGAATACTAGCCCGCTATTGGAGATAGAGCCCTGGTTTGATTACATCTGCGGTATCAATGGCCGACCAATCGTCAGTCCATTCCGTTCCATCCCCACCTGTCACCAGGTCCGGAGCTAACACTCGACAGGAAGATGGAAACGTCATGCTCTTCAAGCAAGAAATCGGAAACTGCGCGGGCCGGGACGTAACCCTCCGCGTGTGGAGCGCTAAGGGTCAACGCACACGGGACATCATCATCCCCCTCCCAGCCGACGCCACGGGCCTGGGCCTAACCCTGCAGTGGGCCCCCCTTGCCGTGTCCGAGGACGTCTGGCACATCCTGGACGTAGCGCCCAATTCCCCTGCCGACCACGCGGGCCTACTCCCTTACGGCGACTACATCATCGGCACTCCGGAGGGCGCCTTACGGGGGGAGTCTGCCCTTGGCGAGCTAGTGGAGGACTTCATCGAGCGTCCGCTGAGACTGTACGTGTACAACCACGAGTATGACGTCGTGCGCGAGCTGGCTATCACCCCGCGGAGGAATTGGGGTGGGGAGGGCGCTCTGGGTTGTGTTTTGGGGTTCGGTGCACTTCATCGTGTCCCGCCGCCGCTGACAGAGCCGCCGGATGCGCCCGGGGAGACGTTGTTTGACTCCAGTGGTCATGCTGCTGCTGGTGGTGTGGGGTCGGAAGTGTACTCGCCGGTGGATCAGCAGAACTTTATTACTCCCGCTAATATGTACCCCGCTGCCGCTACCCGGACTCCACCTCCACCTCCCCAATTCAGAACACAGTCCCCCGTTGGCGGGCAATACTCGTCGCAACCGCCGAAGTCGGGCTCTATCAGGCATAAACCCAGACACCACGCACACAACATGAACCCCTCTGCTATGGACGCCTTCATGCGTGAGGAGGAGCAGAAGAGCAGGGAATTGGATTGCTCTGGGTCTGGTAGGAATTCCCCGGCTGCTGGACTGCCGCCGCCTCCGCCGAGGGGTGGTCCGCCGCCGAGAAGGGTGGGAACACCATTGGCGCAGGTGACGGAATTAACTTGAGGGGGAGGGGAGCGTCTGATAGATTTGGTGTGGTGTAATTCTACTGGATTGTTCTTTTTTTATTCTTATTTTTGTTTCTATTCGTGGGTAGAAATTTGAACGTCCACTTTAATTATTGTAATTCGTTACACAGCAGCAGACGATTCATGCTACCAATGTTATGATAGTTTCCGTGATATCATGAGTCAGAGCGCAAGCTCTCTTCGATCCTTGTCACTATCTTTTAGAATAAAAGGCGCAGTCAATGCTGCACGGGCCTTTTAGTTGCGACCAGTGCTGACGGCACAACACACGCTTCCTTGGCGGTCAATTCTCCTTTACACGTCCATAGCGCAGCCGATTGCATCCCGTCGCGTCACGCGCGAAAACTCATGACTGCTACGGTACTTTTCCTTCCTCTCTCTTCCCCGTCCTCCTCCCTCTTCACCTCTTGCCGATATAATCTTCCCCTTCCCCCTCCTCCTTCTTATCCCCCCCATTCAATTCCACCCCATCCCCGATTCTTCCAAAAAAAACAAGCAAGTAAAAATAACCCAAATCCACCATGTCCTCCTCCACCTCAAAAACCAAGCGTAAGGCCCCAGAATCCGATGCCCAATCAACAACCGCCGCCACCACAGTCAAGAAGGCCAGATCGATAACCTCCTTCTTCACTTCCTCCCAACCCTCCTCCTCCTCCGCCTCCTCCTCATCCACAACGTCTTCCTTCAACAAGGAGAAATGGGTGTCGAAGCTGACGGAGGAGCAAAAGTCGTTGTTGGAGCTGGAGATCAACACGATGCACGATTCCTGGCTGTCCGTTTTGAAGGATGACCTGTTGACGAATGAGTTTTTGAGATTGAAGCGATTCTTAAAGGGGGAGAAGGAGCGTGGGAAGAAGGTTTACCCGCCCGAGGGGGATATCTACTCTTGGAGTAGGTATACGCCTGTTAGTGCTGTGAAGGTTGTTATACTTGGGCAGGATCCTTATCGTATATTCCCCTCCCATCTTTATCTATCTATCTATCTATCTATTCTATTCTGGGCAGTGTGGGTTAATCAGATCATACACAGACGGCGCGAATCAAGCTCACGGTCTCTCCTTCTCTGTGCGCCCTCCAACCAAGGCTCCCCCGAGTTTGAAGAATATGTACATTGCATTGAAGAAGGATTATCCGGAATTCACCTCGCCGGTTGGGGATCTTGGCCTTCTGACGCCCTGGGCGGAGCGTGGCGTCCTGCTACTGAACGCGTGCCTCACTGTGCGTGCCTCGGAGGCTAACAGTCACTCCTCCAAGGGGTGGGAAAAGCTCACGCAGAAGGTTATTGATGTCATTGCTGCTAGGAAGGGCGTGGTGTTTCTAGCCTGGGGGAAGCCGGCGGAGAAGAGGGTCGCAAAGATTGACCGGAGGAAGCATGCGGTTTTGCTTTCCGTGCATCCTAGTCCGCTCAGTGCTTCTAGGGGTTTCGTGAGTCTTGCCGTTTTCCTGGTAATCGATAGGGAGTGGGGGCTAATTCGTTTTTTTCTCTCGGGAGAATAGTTTGATTGCGGGCACTTTAGAAAAGCGAATGAGTGGTTGGTTGAACGGTATGGGGAGGGTGCTGAGATCGATTGGGGTTTGCAACCGGTGACACAGGTAGCTAAGGTTGTTGAGAAGAAGAAGCCTGCCGTGAAGAAGAAGGTGGAAGAGGAGGATGTTGATGCTGAGGCTGAGCGTGAGTTGTTGGAGAGGGATAATCGCGAGATTTCCAGGGTGAAGAAGACCCGTGCTAGGGATTCCCTGGGCGAGGTGTTTGATGAAGACGAGGAAGCAGCTTTGATTGAGGCTACTCTTGCTGCCGAGGGGTCCTTGGAGTCCTAAGCTCTCGTTCGTGGGGGTTGGACATGTGCCTGATTGGTTTTCGCATTTACCCTCCTTGGCTAATTCCTTTTTCACTTGGTGCGGCATCTCTCAGTATTGTTATCACTATTATTATTATCACCAAAATCTCTCCTAGGAACTGTCACTTGGTATCGTAATCTCTATTCTCCTTTTTTTTCTTCAAAGGGAGTAATACAACAAAAGACGCTTCCCACTCGATCGAAGGAGCTTTTTCCACCGTGCACTATCAGTACGCAAACAAACTCTTCCTGGGCCCCATATTGTAAGGCCTCACATAAGTATACCCCCGGAATGCCCCCCTCTTCCGGACCTCCAATATTTCCTCCCCGCACTCCTTATCCCGGAGCAACATATCCTTCGCGCGAGCCTGTAAGGCCTCCGATTCGTCGCCACCAGCGCTCTCGCTACTCAAGTTGTCGGTAAAGTACTTTGTATCCGTCTCATCGCGTAGCCCGTTGGGCGTGAACGGGGGCACCAGCATATGCAACCTTCTCCAGTTTATCGGGGCAAAAAATGGATGTGCCCTAATCTCTTCCGCATCGTTCGGGTAGACGTAGTTGGAGAAGCGGTCGCTTGCGTCGTTGATGCGGTAGGCGATGGATCCGAGGCGGGCTTCTTTCTCGCATATGAGGGAGCGGATGAGGGATTTTGTGCGCCGGGATAGGGGGATGGCGGGGTTGAATGATAAGTGGTTACCCCAGTCCTGGGTTTGTTAGTGGGGGGTTAGCTGGGGTTGGTGAAAACTGACCGATATTTTGATCTTGGACTCTTCGGTATTTTCGCTGCCGAATGGGTGGCGGGCGAATAGGATCTGTGGCCGTTAGGTTTTGTCTTCTTGCGGGGATGTGTATTCCTCCTACCTCGTAGATAACCACTCCGAGGCTCCACCAGTCGCATCTAGCATCGTACTCTTGGTCTCGGACGATCTCCGGAGCCTGGGTTGAATCTCAGCGTGTGGCACCTGTATTGTTGATCATTGACCTACCATGTACTGATATGTTCCAACAACGCTCCTCGCCATTCTCCTCCGCCCACTCTTATTCCTCCAGCTAAGCACTCGCTCTCCACGCGGGATGGTAGGAGCTGTGCCATTCAATACTCTAGCCAAGGCGTTTCCCCTTTTTTTATCAATTGTGTCGCCACCGACACTGACCTGTGTCTTCCTGATCAATCCCCACCGCTGTTGCTCGAAATAAGCACCGTCATGTGCCCAATGCCCCGAAAAAGCCAAACCGAAATCACAAATTTTCAAATGCCCCGACGCCGTTATGCAGAAATTATCTTCTTGGTGTTAGCATCACAGAACGGAAATATCGAGCAGTGAACGGGGGGGAACAAACCGGGTTTCACATCCCGATGGATGAAGCCGAGCTTATGCACCTCTTCAATACAAAGCACCATCTCCGCAGCGTAAAACCTTGTGATGCCCTCACTCAGCGCCCCCCTGTCCATCATGAGTCCGAGGAAATCTCCACCAATCATGTACTCCATTGCGAGGTATAAATTCTCGTCATCCTGAAAACTCGCTACTAGGGGCACGATCCACCGACTCCCTTCGCCGGCAACGAGTAAGTCCCTCTCGGCACGGAGGTGGGCCTCCTGTCCCTGCTTCAATTGGGACTCCTTCTCTATAATCTTCACGGCGAGCACGCCGCCCTTCCCATTTTCCATACGGGCGAGCTTCACGCAGCCGAAGGAGCCCTTGCCGATCATTTTGGTGATGTCAAAGTGTCTGATTTGTAGTTTGGTCCGGCACCGGCGGAGGTATTCCGTTTCCTTGGCTCTCCAGTCGTCCCAAAATCTCGCTGCTTCTGTCGATGGTAGACTAAATTCCTTGATTAGCCTCTCGACCGCCCTTCTCCGTAGCGACCGTGGGGAGGGCGAGGTTAGCAGTCGGTCGAAGTGGGTTTCCAAGTAGATTTTTGCGTTGGAAGCGATCTCTATATTTCTTAGGGAGAGGAGGGGCTCTCTTATTGGGAGGTTGCTGACTCCAAGCCTTTCTCGGGACTTGCGGACTATCATCGTTGAATCGGGGCTTGGAGGGGGTGCAGCTGGGAGGGCATTGAAGGAAGAGTAGTTTCCCGGTCGGAGGAACGCTGGCTCGGGGAATGCTAGTGGGTCTGGGGCAAGACCGTAGGGAATAGTAGTCATGTATCCGGGGCCCTGCGAGCCTTTAACTGAGAGTAGATAGTGTTAAGTGGGGAGAATGGAGGGGAGATAGAAGAAGGCATACGTTTGAAAGCACTAAATACCCGGCGGAACAATTGCTTTGGGCGGGAGTCTTCTGGCTCCCAGTCGGGTTTCTCGATATCGCTGTTTCTCGGGGGCGTGGGGATATACATAGTACTTGGAACAGAAACTTTGGTTTGGAATTATCGGTTTGGAAAGGGAGGGATGGGGGAGGAGGTCGGACTATCAGCTTAAGTTCCGACCCGGGAGCATTGAGGGGTGGGTTGCGTGGCCTTCGTGGGTGAAAACGTATTATTGGTGATTCCTTGTGGAGAAGGAAAACTACGGATATGAGATCATAGAAAAGGGTATTCTAGTATTTAGTGGAGACATTTCCGAGTTAGATATATCCCTGTTATTTCTAAGGGCTCACAGTTAATAGAGCTACTACTGGCCACCCGAGTTTTTGCTTAGAACTGTGTATAAAGTTGGAAAGCACGAAACAAGGATGAGAACTGAACTGAGGTGTAATGAGTCCCTAAAAGAAATCCAGAGAATTCTCGGACTTGTAATATTACTAATGGGGTGGAGTTAGTATGAGGGAGCCGTGCCTAAACAACTAGCAAGATATTTAGGGAATAAGCCTTAAATTTTTATTTCTTTCGGGATTTTTTAGTAAAGTATCAAGTCTTGCATTTATATAAGCACCACCACCTTGCTTAGAATTCAATATACATAATCTGCGCCCCGGCTTGACTGACCTATCCTCAATGCTAATAATCAGATGATTTTTGTATTCCAACAGCCCCTTTAGTGCTCCACCCGCACCAAGTTTTGTAAGGAATCGGGAAAATCCTCGTTAGCGAAATTTATACTACTAATTGTAATAAACGAAAGGCTTCAAATACTAGGACTCCAATACCATTCCATTCTAAGCTACAACCCATTGGTATAAAACCACTCTTATGCGCCCCTCCCCTTCACCTTCTCGCTATCTTCACACATCTTCACACAGCATCGCACCAACTCCCACAACACCAAACACAATTGCTCTACAATAACGACTACTACTACTACTACTACTACTACTACTACTACTACTACTACTACTACTACTACTACTACTACTACTACTACTACTACTAGCGACAACACCACCTCTACCAACATGACATTTATTACACCCAAAAAAAAAACCTGCCCTTGTGGCCCGGGATGCCGGCTATGTTATGGCCCAGAATTGGTGAAGAGGAGTGACTACAATCCATCCGGTAAATGGATGAACTGCCACGCTGAATACGCTTGGTCTTCTGAATCCGAGCCTGATGACGATTATTACTATTCGGGCTCAGAGGGCGATGAACCCGTTACCAAAGATTCGTTGGGGACTAAGAGTAAGGGAAAAGGTGCTGGCTCTGCTGGTTCTTCTCAGGGTACTTGCAAGCTGGATAAGGGACATGGAGGCAGTTATGGAGATGAATATGGGGATGACTACTCGACCAGTTCCTCCTCCTACCGTCACTCATACAACGACTCTGATGATTACCCCTCGTCCTCCCACCACTCCTACCGTTCCAAGCATCCTTCCTCCTCCTCCTCCTCTGCTAATTCACATTCGACCTCTGCTTATGCCTCCTCGTCTTACGATTCCCAGGGCTACCCGATCGCTCGCCGCACCCGCAATTCCGGGGATAACCTATCTGCGGGAGGACACTACCACCAAAGCTCCGACCACCAATCTCACCATCACTCCTCATCTCCCCATAAGGCCTCGAAGCGCAAAGAGTCTGGGGCGAAGCAGTCTTTTAGAGCTCCCCTGCCACCTACTGGCGGTGGTGAGGAGTACGAAAACTACCTGAAGTCTCTACATGCATATGAGAATGATGAGTCTGAGCTACCGGAATATTCCTCTCGCCATCGCTCTCGCACTCGTCGTCCTGAGAGTCATGGATCGAGGGATCGTGATGAGAGGTCTCCGCCGCCGGGTTATACTACCCAGCCGGGTTCGGGGGGCACAGGCACGTCCGGTGGCAGGAGACGTCGCAGTGAGCGTAAGAAGCTTGGGAAGGTGGAGGAGGATGAGGAGTGGGACTAGGGGGGTCGATTGAGTATGGAGTGTGGTGGACTGGAAGGGGGAGATGCGGGGGCGGGTGTTATATTCGGGAATTTTTATGGAGGAAAGGGAGGGGGGGATTGAGGGGTGGATGTGGGGTTGGGTATTTTTATGTATTTGCACACATCTCTACTTTTATGTATTTGCACACATCTCTACTCTGGGGTGATTCCGAGGGAAACTTTTTTATAGACTAGTTTCAATTTTTAGCCCGGGTTGGGTATCATACTTATAACCACGATTCCGGATATTTCTTGTATTTTTCAATGTGAATGTGCTGTCGTTAAATGCCTCGGAGGTGTAGTGCTGCACAGTCTTGCGTGGTCTCGTATTGCTCTGAGATGTTGGAAGCAATGATGATCGTGTAGGCTCACGCACCTCAGTAACCAATCCTTGTTAAGGTTCACATATTTAAACTCGCGTAGGGGCTAAAACTTCTTCCCCCTAATCCTATACGGAGCTTGTGCTTATAAAAACCTGAGGTATGATACCACGAAGAATGCCCCCAGGATAAACATGAAAGGAACACAGCTAGCCCTCAGTGTTGTTTTTTGGCCGCTTAGGTGAAATGGCTTGGGTTAGCCATATACTCACTCACCTTATACCGCTTGGTAACCCCCCACTTCCGGCCCTATCCTCAAAGGCCCCCCTTCCACCATACCCCATGTCCAGTTACTTGCTCCCCATCCTCACACACTTCACAAAACATCACTCGCTTCCCAAACTACCTACCACTTCCCATACCCGAACTACCTGAATAACCTCCCCTACCCGACCTAGGGGATATTAGTGCTCGAACAGAGCAGTAAGTTACCGCACCCTGTACCACAGATATCCCACCTTAAATTACAGCTGTAAAGTACGATACCGGGGAACGCTCCCTCGAACTTTAAGATTTGATGTCGAGTGAGGTCGTCTTTTGTCATAGAGACTCACCTGATAGAAAGCGCTGATTAATCAAGCCTTCTTATAATAAGTAGTTTTTAGATGGCTAACTGGCAGGAATTGGGGTGGTTAGAAAAAGACTTAAGGATGAGGTTTTGGTACTTGTAGTGTGTAGGAGAATGCTGCTGCAGGGAGTCGGGTTACCCTCGATGAACTTATCTACAGTGTAAGAGGTTGTGTGTTTGAAAACGGAATTAGGACAGAGCATTGGTGTTTCTTTTCCTCTACCCGCCTTCTACATAGCAGTCTTCTCCTTCCCAGTATGATGCCAAGTGTTTTGTTTTTTTCATACAGGGCATGACCCAAGTGGGTTTATGGCAAGTTTCCGTATTGAATAGTACCCTATTCTATTAGATTGTATTGTTACTATGATATGTGAACTTGCTTGAACTCTCGGCCCAGTTTTATACGAGTGAGAACTCATGGCACACCTCCGGAAAACTTAGGCACTGGCCGCTTTTAGAAGCCCAGGCACTTACAGCTTAGGAGTTAAAACGCTTGGAAGGAATGATGCCACTGTGACCCCAGCCCCCGCAGGCACCAGCCGCTACAAGATGGAGTGAGTTTGTTTGTTTGACAGGGAAGAGCCAGGAAGGTTGGTGCGGCTCGGGTATCGGGATCAACTACCCGGCCCGACCCATTGTGTGAATTATATTCGGACTGGGGCTTGGAACCTAGGGCCGACTGTAAAATCTTGTCACCGGTTAAGACAAGAACTCTATTGGTCGCTGAATCACCACGCCTAGAGGTTGTAAACTGGATGTCTTGACTCTGGAAAAGAGAGCTGGGCTATAAGATCTATGCATGGTAAAAACATTTGTCTTGTAACAATTCCTGTCTAGCTACTCTTGATAAAAATAGTAACAATTCCTTGCTCGGTTAGGTTACTCCACCCGTCGTTATCCATCCATCCCCCCCTCCCATACCCACGGGGCGACCGACCTCCCACGACCTACATCTCTGCCTGACTTTACTCACTTGTATTTGCCTCAGCTGCACTTCTTCAGGCCATGCACGCTGATCATTTTATGCATTAGGGCCACTAGGATTCTGGAACAACTAGGCTTCATAGTTTGTCACTCGGAGAAAAGACAAAAAAAATAGCCCTCAAGGTAATAAACAGGGTAGGTGACACGAGTCCCGGTAAATTAGTTATAATATCCTTGCCGGATACGGTCCTGAAGATGGACTCGCCCATGTCCTGTAATCCGGGAACACTAGAAAGAGGACAGCGGGATGTCGAAAACGAATGGGGTTTCATCCCTAGCTATGATTTTGTTTTTTTTATAAAAGAAGGGGAGGAGAATGCAGGAGGCAGGAGAATCACACAGCGTGCTGATATTTATTGCTGAAAGGAAAGAAAAAAGTTAGACTATATGAATACTCTTAAGGGATGATACGGCCTACCGTATTTCTGACTCTTTGCTCTTGCTCATTTCCGGAATGGCCTACGTCTGGAATGGATGGGTTTAGTTTCGGTGTATCATCATCCGTGTGTCGGACTAGGTTCGTGTCCGGTTCACAGGTCTCTCGCCATTTATGAGATCTTCCGTCTAACCCCACTGGAGTTGAAGCAAAAATTAGTGAAGATACGGGATTGAGATTTAATGTCCTAAATTCTGTCCGAGTGCAGTAGACTTTAGCAGATTTAGGCCCGGTATGGGAAGTAAGTTTAGCTACAAAGCTTTCAGTATTGGCGTGTTTCTCCTATCCTTCCCCCATCCATGTTTAGACACTAGGGCTAACCTGTTGTTGGTAGGCATGAGAAGCTTGAGTTCTAGCGCCGGAGCTGGGAGAAAATACGGTATACAATTGTACGAGAAAGCGAGTCTATCTGTAGAGAAAAATGAGACACTTTGAAAGCAATATCATACCAAGCCACGAGCCTGAGAAGCTCGGCACAATAGCGCTACCCCTCCACCGAGCATTACGAGAAGAAAAGAGCCGAGGGGTGCAAACATCTATGTGATACATAGCATAATGGTTTCGTGCACCAAGCCCATTATCCAAAACGAAAGAGCGAAGTTTGGGAAAACCAGAAAAGGAAGAAGGGATCAGAGAGGGAGAGTGGGTGAGATATTGTAGGGGGACATCGGATGGCAGCGGAGGGCTGCAGGAGAGGATGGAACCGGTGCTGATAACGGGTATGTATAGCCAAACGGTTGCGGAAGGGCATATCTAAAAGAGTGCAGAGAGAGAATGTATCCAAATCTCTGTCTGGGGTTCTGAGTTTAATCTATTCTAGAGAGTGGAGCTGTCCGTGGCTGGAGGAGTGCTGCAATCTGCCCGTGCATGTTCTCGGAAGCGATCCCCAGTGGTGTTTGACCACTGTTGTCCGGCTTGTCGGGGTTGACATCACCCCGTGCAAGTAGTAGTCGCACCGTTCCGTCATGCCCATGGGCAGAAGCCCACCAGAGTGGTGTTCGACCATCGTTGTCTGGCCTATCGGGATTGACTTCATCCCGGGCGAGCAGTAGTCTCACTACCCCCTCGTGTCCGTTTCGAGAAGCAAACAAGAGTGGCGCTCTACCGCTATTGTTGAGCTTATCGGGACTGACGTCACCCCGTGCGAGAAGCAGTCTCGCCACCCCCTCATGTCCTTCGCAAGAAGCGGCCCAGAGTGGTGTCAGACCACTCTCGTCTGGCTCGTCCGGATTGACATCCTGTGTGAGGAGCAGCCTCACCACGCCCTCATACCCTTTCCAGACAGGCCACCAGAGTGGGGTTTTGCCATAGGAGCAGGGCCTGTTGGGATTGACATCGTTACGTGCGAGTAGTAGTCTTGCCACCCCTTCATGTCCATTCCAAGTAGCCTGATGGAGTGGTGTTTCACCATCGTTATCTGGCTTGTCGGGATTGACATCGTCTCGTGTGAGTAGTAGCCTCACCATACCCTCAAGCCCATTCAAGGCAGACCGCCAGAGTGGAGTTTTGCCATAGCAGTCAGGCCTGTTGGGATTGACATCGTTACGTGCGAGTAGTAGTCTTGCCACCCCTTCATGTCCATTCTGTGAAGCCCAATGGAGTGGTGTCTTACTGTTGAGATTCGTTCGGCTACTATGAGACTTACTGGGACGAGAATGCAGTCTTTTTGAGAAACTAAAAACAGGATAAAGAAAAGAAAAAGAATGATGTGTAGAAGTTGAAGACAGGTAAAGCGTTAAGCAGTTTTTAATAGATAGCGAGGTTGCTCTGGTACGGTCCTCGCAGTAAGATCAGTCAGGTGCTTAGGTGTGTACGTCATCCACACCACAAACACAGAACTTTGCGCATGTACATAGTATCGACTATCACAGAGGTCTCATGTCTCCGGTGCCTTCAGTTCTCGCTAGTGGTATTTCCTAACACCTTCCCTCCTGAACAAGGCCCTGATATAGTTGTATGAAAAAGAAGAACGAAATGTAAAAAGGAAAAGAAAAGAAAAGGAAAGAAAGCAAAGTCCACCCAGGTATCATCGGGCACCAGTAAAACCCTTCCTACAAATTGTCTCGGAAGGGAAAGGTATACCCTCAACCCTCTATGCGCCAACGAGAACTGAGGAACGGTAGGTGTGAAAGAAAAAGGAAAACAGAAAGAAAAAAGAAAAAAAAAAAAGGCCTATTCCAGTTGGAGCTGCACAATGAACTCGGTGTGCCGCCCAATGTCCAGTCCCTTCGTAAACCCATCGGCTCTATTAAGCTTACTTGGAACGTAGGTGAAGTTCACAACCTGGTGCTCCTGGAGTTCACGGGACTTAAGAAGTCTGATGTCGAAGTGTTTGTTTCTCGCGGTAATCCCTTCTCCCTTGACATTGGCGATAGCGCGTTCACTATCACTGAAGATTGTAATTTCGCCATGGGCATAAGGAGGGTAAGGAGGCTCGGCGACATTACTTTCGATGTTGAAACCAGAATCGGATTCCTTCCTTGGTGTTCGCTTCCCTTTTATAGTCTCCTCCTGACCATAGTGAATGTCCTCAAGCAGTTGCCGAAGCCAGAGTGCCTGTTTTGAGACATCTAGAAAGGCAGTGAATTCGGCTTCGGTTGTCGAGGTTGCGATAATTGACTGTCGCTTGGATTTCCATGATATGGGAGCACCCAAGAAGAATACGTAACCACTGATTGACTTCCTATCCTGCGGATTGCCAGCCCAATCCGCGTCAGTGTAGGCATGTAGTTTGTGAAGATTGGAGGAGGTGAGGTCTGAATCCTTTCTAAATACGAGACCAAGGTCCTGGCTGTACTTTAGGTACCGAAGGACCCTTTTTGCAGCTGTCATGTGTGTAGTGCGTGGGTCGTGGTTATATTGGCTAAGTTTGGTGACAGCAAAGGTGATATCAGGCCGAGTACCTAGAGCTGTGTACATTAAGGACCCGATTATACTCATATATTCCTTTTGACTTGCTGCATTGTCTAAAAGTGTTGCTGATACATCCAGGGAAGTATCCTTAGCCAGAGGAGTCGATACAGGATTGGCATTGGCCATGCCAAACCGATGAAGAACAGCCTTGATGTATTCGGTCTGGCTAAGGCGGTATTCTCCCGAGGCGAGTTGAACAATTTCTAGGCCAAGAAATCGCTGTGCTGTGCCCAGATCTGTGATTTGGTAACGATCTTTGAGTTGTACTAGTATAGACTCAAACACTGCCTTATCCTGATAAGCAAGTAGCATATCGTCCACATAGAGTAAAAGGAATAGGAAACGGTCTAGGATATACAGATTCGGCTCCGCTAAAGATTTGGCAAATCCTAAGGACATTAGGAATGAGTCTATCTCTCTGTACCAGAGTCTTGGAGCCTGTTTCAAGCCATAAAGAGCCTTCCGAAGTCGTACCACTTGCTGGGGTTGCAGACTCGGCTCAGCCTTCTCCACTCCGTCTGGTAGTATCATATATAGGTTGTCACGGTCAACCATGGGGTTAAGGAAGGCGGTAACAACATCTAGATGATGGAGAGTTAAGCCCTGCTGGCTGGCAAGTGTGAGGAGAATTCGAAGTGCTTCTAGCCGTCCTACTGGAGCATAGGTTTCATTGTAGTCAGTTCCGTATCTCTGCTCATACCCTTTGATAACGAGCCTTGCTTTGTATCTAGTAGATCCATCTGGATTTGGTTTTGTTCGAAATATCCATCTAGAGCCAATAGGCTGACAGTTATGTGGTATACCTGTTGTTATCTCCCATGTTTGATTTGATTCAAGGGCGGAGACCTCTTCTCGCATGGCCTGAATCCATAACTCACGGAGAGGACTGTTCCACGCATCCTCAAAGCCATCTGGATCTACAGGCATTTGGCCTTCAAGCAACGCGCCAGATATAGCCAGAAGAGTGTTGTCCGTAACCGGCTGGCTGCTTCTATCACTAAGAGGCTGAGGGCGAGCTCCAGTTAGGACTTCGTAGTCTCTTGTATCCCTTGGCCTTTTCCTAATCCGAGTGCTTCTCCGAGTTGACAGCACTGGTTTCTCCTGTCGTTCAAATAGAGTCTTATCACTCTCAACTAATGGACTCAGATGTACCACTGGGGATAGATCACTTGGGTGATGGATGCCGCCAGCGCTCAAGTGCTCCCTTGCATCGCTTAAGCCCTCTGGGGATACATCATCACCGAAGTGCATGCCGCCAGCCCTGACCGGTACCACAGCCTCCAGAGATGCCTCCTTAGATAAAAAACTGCCACTAGCCGCCTTCAAATGCTGCTGTTCTGGAGATGCCTCACACTCTATGTGGTTGCTGCCAGATTCTGCCTCACAAGTCTCGAGACCCACTAGGGAGAGATCACCAGTTAGGTGCATGCCGCTAGCCATAGTACCTGGGGATGCATCACTACCTTGGTGGATACCGCCAGAGTCTGTATCACTTGCTCGTTCACCCCCCAGAAGCTGAGTCTCAGATCCATCAAACATTTGATCCAGGTAGCTTTTAAACATGTCTCCCTCGGTAGTCTCTTCAGATGCGCTACCATAGCGCATTTCCCATGCATTCTCAGTCTCAACAAACCTCACATCCGAGGAGAAGACTGGCCTTCCACGGCCACCATTGCCCTCAAAGTCCCAGAGTTTCCAAATCTTCTCAGAATCACTGTAACCCAGCATCATACAAAGCCGGGACCTCGGACCGAACTTCAAATGCGTTTTCGATATCATGTCCTCATCTGGGATTCGCCTATAGGCCACACAGCCAATTCTTCGTAAGTGCTGTAGTCGTTCAATATATGCTGTGGTGGGCGACTGGTCAGAGCTCTTGGTGGAGCACTCCAATACGATTTTCGGACAGCGATAGTCAAGGGCAGAAGAAGGGATCCACTGCTGTAAGTACACAGCAGTATTTATAACTTCTGCCCAAAAGTCAATAGGAACCCCCGCATCAAGCATCACAGCTCGTGCTCGTGTTGAGAGTGTTTGAATCATGCGTTCCGCTACTCCGTTTTGGTGAGGTGAGTGCGGAGTTGATGGTTCGAAGGTAATGCCGTACTCGCTAAGCAGACTCTGGAATTTAGTATTGGCATACTCACCGCGGCCATTGTCTGATCGAAAGCGAGCTACAGGGAAGTTTGGATAGTGACTCTGAAGATAGCTTAGTAGTTCCTTAAATGCGCTCGTACATGATTCCGAGTTCTTTTGAATGAGAAAGTAAGTGAAGGCCTTGCGGGAGTAGTCATCTACAAAGAGAATGAAATAGCGAGCCCCAGACTTGGAGGGTGGTAGGGGACCACAACTATCCGAGTGTAATAACTCAAAAGGTCGTGTTGCACGATGGGCGGTAGCCTTTGAATAGGTTCTTTTGTGCTTAGCTCGGATACATGTGGTGCAGTAGTCCTGACAAGTAGCTTCTGTATAATTCCTTCTGCCTGAGTGGACGCTCGCGGAAGGATTTTCCAAGATCCGAGAGAGAGCTAGGTCACCAAGATGCCCAAAGCGACAGTGCCAGCGGTTCCAATCCTCATTTTTGTATATCTTGCTAATACTGCACCCAGTGTGTAGGGCACTATAGCTTATTGGTTTACCGTGTTGAAGTCCCGTGGATGGTGTCCCAATTACCTGATAGAGGCCATCGATTAGGTGTGCAAATATAGACTTTGGCCGTTCTTCTTTGCAGGAGGCAGGACCAGCGGCATCATAGGTTTGCCTAGCTTGTACCTTCGACAGATAGCAAACCCCATCTTGAAACTGTAGTGTGTATCCCAAATGGTCTAGCTGCGAGACTGAGAGAAGAGATACACGTAGCTGAGGTACATATAAAGCCTCTAGGTTCAACCCTCCAACGGCAACTTTACCCGCATATTTGGTGTTGACAGTAGCTTCATTTCCAAAGCGGATTTGACGAATATCTGGCAGTGGAAAAAATGTTGAAAATAGTGACCGCTCATTGCACATGCTGTCAGATGCTCCTGAGTCGAGGATCCACTGGTCGATATAAAATTCATGTATATTTTTGTTTGTTCTATTTCTCCGATCTTCTTGGTTATAGTTTTTGTGTAGGACGTTTGGGATTGCTGGGGTATAGAGAAGGGTAGAGTAATCGTATACTGTTTTTGAGTTTATCAGAAGGTCGGCTAGTCAGAAGCCATTCGGGTGGCTTGTATGAAGGAGTGATTGATTGGATGACATCTCGGCTGAAGGGCTAACTATGCTTGGTTGATCTTGGACCGCCAGATTCGCTGAAATTGTAGTATTTTCTTGGCCAGTCCTACGGATAGTTGAGTTACCCCATGCAAGGAGGGCATTTCTGCCTCTAGCAGCCTGATCCTGACTAAGAGATGTATAGTGACAGTCGCGACTCCTGTGTCCAACTTCACCACAGGCAAAACAAGTGCTTGTCGGCTTGGGTCTATTGTTTTTCACATAGCCGACCTGGGAGGCGGCGCTAATACGGCTCCCTGGAGGACTGCGGGGACACATATTCGCTCGGTGGCCTCTCTCCTTACAGTGAAAACAGGTTCCACTGAATTGGGAACTTGGGCTCTGGTAGGGTGAGTAGCGGTTCGAGTTGCGTGATCTTCCAGAACTGGGATACCTTCCATTAGAGAAGTAGTTCTGGGAGCTTGATATCAAGGCACTTCCGGAAGCCAGTGAGGTATTTGCTGACTTCACCTCTATTTCCTTTGCGATTTCTGATTGTTGAACCTTTCGAATTACATCCTCAACTGACAGCTCAGCTTCTCGCTCGTGAATTATTTCCACCAAGTTGTTATAGCTAGTTGGAAGGGAGCTAAGAAGTTTGTCCTTGAAGCTAGCGTCATCGACACGCTGCTCACTACCGGCAAGCTGCAGCCTGATATCATGAAGCCTGGAGATAAACTCTCCTAAGGGCTGTCCAGGTACTGGTGATGCAGAGAGAAACTGCCGACGGAGTGCCAATCTGCCATTAATGGAGGCTGCCTTGTCCAGACGGTCCTTTAAAGTGGTCCACATCTCCTTTGCAGTTGTCATTCCGGTTAGGTATAGTCTGAATGCAGGAGATGTTGAGCCAAGTATGACCCCTTTTGCCTTCGCTTCGAGTTGATAGTAGGAATCAAATGCTTCTAGTGACTGCTGATCTGGTTCCGATAATCCTAATGTCGGAGGAGTTGTAGTCCCAAGAACATGGCCATATGCACGGATTGCTTGTAGATGAATGGTAATCGCATTTCTCCAAACATTATAGTTTGTGTCAGTAAGAAGAGGAATCTCACCGGCATACTTGGAACGATAGTAAGAGCTCATCGTAGCCTGCTTGAGCGGTGCTTGATCTGGTAGGATGATTGATGAGTGGGGTAGCGACTATACCGGGCTCATAACCTGTTGAGATTCGTTCGGCTACTATGAGACTTACTGGGACGAGAATGCAGTCTTTTTGAGAAACTAAAAACAGGATAAAGAAAAGAAAAAGAATGATGTGTAGAAGTTGAAGACAGGTAAAGCGTTAAGCAGTTTTTAATAGATAGCGAGGTTGCTCTGGTACGGTCCTCGCAGTAAGATCAGTCAGGTGCTTAGGTGTGTACGTCATCCACACCACAAACACAGAACTTTGCGCATGTACATAGTATCGACTATCACAGAGGTCTCATGTCTCCGGTGCCTTCAGTTCTCGCTAGTGGTATTTCCTAACACTTACCATGGTTGTCTGGTTTGTCGGGATTGACATTGTCGCATGTGAGTAGTAAATTAACGGCCCCTTGATTCCCCTGTTGAGCAGCCCACATCAGTGGTGTAAATCCCTTACAATCTCCTTGATTGATATCACTGCCTCTCATCTCTACCAGAGCAGCCACGACCTCGTCAATTCCGAAGTAGGATGCACAATGCAAACCGCCAAATTGGTAAGGGGGAAGTGGGTGGTAGTGGATGTTCTGGACAAGTAAGGTAGCAGATATGTGATTATCGAATTGATTTAACAGCTCAAGAGCGAGGGATTTCGCGTGATCGGGGAGCTCCATTTTTGCGTGGCTTCCCCAATGTAAGGATGAATATTCGAGAAATGGCATGTCTCTAAGGGTTGAAACAGTATCTGCTGGAAGCCCCTTCACCTGGTCGTAGTTCAGATAGGTCAGGCATGTTTGGCCAAGCGTTCTGTGGGCACCAGGCAATACACCGGACCGGGAAAGGTATTCCTGAAGCGTGTAGTGGATTAGCCGGACAATTGATGTCTCCTTGTCAACTACAACAAGCCCTAAGCATGACCCTAGGATTGTATCTTGCTGTCGAACATTCTCAAGGTCAAGGTCCGTTTCCTCAATTTCTACGGCGAGAGCATGACAGAGTTCGTCAATCCGCAACGGCCGTTCCGCGTGGGATACCCACATTAACACCTCCACCCCAAGTCTTGACCGATCCCCCTCCTGTTCCCTTATTCGCCGCAGTGTTTGGTCGTACACATTGTCTAGATCCACGCCAATCGTAGCCACCTTTCGCAACATTTTCTTTCTCCTTGCTAATGAGGTCTCTCCCAAGATTGCATTAATATTTAATGCCACGAGTAGGAACCTGAGCGGAATATCAATTTGTGATCTAAATTTATAATAGAGTTACTTCCCCTTACATCTCCGAAGTCTTTTCCAATATTGTTTGAATGATATTATTTTTTAGATTTTCAGTCATCAAGTCCGGATCTCGGGCATCGTCATCGTCCATCTTCCTGCTGAGGTATCGAGCGATATCTCCTTGGTCGGGTACAATGTGTATGGTGCATGCTCCCTCCGTGAGATGCCTGTCAAGTTCCCCACGAATATGCGGCCTCCCTGTGAGAAACAATCTGGTATTTGGTGCTTCTTGAATAATCTGTCGTAGTGCTCGGAGGAGCTCTGATCGATGTTGTGGCGCTAACTCATCCACTGCGTCGATGCAGATATATACCCGCTCGGAGCCGATCGTTTTGACGAATAATTCCAGCATCTCTGGCAATCGGAGACCTTTTCCGCCTCCCTGACTTGACTTCCCAAAGGCATTCTTAATTTCTCCTACATTCCCCACCGTTCCGAGGGCAGCCTGCTTAAGTAGGCTCCCTATCATATTAACCGTCGTTTGGTCCTTCTGCGCCTGGTAATCGCAGTAGAGTGAAAAAACAGCGGTATTATGTCCACAGGCTTTCTCTGATAGGGTGTCTATTACTAATGAACTAATTTAGTCCTTGTCAGCATCGTCTTTAGTCTCTAGAGAATTTTTTTGTACCTTATATATGTCTTCCCAACTCCTTGATCCCCATAACATAGAAGTGTAGGATTCACTGGGCTGTCCCGACTCTTGCGCCATGACTCGAACTCACTCTTCCCCAGAACCCAGTCCCCAACACCATCCAGTCGCCGGTTCCTCACATCTTGGTGTCTTGCATGGGGCTCAAGCGGCGACAACCAATCTTGGATTCTCAAATACTCTTCGCTTGTCCCCACATTGATGGTGTTATTATAGCAGTTTGACATATTTCCTACATTCTGGTTCGAGTGGCCTTGGATACTATTGTTCACGTTATGGTCGGCACGAGTATTCGATATGCCATACTGTCTAGGGCCGGCGCTGCGACTTGGTCCTCCGTACCCGGTAGGTAATGTATCCATGTTAGGTGGGTTTGGTGAGGTGATACGGTAATATCAGTACCGCAGTTTGATGCAGAGATTGATGAATACTTGCCCCCTCCCGGCCAAGCAGAGCGGGGAATGCTTTTACTAGTTGTTGTCAGGTGATTGTTTCAGATAGGAACGTCAGCCAATCATATTCATGCCAAGACAATGAGCAACCATATCTTCTCATTCCTGTGAGCGGATTACATATGGGGAGTGTTTTTATGGACTCGGTAATTTACAACAGCTTCACTACCCACCATATTTATCAGTACACCGCCGTAACGAACCGGCCTTAACAAGCGCAATGAGAGGCCTTATCGCCTTTCACGCCAGGTTAACACGAGCCACATATCGTCCATTACGGGGGAGATAGGATGCATTGGATCACTCGCGAGTATATTCACCCGACCATCACTGTTGAGTATTTACTACTACCTAATGAAAATGTATTGTAGTTTTCTCGAGAGACAGACCTAGTAGATACTGTGTCGGGCGCGTGCAGCCGATCCCCGAGGAAACAACAAAAGAGGAAGGGGAAATGTGAATGGCGATGCCGGGTTGATGTGATGAAGAAAACAAGAGTGTAGAAATGATGAGAAAGTGAGTGGGCACGGAACTATGAATTTATTTTATTAATTAGATCCCAGGGAAGCATAGGAGGTAGAGGTAAACTGGTGAGAATTTTTCCATGTGAGGGAAAAAAAGTGAAAGGCAAAGAGTAGGTGAAGAAAATAAACAACAAACATAGTACCATAATCGTGAGAACGTATATTCCGCATTTCCGCCTTATCCTCTCAAGATCGCGGACTAACAACTAATCTATATACTCAGCATTCCCAGCCTTCCGTACTCGCTCCATCATTCCATTCCTTACCATTCCACCCATTACATTTCTCAACTCCATTCCACCCGCCACATTCTAATTCCTGGTAGGGAGGAAGTTCGTTCCATTCCAATCCAAGGTTACCAGGAAGTATGACAGCCACTTCTCACAACAGTAGGCCCAAAAGGGTACTTCGAGTGACATTCCATGATTCAAGCCAATATTATCTGTCTGAATTCAGTAAGAGCCTGTTTGGCATCAACGGAAGGAGACGCAACCGTTCCATTGGGAAACGGTTTGATCTGTGGAAACGGTCGTTGCCAATTTTGCACCGTTTCCCTCTGGTCAACCGTTCGTTGCTTTGGAGAATTCTTTTCATTTCTATGGAGAAAACTGTTTGTCGCCACTGAGCAAACACTCCCTCATTAAGTGAAATTTTTTCATAGCAATGTGAGAGCCTCACTGCATGCACTTCATCAAGGAAGAAGTAAATGTAAATTGTAGTACTACACCAATGTCAATTTGGATTCTTCTTTGAATGATTGCTGAGAAACACATTGAAATGGTGCTGTCGGTTCCTATTGAAAGTTGTGGATATGAATTCACACTGAAGAGGAGAAATTTTCATGCACATATGCTCACTGGAATTAGTCTATCAAATAATAATAATTTAATAGCTACTGTTTTGTTATGGGTGTTTAGAAACGGAAGACCAATGGTTCTGATACAGCTGTTTTGTTGTCAGAAGGGCAGTTCCATTCACAATTTTCTGAACTGAAGGAAAATGGTCGTTTATATGGGCGAAATGAACGGAGCCGTCGCAGCCAAACACCTGTGGGATTGAACTGATTTAGTTAGAGCTGTTTGGCTACGACGGTTCTAAAGTAAAGCAAAGATTATCTGGGTGGAAGGGGGATAGAAAACGGAGGAGAAAGTCTTGATCTTGATTCTATGTTCGCACTCAGGAGGAAAACTACCCTTAAACACATACCTCAGAAAACTTTCACATTCTAACTTCTTCCTTTCCTAGACCCTCTTTCCCCACGATAACATTCGCTGCATCTCTTCTCTCTCTGTCCAACATCCCTGACCTCTTCACATCCGTTCTCTCCATTTCCTCCACTTCAACTCTCTTCCATTCCTAACACTTCTTCTTCCCTTCCCTTCCCTTCTTACTCACTTCTTCAATGCGCGGCCAGTGCCTACTTCGTTCTCCGGTTTCCAGATTATTCGTGTTTGTCCTTTATGCGAGAAGTGATGAATTCCAGAGATGTAGTCGTTGTTCTTGAGATGTCCAGATCTTGCTATCAATCAAAGCCGGTGATTCACAATAGGTTCCGTTCGGTTCCCCCATACAAATGGCCATTTTCCGTTTTAAAGAGGAGAGAAGGTCATTTTCACAGGATCAAAGGTCGCTTAACGGAACGGAACTGTTGTAGCCAAACACTTAAGTTTTAAAGATTATTCCGAGCTTGTGCTGATTCCCTGAACTCAAGTGAGGTCAGCCTCCTTATCCCGTAAACCTCAGACATTTAGTCCGATGTAAAATGTTCAGCACTAGCATTTTTGGGCAACCCTGAGCAAATCTGCGCAGAGACTCAACCACGGCCATGCTAAGCAGTACTGATTTTTCTTTATTCTGGGCACCATACATCTTCTCAAGTACGAGGTTTTTCATATAGCTATTGCTCAGATAAGCTGGCTTTCAGCATTTTAAATGGGCTTGAATGTCTCAACGCTCTGGAAGTTGGGTTTCCCTTCTATTGTTACAAGCGGTACGAGACCCATAATAAAGAAATATCTATAGATCACATGACCTATAGCGATAGAAAGCTGTATATTCAAACACCCAATTGTGAGTTGCCAGTGGGCTGACGACAAGTAGACATTATCCCCTTGATTAAAGGAGAGGTTACAAAGTTGGAAAAATAATAAGTGGGGGTGTCTTCTTAACAGGCCAGCCCTCTACCGGTATTCCGAGAGCTCGTAAAACCTGCCAGATCGGCCTGACCGTGCTTTTACTTCCATAATGGGTGCTTGCATGGAGCAAATTATTGGTTGGTATGGGGGTATTTCTTATGTTAACGTGAAGATAACCAGAGACAGGAGATGGGATATGGGATATGGAAAATAGGAAACACAGTTGCTGCGGAGCCAGAGACCGAGGTCCATTGTTCAGTGATATTCTGAAATGTAAAAGTGAGTCGGATAAAACTCTAGTGATGATAATCGATGGTCCAAAATCACACCCCAGCATTCGTCAAAATCGATCACTCGATCAGCTCATAGTCGAGCATGATCTCCGTGATCTGCTCGATCATGCTCGTGTCTATCACTGGAAATCGCCGCCGAATAGTCAACACAAGAGAAACCGCCTCACCGGAGACAGACATTTTTAATTGATAACGGAAGATGATATGCCCGGCAAAAAAAACAATGGAGAGCATAGACGGCCCAGTAGCAATGGTGCGATCCTACTATGGTCGCCACAACCTCTGGCCAGCCCAGCCATGAAAAGCGATTCGGTTCCCCCAGAATTGTGAATCATCAGAGACGGGGGCAAAACAACAAGAGGGGTGCAAGGAGACCCAACCTTTCTCCTTTTTTTGTCAAAATAATATTAAAGAAAAGCAGCTGCTGGAGAGTCATGGACCATCCCAGGATTTCTTACAGAAAAATGTATTAAACAATCTGAACACGCCTGAAGAATGATACAGCCTAACTTAACCTTTGCTCTCCTAGATCTCCAGATTAGTCCAATTCCGGATTGGATGAGGCTACGCCGGTGGTGGCAACACACCCTTCATATATAATACGAAATCGGTCTCCTAGTGTGTAAATGTCTCACTATTTATGATATCTTCGGCAATGATGTGCAACCGTGATTAGGGTAACATGGATGCATAAAAATAGGAGCAGGAAAATATGGAAATCTTGCGAAGAGACCCCACCTGCTTGGAATCAATAGGGGATGGAAGTAGAGCCTGGGAATTATGTTTACTCACAGCACTGATGGAGTAACCCCATCGTGGTATGTTAGGTTAGGGCACACTTGTAGGTGTGAGCAGGGCTATTGACCAGACCGCGCGGCGGTGACTGGTGTTGTGTGGTAGGAGCCCACTGTGCGGGCCACCACAAACTGTATCTAGTCTGAGCTGCGTTCCTTTCTCTGTACGAGAACTTCTCATGGTCATCACACTCCTTTGCGAACACACTTGTCATATATATCGGATATCGAACACATCTCAGTTTTCCTATCAGCGACTGACCCGGATCGTTCTCGTGACGACAGATCCGATCATAGCTGTGTCCTTGCGGTGCCTGTCCGGCGGCATATTCCCTGCGCGGAAACCAGACCTCCATCAAGCACCCCCTTCCATGTTTATCCAGTAAGGTTAATCTCAATTGGTACTAGGTATAAGGAGTGATGATCCTATTATACAGAAAAAGAAGGAAGAAAAAAAGGCATAATGTTGTAGAAGAGAGAAGATCTATTTGTACCGAAAAGTAAAACACTTTCAAAGCGGTAACATATCAAACCACAATCCTGAAAATCTCAATACAATATCACCAGCCATCTACCAAACACCGGGGCTGGAGGAGAGCTGAGAAGCTAGAATATCGATAGAATACATAACATACCCATTTCTCCGTATCACCCCATGGCCGGGATAGTTCCGGGGTAAGGGCTACGGAGATCTGGGAGGAAAGGAAAGGAGGGGGAGTATATATAAGATAGATGCGAGAGGCTGGGCTCCGGCGAAGTGCTTCCAAGAGAGGGAGGAAGCCAGATCGATAAGGGACATATGTTGAAAATCACCAGAGATCACTCGGTGCCTTTTTCTTTTGTTCCTTCCCCATTTTGTGACTCTTTGGCTTCTAGTTCACTTTGTCACTTATTACGAGCCAAACGGGAAGGGTCAGTATACTTGGCTGGTGTACTATGTGAGAGTTCGCATATATAGCCATTAATGATAGGAGGGTAACTTAGAGTGATAGATGGATTGGGGGACTAGAAGAAAAGGGGGCCTAGATTCCACCGTGGTATTAGTATCCCTGGAAGGGTTTCCTCAATCAAGGAAGCTCTTGGTACTTTCTCACAGTCCTGGTGGCGGGGAAGTATCTCTGCAGAGAGTAGTTGTACTTTTCTATGTAAACATCTCTGTTTCGTCAAATATAGGAAGGATAAGCAAGCAATATGGGATTCCGATAATGTACAGATATTTTCTCCATCTTCAATCCTTACCCTTCTCCGCTGTCCTCTTTCCCGCAATCGGCACCTCATGATAGCAATGTATGGGGGTAACGATTGGGGGGGAGGGGCATGAATATAGATGTGTAGATGGAGGGAATGAAGTGAAATCCCTCCTTAAGCTTGACCCGAGCTAGAGGTTGGGGCTGTCCGGGGTTGGAGAAGTGCTGCGATCCCCATATGCCCACGGGCAGAAGCGACATCAAGCGGCGTTTGACCATTCTTGTCTGGCTTGCCCGGATTGACGTCGTCCCGTGTGAGTAGTAGTCTCACGACCCCCTCATGCCCATTCCAGGATGCCCGATAGAGTGGTGTCTGACCATTGTCACCTGGCTTGTCGGCATCGACATCCTTCCGTGCGAGCAGTAGTCTCACTATACCCTCCTCCCCATTGCAAGAAGCACCCCAGAGTGGGGTCAGGCCGTAGCTGTCTGGCTTGTCGGGGTTGACATCGCTTCGTGCAAGCAGTAGTCTTACCACCCCCTCACGCCCATCCCAAGAAGCGCCCCAGAGTGGTGTCTGGCCATAGTGGTCTAGTTTGTCGGGATTGACGTCGCCGCGTGTGAGCAATAGCCTCACCACCCCCTCATGCCCATTGAAAGAAGCGCCCCAGAGTGGTGTCTGACCATAGTTGTCGGGTTTGTCGGAATCGACATCGTCGCGTGCAAGTAGTAGTCTCACCACCCCCTCATGTCCATTCCAAGAAGACCAATTGAGTGGTGTCTGACCATTTTTGTCTGGCCTATCGGCATTGACATCATCCCGTGAGAGTAGTAGTCTCACCACCCCCAATTGCCCATGGCGGGAAGCGACCCAGAGTGGTGTCTGCCCATAGTTGTTTAGTTTGTCAGAGTTGACATCACCCCGTGCGAGTAGTAGTCTAACCGTCTCCTGGTGCCCATTCGACGAAGCACAGTGGAGTGGTGTTAGCCCATTGTTGTCTGGTTTGTCGGGATTGACATTGCCGCATGTGAGCAGTAGCCTGACTGCCCCTTGATTCCCGTGCCAAGCAGCCCACATGAGCGGTGTGCGCCCCATACAATCTCCTTGATTGATATCACAGCCCCTCCTCTCTATCAAAGCAGCCACGGCTTGGTCAATCCCGAAGTAGGATGCCGAGTGTATACCAGTAAATAAGTGAGGGGTAGGTGGGCGGGTATGGTAACCGTGGATTTGGTTGAAAAGTAAGGTAGAAGTTATATGGCTATCATATCGGTTTAACAGCTCGAGCGCAAGGGTTTTTGCCAGATCTGAGAGTTCCATTTTTGCGTGGCTCCCCCAATAGAAAGAAGCGTATTCGAGAAAAGGCATGTCTCTAAGGTTTGAAACGCTATTAATTGGAAGCCCCTTGACGCGATCAAACTTTAGATAAGCCAAGCATGACTGTGCGAGTGTTTTGTGGGCATGAAGCAAGATCCCGGGCTGGGAGAGGTATTCTTGAAGTGTGTAGTGGATTGGCCGGACTGTCAATGTCTCGTCCATTATTACAAGCCCTAAGCATGACCCTAGGACTGTACCTTGTGGGCGGATATTCTCAGGATCGATATCGGTCGTCCCCATTTCTACGGCCAAAGCGTGACACAGTTCGTCAATCTGCAACGGTCGCTCCGCGTGGGATACCCACATCAGTACCTCCATCCCCAGCCTTGATCGGTCACCCTTCTGTTCCCTTATTCGCTGCAGCGTTCGGTCGTACACACTGTCCAGGTCCACGCCAGTCATACCCACCTTTTGCAACATTTTTTTCCTCCCCGCCAATGAGCTCTCACCCAAAATTGCATCGATGTTTAATGCAACAAGCAGAAACCTGAGGGGAATATCAATCAGTGACCCAGATTTATGATCAGGTTACTCACACCTACATCTCTGAAGCCTTTTCCAACATTGTTTTCATAATATCATTTTTCAGATATTCTGTCATCAAGTCTGGATCTCGGTCGTCGTCATCGTCTAGCTTCCGACTAAGGTATCTACCAATATCTCCTTGGTCGGGCACAATATGTATGATATTGGCTCTTTTTGTGAGATGCTTGTCAAGCTCTCTACAAACATGCGGCCTCCCTGTAAGAAACAATCGCGTATTTGGCGCTTCTTGAATAATCTGTCTTAGGGCGCGGAGGAACTCTGATCTATCCTCTGGCAGTAACTCGTCTACCCCGTCGATGCAGATGTATACTCGCTCAAAGGAACAAATAGTATTGACGAATAATTCCAGCATGTCCGGTAACCGAAGACATTTTCCCCCTCCCTGCCTTGACTCCTCAAATGCCCTTCGGATCTCCCCTCGAACCCCTGTTGCTCCCAAAGCGACCTGCCTGAGCAGGCTCCCTATCATGTTTACAGCCGATTGGTTCTTCCGCGCCTGGTAATCGCAATAGAGAGATAAAACCGCCATATTCTGTCCGCGAGCTTGCTTGCATAGGGTGTCTATCACTAACGAGCTGATTTCATTCCTGGTTAGTATTGCGCACGGTCTCCGGAGAGGGTTCCTGACAACACTTTGGTACCTTATATATGTCTTCCCAACCCCTTGTCCCCCATAACATAGAAGAGTAGGATTCCTTGAGCCGCCCCCACCCTCGCGCCATGTCTCAAACTCATTTTTCTGTAAAACCCAGTCCCCAATACCATCCAGTCGACGGTGGCTCACATCTTGATGCCTTATATGCGGCTCAAGTGGTGATAACCATGCCTGGATCTGCAAAGACTCTTCATTTACCCCCACGTTGATAGTGTTATTATAGCTGTTCGAAACATTCCCAATGCTCTGATTCGAGTGACCGTAGATATTATTGCTCACGGTATTCTCGGTGCCGGTGTTCGATAGACTACGTTGGCAAGGACCACGGCTGTGACTCCCTCCGTATGTGGCTGGTAATGCATCCATATGGGATAGGGTTCGGTGATAAGTGAAATGATACCGTGGTATATAAATGTAGGAGTTTGTCGCAGAGGTGGATAGACCCCTCAGCCAAGCAAAGCTGGGGTTGCCCCCATGTACCGTAAAAATCCTTTAAATCCACCATCGGAGATCGGGCTCAGCGCTTGCGCAATTGGATAAGCGAAATTAAGCCAAGAGATAGAGTGACCAGCCATGATGCCGAGATTCCCGAGCTTTAACGTCCACAACTTGAAGTACATATAAATAGAAAATCAATCCTCAAGATCTGTAGATACAAATTCAATTCCTTGGTATTCTTCATCCTCCATAGCTCTTCCATTTGAAAGTGATCCTAAATCCCGTCTCCAGTCACCAACCTCCAAGCCCATAAAACCCTTCACATCCAGCTCATGATCCAGGCTTCCATCAATAGGAAGCGTAAGACCAACCTTCTGAAAGGAGTGTTGAATAACTTCCCTTCTTTCAGTATGAAACTCGTAGAAGGCCTTGCCAACACAATGTGTTATCATGATTCGACAATCCCGGGCGGCCCACTTCTCAAACTCCGCCATAGATTCAAGTTCAAAGATGCGCTCATTTGTAAGATAGCGAAGGCGATCTTTCAGAGGTTTGTTGACCGAAACGTCCAAGGGTTGGACAAGGCTAGTGCATCCGGCGGGGATGAAGGAGGGGGTAATATTGGACTTAGAAAGAAGATCCAGGATCGTAGGCGTTTTTGTTGAGTGTAGTAGGGTAGGGGCAACCACCCTAGTAGTGTTATGGAGAAGATAGGACGGCGTTGAGGGTAAACCACTAGTTGCGCACACATGTTTGTTAGTCCTATTTAGTTAGCAGCGGCGCGCATCTGAGAATAGAACAAGTTCTCTCACATCCACCACGTCCACCC
>Ga0307517_10001317_pt1 | contig 41690 bp, 49 predicted proteins | sample 23_EM_MG_FD_194515 | JGI IMG/M metagenome (GOLD analysis project Ga0307517, IMG submission 194515) | Populus trichocarpa ectomycorrhiza microbial communities from riparian zone in the Pacific Northwest, United States - 23_EM | ecosystem: Host-associated > Plants > Roots > Unclassified | place...
CCCCCCCCCCCCCCCCCCCCCCCCCCCCCCCCCCCCCCCCCCCCCCCCCCCCCCCCCCCCCCCCCCCCCCCCGCCAGCTATTGGATGTGAGAGAGGTCTGAATTGGATTGAATTGGATAGAGGAATAGTATTGACCTGTGTGATGATCGGCCTGGGAGAACAAGTAAAGAGCGAAAGGCGAAACCCCGGGAGATATATGGGCCAAAGAGAGCAGGGAATACAAGTAGTCTATGGTAACAATCATTAACGAAGGAAGGAGGCTACTAACTGCAGCAGTTTGCCACTGGTTCGGTACCAGTTAGGTAAATCCGCAGCCAGAGTGACGAATCCAGCCTTCCAACTACACGTTAGACTACCATACTATTACCCAATCCCGTCCGTATCTCTGCGGAAGTACTTGCTAGGAGGGCGCAAGCACGGGTTAAAGGAAGAATAGCATCACGGGCTTAGACAAGTATTAAGATCAGATATCATTATTATTTTTCGCGATATCTAGAAAATTCCCTGATGGCTCATGTGGGCGTCGAACCATTACGATACCGGTAATTCCTTCCAGTTTATGACGGCGGTCCTCCGTGGATACGTCATTATTGAGGCTCCAACGGGGCATATGCAGGCCATAAACGGCAGTGGCTGGCGGGTCATCGCCCCGGTCGAGATCCGACCATCCGTCCGATTCCAATCCTTCCGATCCTTTTATGTCCGACCTCTACTCGTACTCGAGTAAACCCCTGCTGGGACCTTTCTTCCCGCAGCTAGATTTCCGAGATGGAAAATATACTATACGTGTATCATAATATATATACACGCGTATGATTCGCTCGCAAAATTTGACAAATCATTCCTTGGATCTTTTGCGACCACGAGGAATGCGGCCGATAACCGTGTTGTGGACCCGGGGTTAGAGTACTGTACCAGTACTCATACTCGTACAGGGAGGACTGCAAAAAAGCGAGGGAACACAAGCGATTTTACACAAAAAAGGTCAGTGTTCAGAAAAGACGTACTCGAGTACAGTACGAATAGACGATCGGTACTTGCCTTCTATCGCAACCTCAAGTGGATTTAACGCCTCAGAAGGGTGGCATACAGCAAGAAGTTGGGCAATAAAACTTTCCCCAAGATTGTGCCGGGGCCGCTGTTTTTTGCGGGAAGTGTGCGCCTTGGCAGAATTTGAAAGTCCAGAGGACAAGCTCATGAATCCCATAATAATATTATATACAATGGCGGAACAGGAAAATATACACCCCTAGCAAATATACAGTTCGCTGCTGATTGGTCGGACCTCAGTAATCCTGGCCTGCGAGCCAATAAATGAAGACTGTATATTTGCTGTGTGTGTATTTTCCTGTTCCACGATCGTATCATACATTCTCCAGCCACAGTGTCTCTATTTGGAATTCAGCTGGGACATACCGTACGGTAGACAGCACCCCAGACTACCCGAACAGATGCTGATGAGTAGTTTTTGTATGAGGAAGCGGGTGGTGGTCAGCGCAGTAGCCACAGTTCATCCAAGCAAGCCACTTTTGAAAGTTTCTTATCTGGGCTTAGCTGTGAGGCTCTCTATTGGTGATTTTCCTTCAAAATATTCATACAGGTGCCATAGTTATGGTAAAAGAAGCCCTAAAGCAAATTGCTTGTGAATGCCGGCCGCTTCAAACCTATCACCATGAGGATATAGCCAGTACTTCCTCGGCTCACAACATTTTTCAAAAGAGCCGTTACTCAAGTAGACCGCACTGTGCATCCCCTTGGCAAAGGGATTATCCTGCCCATTCCAGGTAGTCTCAATATTATGACAGCAATTCCATCAATACTCGTAATGTCCTGACGTTTGTGAACTCAACTGCTATTGCATACCGCCAAAATTCAGCTTTTTTGCCCTCATCTTGGCATCATGCAATAGCAGTTGTGCTCACAAGCGTCAGGACATTACGAGTATCGGCGAAATTAACGGAGGGTTCCTCAATGGGCCTCTGCCACCCCACTCGTCCCAATTCCCCTACCTTGAGTCCTGTGCCTTCCCATCAAGCTGTGGCTTGACAATGGTAACAAAAAACCATCCCATGTATGAGTATAGAACACGGGTATAATACACTCCCCACATCTTCTGAACACTAACGCGTCCCCCATCGCAATCACCTTGGTGCACGCTATATAACCCCTCAACCCATACCAACCCTCTATTCACGACCCCCCATCTTCCCACTCTGAATCCCAGCCCGCAACCTCACAACCTCCGCCTCCAGCGCCGAAACCTCCTCTTCTCCCATCAGCAAAAGAGAAACCCCCCCCAAAGGGCCATTCGGAATCGCAAAATTAGCAGGAAAAAGAAAAAAGATCACATACTCTCTTTCTCACCCTTCGCTTCCTCCTTCTCCATCTTCGCCCACGTCCAATACGTAACCTGATAGGTGAAGAAGGCCATCAGGAAAACCTTCGCAATGGGTCTTCCGAAATCTTTATAGAACATTATCTATGCGTGGACGAATCAGCCCTCCAAGGTTACCACGACCGGGTTCCATCGTTCATGGACAGGTGGGAGATGTGTATGTAAGTGAGTAGATAAGTAAGTAAGTAAAGGGTAGGTTACATGCGGCGACGTAGCCCTTCCACGAATGTCTGTGAGTGTCCTTCGGCCGTGGTGGTGGTGGAGGGAGACTGGCCTCTTCCGGGCTAAAACACGTAAGAGGACACTTCCACGAGTGGACATATTCATCGTTTCCTTTTTGTTTTGTTGTTTTTTTTTTGCCTTTTTTTCGCCGATGGTGGGGTTTGATCCAGTTGCAAGTCCCGCCGGGGTGGTAAATCCCCCCAGATGGGAATTGCTAGGCAGGTGGGGGATACTGTAAAACTGGGCAAGACGGGCGGACAGATGAGATGGTAGCGAATGAAATGGCGGGGTTCTCTTTTTCTGCAGTAATTCCTCTTTTACCTTTTTTCCAAAGGTAAATTTCGCATTGTCTTGGCAGGAGCTTGGTGAAATGACATGAGAACAACCCGGGAGGGTTTAGGTGGCCTCACGGGGAAGGACAAGTTAGCGTAACTACATTACTACCCTTTTAAAATCTCCAGCTCCATCCAGTCTTATTACCCTCTTTTCTTTCCGCACAGCGAAAGCTTACGATACAACCCTTTTACCTGATACTCTATCGCGCTCTTCTTTCAAAAAAAAAACCCCCCCCCCCTCACGCTCACTGAATTACTGACCTCCCATTTACCTCACCCCTTCGTCATGGTGTGTCTCCCCTTTCCACTGTAGAACCCTCCAAAGGGCGAATCCTAGGACTGACCGATGACCCGGGGGGACAGGCACAAACGCCCCAACAACGCAAAGCAAATGAAAAATTCACCAAACGCGAGGAAGCCAAGCGTGGCAAGCCCGAGAAGTCGGTCAAGAAACAAAAGTTCAAGTCGCCGATTTCCCAGGGTTGGTTGAGTATGTTCTTCCCTTGCCTCACCTGCATAAGGTGCTAACAAGCGCAATAATTGTAGTCGTTATCGGATTCGCTGTATTCGGAGGTATTGTTTTCGAGCTTATCCGGATGTTCTTTTAAGTGGGGTGGATTGGGGGAGTTTGGAGGGGTGGGGGTGGGAGGTCGCTGCTGAAGAAGAGATCCTTTTCTACCTTAAATAATTCGAACCGAGCGGTGTCTGCGCTGTATACAATCGCCCCCGGTATGTGGGAACGGGTCGCGGCAGGGGGAGAGAAGCGTGTGCACATTGAGAGTTTATAGCTTCTTGTCACCGGATCACTTAAATCTATGTTGTGTAAATTTGCGAGTCAGCTCAAAGCTATCGCGGAATTGTGCCCCCCCCCCCCCGGGTGCAAACGCAGACATGCTCTGGACACCATACACCACCAAAGAAACGTGAGACTCCCGTGAATAATCTCAAAAACATTCACAAGCCCGCGTACAGTAATTTTCAAAACACCCATTACTTTTTTTGTCATTGCCCTATATAAATATACCGAGTTCTACTCCATGCTTTTGACCCCTCCTCGTCATCCTATCATAGATAGGGAACATTAATCAACGAACCATAACACCTCATACCAGTAATCAACCTCCATCGTTTACTTTTTTTTATTATAAAAAACAAAAAAACAAAAACAGGACCTGCCCTATTACCCACCAAGGCCCCTCCGGTTCTTCTCCGCTTTCATCTTAAGCCCAGCATCGTACTGCCTCTCAAGCTCTTTCTCTCTAGTCTTAGTAGACGACGACGAAGCCGAACCATTGGTCGTTGGTATCGCTGCAGCCGATGCGCCAGCGCCAGCACCTAGTAATCGCAAGAACTTTGACTTTCGCTGATCATCGCCAGGGAGGTCTGCTGCTACTGCGGTCCACTTCAACTCTACTTGTGCTCCTCCTGTCCCTGCTGAGGCTTCCTAGGGATCGTTAGAGCAGAGCGTTAAAATGTAGGATTGGAAAAGGCTAACCGTTTTGGATCTCTTGGGCTTTCTCGCAGGTGTAGAGTGCGTGTATGAAGAGGAGGGCTCTCCGGAACTGTCCTTTTTTGTCCTTTTGTCCTTTTTAGGCTTTGGCTGCTTAGGTAGTTGGTTGGTTAATTTGCCTATGGGAGGGAAGAGACTTTTATAGTACCTTAGATCTAGAAGTATCTTCGAGAGACTCCACCTGGCCACTAAGAGGGTCGCGGGCTTTCGCAGCCTTCTTCTTCTCCTTCTTTTCCTTCCTTGCCCTTTTGGCGGCTTTCCTGGCTTCTTTGGAGAGGCTTGGATCGTCGTCTGCCGGTAGCTGCTCCGATGAAGAGCGTGCTCCGCCGATGGGAGGGACTGGTGCTTCTTCTTTCATTTCCATTGCATGCTCTTTGGCCTTTTCCGCTTTCTTGTTTTTCTTTTCTTTCTTCCTATGCTTCTCCTTCTTGTCCACAGCCGGGGCGCCGTTGGTAACAGCAGCGACACCGTTGGCCTCGCCGCTCTTGTGCTCCTTGGAACTTTTGGATGGTGAAGATCCAACCGCGGCAGCATCCTATACACAATTAGTAAATACCACTCCTTCGAAAGGAATGGATTGAAACCTCGTCATTCCTCTTCCTCTTCTTCTTCCTCGCCTCCCCACCCACACCATTCCCACAACTCTCGGCCACAGCACCACTCCTCCCCTGGCCTCTCTTAAACGCCAGCCTCATCTCCGCTCCAGAGAGTTGTTCCTCGGCGGGTGTGGACTCTTTGGTCCCGCCGTTTGCGACAGCGGGAGAAACGGCACCTTCATTAAAGATAAACCTTCGCCCGTTCGCCTGATAACCTCCCCTCCCACCTCCTCTTCCACCGCCATCACCACCTCTTCCGCCACGACCCCGTCCACGACCTCGACCACGACCAGAGAAATCTCTCGGGGCGGGGTCTTCCCTTGCCTGGAGCATTGCGAGGCGCTCGGGGTTTATACCGGCGAATCTTTCCTCTGGAGACATTTTGTTTTTCCTCCTTTCCTTCCCTTGTCGCTTCCAATGGAAGAATCTGAGGTTGTGGTTGAAAAAAAGTCTATCGTCCCGATTAGGTGGTGTGGTGGGGAAAAAAAGGTGCGGAATATTTTTCCTTCCGTTTTTCTGTTTTGACAGGGATATGTGACGGGCGGGGCCAGGGTTCCTAGCGTGGTTTGTGGTGTGCGCCGGGTGTGGGGAGAATTGAGACTGGTTGTCGCGAATCGGTGGTTGATTGGTGGGCGAACTGAATAAGGTTATCTTATCTGGTGGATCAATGGATGAGGTCTAGGTGGTGGGGGCAGGCCCCGCTGGGAGAGGTGGTTGGGATGTGGGTGGAATGCTATGCCCTGTCAAGGGTGACTAATGTGCTAGGCCCGAGAGCTTCCATGTCCGGTTCTGCTGCAGTGGAGGGAAAGTGCCCCCCTGCATGTTCAATGTAAATCTATTCAACCGACCGGGGGACACCACCTATCCAGGCTGATGGCCGAGGAGGTTAAGTTGTGCTATGAAGAGCTTCCATCAATTCCGATACCCGCACTTGTAGATGCTTGAAAGAATCCCGAGTGCATCCAATAATCATTATGTTACCCCAGGAGGAACCAGTCTCAGACCAGAGCTGGTCAGGAGGGAAACTATCGATACGCAGAGTGCCTTACAATCCTTAAGCTCATCCGCCGATATTCGGAACCTGACGTATGATAATCGAGGACACCGAGCACGGAGTGAGCTTGAAGAACAGTGGGGCCATCACAAACCCATAGAGCGATAAAGATTACTTGGAAGCCGATGGGTATGAGGTCAGGACATCTGCACACCGGTACTGTATTCAGGATAAACTCTCATAACTTAAGCGAACTTGACTATCGTACAAGTTTCAGCCCGGCGCTCCTCGTCCTTGTTTGCCTCTGTCGGCGGGGTTATCGACGCCGCCCATCTCAACTGCCGTACTCGCGCGGCCGAGTCGAAGCGGGACACTTTGTATGGGAATCGCCACCCCAGGTGTCCGGCTACAATTCGGCGAAGCGAGCGTGACCGAGCCAACAAAAGGTCGTGAAGGCTGCTTACTCGCCACAACTCGAATAAACATGGAGAAACGATTGGTGAAGTCTACGAAAATCTGCTGTAGCTTCAGCCCAACTTTTGCCTGATTATCGTGGTCACGTAACTCTCACACCATGCGCGCCATGTCACATTCTGCTGCCTTTATCGAGCTTACGTCATGAGCCATCCACTTCTAACATGCTCTACTCGAGCATGCCGCGGGGCTCTCATCATACAAGTCTTTTCGGCGATCAAGATGAGTAGATAAGGCTTTTATTCCATATTTCACTCATCGCCCAAGATTCCCCAAATCACACTGCTGATCAGCAAAAGACATGCACGAAGATGCCCAGACCACGGACCTATCCCCCTACCATTCAAAGCGCTACACAATAGCTCACCCCACCACCCTAATTGGTTCACCTGCCTACGCCTACACTCGCATCCAAAGCCCAAGACGCCGCCCCGGAAGAACTCACTTGCAGCAATTCTCCCTCGCCAAGACACCACCTTCTCGTCTCATCATCACTCATCATCACTCGCTCCACTCCATCCCCCGTCCCCAGCCCCCTTTTTTGTGTCACGCACACAATTTTTCTTTCTTCTTCTCAGAGGCTGGGTTAAATTTTTCGGCTTATCGGGAGGGGGTTTGCTTTCTTGCAGATTTTCGGGAGTGGGCCCTCCAACCAGCTCCATAATAGCATCGGCGCGTTCCCTGGTACTGTATGATGGTCTTAGGGCACACGGACAGAGATCCGGGGCGATGTGAGCTGCTCTTCAGCTGACAATATGGGGGATCCGTGGGTGGTAGGTCTGGTGTATCCGGTGGGTCTTAGATTTCGGAAGGAGGATTTCTAACCGGATACCTTAAGAACTCGAATAATTGGATAGAGAGGCTAAAACACAGCGAAAAACTGACCCTCTCAGCCCCAGCCCAAGACAAGGGAGGAAGAAAAAAAGAAGAGCGCCGGAATTTACCAGTAAAGGCAACTCCAACGTCCTCGTGTGAGGTCCAATCGTTCGAGCTCTTGCGGTAGAGTGTAGAGTCCGGTAACGTGGTCTCGCTAGGTACCTTGTGCTACGTATATATAGAAATTTACATATTGGACAGAGTATGGGGGAAGTGGATGCGGACGAGGAGGGCACGGTTTTGTGGGGGGTAACCGGTTCAACCACCGCTCCCCGACAGCTACGGTGCCGGTGGTAGCGGCAGTAGTATGGTGCAATAATTTGGAATCATTTGAGCAAAAAAGTGAATAAGCATGGAAGAAAGAAAAGGTCATTTATTCACTCCACTGTTTATGATATTGTAATATCATACCGGGGCGACTTAGACGAGCTGAGGATGACCGCCTGATAGGGTTAGGCGCGTTTCTGCACTTTGAGTGGGTGCGCGCAAGACTCTTTCTCCCTTGATGCAGTGCGAACGAATGGAGAAACGGAGGGGCTGGGAGATGATTATCGACGATTGGGGATCTGGATGCTGCGGGGGTGGTGATCTGATGCATGCTGGGCGAACACTTTAGGGTTCGAGTACTTGTATGATATGCGAAGGGTTTTTCTTTTGTGATATATTGCTCGGCTCTTTGATCACTGTCGATACTGGTAGAGGTACGAGGTACCCTGCCGGCGATTAACGGCTGCTCAAGTATCATAACTACGGTAGGGAGGGAACGAACACATTCCTCGGGTGCCTGTAAAGTCGATGGTGCAGTAATAAGGTAGCCATATCGCTGACGGAGATGACTACAGCGAGTGCTCGTGCCGTGCTGTGCTGTCCCTTACAAGTACTTTTTACTCCCCGAAAGGGGGGGGCATCCACAGGCTATATAATGTCACTCGATCACTCGGCTTAGAATGGGTGTCCTTCAGCTCTCGCTCAGAAGGAAACAACGCAGCCTCACTTTATCCACTGTGGGGGAGTCAATGGTAACTGTGTAAGGACAAAAATGAGTGGACGCACGAGCCGCCCGTCGGTTAAGCACCCTCATACGCCACTTGAAACGTCCAATCCCTGCTCAAACTTCTTCTTTCCTGCTTCATTCGGACGTGACATCTTGTACGCAGACAACCACTTCCGTCATGCAATTCTCAGAGTTCAGTGTTCACCCAACCTCTTGCTTTACCGCTTTCTTGTTCGCCTACCGATAGCCATCCATCCCTCCCTCCCTCATCTTGCACCTCCCACACAGCTCAGTAAAATTGTGCACTTTGGCACTCTACCGGTACCATACTCCACTGCCCATTCCTCCCTCCCTCCCTCCCTCCCTCCCTCTCATCTCTTTCCTCTTGCCCGTCCCTGTTTTTGTCTGATGGCAAGGACTTCCCCCATGTATCATCATAACCTCCCTGTCCTGTTTATGTTCGTGTCCGCGTCTGTGGGTGATTGATGTGTGTGTGTATGTGAGTGAGTGTGTGTGTGGGAGTGAATGAGTGAGAGAGAGTGTGTGCCTGTGCACGCCTATGTGTTGTGTGGTCCCTTCCATCTCTCTTCCCTCCCCTTTTCTTCTCATCCATATCCAACCTGTTCTCCTCCCGCACTCCCCTCCCGTGCACTACTAGTCATCATTGCTTCCTTGCTCCCTCTTCCTTGTTCCATTCTCTTTACAAAAATCCCTTTTACCTGTTACTCCTGATACATTGCCTTATTAAAACACTTTCTGCTCACATTGTGATTCCCTTCGTCTGCGCGGGTGGAGAACCCCTTGCTGACGTCCTGCTGACGTCTTGGTCTCATGGCTCATTAGTCCGACCTTCGCCCTCTTCCTGAGTGCACCCATTCTGAGTCGGTCCGGTCCCGGCCTTTGGTTTTAACAGGCCGCCTTTCCACCAAAGGATATTCCCGTAAAGAATATCCCCCCCCCCGTGAGATTCGTCCGTCTTAGATATGGGCGCTGCACACTCTCTCCCGTCCGAGCATCAACTGGGAAGCCACGTTAGCACTCTTCCTCCCCGAAATAAACTCACCAAACCTCGTACAAATTCCATCACGGTTTGTTATCTCTCTCTCTCTCTCTCTCTCTTGCTTTGTTTGAGGGTGCGGGAAAACTTCTCCTAACAATGGGGGGCAAACCACAGAGGAGAGGGGAATGCATTTGCTAAGGCTTGGTTTAGACTCGAGACCATCCATTCAGGAATAGATTCTCTGTTCCTCAGGCGAGGGCTGTCTTGCCAGATGTCGCCCATCACTTGGGACCGGAATTTGAGGTGTTAGGGGGTAAATGTGCTGGGGGTGGGGGAAATCGTTTGGTCGGATCAATTACATTGCCTGTATACGCCGATCTGGGAACGAATGCAGGATTTGGAGATCTGGCGGTGACGTGGGTTGGGGGAAACGAATGTTCTACTGGGATGGCGGGTAGCACACTCAGGCACTCTAGGGCCAGTAGTAGCGCGGGGTCGTTCACTGCGCGCACCGAACGCGATAGGACGATTACTGCTATTGGAACAGTTAGACGTAGATCGCAACTTCTGGCTGCACCGCCTGCTACTGCCACTAGAAGAACCAAATGCCAGAGCCTGACAATGGATTATGGTGATTACGTGGACTATTTCTCCCAACAGCCGTATGTCCCGCCTGTTGAGTTAGATGCTGGACGTTGTACAACACCCTCAGGATATAGTGTCATTGGTGCATTTAAACGAGGGTCTTTGAGAATCGTGAATGGTGCTGCATCTCCGGCTCTGTCCTCTGCACCCGCATCCCCGAGAATTTCGGCTGAACAAGAACCGTCTTGCCAAAGCCCTGCTAGGTTTTGTCAGGGCTCAAATATCGGGCCGGCACGAGGACTGCATCGAGCTAGGAGCATGGACTCGACAGCCCCTTTTCGTGGGGTTCGATTGGTGCCTTCATCGCCAAGGGTTACGGTGCAGGACTCGGGGGGTGGAGTTCCCGGGAGTCCTTTCAGTTTTGCTCAGAGCCCGACAGCTGAGCCGGATACCGATGCAATACCGGACCTAGATTTAGGCCCCAACATTGAATACTTGGATTCAGATTCTCGAGAGGAGACGGGTTTCTATGACGCGTTTGAGAAGTTACCCATATACAACGACGACGAGGATGACGACGAACCTGTTCCACGGTCGGAACGAGAACACGCCGACAGAGGTGTCTCTTTGGGGTCGCAACTCGACTCCCAAATTGGCCTGGAACGACCAAGCCTCCAAGACTGTAGTGGAGCCGATTCAGGATACAGTTCCACGGGCTCGGTGAATAGTCGAACCACACGCAGCAGAATGCAGCACGATGCGAGCTCGATAGTAATGGACGAGGACGCCCCTTCCCGAAAAGTGGGTGCGGGAGCCGAATTGGGTGTAAGGAAGAAGAAGTCAATGGCAAGGAGCATGGTGGCAGCTCTCAAGAGGAGATGCTCATATGGGGACTTCAAAGCGGTACTTAAACCGGAGCCCGCTCCGGAATTGCCTACCAGCAAACCTGGAGTCAAGATCAAGAAATCACGATCTTTCCTTAGGCGCCGAAGAAGCTCATCGGCGATTTCCCAGGGCCAGGACTTAACGTTAGACGCCCAGAGTTCTTTGCCGGCAATCGAACCGGTTCCACCGCTACCAGAGAGGTTCGCTAATACAGAACTTTTCGATCATGTTGTAACTGATCAAGGCGTTCATACTTTACCGAGCAAACCCGAAGCTGGCCACAAGGGGAGGGCATCAATCGATGGCAAAGGGAGACCAAGGGATTATTATATAGGCACTGGGACACCTGGGATCCTAAGGAGGGGAAGCAAGATCACAGGACAGGACTACTACCAAAGGTTTTCTATCGTAGAGACTACTTCATGAGGACCATCTTAGATATCAGCTGAAGACACAACACTAAGCTACGACTCCCCCCCACCCCATTTCTTTCACAGCGATTTACATCTCATTCACCAAATCGGGAAGGGAGAAGAAAGGGGAAAAAGCGATTCTACTCCTGCATATATATTAAGGGTTGGCAAAAGGGTCTCTTAGTTATTCTTTTTTTTTTCCCTTGCATTTTTCACTTATCAAGGTGTACATACGGTATATACGGAGTTCCTTTTGAAATACCAACTTTTTTTTTCTTTTTCGCGCCCAAGTACCTTTCCCGTCCGTCCGTCCGTTCACCAGAACCAATGATCGTATCGCCATGAAAAGGAAAGGGGAAAGGAAGAAATAAAAGTATAAAAATAAACCCCCACGACTCTTTGAAGCATCATACGACAAGTTGGTAGGAAATTGGTTGGTAATGCTGCGCATCAATAGAGAATGTACAGTACTGTATGATCGGGCAACCAACCATTTCAGCTCCGAGCAGACAATCTACAGACATCCCGTTTCGAGTCGCAAAAAGCGTACAGTACCCGAAGCGGGGGGGCAGAAGAGCCCCCCAGGTCCCACCAACCGAACGGTACGGGGTTTACACCGCTCCAACGGCCGTCGACGATGACCATCATCGGCCGCAACGGGCGAAGAAGGGTCCAACATCATAATAGTGATAATATTATACTATATTTATCCGGCTATACCTGTCCGGCGTCTGCGAAGAGGGGGGCAGTCCGATGCACGAAAAGTCTTGGCAGAGGGGGGAAGGAAGTTTTTTTCCTAGCACTTCCACTGCGAGTCACCAGCTGCTGCCGGAAGGAAAGTCGAGAGGTCCACCGGCCGGGCGTCGGACGTTTGGCACAAGTTCATTTCTAGCCCCCGCTCCCCATTCTTCCTTCCTTCTGCCCCCCTCATTCTCTCGTCCACTCTATCTCTAGTCTATTTGGCCCCTACAATTACTCCTCATCTACGCAACATGTCCCTCCAAGCGATCCTGTACACGCCCACCCCCCAAGCACTGCAGATCCTCGATCAGCTAAAACTCCCCCACGAGTCGGTTTACGTCCCCATACGTACATGCGAAGACGCCTTCGACGCTATAAAGCGCATGGTTGTGCGTGGTGCACCCGCGATCGCGATCGTGGCTGCATTGGCTTTGGCGGTTGAGCTGGGCCCCGGAGGGGGAGGGCCATCAGGTGAAGACGTGGAGAGCGCGGGGCGTGCGAGGGCGTATGTCCATAGGCGGTTGGATTACTTGGTCCAGTCACGGCCCACTGCGGTTAATTTGGCGGATGCGGCGGGTAAGTTGAAGGCTGTTGTCAACGCTGAAGCGGGGAGTGCGGAGACGGTCGTGAGGAGGTATGTCGAGGCCGCGGAGAAGATGCTGGTGGATGATGTCAAGGACAACGAGAACATTGGAAGGCTTGGGGCGGAGTGGATTTTAGGGAATGCAAGGGTTGGAGAGGGGGAGGCGAAAGGGAGGGTTGCAGTTTTGACCCATTGTAATACGGGGTTCGTTGCTCCTTCCACTTCATTGCTTTTTCGGGTGTTTGTTGGACGAATATGGGTAGGTGGAGATAATAGGGGGCGAGTGTTGAGTTGGGATTATCGTAGCTCAAGTATTGAGTCTTTTATTCATTTCGGTCATTAGTTCGCTTGCAACGGCTGGCTACGGGACTGCGTTGGGGATCATCCGCTCGCTGCACTCCGGTTCGAACTTGACGCACGCTTACTGCACCGAGACCCGTCCTTATAACCAAGGCTCCCGATTGACGGCGTTCGAGCTCGTTCATGACAAGATACCGGCGACATTGATCACAGACTCAATGGCATCCTCCCTTATGAGCCTCAAATCCATAGCTGCTGTTATTGTAGGTGCAGACCGTGTAGCCGCCAACGGCGACACGGCCAACAAGATTGGTACCTATCAGCTAGCCATTGTTGCCAAATATCACGGTGTCAAGTTTGTTGTGGCTGCGCCGACCACGAGCATAGATATGAAGACGGCTGCGGGCAAGGATATTGCCATCGAGCATCGGCCTGGAAAGGAAGTAACCGTTATCAGTGGCCCACTGGCGAAGAATGACACGGTTGACATGGAGGTAGATTTGGAGAATGTGGGGACAGTGGCCACAGCAGCCAAAGGTATCAATGTCTATAACCCCAGCTTTGATGTGACCCCAAAAGATTTGATCGATGCGATAGCCACCGAGAAGGGTGTTGCCGTCAAAAATGCAGCTGGTGATTTTGATTTGTCGAGGTTCTTTTGAGGCATCCAAGGGAAATTAGCACGTTATTGGCTTAGAATGAATTATATCAGTTCAACCAATTCCTGTTTCTTTAGTCGGCTTTCAATCTCATTTCCGGTTGGCTCGAGTGACGGGTCACCTAGTAATCGTTGGAGCCGGGCTGTTGTACGGTATCCACTGTGAATGGTCAGGGAATGTATGCCGCACCGATTCGCACCCTGAGGGTATGCGTGAAAGAGCACTCTCCCCAGCAATACCCAATAGGCTATCGTTGGGAAACCGGGGCTGGCTTGAAAAGTGATCCGCTGGGGGCAGTACCAAAGGATAGTCCGGTATGATACATACAAAAAATCATGACAGCAGTGGGTCATGTTGCATTCTAATCTCCAGTACGGTTCGAGTAGATTTGGATAACATCCATCCCGTCCCACCCCCTTGATAAGCGGCAATCACTAAGCACAAAATGATAACCCGGCTTATCCCCACGGACAATGCCATTACCATCTACATCGGTCAAAACCATCACACACGCTCATTGAGAATCCTTCGGAGTTCTCTCCACATCTCCGTCTTGCGGAGCATTTACCCGCGCGCCCAACGCACCGCCAATGCCTTCTGTGGTGCTGGTTTTGTTGTTGGATTCGGGGTGTTTGCCCTCATGCTCGGCTAGAAACGAATCCAATTTGTGCTCGAGCGAATTCAATTGGTTTTCCAGGGTAGCTGCATGTCTCTCAGCTCTGCAAAAGGGGACCGGTCAGCGAAAATCACGTGCCTAACAAAATTTGATTTGGCTCGTTACTCCATCAGGTCCTGGTAGGCCTGCAGTGTAGCGGCAAGCAAGCAACCGAGTCAGCAAACCTTCATTCGATCGAATGCAGAGAAGGCGGAGAACAATAAGCGGGTGGAAGCACCTTTGCAAATTCAGCATCTTCGTCTTTGGAAGGCATTGGTGTGGAGGTTTGTTTCTTTGATAAAGGGGCTGGGATATTGGAGGAGGGTTTGGAGAGATGGGGGTCGACGTTTAAATTGATGGGTAGGGCCGGAGGATAGCAGCGTGAAGCCTTGATTGGTTGAGAGGGCTTAGGCCCTTATGATTTACCTAATTGGTGGAATTGGGTCCTGGACCTGACAATGGATCCTCAGCGAGCGGCAAGTTCAGCATGAATTGTGCGGTTACCGGCTAACGGTAAGTTTCATGAGCTTCTCAATCTCTCTCGTGGGCTTGTCCTCAAATACCACCATCACCACATCCCCGTAATGCCGGTAGGAATTCTCGGATCCTGAGATTCGGCTCTCCTGGCACACGAGGATTAAAGAAAAAAAGGAAAAAGGAAAAAGGAAAGAAAAGAGAGAAAAGAAATGATAAAATCCTGATCAGCAAATAAACTCACAAACAATAGATTTCCCCCACCCTTGATTTATTTTGTTGCCTCTATTCTGGTACTGATCATCATTCAAAATCAATCCAGTTTAAGACAGCAAAGTGAGGAAAAGGAGTGGGAGATATTGGTAGCGAGAAAGATAGGGAGGGGGCAAGGGCACAATGGGAGAGAGGGGGAAGGAGGGAAGGGGGAAGGGGGGAAAGAGAAAAAAAAAAAAGAGTGGATGAGCGGGTGGTGGGACGAGTACTGGCACATGAAGGAGGGAAAAGCTGCTACGCCGGCTCTATCGAAAACCTTTAGAGAAGACCAGAACCCTCTTCCCGAGGGGTTTCATAGTGAGTGACTGATCTCCCCGAGTTATATTTACTTTTATTTATTTTTTAAAGAATTTAACTCTTGCTACAAACTCAGCTTCCAGTTTGCCGGGTTTTATTAGACCACATATGTACCGGTAACAAAAAAATAAAACGTACAATAAAAATGCCACGACAGCGGAGGAGTTCCTGGAAACCCTCGGCATATATACCGTGTTTTTTTGTGCATCAAACTTCTTGGAGGACAACTTTTGACCGAAACCCACGAAAGGAAAAAAGGCTCTCATTGTTTCGGGCGAACCCGTTTGAACCAGAAGGCGTCTGGGGCGTTTCTGACAATGAGGACACCCCGATCTCGCTTGAGGGATGCGATCACTATTGATTTGACCCCTGCTAATTGCTCTGAGGAAGTGTGATCGAATTTGGGAAGGGCCGACATCGCACCGCCATTGTTCGCTGACCGGATTCACACAACCAAACCCTTCCACCGCACCTTCCCCCCTTCCCTTCCCTTCCCTTCCCTTCTCTTACAGTTCACCCCCGTTGACGATGATACCGGCATGTCCGTACCCAATTCTGCGGGCCTGGTGTCGGTGCGCGTCATAGTTATGGCTGTGTGGTTGTGTGGTTCTGTGCTCGTGTGTGGATGGTGCCGGTATGTGGGTGAACTATTGTGTGAGGTGCGTTGCGTCTCTAAGGTGCCGTATGGGTATCTAGTTCAAACCCCCTTCTCCCAATTCCCATTGCCTACGATAACTCCACTTCCACCCTATTTACTTGTGTTCCCCCTTCCATTTCTCCATAGCGGTATTTTCATTCGTCAATTTGCTATGACTTCGGGAGCGTTAAAATAAATAATCTTCTGTCGGGGATCGGTGTAGGGGTGAGGGCGGTAATATCCAAACCCTTTACTCTCCCATTTTGTATAAGATTTGACTGTCTAGAAAAAATGTCCCTGGTACTTATTCTGAATTTTTGTGCTGTTTCTTTTTGACAGTACTTCTATTGACCAGTCCGCATGCTGCTTTCCGAAATCGAATATTCAAACGGGTCCGGGCACTGGGACAGGATTCGCTCTCATATCTCCCATAAGAATTTATTTCGTGGTTTTTTTTTTTTTTCGTGGGGCGTGTGCGTGAGTCGAGGTTGCCCTTTCGCAAGGAAGCACTCTTCATTCGGGAGGTCTCTTCAAATAAAAACTAAGCCCTCCGCAGCTCCGCCGACGTCATAGTGCATTTGTCGGACAGAAAACAGGGCAACAACAGTCAACGCCCCCTTTGGGAACCACCGTCTATGACCACGTCCAGGATAATTTTGTACGAGCATCCCTTCAACTACTCGTACAGTATGTTCCCCCTCATACCGGTAAGCCTCCCCCCTTGGTTCACCCGTGAGCCGGAACGGCAACACGAAGGAGCACCTGGCAAAGCACAGTACCGTACAGTACCATACATGTACGAGACGTATGTATGTTACAGTAATCAGCAGCATGTAACTATGCCAATTGCAACTCCAGCAACAGAGAGGCAGCTGGCTGTTATTTATGTGTCTCGGTAGGTCCCCCCCCCTCTTCCTTCCAAGCAACCGAGTGAACGGTGGAGCCCTCTTCCTCCTCCCGTAGGCTCATTTGGAACCGAAGGATTAGGGGAGGGAAGAGAGGGGAAAGAAGAAAAAATTAGAAAAATTAAAAATTAAAAATTGGTAGCCAGGGACCACTCAACCAAGGAAGGCGTCGTGCACAATAGGACGAAGCATACCCCATCGCCCACCATCCCCGTCAACTCTAACGTCATTCGACATACTCCCGCTTTCCGGTCACTTTCTTCAGACTGCCGGTTGCGCTAGGTTAGACCGGTTAAGCCTGTCCACAAGACGTTGTTCCTTTCCTCTGACATCGAAAAAGAAAAAAAGCAAAGAAAGGAAAAAAAGAGAGGCCTTGCTTGTGCCCCAACTGACTAGAGTGTCCCAGAGTGTCCCAGTGTCAGAAAGGGACAGACTGAGAGAGGGGATTTGAGTGGTGGAACATCATCATCATATTTCAGCAACTCCAGGCAGCTTCAGAAGCACCACCGGTCGTGGAGGCAACTCAATCAGCAGGAAGAAACCGCTGCTCTCCTCCGTCAATCCATCTCTTGGCCCTGAGTGGCATGTTCTCGCCGCACTGCCCGTATGGGTGAGGAGGAGAAAATAAGGAAAATACTTCCCAATCCTCTGAAGGCAGCATCAGCAGCCCCTTGGTAGTCACTCGATCTTTGCTTTCCCACCACTTACTCTCCCGCTCACTCGCTCTCGCCTCACATTGCTTACCATACGCCCTCTATCGATTTCGCACACACACCGGTGGAGGTATTCCAGTACCGTGCACTGTCCACCCCAACCGCGGGCGTACATATCGGAGACACAATAGTCTAGTCTACATATGCCGATACACATCCGGCGTACACCATTCGCATACATCCACTACCGGGATTCACTTACACATACGCATACACACGCAGACAGCCAGGCCATCCGTAACTCCCATTCCAACCCACACTTTCACTTCACCCTCCCCCCCCCACCGTCGGCGACCCATTAACACCCTTCTCTTTCTCAAATTCTTTCCTCGCGTGCTCGGTTGTCACACTTGTCCTTTTCTAAGGGTTTGCCGCTGGAGTATCGTCATTTTCATCTCCCTCTTCAGGCACATAGATAACTTTTGACCTACACCAAACGGCATCACTCCTCCCGAACACTCAGGTTTTTCTATCATTTTCTACAGCGCAGGCTACATCAAAGGAAATACTTGATTCTTTTACCCTCCCTTGGCACTACCGTCATTGCGGGTGATCACTCCTACAAAGCTCGATCCACGGGGCCCTTTGAACAATTTGCTTTGCTATGTGCATGGAGGACGGGTCTGGTTCTGATATCGTCGCCGCCAACCCTCACCGCCAGTGACTTCCTTAGCAACCAGTTTCAACCATCCCCTCCTCCCGGATAATTGCTCCAAATCTGTAAAGCGGCACCCCGTTTTCGTGTCTTTCTTACGACCAGGGGATCGAGGACTCGAAGTTGTACCCATCCCTTTTGGTATTTTATTTTTTAACTGTGGGAATTTTCCTACTTTCGTAATTCGGGCTCCTATTTGACCGTATTCGGTTTAGTTACGCCTGGTCTCGTGTCAGTTATTATTGACCCCCCAAAAAGACATTTTGGTGTCATTTGGTGCTGCATTGGCTCCCCGAGGATAGTTTTGCCGTGCGCCGATTAGCGTGGTGGGCATCACTTAGTTGGGCTGTCTGGTAGATCTCTACGATTGTGCCCTCTCCCATCAAAGCCGAATCCCACACCCTGGGTTTCTAGATACCGTACTTAACGAAAATTCTTCAGGTTAGAACGCCTTCAATCTTGCAGCCATACTTCTCTACCGTATACACAACTCTAGCCACCCTGAGGCTAAACCCGCCTCCCTCCCCTTCATTTTTTAATTGGATTGGAGAGGGAGAGCGGCACAGCGCTTCAATTTCGACGGGATTTTTTTATATTAGTCTGAGACTTTGGTTATGGTCTGGGCTTGTTCGTACACATCGACTGCGTTCCTGCAACATCGACAGCTTGAACGTTGGCGACCCAACTACACTTTTATCGGTTTCCGTTCCTGAGCCGAACTTATTAACATACGCCGCTACAGTAAAGAGACAGTAGCAGGGGAGTGTCTGGGTGTCCGGTAATAACTTTGGTATACCATCTGGGGAAATCCCTCTTCTTCGGAGGTTATTTCGCCCGGGTGATAAACAGTTGTGTATATGACAGATCTGGAGGAGGTGTTTGCTCGACTGGGACTCTCGCAGTACCTAGGGCGGCTTAGTGAAGAGGGGTTTGAAAAATGGGAGGCTGTGATGGATATTACAGAACAAGACCTGTGAGATATCCCCTCCTCCCTTTTTTAATTATTACTATTTTGTGTAGGGGTTTCTAACTGTAGCCCTTTAGAGCTTTCCTGAATTTCAAGTTAGGTCATCGAAGGGTAAGATAGCATTCTTGTATAACCATTTACTTACCTTTGGTGGATATCTTTTGGCACTGCCTTGCCCTTTTCTCGTCTTGTTCCTTTTTTCTATGCGGAGTTGTGATGTCGACATGTGCATGTATTATTTTTTTCTCCCTTCTTTTCCCGGAGGCAGTGGTAATGGGAAAAATAGAGTGGTGTAGTCACTGACCTTGTTTCCAACGTCAGCTTTTGCAACGGGAGATTGCGAGCGCGAGGGGGATTCCACCAACGCAAGCATTGACATCTGTCCACAATTATCCTTCCGACGACATTGAGCCTGAGGACAGGTCATCGCCAAAGCCCTTTAGGCAGGATTCTGGAAAAGGTATTGCACCCACAGGAAAAAGAAAATATAGACGCCATCCAAAGGTACCACTGCACAAAACAAAGGACTCCCCAACTCCAGCATCAGAAAAATTGTTTACTAACGTTGTGTCGAATGCAAGCCTGATGAACATGCGCCGGAGAAACCTCCCTCCGCGTACGTCATGTTTGCAAATCGTGAGCAGTCCTTTGCTAGAGCCGGATGACGATACCCTACTTTTGGATACTGACCTTCAGTTCAGGCGTCCGAGATGAACTCAAAGGGCAAAACTTATCATTCACGGATATCGCGAAACTTGTTGGCGAGAAGTGGAAAGTTTTGGACCCGGAAAACAAGGAATCATATGAGCATGAAGCCTCGATAGCCAAGGAGAAGTACAACTCGGAATTGCTAGAGTACAAAAAGACAGACAGCTACAAAGAGTATATCCAGTATCTCTCAGACTTCAAGTCGAAAGCGAGCAAAGAAGGTAGGGAAGGAAGCGGTAAGATTCACGAGACTTCCGACCTTTCCACCGCTGCTCACTCTCCCACAGAACAAGCTGAAGCCAACCGGAAGAGGCCAAAGCTTGAGAGCGTTCCAACTGCTGGTACTGTAGGGTCTGCTGTCACTAGTAGTTCGGTTAGTGTGGCGAGTGGGATTAGTACGATTGCGCCTCCTGTGCCCGGGCCCGGTAGAGGAGGCGGTCCTACCGGCTCGGGAACAGCTACATCCTCTGACCAAAGTGCTTATACATCCCCTTCTAGCCATGATTCAGGCACATATCATCCCTCAGGCGCCCAATCTATGCCTCCCTCAGCATCGAGGGCATACCCAGTTTCACCTGTACGCCGTTCCAGATCGCCATCTGACGTTGCGCGATACAGAGATGCCGTCATGAGATCTACCCAGCAGCAACAGCAGGAGGCATTTGCTGCACCAGTGACTGAGCCTGAGTCCCCTTTCTTTCCTCGAATTCATCCTACTATCCAAGGCCCCCACATCCAACAACAGCCTTCATTTATGAGGCACCAGCCGCCTCCATTGGGTTCCCAACCTATATCCAGGGCGGGACCACCTATACCAAACCCCGCAATGAGAAGGGCTAGCCTAAGGTCCGACGAAACACTACCTTCTACTCCGGCTTCCGTGAGCAGCGGAAGCTCCTCGGCACCATCACTAACACCTTCTGTTTCTTCTTTCGATGACGGCAGCCGCTCCCACCGCGCACTTCCTTCTCTGCCCCCACCCACCCCTGGGCCCTCTGCTGGATCCGGATATTTTGACCAGAGGCCGCACAGACCTCCTGCGCCGCCCACACGTTCGCCCCGCACCTACCAGCAGAACCTCCCCCCACCGCCAACGCCAGTGAGTATATCATCATTCCACGGCCATCAGGCCGCAAGCTCTCATGCATCATCAACCCCGAGTCAGTTGGGGCCAGAAAGCGTGAATACTTCGGTTGGAGCAAACACAGGAGGTATAAACCCATCTCCTCCCCAATCCAAACCACCGTCTCAGCTGTGACTCACTGCGCGGCGTGGCGACTGCAAAGCTCTGGGATTCCAAGCTACAATTACGAAAAGCCGTCCGCGTGTCTCGTTTATGTAATGACATCTACACTACCAAAGCGATTATCCTCAACACTCTTTAATCAAAGCTAAGGGGTTACCTGGTATGGGGCTCGTCTCGCCTCTTGCGGAGAGGCTGGTCTCCTTTCCAATTTTATCCTCACATCGAGGCATCTTATTATTCTCGTTGCATTTTTTTCCCCACCATTATCTTCCCCGTGCGTTGTTTCAGGCGTGGGTCTCTCGCACGAGCGTTAACTATAAGCATCTATTATTGACTGAACCATTCTTGTAAAATTGATCTTTTATACTCTTTTGTTCCCGACACATTGGTACAAAGCGCTTATATCACGCTATCTTCTTTATACTCTAGTCCCTTTTGTCCAACTTCATGTATTTCCATTTTGTCGTTTTTCTCTTTTTTTTCTTTTCCTTCACTACCCATAGGGAATTAGAGTAAAAAAGACTATGCCAAGCGAGCAAGCAAGAATATCCATGACTTCCTTCCTCGACGAGGCAGTGAGGCAACAAGCAGCACCATATTATATAAATAAACAATCATGGCCCCTCGCGCATATGAGTGAGAACCTGAAAACTATTTGGTCACGGGATCACTTATTACTATTCCCTCTCACCTCCCCCTCCCCCCAGGCTTTTCTCTCTCCCCCTCTTTCTCCGCCCCCGCCATCCCTCACTTGCCCCTTCGCCTGTCTCACTTTGAATGAACCTAACTGACGTTAAGATAGGGTTTAGCCGAAGAAGAAGAAAAAAGTGCCACTCCCGCATCGGACAATGTAACAACGATGGAAAAAAAAGATTAATGAGGTAAATTTGCCAGCGGATGAAGGCCCTGTTCGGCAGGCACGGGAAAATATTGCGATAAAAAAAGGTGAATGTGGAATATATTTCAAAAAAAATAAGGGCGTTTTTCTATTATAGGAAGGTTGTTTGGAATGGCGACACCATATTATTTTTTCGTAGAATCTTGTCCGATTAGTTATCATAGCAATAATATTATCCACTCGCCATGAGTGTAGTCTGTGATACCTCCCCCAGCCCCTATCTGACTAACTGACCCCTATGCTTTTTTTTTGTATGATACCGGTATCATACGTAATATTATGATAATATTATGATATTATGATATTATTATATGATACCATGTTTGGAGGGAAGAGAAAAAAAAACACCGGACAGACACCCGGTTTTTTTCCCTCGAGCAAGCAACCCGCGCGGCGGGAAATGATTAAGTGGGCGGGTGGATTGGATAACGTGGGTGGGGGGCATGACGATGCATAAGAGGATAGATCCCGATTTTCATCCCAACTACTTGACCAATTGGAATCAAATCTATATCAATAGATAGCTAAAGATTCAGCAAATCTGAAATTCCCATTTCTACAACAAATTTCTTTGTTCTTGCGCAGCACATGTCAATTGGCACGTCACATCTAAAAGCTGGAGTTGAGAGCCAAGGATCTGTATGAGCACTAGTTGGAAAAGATAGATGTTTGAAAATTGTCAAAAAAAAGTATATTGCCACAAGCCCATCTTGTATTATTGTGCTATATGCTGAAGTACTACCACAATCGGAATACCTAAGGACACTGTTTTACTGGGAATTTATTTGCTTGCCAAAATGATGGTTGAGTTCTAGCGCTCTGAAAGATCATTTTTGGCGTAAAAGTGGCTACCAACGATAAAACCCCCGGGAGTCAAGTCCGGATTACCACTGGGATGCTGTTCACACTGTGGTCGGGCCCTCCCTCGGGGCACTCTGGGTAGTCCCTCTCCTTTCTTAGATTTTGCACAGTCCTGGGAACGAAACAATTCCCTTGGTATAGACTATAGCATGTATACTTTCGGCACCCCTCACTCGCTGGAGAGACGATTTACCAAAGGAAAAAGAAATCCCATTAGTTTCTTTGATAGTTTGATAAACCCGCTAGCCCCTGCACTTGCACTAGATTAGGGCACCGGTAGCTGACAAAAGACAGAGGTATGCTATACCCTAATACTGGTACTATTGGTTCCAGTGCTTACATAATCATCCCGCCTGACGGGCTCTGAAAAAATAAAAGTTTCCGGACATCCCCAGGAGACACGACCCACCGGTATCAAGAAGGGAAAGGGAAGAAAAAAAAGGCATCCCTGTAGGCGATCCTACTAAAACTTTTAAAAGCAAATATAAAAAAAGTGAGAAGTGTAACACTGAAAGTATGAGCTATTAATGGTCCCTCAGCTTTTGCCGTACCCGCGGATTTCGAAAATGGCTTGGCGTTATGGAGGATAATAATAATAACTCACCATAATAATACAGTTATCACACATAGCCAAAAAGAACTTCCCAAAACCCCGCGAGTGAGCGGCTGTGAATGTTGCCACAAATTTAGTCCGGCAGGGTTAGGTTTCGAAGGTTTAAGTCAAGTTGGCTAACCTCACTTTATTCCGCCTTCCTCTCAATTTGTATGATACTTGACTAGACATCCCGCGATCGATCAACCAATCAACCCCCAACTACGGAACAAAACAAAACAAAACAAAGCCATGTTCCGCATACCCCTCCCTTTCCTCCCCCTCCGCCGTTTAACCCAGCGCCTCCCATGTACTCCCATGCCCCGACTCACCCGGTACCCCCCCTCCACTCTTCTCTCCCTGCTTCCGAGCTAACTCGACGCTAGAACCATAGTAACAAAAACCACCCCCCTCCGCCCATCCACTATCTCTTTCGCCCCAATGGGCCTAACACCCCCCACCCATGCCGCGGTAGGGGGGGCGGGATTGGGCGTCACGGCACCGTTGATGCTAAAGATAAGTTCAAACCCCGGGCTCGTGGGGCTTCAGGTGCGCTGTGGGCCGCGGAATACGTATAATCCGAGCCATAGAGTGCGGAAAAGGCGGTTGGGGTTCTTGGCGAGGAAGCGGACGCCTGGTGGACGGGGGGTGCTGAGAAGGAGGAGATTGAAGGGGAGAAAGAGTTTGACGCATTAGGGAAGTGGGAGGGAATTGGTACGCGCATGTCCACCAACCGGCGGGGGGGGATGAATTATCGATGGAGATAGATGTTCTATGCAGTACATGTATACAAGCGCTTTATTTTTCACAACCCACCAGTGAACCTTCTTCTCCCACATACACACACTCTCTATCTATACAAGCCATACAATCCCCCTTCTTCAGTTATCCATGGATGGCCTAGCCACACCCCTATTTGGAAACCTGCTTTGCACGACCGACCAATCGATACGTTCCCACCACGCCTTCAAGTAGTCTTCCTTCCCGAGAATGCCAAAGTCCTCTAGCCAGGCATGTTCCCACACATTCACGTTGAGCACGGGGATAACCCACCCGCCGGTTTTCCCCCTGGCCGCGTTTCTGATGGCGCTGGTGTAGGGCGACAACTCGTTCCCGAGCCTGAGGCCGGTGTTCATGTCCGTGTCCTGACGGCGGTATGAAGCACCATAGGGTGTTCCGGCGTTGTACGTGCACAGGATGTGCAGGTTGCCGACTTGGTCTAGCACGAGCCAAACGTAGCCATTACCGAACATAGCATTGGCGGTCGCGAAGAGTTCGGCTTTTAGAGCGGCGATGTCGACGAAGGTGGAGGTCACGTACGCTTTGAATTGGGCGGTTATCTCTTCGCCACCTCTACACTTTGTTTTTTTGTAGATTGTCAGCCCGGGGTTGCTGTAGGGAAAGAGGGAGTACGGGAGGGAAGCTTACTAGGCCCTGGAAGAAGAAATGATTGTTATAGGCCTGCGATGCATAATTAAAGATTGAAGCCTGATCTGGCTGTCGGGCTGTCGCGACAGCGATATCCATTGTGTCCATCCCATCGAACCCCGTACCTTATACTTCATATTAGAACACCGGCGTCCCCATCTGCCTAACGGTGCGGGAAGCAATTCCTACCAGCTGTGACATGGTTGAGTCTTTCCACCAGATGATTCTGATAATCTGACCATGCTGTCTTGAACGCCTTTTCTGAGAAGAGTCCCGGGACATCCCCCTCCATGGGAATGACTGGCATTGAGTGGACCGAACGAGGTTTGTGGAAGGTTGGCGGTTTCCTCTGTTAACATGTTAGTTTCGGTTTCTCGTGTTGTGATTGGAGGAAGGGACTGCAACGGGTAATGGGGAAAAGGCCCGCAGGATCTGTCGTCGTAATATCAAAGGTACAGACATGGTGGAGTGAGAGAGGAAGCGGCTGTGATCAAAGAGATGGTGGGGAGTTGGTCAAAGGTAGTGAAAGAAAAATTGTGGAACGGGAGTGGGGGGGTTAACCGGATTGTAGCCGCAGGAACCCCAACTGATCAACCTTTGAAAGTTGATAAATTGTAGATTCTTTCCCACAATACTCAGGATCACCAAATTTCCTGGGGGGAATTTCGAAAATGTGCCAGTTCTCCGCCTCAAGTGGCTTTTGAGGCTGAACCCAAACTAATTTCCTTCCCCCCAATAATGAAGGCACCCCGCTCTCCCCCACACAACCCCCCCCCCCCCCCCGCGAACTCCTGAGAAAGGGTAACGGTACTACAGCCTCTACCACTCCCGATTATTACTTCGGAGGAATATTCTATAGTACTCGAATGGAAACCTCGGATCCGAAAGCCATCAGGAGAGCCGTCTGGTCTGGCTCCATCCCTTGCAAAATCCTCCTGGACCCCGGAGAATCCCGAGTCTTCGACGCCTCGGACCCGTACTACGTATGCCCCACCATAACCCCTCCCCCACTGTCTAACACGCATGTTCACTCCCCCCCCCCTCCTTACTTACCTACCTGCAACGACAGATAATAATACCGCGGATCGCGTACCTGCCCTTCTTCGCAGAGCGAGTGTGTAGCTTCTTTCGACCGTTCGTGATAGACCCGGAGGTCGCAAAACCGGAGTCCGCATGGTTTGAGTTTGAGAGTGTTCCGATGAAATGGTTGGTTAGGCCTTTGTCCAATATTTTCTCCCCCTGGCTTACCGTACGAATTGCGAGTTGTCAGGCACTGGCCTGTTGGTCTTCTGTATGACCTGTTTACCGGACGTGATCCGGCTGCTAATAATGTTGAAGAGGACGACGAGCATTTGCTCCCCTGGACATTAATAGTTCACTTCCGAGATTATCCTACAAAGTATTTGATGCGATTAGAAGGTCCGGCGACTTGCCATGATTCGTGGATGAATACGGTTAAGGAGGTTGGTCTGACCCCGCTCGTTCACTCATCAATTGGGTGGATTGCTGAATCACAATTCCAATAGGCAGACCATGTTCGGAATGGAAGTGCCAAAGCGGTCATGAGCTTATCGAAGGCGGAATCCACGAAACTCTGGGATTCATTACAGTCACGTTTGCTCCCCCACATGGCGGAATGTTAGAGGACCTATTTTACTGACGGGGTTTGAGTTAGATGACTTCGATCAGTTCTGGAGCGTCAACGACAAATTGGTCTCCGTACAGGCCCGTAATATCCCTCTGAGGTTGTATGTCCCTTCTGCGCCACGGGTGGTGCAACAACCAGTGCCCCCGAATCTACCATCCCGTTTGTTAACCCATCCCCTGCGCTTCGAATTCTACTCCGTTTCTGATGGATAGGACTGGCGTTTTATGGCTAACCTGGACACTTACTGCCACAGAGGAACCTCAAACAGTCGGTACAGCATTACGCACACTCCTTCCTGAGCTTTTTCCTAGTCAAAGGGTGGCAGTTCTTGCAAGGCCTGTAGTCCATGGGGTCGTTGTTGCAATGAATACCCCGTTGTTAGAGTTGATGCGGGAGGCAGTCTACCCGGACGGATTTCTACATATATCCTTAGCCATGATGTCCTAGGGTTCGATCAGTATACAACTGCATCAGCCGATAGGGTGCCGGCGCTTCCACTTCTAACGATTTTTATTGTTCTGGAGGGTCAGGCGTTTCTGGAGTTTTTAGAGGCGGGGCCCGTAAGCGGGTGGAGAAGGGAGAATAATAAAACCTCATCTCTGTTGTGGATTTTGCATAGAGCCTTCTTTGGAGTTCATATCAGGCAATGCTGTGAATCAGTTCACCCGGACACCCATTTTGAGTAATAGCACCGACGTTCTGGATTGTTCTTTCGGTATTGGGTTATTTGGTGCTGCAGCGCAGGTGTTTCAACAATGACTGGCACATTACCTTTCTCCATATCAGGTTCTTGACACAATCTAAGACTATAATATTACCTAAGTCCAGATCAGTCAGCGGCTAGCTGTTCCAGGTTATGGCATTGGGATTTTCAATGTTCAGTGACCTGGCATCTTAATCTCAGCAGCCATCTACCATTAATTTCCAGCGAATCGCAATACTATAATAGATTACTGTAGCGTGCCTGGTCGTAAATTATAGTTTTGGACAGCATATAGCTCTCCCTAGCCTACCGGCAACTTACCCTGAACCCGGAACCTTCTTTTAACCTCCGACATAACCCACATAATCCCAAACTCTCCTCAGGTAAAGTAAATTACTGAATTCATTAAATTTAATCAAGGTGAAGCCGTGGCCCGTGGAATTTCTACCAAATTCTTTGAGGGAACAATTAATTCACTACCGGATTCTAGTTGAGAGGGAAATTGGGGGAGGGGGGGGTTGACAGCCACCTGCACCTCACACGTGTTCCCCTCCCGCGGCCGCACGACTCTCAAGAAAGAAGCTTACCTGAACTTCCAAGTAAGAGCCTCACCCACCGCCAAGCCTATCATTCCGTTAAAAAAAACCTCCACAAAAATAAAAAAAGAGCGGGAGACAACCGCCCCCGAAACCACCGTCAGCCAACCAACCAATCAACCAATCAACCAATCAACAACCAATCCCTCCGTGAACCCCCCCCCCTCCTCCAGAGCCCCCCCAAAAAAACAGAGAGAAACACATCCACCCTCTCCTCCTACTCCACAAATCCAAAACCAAACAGTACCCCCCCATTCCAATCCCTTCCCCTCCGCCTCCACCAACACCAACACCAACCAACTAACCAAACCCACCAGACAAATGACAACCACAACCCCCCACCCTCCAACAACCCTCCACGAAAACATCCCGTTAACCCCTTCGTCCGCCGAATCATTCCTATCCACCTTCCTCGCCGACGCTAGTCAGAAGCCGAACCAAAATGAGATCGTATTGACGAATTTGTTGCGCGTGCAGCGGGCGCTCGCGGGCGTGTACGTCCCGCCATCACCGCCGGCGGCGGTGGCGGTGGCGGCAGCAATGGAGACGGAAGTGCTGACGAAGGGGGAGACGGGAGTGGACGAGATCGTTGGGGAGGGGGCCGGAGGGGGGGAGTATGGGGAGGGGAGGGTGGGTGACGATAAGGAGAGGGGGGGGGTTGAGATTGTGCCGGGGATGGGGACGGCGGAAGCTGGAGGGGTAGATAGGGAGAGGAAGAGGGAGAGGAAGGCTAGGAGGAGGAGGGAGGAGAAGGTGAGGAAGAGAGCTAAGAAGGGGAAGGGGGAGAAGGAGGACGGGTCGGAATAGTCGGCGGGGGGGGGTTTTACGATGGAATGGGAGATAGTGGGCGTAAATGGGCATTACATTTCAGTCACTGGATTTCATGTTCAATGCATCGGCATTGTAAAATAATTTTTCCATTAGCCACTGCGTAGCTCCCTGTGTAACTACCCAATCCTGACCCTTTTTTCAAGCTTATGAGAAACGGTAATACCCGAAATAACTAACGCCCATCCACCCAATCCTCTCTACTACTTCATGTCCTGCCAGCACTACCCGCACTATCCGATGGTTTACTGCGCCTTTTTATCCCTCAGCTCAAGGGCTCTCAATCTTTCCGGGAGGATCGGGTGAGTATAGTGGTAGCAAGAGTAAAGCCAGTCGGCGTCCATAGTCGCGAGGTTCTGAACCTGGAGTTTGATCAAGCTCTTGGAGAGCTCCTCAGCGTAGCCCAGGCTCACGGCAAAAGCGTCAGCCTCAAACTCAAACCTTCTTGAAAGAACGTTCATGAAAAGTTTGAAGACGGTATCAAGAGGTTGAAGGATATCGTTGAACAAGAGGAACCCGATAAGAATTGGCTGGGTCCCGTAGAAGCCGAAAGCTTCGTAGAGAGATGTATTGTTGATGAATGCTGAGAATAGCGCAAAAATGTAGAAGAGATGGAACTGAGAAAGAAAAGATTAGTAAAGGTTTTAAAGTAGGGCCTGACAGGGACTCCCTTACCTGGCTGATCCCGAACATCTTGGTAGTATGCCCTTCCTTCCAATGACCCAATTCGTGTCCCAAGACAGCAACCACTTCACTGACTTCACTCTTCTCAATCAGAGTATCGTAGATAACGATGTGCTTGCTCCACGGGAGTCCAAAAAAGTACGCGTTACTGTGCGCGGATCTCTTCGATCCATCGATCACGTACAAATGCTTCAGTGGGAACTTCAATCTTGCCGCGAGAGCCTCAACATCCGTCTTCAGCTTTCCGGGCTCCATCGGTGCCAAAGTATTGAACAAGGGCAAAATCCAGATAGGGTACACAGTAATCATGAAAGCCTGAACCCCCAAGACGAATAGCCAGACATAGTAAAAGAAGTTGTCACCGAAGGTCTTGACTATTGCAAGGAATCCAGCGAGGATGGGACTGCCAAAGATAACGAAGAGGATCTGGGTCTTAACAATATCGGTGAAGAACTGGGGAGATAAAAGTCAGGCCAGGTCTCACGAACAGGTTCAGTGACACCTACGAGTTTCTTAGTTTGCTGGTTGAACCCAAACTTCTCCTCTAAAACAAATGTTTTGTAATAGTTGAAGGGCAAATTGATTATGGTCGAGAAAAGGTTGAAGACGATAAAGAATAGGATTGACTGGGTAATTTCTCCGGAAAACTTGGCAGGCGCATATTGTGCGATGACACCGCCCATCAAAGCCCATCCTTTCGGTAGAAGATCAAAGTAGATCGTCGAAATATTGGTAACTTGTCCAAAGAAGGACTCGACGAATCCGTGCTTAGATTTTGCTCTCCCATATGCCTAGAGCGCACCGAGGTTAGTCTTCATCGTGCTAACACTACGGCCCATGCAAGCTGATATCCAACTCACTTGGGATTTATCATAGACTTCCTGGGTGACGGCTGCTTCCAAAGACTTGGGTGGCTTCGTCTCCAGCAGCTTCTTGTGCTGTCTTATCGAAAGGTAGCTTTCAAAAGCATAATGCGCAATCCCGAATCCAATAATCAGCCCCTTCCAGTTAAACCCTGGACAATCTAAAGATTGGGCAAGAGGCTGAAGAGGTCACCAATACGTCAGCTCCACGATAACTTCAAGAACGGCTTTCTTCGGGAAGGAATCTGGCTACGCACCCCGAGGAATTCCATGTTTGTGAGAAGCTTTGTGAGGGGAAGTCGGAACAGAAATGGAGCGACCGAGAAAGCAGGTTCGGCTATAGTGAATGGCAGGTGCTGTTATGGGCAGATGGTGTATCTGCCTGAGGCTTTTCTAAGGGAGGTTCATCTCGGAGAATGTGACACTACTTCTGGCCAGGTGTTTGTTGGGTTCTGGTCGCGTCCCTGATTAAGCTTAGTAAGCAAGATTAGATTAGATCAGATTTTTTCATAAGCCCCTCAGTTCCTGACATATCAAGAGGAAGCAGTGAATTCCCTATCGGGTTTGCCTTGAGGGAAATTATTAATGCGAATTAAATTAAGAAAGATCATTATAGAAATTCAACCTCTTGTTCTCGGGGACATACTGGGAGGACACTCTACCGGACGGGGTGGAGTTGGGGGGGGCAATCGAGGTGGTTTAGTAAGTATACAGAGGCCAAAAAAATTGCTATTTTTCGGGCTATCATTGCCCAACCGCCATAGGTGGAAACAGCATAGAAAAAATTCTAAAAGCAATTTGCTATAATGGCACCCACACAAAAAAGTGTAGGATTTTTTCCCGTGATTCTTCTAGAATCATGAGAAATTGAATGTCCTCTCCCACAAGATGCCTGCCAGGACCAGGGTTTTTGTATGGAAAGGATACACTACAAAACACCTTGCACAGTTCATGTGCCTACTGCTCTGTGCAAACTACAGACAAAAACCTGAAATAAATATATACTATACTTCAGATATGCTATACTTTTTTGAAAAATCTTCCAAAACCAAGTTTCAAGATATCTATGGAAATATAATGGCTCAAAAACCGGCAATTTTGGTGCGTTTTGGCCTCTGTCTACTTACTAAACGGCCTCGGTTGGGGGTGGCAATCGAGTGATTTCTCGTGCGGTTAATTGCTGCGGGGGCGGTGTTTGACAAGCTCTCCATGGAAGCATGCACGTCCAGGAGCCCAATTGTGCCGGAATTTCTATAACACCCCCCAATATACTGGGAGAGCGGTAACTAATCCCTATCCCCCGATCTCGCAAGCTTTTCTTTCTTTGGGAAAGTACCCCACCCGTGGCAGCATTTATAGACTTTGGGCCCCATTCCAACCACCCCGCCGAAAATAAGTCCCCTAATCACGGGCTGGACCATTGACGGGGATCGGAGATGCTTGATATATTATCATTATTTTGTGAGCGCAACAGGCAAATGTGAACTATGTGAGCGATCTAAGAGAAAAGGTAAAGTGAAAGGATCGTCGTTTTTGTTTTTCATAATTTCCTTTCCCCAAGCATGCTCGGAGGATACAGGAGCGGGAAGCCCAAATCCAAACGCCGCCTCCCGCTCACCACCTTTGTCCATCACTTTTCACAAAATTCTCGAATGGGGCAAAGGAAAATAAAGTCATCGATTTCAGGCCCAGCCGCTGCCATACCGATATACGAAGCGAGGAAAGGAAGAAATGTTACCATGCTTCACAGCGCCTTGTGTCGCTCCGCCTTGGGACCAGCCGGCCCAACGCCTTCCACCGTATCTCCCTACTTAAACTACTAATCTAAACCCCTGAGTAGCTACTACATATCGATTCGGATCTGTAGAGCTTGGCTTTAAAACAAAAGTCTCGCTGAAGCCCCTCTGCTCCTTGCTATCCCCATACTTGACGCTCCCGGAGACGATAACCATGTAGTTACAGGGACCTCCTGAGGTGCCGGGCACTAGCATCGGTTGAGAATCGTAAGATTGAACATCGTAATTGGTTGCCGGCATGTGTTCAAAGAACTCTGCAAATGCCACCCCACCGGTCATGGGATTTCCGTTCCATACTATGGAAGCGTTGGGATCGTAGAAATTTTCGAGAGATGCTCGCTTTGTGTTGATGGCTTCGTAGTATGAATCAATAAACCTTGTCGCACCTTCCTACGCGTGTTAGGAGCGGTGATTTCGTATGGGGGCTTATGGTGACTGACCATCTGCCGAGGCTTTGATCGAAGGCTCTTTGCTGGCTTTGTTGTTCTGTAGGGGGTCTATGTTAGTTTACTACAAATTCTTGGACGGGCGGGCGAGGCTCACCATTTTGACAATTGAACGTGGCTGAGTGTTGAAAATAAGGAGAAGGTTTGAAGCCTGGCTGCAGCCGAGGAGAAGGTTGAAATGATTTCTTCGATGTCGGGGTATGGTTTGTTGAGGCCAACCTTAGCGCATTCGGGCCAATCTCCACAGCCTCTTAGTGTTGTCGGTGGGAGCTTATCTGATCGAGGCTGAGATTCAGGAAGACCAAAAAGACTGGGTTGGTCGGTCAAGGACTCATGGCAAGATAAGATTCCAGCGCGACTCGGGTCAAGAGAAGCTTTTCGACATGGTTCAATGAATCACATGGTAGTTACTCAACGGGCACAGCACTCGTACCGGTATCACTACTGTAATGAGGACTCATACTGTACACGTGGATAAAACGGGAGTCCCCAGAGTAATTCGGGTTGCAAAATGTGGCCGCACAGCACGGTATTGGAATCACCATTGTGAATCTTCTATCGTACCGTGCCTGAGTAAGCTCTGTCAATTATGAATGGGTGATCCTATTAGCCCGTAAGTCTGGGCTGTCACCTTAAATGCTAGTGGGGAAAGGGATCTTATGGCGTGGGGCTTGGCCTAGAGAAAGAGGGCTCAGGGTCACTGTGAGCCCGACCGTTAGGATGCTGCAGCGGCCTGTCTGCAACCCTCTGACGTTGCATGTGGAAATGGAAGGGTCAGAGAAGCGTTGTAACTGTTCCATATCATACTGTAACTTGTACTGGCATCTTTTCTTGAACTCCTCATATCGTCCCGACGTCTCTCCTCTCTGCCTCTCCCTGTTTGTATTCTCCCCTCCTCCCGTCCATCGCCTGGTTCCTTAAAGCGATCTATCTCCACCATCTTTCTCCTATTCTGATCGCCTTTACCGTCGGAATACCATACATCCCCCTCGCCCAACAAGACCCATTGGTGCCTGCCCTCTGTCCCTGTCCCTGTCCCTGTGCCTTTGCCGTTGCCATCGCCTGGTTGGCTTTATTTAAAGGACAGTTGTCCGGATAGCTCCTCCATCTTAAACTATCACCAAGCCTGAAAGCGAGCCAGAAATATTACGATAGCTAAAGCACCATCCGATGCCTATTGAACATCCGGCTGGGCGAGTTCGTTATGGTGGATTAAGGCAGTGGTTACGAATATGCTCCTTTACCATCTACTTTGGGGGATGCATGATTATGTATGTAAAGACTTCCCGCTTCTGGCTATGTTAATTCATCTGCTATTTGCTATCTGATTGTTTGAAGCTAATATCCTCTTAGGGTTCATTTGACACAGGTATATTGAACCCCTCATTGCTCTTTTCATTTTTTCATATTATTGGTTTCTAACGGCTATCATAGATTCTCGGATTGCCGCTCTATCTTTTTAACAAACCACTTTATTATGCCTACATTTCTAAAACCAAGGAGAGCTTTGGTGTTCTTGTCACAACAATAACGCAGTGGTGGTCGCCAACTGTTGTTCGTGTTACCGGCGACAAGAGTGTTCGACATCAACTGAAAAGGACTCCCGATGGGCGACTCGAGTGCGAATTTCCGGACCGTATGGTGTTGATCGCCAATCATCAGGTGATTCTTTGGTTTCGTTAGCTTTCTTTTTTGAATTTGTTCACGGAATTTATTGACATCTTTGGTTGCTATAGCTTTATTCCGACTGGTTGTACCTTTGGTGGATAGCCTACACTGCTCGTATGCATGGGTTTCTTTACATAATCCTAAAAGAGTCCTTGAAATATGTTCCTATCATTGGGCCTGGTATGCAGTTCTTTGGATTTATCTTTCTCGCCCGGAAATGGGAGCAAGACAAACCCAGACTTGTTCACCGCCTTTCGAAGCTTGCTGCGGGTGGAGGAGTGGAGCCCATGTGGCTCCTCATTTTCCCGGAGGGAACGAATTTGAGCGATAACGGTAGGGAGACGAGTTCCAAATGGGCCGAGAAGAAAGGCGTGGAGGATTTGAAACATTTGATGTTTCCGAGATCAACTGGCCTAAAATTTTGCTTAGAGAACTTGGGAAGTAGTGTGGAATGGGTGTATGATTGCACTGTAGCTTATGAGGGAGTACCGTGAGTTTTCTACTCCTACACTTACACGTCAGGAGCTTACAGTATAATAAATAGTCGGGGAGAGTTTGGACAGGACTACTTCACATTAAATTCCACCTATTTCGAAGGGAGACCCCCCAAATCAGTCAACATGCATTGGAGACGATTCGCTGTCTCCTCAATCCCCGTTTCAGGTACGGCTGAATTTGGGGCATGGTTAGATGAGCGATGGCGAGAAAAAGATAACCTCCTGGAATACTATATGGAGAATGGGCGGTTCCCTGAGGACGAGGATGGGAACCAAGGTAATGGCAACGCCCATGCGATCAAATCCATGAGTGAGAATGCATCTGGAGCGCAACGGAGGGTAAAGGTTGGGGGGCAGGAACGTAAGATTACAACGAGTGGGGGAAGAACTGCAACTGGAGGGTGGGGAGGCCCCATCGAAACAGAAGTCAAGCTGAAGGGCGGGTGGGAAGTGTTTGATATGTTCAAAGTTCTCATGTTGGTGCTCCCTTTGTCTGTTCTTTGCTATTCTGTCCGGTGGCCGGCTCTGGGACCCCTGTGGAGATCTACCGACGCATCAGAAATCTTCGGCAGGGACAGGCATAGTTAATTTTCGATAAACTGATGCTACTACCTCCCAAGCCCCCTTTACAAACTTTGTTGGATGGCTACTAAGAAACCCCTTGCCTAGGACTTTGGCCTTATTCGCCAATGTGTTTTCCAAGTTGTACACCATTGCCCAACTATTTGGGCCACGACCGTGATCGCTTTGTGGTCGAACACCCTTTGGGAGACGGGCAAAATAGATGTAGAGATCATCCCCAACCGCTACCGACGTGAGAACCTTTCCATTTTTCCTAACAAGTCCCCGCAAGAATTTTTGTCATCGCTATTGAGCTACTCTCATCCCGGCATTTTCCTTGTATTGTACTATTTCTCTGGCGTTTCTTTGGAAATTGGTGGTACTTGTATTTTAATTCTAACTGTTTTCCTCTCAAGTAAGCCAGCCCTGGCACAAAGGGCGGGCCTCCCTGGCTTAACGGTTTTTTTATTTTTATATACTTATTTTCTATTTCTATTTTTTTTTCTGGTTCATCGTCACCAGTAACTTAGTGGTTGGAGAACTCATAGCCAAACGATTTTAAACGAGGAACATTCAAAATGTTCTACTGTAGCCGAGAAGGGAAATTCCAACATCCTAGCACAATTGCAAGTGTCTATCCGGGCTTCTGGTCTCCTTTTTGAGACATATGCTGCTGAGAAAGCCTGGTAAAGTGTAGAATAGGAATGGGAAGATTGCTTTAACTGCTGTTAAGAAGCCTGAAGCCCCTGTTCACTTGGGCTGTTAACCTGGGTGGTTACTCCTTGGCTTGGCTGAACAAAGTTTGTTAACTCTAAATTCGCTCGTTTGGGGGGATCATCAGGCTTTGCCAAGGCGCAACCCAATTGGCGAGTTAAGAGGCCAGCTTCTCCTCGAGTTCTTACTTGGTGATTTAAAAAGTCACCGACCGCCTTGTATTTAGTAGTATCATACCTGTCTTGGGGGAAAGCATCCGGGAACTTTTTAGGTTTCCAGCTGCTGTACTCGTGATTTTCTGACGTTTGTGCATACAACTGCATATGGGCAAAAAATCGACCAATGCCGGATAGGTTTAGCTAGGATAAATTTATGGAATTAAGACCAGAGCCTCAGGGTTTTGGTGTCATGCAATAGCAGTCGTGTTCACAAAGGTCAGAAAATTACGAGTAGCTGCGATGCGTATCGGGATGCTGTTGAGGAACACGATAACAACGTTCCGAGGAATGTATTGTAGCAACCCATTCACACGAAAAAACAAGCCTTCAGCCCAACTGCTGAAAAAAGAAAGGTTAACTTATGGGTGTTGTTTCTAGTCACAGGGGTTTTTGGAGTGTGTTTGATTCTATGCATGATGACCACAGTGATTCACTCACCCACTCGTGTCACAGGGCTTTGCCTACAAGTACTGCAAAAATGCAGCAGAACCAATGATATGGGACTGCACCATGATCAACTCGCTGGAACTCCTGTGTTATCTCTCTGTCCCTGCCGGCCTGCCTCGGTAACCCGTGCTCAACGGTTTTCGATACCGTACGTATGGCGTCCAAATTGTAGTTCGGCAACGACGTAAGCGTAAGCTTGCGGCTGTGGATGCGATTCTTTTGAGCGATCCCTCTGGTTTCGAAATGATGACTTGAATGTCTTGGATTGCCTGCCTTGACGAGAGAGTTGCTGGTGGGGTTTTTTTTGGGGGCTTGCTCGCCATATCCATGCTTTGGTGATTTGCCGCGGCATGTGGCTACAGGATATCATGCCCCGTACTAAACTGGGTGAAACTGGGCGAATGATGGGATCGTGCGCCGCCTGAGTGCCATTTTTCTTTCTTTTTTTTATAGCCTGGTTTGCCTTCATGACTGGAGGTATGTCTGAGATGTTGGACAGAGTGACGATGTGCGGGAGGAGTGGATTGCGTAATTTATGCTTTTTGCACAAAGGTGCCTTAGATGAGTGGGGGGAGGAAGGGCACAGTTCACGGCGTTTCTTGGGGAACTTTGGGACGAGCGGTTGGGCTAGTGCTATCGTGTCATGAGCTTTTTGCTGTGCATTCTGGATCCTGTGCCCTATGAATCCCAGGACTCGAGTCGTGCACAGGAAAGGGGGGAGGATCTCTTTGCGATTTGTTAAGGTTGTTGGCATGGCATGTAGATCAGGGGGTTGTGAGCGAGGTTTCGGGGTGATTGCGCCTTGGAGGTGGGGTTGAGCTTGGTGCCATGGGTTATGCTGCGGGGGTCATATGGTAAGTTAGCCATGATAGGTCATTTGTGCGGTGTCACAGAAGGGTCAGGGAGGCCTCTTGGGGTCAGGTTTTGATCGGTCATGTTTGGTCAGGGGGCGGAGGTTAGGTTTCTGGGAACTATATGGATCATGGGCTTTTGGTGATGGCGGTGCTGCGCTTGTGTGGCGGCATCACAGCCGCGGAAGACACTACAGCACTCTCTCGATGAGTGGCTGGATCATTATAGGCTAGTTATTGGTTATCTGGGAATATGTGATTGGGTACGACAAGTTTGACCTGATAGCAGCCATATCTTCCCTTTCTCTTCCCATACTGTGCTTGTATGATACGTGAAAATATAAGCCAATTATTGGAAAACAAGACAAAAGAATGCAGCACGCCACAACTAAGCCAACCCTCATGTCAACAGATATCTTTGGTTCATGTCGGGAACCCCAGTAACAGCTCGGTTCTCGCGGTCGGTAGGGTAGTTACAGTACAATGCTAACAAGTCTTCACGAGGCCCCGAGTGTCGGCATTTGATTTCATAGGTGCAGGCTAGCGGGAGTTTTGCGCTCCTATCATGATAAGTGTTTTGCATGTAAGATTTCGCTTGTCTCTTGAATTCGGCTTGCTTGGCCAGCGTTTCGGCATTTTTGGGAGAGGGCAGCGATCCGCTGCGAGTATCATACCGCAAAAACTCACTATGCAGCTCAGGATGATATTGACGCTAGGGGGAGCGAGTAAGACATGCATTTGTGTGATGTATGAGAGAGAAGGGCAACAACACTTAGTGAGAACTAGGATAAGTGCTAGTAGTACTGGTATCATAGTTCAAATCTCAAAATCTCATCCAGACTCAGAGTGCGCACAACTAACATGCAAAAATTGCATTGAGGTCCAAAGCCCAAGCCACTGGCTCAGAGAAGTATATCGGAAGTTCAGCGGATTCAACAACATATTTAAATATACTCCTATGCAAAGAAGCTTTAAAGACTCAAATTTCTTAGTAATCATTGAGTGCCATGGTAGCCAAAATGCCGGATTGATTCTACTGGGTAGTCAAACAGCTAAATTGTAGCCTCTTTCGGAAGAGGAAGCTGACCTGCAATTCCAAATCGCTCAAAGGATGATTAAAGGGTGGGTTCAAAATAGTGATAGGATTTTGAAGCCAGCAAAGGGTGGAAGAACTGTGAAGAAAACTGTGAGAAGTCATTGGCAGAAGATAGAAAAAGAATTGTATACATGGTTTTTGAAAGTAAGAGAAGCTGGCTGATTATTATGCTGTGGATAGTTTTGAAAAATGACAATTCAAATGTTTCAGAGAGTCTACCCACATACCCTACAGCCCGTTTATTTCTCAAATAGGTGGTTTCAGAATTTTTTATACTCGTATAGGATCTGTTTTCAGTTTACCATCTGGAAGGCCCAGGGGGCGCCAGAAGAGTACCACCTGCTCATTCTGAAGTAGATTCACTTTAATTAGCAAAACTCACAATCTAAACCTGATCCTTTTCTTAATTTAATCTCATTCCCCTATCCTTATTCAAGATTCCTCCTCTGCCATATATCATATGTATTTTAAATAAAACATACCTATTATTCAAATATTTCTCTTGGTGTGCTTATAATTCTACTAGCTCAAGAACCAGTTAAGTTAAGAAAACTCAATCTGGGTAGAATAAATAATGAGCTATCTTGGTTTATTGCATTTTTACTAGTATGGTTCCGGAAGACTAGAAGTAGACCGAGCTTTCACATAAAATCTGTGACAATTTTGGTGGTAACGGCAACCGTAATGCTTGTAATTTGTCTTGGCTTAACATGTTTTGTTTCTTGCCAAGAACTTTAGAATAAAAACATAAAATAAAAAACAAATATTCATTACCCTATATAAATGCACAAAGGCTTTGTTTACTGGATTATTAAGTAGAGTTATGATTGTAAATCTGGAAAAATAATTATTCCTTCAACAACATTATATACACTCAAGATACTGGAACCAAACAGACACAATTTATTGGATAAGTTCAGGAAAAAGGTAATCCATATGAATAGAAGAATCAAGAATAAGGCTAACTGGACAGAAAAATAGAGTTGAATACAACCCCAGAAATGGAAAAAAATGAAAGGCGATTAGCAGCAAACAGACAACGAGTCCAAAGACATCGAGCAAAAGGCAATAATCCTCCTCTGGAGGCCAGGGCACCTCCTCTGACAGGTGCTGAACGAGCACGGAGATACAAAGCACGAAAGCGCCAGGCCCATATAGAAAATCCACTCTCGTAACACCAGCCTGCACCTCATCCGAATGAGCCCAAAATGTACCCCTCACGCGAGCGTACTAGGCAATATCGTCAGCGAGTCCAAACCAGAGCTGGAATGCTTGGAAAGCATATACCCTTGACAAATAAGGAACGGTGTCAACGATATTATGCGAAGAGACAACAACTTCGCCTTAAAGCGTTCTTGCTAAGAAGCTCGAATGTGGCTGCAGAAACAGAACTTACAGAACAAAGTACAGTAAGTGGTCACCTTCCAAGCCTAAATATAGAGCTAATTGAGAATTAGCCTACAGCATCAGCTATTGCCTATCGAGATGAGCATCAACAGTTGAAGGTTGCTGCTTGTGCACTCTGGCCCAGGCTTCATGGGAATCTCAAGTTCGTCAAGCAAGAGATTCTTGAAGCAGCCTATAGGCGAATGTCTAAGGTGGTTAAACGTCGAGCAAAGACACGTTCCGGCCATCTCTTTGGACTCCAGCTCGACTGGAACTTGCAACTCTTTGCATTTCTTAAAGTCCAACTAAAAGCAGAAATGCTATGGAATAAGCAAGAGCTTGCCCGTTTGCCTACGGATCCCATCACAGCAAATCGGACTCGGATGGAGCTTGCTCTTCAAGTGGCCAAGTCTGCAGGCTGGTCGAAATCTGTTGCCAAGAGAATTCTTAATCAGGAGGTTCAGTACATCCGCCATGGGAAAATCCCACTACCCCGGCAGGGAAAGCACTCGAAGGTGGCGAGTTGGAAAACCGATGAGGGCACCATATTAGCGATGAAAGAATACATGGCTCAGGCTGGTGAAGGTATGTATATCACAATTCCAGATATCTATATTCTGCTTGTGCAATTGTTATTGTTATTTAACAATTAGCTAATCACTTTGTTTACCAGCTATGGATTCAATAGGTCTTGCAACTGCTATAACCAATTATTGGACAGACAAATACCCAGGGGCTGAGGGTCAAGATCAAGATTAAGCTCAGCCTTACACAATTGGGAGCATTCAGAGACGAATTAAAAAGGCACTTTCAAATCGCTCTGCTCGTGCCTGGCTTGCCAAGTTAGGTTGGAACTGGAAGGAGGTTTGTAAGGCAATATACAAGGATGGCCATGAGCGTCCTGATGTGCAACAATATCGGCAGAATGTTTTCCTTCCCAGCATGGCTGCCTTCAGCCCAAGAATGATGGAGTGGGATGATGATTTGCAGCCTATTGTAAAGGAGCTGGGTGCTAGTGAGAAACCGCTTATATTCATCACCCACGATGAGTCAACTTTCAATTCAAACGATGGCAGAAGGCGTATTTGGATCCACGAGGATAAGAGCCCATTGAGAAAGAAGGGCAGAGGACAAGGTCTCCATGTTTCGGACTATCTAACACCAATTGGACGGTTGGATAACGGCAAAGTCTGTGAAATACTTAAATGTGGAGGAGATATATGGTGGACTGGTGAATTAATGATAGAGCAGCTAACCAGCAAAGCTATTCCGGCCTTTGAGCGATCATTTCCTGGCTGTCAAGCCTTGTTTGCTTTCGACAACGCAAAGTGTCATCAGAAATATGCAACAAATGCACTTCGTACAGGCACAATGAATCTTACACCAGGGGGGAAAAACACAGTTCCAATGCGAGATGGATGGTTCGTTCAAACCGGTGGTTCTCAAGAGAGGCAAATACAATCAATGATGTTGCCTGATGGTCGACTAAAGGGCCTACGCATTGTCTTGCAGGAGAGAGGACTTTGGCCATCTGGATGTAAGTTTCTTGCTCAATGTTCAATCCCAGGTGATCATTCTGGTACTACTAAGCTCAATCCTGCTTGCAAATATGCAAGCAATGCTTCCTGTGCTCGTGCACCATCAGCAAAAAATATTCTCCCTCATGTATTACATACATATCTCCCTGTATTACCTGGTAATACCATCTCCCCCTATACCCCCCATGCCTCTCATTTTTCCGTCCTTTTCTAAAGGCCCATGGGGCTTTCACGCGTCCCAAAATATACTCCTGGCGTCATTAATCCGCCGCCTTTGCC
>Ga0307517_10001318_pt1 | contig 41685 bp, 50 predicted proteins | sample 23_EM_MG_FD_194515 | JGI IMG/M metagenome (GOLD analysis project Ga0307517, IMG submission 194515) | Populus trichocarpa ectomycorrhiza microbial communities from riparian zone in the Pacific Northwest, United States - 23_EM | ecosystem: Host-associated > Plants > Roots > Unclassified | place...
TGACCAATCGTCACATGACGGGGCGTGCTGAGGCACTGCGAGTCTCAGGATGACAGGCAGGGGAGGGGGTGTGTTCGGGTCAGAGGAATGGAGTTCCCACCAGCGGTGGACGTTTCAGGCGACACAAAATAGAGTTGACAGCGACGAATTTGCAACCGACATCGCGAACCTGTCCGGGACAAGATGTGCCCCGTTTTTTCTTTCTTTTACTTTTATGCGGGGCAGCCTCTTGTGCTGCGGTGGGTGTCGGGGGGAGATGAACGCCGTTTGGCGGGCTTATCGTCGAAATAGAAAGTACACTACGAACACCATAGAAAGCGAAGCGAGGAGTTGCCAGTGGGACGCGCCAGGGACCAATCTGGGGGATGAAATTGTCGGACGGAGATCGGAGATGGGCGACCCGGCTGGCCGGAATTGGAACTCCGCCGGGAGATTGCCGGCTGTGCGAGTCCCAATGGATAATAAGGGTGATCGCTTGATGGTCGGCCCTCCTCTTCCCCCTGCCGTAGATGCCCTTCTGAGAGCAGCGACCACACTCATTCCCTCGACCCCCTCCCTTCTTGCTTCTCCTCCCTCCCGACCCTCCTCGTCGCAGCAAAGGACCCCGCTTGGTGTAAGTTGGCAACCGTTTCCTCTCCAATCGAATATCCGACGACTCATCACTCTCTCAACAGATCTCGCGACCCTTTGCCGACTCCTACACCTCCGCCCCTCCCTCCCTCAAAGCAAGCAAGTGATAGCCGTACGCTTGAGTTTTACTCGCGACTGGCCATTATCCCCCCCTCCGCATCATCTATCTTCCACCAGCCCTCGGCATCTATTAAGTTCCGCTTGAGTTTCGACTCGCGTGCTTTTTAGTATCTGGTCTCCATCGTATTCTCTCTCTCTTCTCATATCCTTCATCGCTGCATCTCTCTATGGCATTGTCTCTTCAGATCCCCTCTAGCCCGTCTGACGGTGCTTCCACTTCGTCCTCTACCCACCCACCTTCTCCCTTGACGCCCCCTCAGATCTCTGAGTCCCTCCCTGACGCCAACCCTGATTCCAACTCTGCTACGATCCCCCCTGCCCCTGCCGGAAAGAGAAAGCCCAGCAGGCGAGCAAACACCGCCGAGCGAAGGGCGACCCACAACGCTGTCGAGAGGCAACGTCGTGAGACCCTCAATGGTCGTTTTCTGGTAAGCATGCACTACAAGACCGCCGCTCTCACCGAGGTACTCATCACACTGTCACAGGATCTTGCCGGTCTCCTGCCAAACTTGTCTCAAATCCGCCGACCTTCCAAGTCTGCTATCGTCAACTCCTCGATTGCCCACATTCACGCTTCTCGCCGTCACAGGTTGATTGCTGCTCGTGAACTTCGCATGGTCAAGGTCGAAGCCGATGCCCTTCGTCGTGAATTGAACGAATGGCGCGATCGGTCTGGCCTCCCCCGTCTCGAGGAACCCGCCCGCGGCGACGGCTTCAATATGGTGCTTAGTGGTGAGGTCGAGGTCATTGTACCCTCTTCTCAACACGATGATGAGGATAACATGGAGGACGATGGCGATGATGACCTCCACCACGTACACTCTCCCGAAGACGTGGAGGAAGTCACCCGTGCTGCTGTTGTAAACATGATCAAACCCAGCCAGTCCCCCGTCTCTGCTCCCTCGCCCGCTAACCACCAATTTTCCCATAACGTCCCCCCTCCCCCGGTTCACCAGAACGGTATTCCCCACGCTCATTCTCAACAGGTCCCAGGTGGCCCCCAGCCCCACCCAGCAATCGCTCAACTCCTCCACGGGCGTCAGCATCCACATGCTGCTCCACCTCATCACATCTCCACTGGAGGCCCTATCATCGCCAGCCACCAGTCCCCCGTCTCTTACGAGAATCCAGCCATGATCTACGATGGCTACCACCCGTCCCAGTTTGGTTATAATGTTTCCCAATCATACACAAACGGACAACTGCCGCCCCACATCTTGGCCCACCTTGCCGCTGAGATGGAGCAAAAGGCCGCTCCAGGGTGGTATAACAACTCTACAGGTCAATTCACCCCACCAAGCAGCAGCGGCGGACCGAGCCCTGTTAGTAGTCCCTTTGGTGGGATCGGTGGTGGTCTCTCAGGTGGATACCCCATCCCCCAACACCGTCGCTATGTGGAAGAGGGGGTCGTCGGACGCGAGAGGAGTGCCAGCATCGGAAGTCGGGGAAGCCCCGTTGGAAGTTACGAACTCGTTAACGGTGCGCACATGGAGAACATCCCGAGATGGCGAGACGAGGGAATGGTCGGAGCCCCAGGTACTAACCCGGCTTACTCGTTGCTCATGTGAGTGACTTTGGAGGAGTCGACGTCGTTGTGTCTCTATACCCCCACCCACACACCCTTGGTCACCACTCCCATCCCGGATTCGACACCACGCCCTCTACCATGACCGCTCCGCTCCTGTACTTTTACCCTCTGTGACCAACAAGTATGCCCGCCCCTCCCAAATCTTGTCGTCCTGTCACCATCCTCCACCTCTTCTCCCTTTTGACGTGTTTTTATACTTTCAATATTTGCTGGCTCGTACACTCTGGATACGAATGTCGCATTTTTCCTCTCGTTACCTTTTTCTCCCTTCCTCTTGTGTCTGTGTTGGTCTGTTGTTGGTCCCTCAGGTGGGAATCGTGGACTGTTGGGTTTTACACCCGCTCGGCAGATCGTCTTGAGGCGTACGGAATTATTTTTCCATCGGTATCGGTTATCCTTGGTCGTCTTTTTGACGACTGTTACACTCGTTACACTCGTTCTACTTACCATGACTGGTAGCCTACTCTGTTTTCTCTTGTTTTCCTTCGTCCCTCTCTGGGTTTCCCGATTAGCAAAATTGAAATACGTATGTTTGGTGGATGTGCTCTTTCTGGGGCGCAGGTTGTTAGTCTGTTGTATCACCTAGTTTCCCTCTACCTACGTGCCATTCCTACTACTCTACCCTACTCGCCATATTGCCCTCTATTGTCCCCCCTTACTCCCTCCTCCCCCGGACCTCTTCGATACTACCCCCCGTAAAAGTGCAGTAGGTAGACTTGTCGGTTTGGTACGCGAATAGATCCCATTCTGTAACCAAAAGGGGAGCTGTGGTGCCCAGTGCTTGGCTTCGCCCAAGCGGTGGGAAAGAGAGGGTCGATTGGGGATAAGATGCTTGAGTGATGCCGGACTGGCCGGGCTTTCCTCTTTGGAATGGTCGTGGTTTTCTATGCAGAAAAGTCCAGGGACGCTGTGACGGGTTCCCCTCGAAATGGTGTTTGCGGGATCGCCCTTGGCCCGGCTGTCGGTTTTTTGTTTTTGATCTGGGTCAGGGCACCAGTCCCAACGTGGACGAGACGGGACCCAGGTAAGGCCATTATGTACGAAACCAGGAAAGCGCGTTGGCATCAAGAGCCCGGTATCCAAACCCCCGGATTTCGAGGGAAAGAGTTGCCCCAGTCGATCTGGGGGGGCGGGAGTGAGGATCACGATGAAATCCGCTGGCGGCTAGGGTCGGACACCGTCATCGGGCTTTATCGTTGTCGCTTGGGTCGTTGGGATTATGTATGGACCTTCAATATCCCAATATTTCAGTCTCCAAGCTTGCATCAAGCTAGGCGAGTCCGTTCCCGCTACGTCGTTGACATCTCAGTTCGATCTCCTTGCTTCACTGATGTGTGAACGTCACTAGACGACATCATCGGTTCATGATGGTGGTGGTGTTCTGGCTCACCTCGTGAACTCGCGTGCGGGCTCGGAAGGAGAGACCAGGCACCTTGTCGACGCTCCGATGGGATCATGGAGTGAACCGTCGATGTGCAGACAGCCGGGTGCTATACAGTATATCAGCACTCGCTGCACAGTCGACTCGCGCCCGACTAAGAATAGCCCCCTCTTGACTTCGAGAGATTCTGGCTTCCTGATTCTATCTAGCTGAAATCCTTGCATGGCGGAATCAAAATGCCGCGATTCTATTTCTTCCGGTTTGACGTGGCCATGCCCTTTACCCTTCCGCCCAAAAATATCATCCGCTTCGAAATGCGCAGATGCGATGCCTCTCCCGCCTGCCGGGGAGGGGGGAGGCTGTGGAGACCATTCCCTAATGCTGCTGCGCTCCTTTCAGATAATGTTTGGGTTCCGAAATTCCGAAAGGCAGCGCGCTCATAGATTGCTTATTGCATTCCGAATCCCTCTAGCTCGCCCTTTTTACCCCCCCTTTCCTAGGGTTTAGTTCTCTGTCTCTCTCTTTCTTTTTCTTCCTCCTCTCCACCAAACGAAAGAACAGTCAGATATGTCCCAATCCCATTCGACTTTCAGCAGCAGGTTACCGTCCCGAGCGGGAAGCCCTTCACCTGGCACGCCAAGCTTGCGTGATGTCGTCAGTGTCACATTCATTCTTCCGTTCCGTTCCTGCGCGGGACTGACTCTCGTTGCTTTCTCAGGTCTTCCATGTCATGGAAACTTTGAGGCACGAAAAGGATTCCGAGGCTCACAGGGTGAGTTTAGTAGTACCCTACCCCACACTTCCCCACCATTTCGATCTCTTGGGATCCGTATCTCCGCCCGGAAGATCGTCGTCCTCTATTAAATGGGCGCACTGAAAGCCGCTGACTTGTCTTGCAGATCTACCGTGGTGCTGCCGGACACCAGCCGAAAGGGATCTTCCCTCAGACAATCAATCCCGTACGCCGGCCCGCTCTTTATACGCCTATCATGATCTAAAGTGCTCTGCCACTTCTCACAGGATGAAGAGACTGTACCGGGAATCCTCCATCCTGGAAGCACGGGCGTGATTTACTGCTCGGATCGTGCTCTTGCGAACGGATTCAGTTATGCCAATTCTCATGAGTGGTCGAACCTCGGACAGGGCGCTCCTGAAGTCGGTCCGATCCCTGGTGCCCCGGAGCGCCCCACGTCGTTCGAGATGCCCGAGGACAGTTTGGAGTATGCGCCTACCACCGGAGTAAAAGGTCAGTGACCATTTAGTTCGATATCCCGAATACACACTCATCACGTGTTCGGTTTTATGATATCAGCACTTCGTCAAGCCGTAGCGGACCTCTACAATCATACCTATCGGTGCGGAAAGATCAGTCAGTACACGCACGAGAACGTTTGCATCGTTCCTGGTGGGAGGACTGGGTTATCTCGAGTCGCTGCTGTCATCGGAGATGTGTACACGGTAAGGGACCGCTCAGCATCACATTTTGCGCCATGAACTGAGCCCTCCTGTAGTCATACCAAGTCCCGGATTATACTGCCTACGATCAGGTATTGAGTGCTTTCAGGCGATTGGTGCCTGTCCCCACTGCGTGAGTGACCCTCCGTACTTCCATACACCTAGCTCACCCTAACCTCTTGACCCCGGTCGGGCCTCATCCTGCAGTTTGGACCCAGAGGTCAGCCTCCTCCTCATAACTTGATATATGACTGAGAGGAATCGCTAATTTCTAGAATGACTACGGCCTCGACTTGAAGCAAGTCAAGGTTGGAAATCCTGCTCCTGGATACCATATTTTTCTGACGTTTTGTCCCTTTTTCCGTCCCTTCATCTAACAGAAAGATGTCCGAACCCAGGGTTTGGCTGTCTTGATCGCGTCCAATCCACGAAACCCCACTGGTCAAATCATCCAGTCCGTGTACTTGCTACGTATTCCTGGTTCGAGAGATCTGATTGTGTGATAGGGGTAAGGAGCTTCAGGATCTCGTCACTCTCGGTCGCGAAGAACACATCACCTTGGTTCTTGACGAGGTATGAATCTTCACCCTCACTCGGGAGTTTGATAGCAACTTCTGAATACCGTGTGGTCGAACGTCTAGTTCTACTCCTGGTATATATACCACAAGAATGAAGAGGATATGGGGAAGCCGGTCTCGTCCGCTGCATATGTGGATGACGTCAACTCTGTTCGTTTGTTCCCCGGTATCGTTACCTAAACGGCAGCTGATTGGATGCACGTTAGGATTCCGTGGTTATCATCGACGGTTTGACCAAGGTATGGGATCTGCGTACATGCATATACCACATGTCCTGAGGCTACGGCGTTGGAATCTGTGGTTTTAGAACTGGAGGTTACCCGGATGGCGTGTGTGCTGGGTCATCGGACCCAAGAACTTGATTACGGCTCTTTCTCAAGCAGGTGTGCCATTGGACTTCACAGTGACGATAGTTTGATGGGTTCTCATGGCTCTTACTTAAAGGTTCCTACCTCGACGGAGGGGCTAATCACCCGTACGTTTGTTCCAGCCACTCCTTGGATCTGTCTGATTGGCGCATGCATATAGGCTTCAACTGGCTGCCCTCCCGTTGTTGGACCCCGACCATGTTGCCAAAGAGAGAGTAAGAGATTATTTTTCTTCTCCTAAATTCAACCGTCATTGCGGGTTTCTTACTGTGGAATGATGTTATGCAGTTGGCCCTCCAGAAACACTTCAAGGCGAAGCGGGATCACGTTCTCGAGCGACTTGAGAAGTTGGGATTGAAGGTGGATATCCCACCGGTCAGCACGTTCTACATCTGGTTGAACTTGGACAACCTTCCTCCACCCTTGAACAACGGTCTCGTACGTCTCACCAATCTCTCTCTTCCCTCAATTCCAAAAACTGATTCACATGGGCTTTCGCGCACTATTTCACTAGACCTTCTTCGAAGAGCTCCTCAAAGAGCAAACGATCGTGATCCCAGGAATCTTCTTCGACATCAACCCCTCTCACCGCCGAAACCTCTTCAACTCTCCGTGCCATCACTTCGTCAGGCTCTCGTTCGGTCCTCCGCTCGCGGACTTGGATAAGGGTTTGGACGCTATCGGGAGGTTGTTGAGGAGAGCTAAGAAGGAAGGCGTTAGAGAGTTTGGGCATGGGTACAAGAAGAGCATTGAAGGCGGGGCGGCGCCAGCTGAGACCGTCTAAATGTCGTGACTTGGAAGAGGGACAACGACTGTGACTTCTACGCAGCGGTAAGTAGAGCTCGAAGTGAAAGCCCTATCATAAGACGTAGGATCGTGTATGTTTTTGTAACATGTTCTTAATTTCTCGGTGAATCGAATGTCTGATAACAACCTTCCGTTCCTCCCTACCTGACTCAGGTGTACTTGTTATCTCGGAAAGCAAGTAAGATATCATTTTGAATCGGAACTGCGAGATACACGAATGAAGTGCGGGTACAATAAGCACGGGCGAACGAATAGGATAAGTAAATGTGCGTTGGACAACAATTTGAACTCGAGCTTTTGCCGGCGGTCAGAAGAAGAGCCGGGGCAAAGTGGTTAGGAAACCATGAGGGTTAAAGGAGCACGAAAGGATCCCCCCCCCTCCGGACCAAAACAATGTATCACACCAGAACGAGAAGACCGACACCACGGATCGATCACCACGGATCTGAATATCGAATGCAGAAGGCCTGGGAGGAGAGGTCGCTTTTTACTCCGACGAATCATCGAAGGGAGCAAACGCTGTTTTGAAATTTTGCGCGTCCAACGTATCTTCCTCGTCCGACTGGGCACAGGCTTTCCAGTCCAGCCTGTCCTTCATGCCGAGAAGTGAAGTCAAGGCGATCCTACAAGAGCAAAATCCATCAGGGTCAGCTCCGCGTTCGACTCTGGAGAAAGACCCTTGGTGGAGGGAAAGGGGGGCGACGTTACCTTCCGAATTGGAGACTGAACGACCTCCCAGCACCGTCAAACAACCACATCATGATCCTCCCATCGGGCAAATCCACCCTGAAGTAACTCTTCTTCCCATCCGCGCAGGTCGCCAACGCGGCCTGAGGATCCCCCTCCGGATCTAATCCCGCCCGCTTACCCTCGTTGATGAAGGCTTCTTCGACCTTATCCGCAAGAGATTGCGGTACGGGTACAATTTGGATGTGGGCGTGTCCACCCTTGGCGCTTACCCTTGCCACTTCAAAAGAGACCATCGCGGCTTCATGCTTCGCGTAGAAGTTGTGAAGTGCGGTTTTGTATCTGTCAGGGGTATAAACCGTCTCGTCTTGTAGCAAAATCCAAAGGGAAGAACTCGCTTATCGATTTCAGCAATCACGCCTCGTGCCAAGTCAGGAGCGATGGACTGAATAGTTGGGTAGTGTGCGATTGGTACGATCAGGACGTGACCACCCCCGGGCACGTGTGTCGTATCCGGATACTCCCCGGCGGTCTTGGTGGGAGGGATCTGTCCTTTCGATAATGTCACATAGCATTCGGAACCAATCGACACGATGAGGTGTTTCCTATGACGCGGTAGATCTCAGCACATGATACGACACTGTATAAACCGACTGACGCAATTGCCGGATTTGATAAGCAGAACCAGCATTCATCAGCTAACCATTCAACTGAATGAGCTCAGAGACAGTAGCCAGGAGAGGCGAACGTACGAGCGATTTCCTTCGCAGGATCCCGGCGAGGTCGTTCGGTCCGACCTTGTTTCGCGACAAGGCAGTCTTCCAGATAATGTTCCGTACCTCCGCAGGCTCTACAAACGTAGCCTTCTCGAGGTTTTTTGCCGCCTGTGTCACCTACCGCATGCTTCGTCGGGCAATCCCGGACGAAGTGACCAGGCTGCACGCAGAGTAAATTTCCAGATCACGAGGGGAACGAAGGGGCACTTACTGTATTGCAAATTTTACAAAGGTATCCCTCGGGTGGGTTCGCGCGTTCGGGACAGTCGGTGATAAAATGCTAACGACGCAGCGATTAATGCGGACACCTCGTCGCTAGAGACCATGAGCGGAAACTCACGTCAGAACCATCACAGCGTTTGCATTTATACCCCGGAGGCGGTTTTCCTGGTTCACCTGGACCCCCATATCAGACGCGTAAAAATGTATCCGCGAACGAAAGTTACCGGTGCGTGTTCGCTTTACGGGGACCTTTTGGTTACCCCATCGGAAGTTTTCGCCTTCATTCATGTCCAATGGGCGTTTTTGCAGCCGTTGTATGAACTCGGTGAATGGATTCTTCGTGGCGTTGTTAGGTCGGGGAGTCGGTGCCGACGAGTTTGGACTAATCGAAAAGGCATAGAACCACTAGAAAATGGTTGAGTGAGAAGGGAAAGAGTTGCCTTGTTAAGAGTGGAGTACCCGTTGCTTTTTTCCTGTTGTTGGTTGTTCTCCTCCGAAAGCTCCCAGGCTGATGAATCGGGAAACGCGTCCCTGCTCATCGTCCCACACGAAAGGTTCTCTTTCCCAGAACACGGGTGGTCTTCCACCGCCAGCAGCTAGGAAGTACCGAGGCTTCGTTGACCTCACGATATCACCAGCGGGCTGTAGACCAATCGAAGAGAGCTCAGGAAGCGGCAAGGTCACCTCAGAGAACTGTGTGATGGGCTCGGGCCAAACGTTGCTAATCATCACATCAACAAGTGATGTGGAGGACGCAGCAGCTCGGATAGCCGCTAGTGTTGAGAAATTTTGTGGTTCGGAGGCAGATTTGGCCATTGAACTCGAGTTCAGTTTCTCAATAGTATGTTTCGTGAAATACGGCGAAGAGAACCCCTGCTTCCGGATTAGAAAACTGCTTTGAGAGTTTTAATAAACCCACATGTGGAGATTCGGACTCATCGTAAACTTGTGCATCGTAGGTCCCTCCCAGACAAGCAATTCTTAACCCATGTGGTGTAGTGACGATCCCCGATTTGCCTGATGGAACTGTATGAGCTCATACACCCTGGAAGTGGTAAACACGCGCGCACTCAATAGAAATACATTCTTGGCAATTTCTCCCTGACTTAACGCGAACTTTTCGATCACGAGGTACGGCAGGGGGTGCTCCCCTTGCATCACATAGCACGCTAGCGGAGCTGCATAGCAGGGATTTGGTTAACGCGTTAGATAACGGAACGAGGCGAACAGGGGTACCAACTATGTCCCCTTTCAGCAGCTGAGCAACCTCTGGATTGTCTGTAGTCCCATCCTCCTTCACAGGGCCGAAGAAGTCACCGATGCAAAGCACAACGTCGAATTTCCCATGTTTCGCGTTGATTCCATCGATTTTTGCAAAGATATCACGTATGGAACCGACGGCTGAACCAACGGTAAGGCTAGGGACTCAGATTGGTTCTGAATCTGGGGTGAGGATGGCGTAAAGTTGACTCACATCTTGACCGAAGCTGTGTTTGGGGTGGTCATGAATGAGGATTTTGAAGGCCCCAGCGGATTCCTGTTGGTTGGTTGCTTCGGCTTCGGTGGATCCGCTGTTCTGGATTGTGGCTGAGGGTTGCGGAAGGAGGAAGGTGGGGAGCTCCGTAACAACGAGTCACATAGTCCAATTTGTAATGAGACTACAAAGGAATACAAACAGAAATCTTACGGGATAACAAAAAAGTTTGTAGTCTGCTCGATGATCCGGGACTCCGCTCCGTCGGGACGGGTTTCAGATCGGGTCCTTGTCGAATTCCCATGGTCGACGGAGAGATCATAAACAGGTGTTTTTCGAGACGCTCGTTCTCCACCCCTTCTCTCTTTCTCTCCCCGCTCCAAGTGTCCTAACGAAATGTCCGCTCTTCACAAGTTTTTACCCGATCCAAAGTCGGCAGCAGTGCGTCTGATAGACTTGGGAACACATGCCTCGAGGACTGACCCGCTGATCATGTAGATCGTCGGATGCCCTTTCAGGTACTTCTCGCCGCGAGTATCTTCGGTCTGTCTACAGAAAGCTGATTGAGTCTTTGCATTGTTGCGTTGTCTAGAGCCGGCCAGGTACGTTCTCTCCTGTATCTCCTGAGCTCCGAGGCTAACTCCAACTACGCCGTTATTACCAGGCCAAACTCGGAGTTGACCACGGTCCAATTCACCTGGTTGAAGCTGGCCTCGAACAACAGCTCAAGGACTTGGGATGGGAAGTTCAATTTGATGGGCATCACCAGTTCGAAGAGATCTCTGAGGGAAACGACCCACCTATCGGCAAGATGAAGAACCCGCGATTTGTGTCCCAGGTCGCCAAGGCGGTAGCCAGTGTCGTTTCTAACCACGTCAGGAGAGGACAGCTTCCAGTCGTTCTCGGTGGTGACCATTCGTTGGTACGTATTTACACACACACCTCCATCTAACTTCTCATACAAGCTTCCTGACGTCACCTAGGCAATGGGGACAATTGGAGGAACGCTCGAGTGAGTCCAGCCTTACCAACTCGCGCGTAAATTCCCTACCCACTCACGCGTCCCCAGAGTCTACCCCAATGCCTGTGTCGTATGGGTTGATGCCCATGCGGACATTAACACTCCAGAGACGAGTGATTCGGGTATGTGTTTCACATGACTCAATGTCAGCCGCCCACCGGATCTTACTGAACGCTCCGCCCACAGGGAATATCCACGGGATGCCGGTGTCCTTCCTCCTTGGTATTGCAGGGGATGTGCCCGAGTTCGCCTGGGTCAAACCCGTGTTACGGGCTAACCGACTTGTGTACATCGGCCTCCGAGATGTCGATTCTGGCGAGAAGCGCATCCTGAAGGAGAACGGGATCAAAGCTTTCAGCATGCATGAGATTGATAAATACGGGATCGGAAAGGTCGTTGAATTGGCTTTGGATGCTGTAAATCCCAACAGAGATCTTCCTATCCATTTATCTTTCGATGTGGATGCGTTGGACCCGACCGTTGCTCCCTCCACTGGAACTCCGGTGCGGTCAGAGTATGGAGTGGTAACTCACGGAGCTGACATCATCCGACTAGGTTCGTGGTGGATTAACCTTCCGAGAGGGACATTATATTTGTGAAGCGATCCATGAAACAGGGCTACTCATCGCGTTCGATCTCATGGTATGTGGGACCAATTTATCTCATCCCATTATCCGGAAGTTCCTGACACATTCGGGTGTAATCCTATAGGAGGTGAACCCTGGCCTCGCCGATGCTGAGAGTGTCCGTAACACCGTTAGCGTTGGGTGTTCGCTCGTCCGTGCTGCCTTAGGTCTGTGCTATCTGAATCACATTTGTTCCATAACTCTGAGCATGTTTGTACAGGTGAAACACTGTTGTGAATAGGGGAGATGTGGTTTGTTTTACCAGTTGGCACTGAATCCCATAATTGTGCTTGCAGTCACCCATGGTTACCTGTGTATAATTAATATAGTGTGTTGATCCTGAATGTGAACCTCCATCAACAAAATCGGAGTTTTGGCAAAGTGGGGAAGCCAGCTAAGGTGAAAATGGTGGCTATGAAGGGGGTTGTATGTACATCAAATATGGGTGAAAGTGCACTCATTGCCAGATAGAGTCAATGATCATTGGCAAAACAGAAACCACTTTAAAGATCTTTCAAGTGCCTACAAAGTGTACAAACACTCATGCCCTTTTTAAAGTCCTTTAAAGTGGTTCACAGGGGGAAGTGAGGGTACTGCTTTTCAGTACTTTGGAGTACTGTGGACATACTCTGGAGCAGTGTATCATTGGGTACTGAGTCATCAGGAAAAGTATACCATAAGGTTGTGGATTTCTAATTGGAGACTCCTGTGGTGAAGTTTTTCTGAGTGCTGGGGCCTGATGGAGAGATGTCTGTCTGAGTTCATGAGGGAAAATATTGTGTAAAACAATTCCCTTGAGGGGTTTTGGGGAGGAGAACTATTAGGAACATGGGTATTTTGGCCTCAAATTTTTGAACTTTTTCTTATCCACTATATGCTTCTGACATCACAACAGACTCTTATCAGGGCCACTCTTCACCCTAGGCTTTACTGTACCAAAGGACTTTCCAATCCCTGAGAGGAAAGACAACCAAACTACACAAGAATGGTTGCTGCTTCTGGTAGGTATTCCTGATCCACAAAGGTCAATCATGAGTCAGCTGTGGTGGATGTGTGCTTCAACCTGAGGGTTTATCATGGGGGTTGACTTGATTTGTCAGGTTAGGTGGTAGGACTGAGTGGAAGAGTGCCAGTGTGTATGCTGTCAAGAAGAAAAACCCATTTAAAAAAACTTTATAATCAACAATACACAAGACAGTAATGACTTCATCAGGAAAACACTCTGTAGATTCTATGCGCTTCCAGGGTTTCCAGTCTGTGCACGTGCTTCCGTGAGCAAAGCGGGTAGTTCCACGCACTTCCATCAAGCCAACAGCGCATGCATGGATATCAGTGGGAGCACCTTGCGCCTGCATGCACCCGCACAAAAGGGAAGGAGGCCTGGAAGGGCACCGGTACCACCCATTCATTGATGGAACCACCCCAAAACATCTCAATAAACCGCACCCTGTAGGTACTTAGATATGAGAGTATCTTATTAGAAGACACCCGTAGTGCTCTTTCCTAGTGTCTTGCGTCCAACGTGAGTTTCTTGGCATCGATTGCGATGGCACTCGTTGCAGTTCTTGATCACTAACACATCTCCCGCAACGTGGCCACCACCACCCACCCATACCCATGCCAGCAATGCGCTCTACCACCAAACACCAGCGCACGACTCAGAACTCCCGGCTGAATGCAGTTCAACAGGGCCGGCGTGGCTTTGGCAGGTGCGAGATATGTCGCCGCCTGTTTTCTCTCTATCGTGGGTCAAAAACGCGCCACGAGAACGTTTGTAAGCAACGGGAGGAGCGGCAGAAATTCAAGGCAGCACGGATTCAGGCAGAAAGGCGCACTCCAACACCCCAACCATACACGCCTATCACCAGCAGCCCAGAGGTTGAATTCGAGTTCGAAACCAGGTTAGACATCATGGGTGTGGCCATGGATGACGGTGCGTGTTTTTTTTAATGCTGTCATACTCTCATTATATTTAAGTGGTCCACAGGTGATCCCCCCACCCCACCAACTGAGGCCATGGGTGGTGATGCTGAACCACAGCTCCAGGAAAATCCCACCAGAGCAGGTCCACTACCTCAAGGCAATCCGCCCATTGACCCATTGCTTGAGATCACCCCTCCTCCTGATGGTCTCCACAATAGGTTTGGCATTGGCAAAGTTCCAGAGCATGAGGGGCTTGGCACCCTTCTCCCTGGTCAGACACTTGTGGTCTATCACCCATTTGCACAACATTCCCCAGAGATTGTTGATACATCAAAGCTCATACTGTCACGGGAGCCTAACCTTCCCCCACTATCTGAGGAGCCATATGCTCCATTCAAAACCTGTGCAGATTTTGAACAGGCCGAGATCTTTGTTCACCACAACTGCACAAACACCATGATCAATGATCAGCTCCAGCTGAATCAGAGGGCTTCCCAGGCTGGCAAATCAGGTGCCCAGACCATGAAGAATGCTCATGAGATGCACAAGATTCTTGCTGAAGCAGGAGAGTACCAGGATACCTCATCAGTAAGCCCTACTCCACCACTTATGAGGGTTTTATATTACTCACACCAGAGCTCAGTTTGAAAGTGTGGAGATATCAGTCCCATATTCCCATGGTGGTAATGAGGAGGACAGAACTTATACTGTGCATTGCAGGCCAACAATGGAAGCAATACTGGATGTTATTGAGGATCCTGATGTCCACCCATCACTCATATTCTATCCTGAACAACATTACATCTTGAACCCACAAACTCATAAGCCAATGCAAGTATGGACTGATGTGCATACAGGTGATGACTGGTGGCAGCTCCAGGTACATTTTTCACACTTGAATAACAGAATTGGACCTGATTCCAGTAGGATAAGATAGGACCTGAGAAGATTGTGATTCAGATGACCCTTTATACAGATGCAGCCAAGTTGGATAAGCTTTCAAGAAAGAAGATGTGGGCTGTGTGGGCATGGATTGGAAATGTCCCAAAAGATATCCACATGAGCACTGTGGGGAAAGGTGGTGCTATTCTCCTTGGCTTCCTCCCAGAGGTAAATTGGTTGGGATGTATACTCCCATGTTTCTATGTTGAGGGATTTTTAGGTTCCAGGAGAGTGTGGTGATGACTCCTCTGCCCTTGCTGAACATAGGGCACATGTTTACCACTCAGGAATCCTTGAAATCATGCGGTCAGCAATTCCTGCTGCTGGCAAGGAGGGATTTGTATTTGATGATGGGAGTACCACTGGTTGCAATGCCCAACTGATCCTTTCAATCCTTTCAATGGACTATGAGGAGATGTGAGTCATGGTCTTACCATTCACATGGAGATCCTTCTACTGAATTCCATCAGTTCAAAGGCTGTTTCAATCTTGGGAGCCAAGTCTAAATGGGTGTGCCTATCATGCCTTGTGCCAAGAGAATTCCTCTGGGACCTTACAGATGTCATCTATCCCCTGTGGACACGGAATGGGACCCTGAGGCTCATTCAAAAAGCAGAGGCTTGTGACACAAAACGAGAGGCTTACAAGGTTCTTCTAGAACAGTCAATCAGGAATATCCCTGTGTGTACATGTTTGAGAGAGTGGCAGATATCTGACTTCTACTCCAGAATACATTCCTCAACCACTTCAGCCAACATATTGTTGTCTATACTATGTTCTGTGCAGAAACCCTCCATCCAGTCAGCCAGGGTATCTGGGGACAACACTTATGGAAAATGGTCAAAGAGGGATATCTGTCACCTGCAGAACTTCAAATCTTGGATAACAAGTGGATCTATTTGCTTGGAAAATCTACTCCCCTTCTGATATCTGGTTTTCTAGCTTCAGAAGGCTTCCCAGATATTCTGGAGTACACCACTTCATAAATGGTGTATCAGATCTATCAAGCATCACAGCAACAGAGCAGGGAATCATTCTCTGTGTAGGTTGTCTCTTTTTGGCAAATGGGGATATAGACTAATCACCCACAGTACATATCCCCACTGCTGCTTGGGATTTGCAACAAGCACAACACAGATGAACTGCTACTCCCAACCTTCAGAGCCCTTGCCTGTGTCCATACACTTGCAAGGTTTCATGCCCATACATCAGAGACACTGTCTTTGTTAAAGGATCATATTGGCCAGTTTGGGAGACTGGCAAAGGTAAGAATTGATCCCTGATCTTAGTAGCTGTGCATGCTAATAACCACAACTAGCAAATTCGTGAATCTGAGACCTATAAGCACAACAAGAGACTCTCATTCAACTGGCCCAAAATGCATTCACTTACACATCTTGTTGAGAGCATTTGCAGGAGAGGTGTCATCTCAGCTTCCAGCACTGATTGTGGGGAAGCTCTCCATCCCCAGGGCAGAAAGGACTGGGCCAGAACAAACCATCAGGCATCAGCTCCAGATCAGGTAAACATCATTATACTATTCACTATCTTACCATGCAAACCCTTCAACAGATGTTGCAAATGGCATATGAATGACAGACAATACAGCAGATCCGGTCAGAGGTGGATAGATATGACAAATACCAACAACTTCATGGAGGTGAAGGAGAAACCATTGGTACACCATCTGACACCACAGAGCCAAGGGTTATATTGTGTTCTGGAGTGGGGCCATGCCTCACAGTCAGTGCATATGGTGATGTCCTATCTGAAGATCTTGGCATTGGAGACTTTGTCACTTGTCTCCACACCCTCCTTCAGGGTAAGGTGCATTCTAATTCCAAACTTGGCCAGGTGAGCTCTTAAATCAGTCATTACCTTCTTATTACTCATTCAGTAGGTCAAACAATACTCTGCATGTCGAGTCTCTTATCCCTGCCACATGGCATAAAAGTGGCCCTCGACATGATTCTGTCATTGTTCAAGGGCAGCAAAGATCAAGCCTCTTCTTTGCTGAAGTGTGTGCACTCTTCTCCATCTCTGTTGATAACAGGACATTTGGGGTAGCAATCATCAAGCCCTTCACAAGAAAGCCCAGAAATGTGCTTACTGGTTATATTGAGCTTGAGGGACCTAGGGAGGGGCACTTTGAATTTTGTTTTATTGAGAGTATCATCCGAACAGTCCACATTCTTCCACCTACCCCACATAACCACTGGTTTGCAGTTCAGGATCTTACAGATGGTGACATCTACCTTAGACTTGTTCATCTTAGGTAGTTAGGTACAATTACAATGTGTAAAAAGATAGAAACATCATCAATCTTCACCTTGACCTTTACATTGCTAATCACCTCCATCTTGCTGGTCCTCCACACCTCCCTCTGCATCCTCTATTTCTGCCTGTGCTTGTATTTCCTGGAGTTTTGCCTCTGAAAATGCCTTCTGTCTCTTCTGTTCAGCTGTGGCTTTCTTCTGCTGGATACCAAACACCTCTTCATTCAAATGATCAAAGAGATGAGCACTGGATTTTTGTCCAAGTGCCTGGATGTCAGCAAGCCTAGCTGCAAAAAAATCCTGATAATCTTCATCTCCCTCAGGGTTAGACTCAAAGAAACCTGACCCATGAAGAATGAAATATATCTGGGAACTGATCAGGTACAAAACAGGGACAACTCTAACTGACTCACAACTGTTGCCACAAAGGCAACAAGAGCTGGTGTAACATATGAGATGCCAAAGCGGTTTATCCTTGAGCGGGATGGATTTTTCAAGACTTGGATGGAGCTTGGACCACGGAGAAATACCCGGAGTGCCTGGATGTGCTGTTCAATTGTAACATCACCATTGATGGCAGAAAATCTTACCTTCACAATCTGATCACTGTGTAGATAAAAATCTCCAGTGCCAAGGAACTTGTTGTCAGCCAGGAGGTCAGTGAAGCCAGGATATTGAGACTTGTTAAAAGTCTCATCATGGAATTTGCACTCTGGTGTTTCTTCAAAGCCAAGAATCTCCATTGCAGCATTGCTCAGGCTAGAGACAGCCTTGCCCCGGAATTCCTGAAGTCCAAGCAGAAACTGGGTATATCCATATCAGCAGAGTGCTAGGAATGGATAACTGGATAGAGTAGTGACTCACATTAGCCCGAAATACCTTGTCCTTTCTCACATCATCACCAAGTTTGAAAAGATCAAGGAGGTGTACGATATCCTCCACGGCACTATCCCCCTCAAAATCTTGGTCCTTTGTATAATCCAAAGCTCGGTTGAGTGCCAGTTCAGTATCCCAGGGAGAATACATCATCGCATATGCCTTTGCGATGTGGGTCCATTGTCCATTGACCATCCGTCGCTCCTGTCGTAATGTACTGGGACCCAACATGTGATGTTGGTTGGCGGGTGGCAGTGTGATCCTAGGCTGGTATTGGGTGAAATGAGCTTGGGCGTTTGCACCTGGATGATGTCAGGGCCACTCTTCACCCTAAGCTCTACTGCGCCAAAGGTGGAATCTGCTGGAGACACTTCAATCCAGAGATAAACCACAACCACAAACAGCTTTTAGTGGTCGCTTCTTCCGGTAGGTGTTCCTGCTGCACAATGGGGTTAACCCGATAGGACAATCACGAGCCCAAGAGTGGGATGTGTGCCTCAAACCAAGGGCTTATCACGAAGAGCAACGGTCTTGACTTGACTAGGGAGTGAAGGGTAAACATCGATTAAGCGATCAGAACTGAGTGGAGGAGAGCAAGAAAGGGCTGGGGTTTCTTCCAAAGGAAAAAGACTTGCTTGTCCGTAACAGCGCAAGAGGGCTGAGAAGGGGAGAGGATTTCCTGGAATTGCAAAGCTAAGGAGACACCAGCCACAATCTATCTACCTATATAGGAAGAGTGGTCGTGACAGTGACAGATGTAACCGGAACAATGCGGAACCAGTGTGAGGGAGGGAAAGGAGAGAAAGAATAGAAAGGAATGAGCGTGTGGGAACTACCAAAACCAAAAAGGGTAACTTGTACCAAAAACGGAAAGATAGTGGTTGGGATCGATAAGGGAGTGATCGATGTGAAACAGGGGGTAATGATCAATGATGCAGATGAATGTGAAACGTGTAGGAGGAGTGAATGTGGTGGAGCATCAAAGATAAGTCTGAAACGTGTCCGAGAGAGTCCAGAAAGAAAGTCCAGGTCATGATGTCATAAACGTGTCATAATGATGCAATGATGACGAAGGAATGAAGTCATTGGTGACGATGGTGGAGTAGAGTGATGTCATGGATGATGTCAAAGGTCTAGGCAGGAGAACCAGAGTGGGTGGTTAGATAGACATGGGCGGTGATGAGCTCGGGCGAGCGGTGTTGCGAGAACATGGGCGGTGATGGGGAATAGAGTAAACCCTTGATGATGGGAAGAAGGGTCGGACCGAAGGTAGCGTCCAGGGGATAGATGGAAAGCATATAAGCAGGGCGGATATGCGATCAATCCCCATCAATCTTCTTCACATCTCACCAACCACTACAACCTTTACCTCTTATGTCTATCCGCAATGCGGCCTCTGTTGATAACTCTGTTGGTTCTCGTGCCGTCTACGTCACTCCCGACAACCGTGGAGAGATCACCCGTTGTGACAACCGTCGACACAGCAAGAGTCGGATCGATCCCACAGCCGAATATCCCGGACCAATTGAAGCTAGTGTCTTGATGTTGTTTTCAAGTGGTCTGAATGCTAACCTCTTCGAACAGATCATGCATCGGATGCGCGGCGAAGACGTCAACGATGTCCTTGCCGAGTGTCACTATGATGATCGGTTGTGGGGCTTCGCAATCAGAACCGCCGAAACATGGAGGACCAGTGACAGGGATGCTTGGAGGGATCCTGTCCTAGCTTTATTGTTCAGGATGGGGTCTTTCGACTGGGAGGGAGAAGACAAGTTGATGAATCAGGCAAAGCAGGCTGTTCGCTTGGGAACTGCTACCAGCATCCGGATTTGGAATAGGGTCATTGAAATCCAGGAGCGGGTAGGTCCAGCTGTTGTAGAACGATTGAGTTCTCAGCTAACTGAACCAACAGCGAGATGCCTTGGAGCGTGAGTGGCGTCAAAGTGTGACGGATGCCACTTCTGTCTTCAGCCGTATCGATAAGGACTTGGGTGCCTTGGGTGGTCGAGTTGGTTTGGATGAGCACAAGTTGCAAGAGCACGAAGCGATGATCAAGAGCTTCGAAGGTGACTACAGTCGGGTCCTCTTCAGGATCCATGCCTTGGAACAGAAGAAGAAGGAGTACGAAGAAAGGATCGAGACACTGGAGATGAGCGTGGCTTTTATGGAGTCGAATGGTGCTGCTGACGCGATGAGGATTCAACGTCTCGAGGAGCGCCTAGAGGATGTGGTGACGACTATGACTGCCATGTCTGATCATCTTTGTTCGTGCAACAAAGAGGTATGTGTCTCGTGGTCTTCGTATGTTCTTGAGCTGATTGGATCGTAGTCTTCTCCTATGGCAAGATCTTTGTTGGAGTATGCTTCTGATGAGGCGTACGTTACTCCTCTGATGGCGTCTGATGATCGGGTGTTGATGGTCCCGGTGGGTGAACTGGAAGTGATTGTGAACCAGGTAGGTTCAGGGGGTTAGTCTAGTCCTTGTTGACTTGACTAAACATCTGAACCCAGGATGCTAGTCCCGCTGAGGTGCCATCAGATGCACCTGTGGAAGAAGAAGATTCCGAGGAGAGCACAGGAGGTTCGAGTGAGGAACGCTCAATGTCGCCTTTGCATCAAGAAGAAGAGGTCCTTCCCATCATAACTCAGGAAGAGTTCGACTTGATGACTCGTGTCTTGGACGAGCAACCTATCCTTGGTAACGCTGTGAGTGGACAGCGCTGTATCCGATCCGCTGGGAGTCTTCCGCTGAGCAAATACCATCCCTACGTTTGGTCTTCGTACTTCAAAGGTCAACTCCGGGGTCTTCCATCAACCGAGGAATTCCGTTCCCACTATCTCCAAAAGGTTCGAACCGGCTACATTGAATGTCGCTCGAGTGGATGAGAGGGAGACGATGAGCGCTCTGCAACTGAGGACATTCGTTCTTCAGTCGAGCCAGAGGGGGATGCTGATTCGTCAAGCTCTGGGAGCGATGCAGCAAGTGATGGATCAAGTACAGATCCAACAACTCTCACTGCTCTTGCAGTCCAGTCGCATGGAGATGGCAGAGGAATCGGATAGAGTTGGAGCTTTGGAAGGTGAGACCTTAGCTGAGGAGATGGCTGAAGATGTCCTTGCTGAGAACCAGGGGGAGGTTCATGACTTTAAAGGGAACAATATCTAGTCACACTGTGTATCGTCATGGAGGGCAATTGACCCTAGTGTACCAATATGATGTCTTCTTTTCTTGTATCGTTGTATCGTGTGTCATGAGAGGAAGGAGAAATGAAAATTAAAGGAGTGTGATATTCGAGTTGGCCGTCGAGATGTCGTGAATGTCTTGTGTTTTGTTGATTTATAAATTTTTAAACGGGGTTTTCTTCATGACAGCAAACGCGCTGACAGACGATCCCTGTACTGTGACAGGGGGTTTTTTCGGGCTTGGGTACCACCCGGGGTGGGGAGCTGATCTTGAGCTGCTTGCTGCTTCCCTTTCCCCTTTGAAGTTGACGGTGTAGGGGGATGAGGGAGTTCTTGATGGTCACTTTCATCTGGAGAGGAGGGGGGAGCATGTTTGATGATCCAACGGACATTTTTCTTCTGCAGGTACATCAGTCCATACTGGCGGGCCAAACGAAAAGTCAGGCATTAGTATAGATGCACTGGAGAGGCCTCTTCCCTATCTGAAACATCATCCTGGCTTACGTCCTTATAGAATCGCTCCTCATTGCCTTCGCGCCGATGTTTTGCACTACTTTTCTGCACCTGATGACATATCAGCTACATATCAAAGGAACAGGTGCTCAACACCTCTACGCACCTGTGGCTTTTGTGTAGAGAGACTGAGGCACTCGTGCCATCGTCTTTGACGAACCGAAACTGTGCAGCGCACCAATTTTGTGTAAGTCCAAATCAGGCATATGACTGACCAGAACCATTTAACATTACCTCTTTGTCGTGACATCTCATCGGCACGTCTTTTTTCATCTTGCACGATTGCATGGACAGTAGATGGTGGAGTCTGGCCTGACCTCCAAGTCTGCTGGCACTGGGGGCAGAGGGGGTCTTACCTGGCAGGCAAATTGAGAGTTTGTTGAGAGTTTGTAATCAATTTGCTCCCACTTTGCCTAGTGGGTAAGTTGTGAGTTCTTTCAAAACTTACTCACCACTTTGATCTCAATTTGATCAGTGGGTAAGTTGTGAGTTTGTTCAAAAGAAACCTGCCAAATTGCCCACCAGGTATTTTCTGAATGAACCCCCTGGGTTCTTTGACAATTTTGTTCAAAACTTACCCACAATTTGCCTGAGCCACTTGTTGAGAGTTCTTTCACAAAATACCCAGCAATTTGATCACAATGTACTCAAACACATACTCAATGGGTTCTTTGAGAGTTTGTGGTAAAATTGAGCCACATTGAGGGTTTGTTGTGAGTTCTTTGAAAAGAACCCACCAGGCATATTGTTGTCAAATTTCTGGGCATTTTGTGAAAGAACTCTCAATGAGTGGCTCAGGCAAATTGTGGGTAAGTTTTGAACAAAATTGTCAAAGAACCCAGGGGGTTCATTCAGAAAATACCTGGTGGGCAATTTGGCAGGTTTCTTTTGAACAAACTCACAACTTACCCACTGATCAAATTGAGATCAAAGTGGTGAGTAAGTTTTGAAAGAACTCACAACTTACCCACTAGGCAAAGTGGGAGCAAATTGATTACAAACTCTCAACAAACTCTCAATTTGCCTGCCAGGTAAGACCCCCTCTGCCCCCAGTGTGGGTGTTTGGTCTTGTTTCTCGACCACCATGTCGGACGCCTCATAACTGGGACTTTGCCTGATCGAGGCACTTCCCTCCCCCTGTTCTCCAACTGTAATGTTCACCTACCCTAACACCCTTCATACACCTACCTTCCTGACCTTCCATTGCCTCTCTCTTCATCCACCCCAACGTGGTTCACCCCCCAGCATCCCCAGCCGAATTTCATACAGCACCACACACCTCCATGGGCCAGATTGTGTTCGGATAGCCCCCGACAGGAGAATCTAGACATATCAAGGTACCCTTTCCATTGTTCGTTTCACCCTGGTGTACGTCCATCCCGCCACGCCATCAGTACCATAGTCAGAGGTCAAGTGTGAGTGACCTCCATCTCTACATGCATGGCGCAAGGTCTGAACACCTCCTATGTTCACCAGCGTAACTCCCACTAGCGCACTCCCTGCCTTTCGTGAAGAGCACACCAAGGGTGTCACTGCCAACGTTAAGGCCTCGCCCCCTGTTGGAGAAGATCTTCACATCGTTGCTGGTATTCCTGATGTTGTTCTTATCTCTAAACTCCTGGCCTGCCTCTTGAACGTAGGTGTATTTCACGCGCCCTTGAGAATCGTGGCTGATGTCATCTCCACCAAGGCCAAGATCTGCCCTCCCCGTTTGGATCGGTCACCTCATCAGCTCCCCCCGCCGCCACACCATTCTCGGTCAACCTGAATCCCTCGTGTGTCCGCCACCATGTATGTTCATCAATGGTGAGTACACTCCTGCTATGACCATCACCCACATACTAACCTGAGCCCCAGCTTTTGTTATCGACGCGCCCTTGTAGCGAGCATGGCTAGTCACATTTGGTGGTGGATGGGCTTGGATGCTTGCCCGTATTATTTGTTTCTTGTACCAAGTACTTTGTGCCAACCAATCTATGTATTTGTTTTACCATTTGGGCTGAACATGCGACCACGGCGAGCAGGACCAAACGATGGAAACTAGCGTGAACCCCTTGATGCAGTTTTCTGCAATTTCCCAAACCTCCACGCGCTTCCATGGACATATGGGTGGTTCAAAGTGCTTCCATGAACCCCAACGGCAACTCGAAGCATTTCCATGAACCCCGGTGACAACTCGAAGCACCTCCATGAACTCGTGCTGCAATTCCATGCATGTCAGGGTTGGATGCCTGCTTACTTATCGCTGGGCACCAGAGGTGTAGGAATTGATGGGTGGTTAGGGGTGAGGGGAAGTCTTGGAGTGTGAGAGGGTCTGAGGTTGGGTGAGAGGGTCTGAGGTTGGGTGAGAGGGTCTGAGGTTGGGTGAGAGGTGGTCGTAGGGATAGACAGGTTTCCAGAATCTGTCTACGAAATCGGCGAGAGTGTGGGAGAAGAGCCAGAGGCTTTCTTCTTGTGGATTGATGTTGGCAACGGTTTGTAACCAAGCAACGACTTCACCAGGGATGGCAGTAGGGAAATCCCACCAACTGATGACACAAGACTCACAGTAAAAGATAGGATGAGTGCTGATAGTCACCAATGGCTTTTCTTGAGAATAAGCCAGATGAACTATAAAGGTGACGACTGCAAGGGTATGTTGAGTATAAATGGATTGCCACTCAAAATAATGATCAGCAGTAGCGAGGAAGGGTGGGGAGGGGGCTCCTTGATCTAACAAAGAAAAGGGCTTATAGTAGGGACAGTGCACGAGCTGGCCTCTGGTCTGGTTAACACTGAGGCTTGTCAGCAAGCATTGACTCCACAAATAAGGTCTTATGTCTTCGATAGGAGGGAGAGGGAAGGGGGAGATGAAGTTTGGGTTAGGAAGAGCGGGAGGTAGCATACAATAGCAGGAAGATTTCCTGCCAAGTATGTGAGTAAAAGGATAAAGCGGTTTATTGGAGTATCCAACTTACTTAGTTGGAGTAGTGGGTTACAGAGAAGATTGAGGATAAGGGGAAAAGAGAGCCGGAGGGGCTCATTCTTATATACTCCCAGATCCTGGTCACATGATCTACTACTTTCTGTGGCTAAGTCTACTCTTCCCTTGGAAGCGTCTAATATTGACTAGGTGTGACTCATACTTAGTCATTAGGACTTCATCTGATTCCTTCTGGAATATTCTGATTTCCAATTGATAAGTGGAACATCCTTCTAATTGATATGATGGAAGGGCTGCGCTTTGATGGGCTGTGCTTCTGAGAAGATTGATGGTGTTTCAGGGAGAAATCTCCGGATCTAAAACTCCCCCCCAATTATGGCTTCTTTTGGTGATATTTGATGGAAGGGTCTGATGGAATCTAAGCTCCGGTGTTTCAGGGTTAGGGTTCTTACCATCTATTTAATGATTGGTCAATGGTTGGTTTCTTTCCTCAGTTCGCTTTTCCTTCCCCCCCATCAATCGTCTACTCCTCTTCTCTTAAAGTTCTTCCCCAATCGTCACCATGTCCACTTCCTCTGTCAACATCAACCTCTCCCTTCCCTTCGTTATGGGTTCTCAGGATGAGGTTTGGGGTCATGATAGTGTGGATTTCTTTGATGGATCCGATCCATTGGTACGTGTGGTGAAGCCTCTAGGGATTTATCCTGGAACTTAACCTCATGTTAGATTGATCTTTCTTATTGCGCTGGCGAGAGTGTGTTTCAACACCCTCCCTCTTCGGTTCCTCAAGTAGCAGCAGAGATTCTCTGCCTTCGTATGAACGAGATAGTTGCTGGGCAACTTCATGCGAATACTATTAACATTCAAGATACTCAGGCTGCTCGTATCGTGGAGTTGGAGCAGCAGGTGGATGGCATGGGTCTGATCATCCATGATCTTCGCAGTAGGGTTGAGGGTTTGGTGGAGAAGTTGGAGGAGTCCCATTCGCTGTCAGTAATGTGTCAAAGTTTATTGACTCATTACGTGGAATCTCACTGGGTTCCTATTGCTGGTCTTATGGAACAGATCAGGTCTTACGCTGGTTGCCAACTCGTCACCGACTCTTCGATCCCTGAGCCCTGTGATTTCGCAGATGCAGGGGTTATCCTTAAGGGAGAGGATGAATCTTCCTATCCTTCTTCCCTCCCCTCGCTCAAGTCCGTCTCCTCCTCTTCCATTGACTCCGTCTACTTCACCCCCGGTTTCCTTCAATCATCGCAAGGAACGACGTCGTTCACACCGCCAGAGGTCGTCCCATTCGTCGTACAAAGAAGATCGACCACCCCGCCAGCGTTGTCTCCCTCGTTCTCAGGAGACTTGGGATCGTTTGGCTCGTTTGACGAAGGAGAACTCTTTGAAATCGGCTTTGCAGGACTTCCACTACTTGGTGATGAGGGATGGAGTTCCGGAGGCCATGGAAGCCATGAAGTGGGTTCTTCTTCAGGAGGGAGTGGAGTTGGAGCATAACATTTTAGGATGTTCGTACTGTCAAGTAGTGGATACTGGGGGCAAGGGTACCCAGAAACGAGTGGGAACATCTTAGGAACATTTCAAGGTCTGGGTCAATTTTACTGCACTGTAACCAACAGATACATTTATGGAACATTTAGAATGTGTTGCTAAGATGAAACTGAAATGTTTCCATTGGTAACATTTTAAATGTTCCTGGAAATGAGTTTTAGATATTCCTAGGCCCATCTCAAGTGGAAACATCTTAAGTACATGGCCCGTTTGTAGGAACATTGAAGGAACATGGGTTATGAGGCTCATTCCTGCCAAAAACATTAGAGGATTATTTATGGCGACAGGTTAGGAATATTTTTGTAAGTGTGTCTGAGAACATTTTAAATGTTACCATTGGGCACATTTCAGTTTCATCTTGGCAACACATTCTAAATGTTCCATAAATGTATCTGTTGGTTACAGTGCAGTAAAATTGACCCAGACCTTGAAATGTTCCTAAGATGTTCCCACTCGTTTCTGGGTACCCTTGTCCCCCAGTGGGATGGACAGTTTGTTCACTGTAAGCGTAGTGTACAACATCCTCGTCATGTTCTTCATGACATTCTTGTAGAGGATCATTCTGTCTGCAGCTGTGAATACTGATTGTATTAATAGTACTTTTGTTAATACTATCTTGTTTCCTCTTCTTTATGTCACGAATCTCGATCGTGATTTGTTTGATTTGATCAACTAAATCTTGAGTTCATGACAATGCACATCTTTCCAACTGTCATTCGATACATGTGCGTCGATAATATACAAACGATCCCACGCAATGCCAGGTAACGCAGGCGCATGGACGTGCATTGAACTCAAGAAATGATTTTCCTGATGTTGGAAACATCACACTTGTTACCTTTCTGTTTCCTTCCCTCTTATGACCACACAATGCAATGAGAAAAGAAGATACTATTTGATGACTGCAAATAGTCAAAATACAATTACTAGGCTCTTTGGCCTCCACTACAATATAAGTGCTCTAGTCATCATGGGTGTTACCTTCAAACACTGGGGGTGAGGGCCTATGGAAAGTAGTAATTACATTGTAGATACATTGAAGACTTTGATCCAATTTACTCAGTCCTTTCCCACCAGATACATTCTGGGAACATTTGAAATGTTACTTTACCATTTGTCCAACATGTTATCACTGATAACATTCAAAATGGTTGTCCAAATGTTCCCAAAATATTTCCAGCATATGTCTAGTGGGCACATGTTGAGAACATTGGCTCGTTTTGGGTACATTGTGATGTGTTTAGCATTAGCCTCAACTTTTTACCATGTAATCACAATATGATTTTTGGGCACATGTCAGGAACATTTCAGGAAAAATCCTGGAAATGTTTGAAATGTTGTCTTGTGAACACATGTTGGACAAATGGCAAAGTAACATTTTAAATGTTCCCAGAATGTATCTGATAGTAAAGGGCTGAGTAAATTAAACCAGAGCCTTCAATGTGCCTACAATGTAATCACTGGTTTCCATAGACCCTTGCCCCCAGTGGAAGTCATGGACCTCCCCCTGATTGTCAGGGCCACTCTTCACCCTAAGCTCTACTGCGCCAAATGTGACGTTCTGGAGAACAAATCAACCCAGAAACAAATCACAACCACAACAGCTTTGAGTGGTCGCTTCTCCGGTAGGTGTTCCTGCTGCGCAAAGGACAATTACCAGCTAACTTGTAGGGGTAGGCCACAAACTGAGGGCTTATCACAATGAGCATTGGTCTTGACTCGAGGAGTGAAGGGATAACAATGATAAGGTGATAGAACTGAGTGGAGGAGAGCAAGAGGGGGCTGGGGTTTCTTCTGAGGGAAAGATCTCACTTGTCCATAACAGCGCAAGAGGACTGAGAAGGGGAGAGGATTTCCTGGAATTGCAAAGCTAAAGAAACACCAGCCACAATCTAACTACCTATATAGTGAAGAGGGGTTGTGACAGTGACAGGCGTAACCGGAGCAATGCGAATGGAGAGAAAGTAGAGAAAGAGGGGAAATAATAGAAAGGAATGAGCGTGTGGGAACTACCAAAACCTAAAAGGGTAACATGTACCAAAAATGGAAAGGCAGGGGTTGGAACTGATAAATGAGTGATCAGTGTGAAACAGGGGATACTGATCAATGATGCTGATGAATGTCAGGTGGACCTAACAGCACACCCTGAGCTGCTGCTGGCGAGCGCACAGGGGATCAGGTGACAAGAGATGTGAGGGGAGCAGATAGAGGAGGCACAGAAGGTGACAGATGGGAGATGCTAAGAAAGGATCAGACCATCCAGGCTCAGTGGGTGAGACTGCTAGGGAAATCTGATGATATCAAATCTAAGGAATACAATGCTATACTACTAGTCCTTATATACTACTGGGATGTGCACAGACCATGCTGTGTTGCGCACAGACCAGGTCCTGACAAAGCGAATGACAAAGCACTGACTTAACAGATATGACAAATGAATGTGAGCCGCCGGAGGTCCGGTGGGTCGTGAGAAGAAACCGTCTGAAATAGGAAAGGTGAAAAGGAGGGAATGTGGGTCATGGAAAAAGAGATGAATAATCACCAATACAGTCCTGACAAAGTGTGAGTCATCCTTGATGTGTCATCAGAGGCCGGTGAGCACTTGATGGAAGAATAAAAGATGAGGGAAGTTGGCTGGAGTTCTTCAGCAGCTTCTGCCGCTAACTCTTCCACCATTCCTCTCTTCTACTTCCAAACCATTCATCTCAACCAACCATGCCCCGCATCCTATACACTTATCCTCATATCTCCCATGGCATGTCTGCCACCTTCAACACCAAGGACCCCAAGAATGACTACCCAACCACTGATGAGATTATCCGTCAGGCGAAGAACGTGGGCCCATCTTCAGTCGGGACTTTCAGTGATCTTCATTGGTCTGATTTTACGTACGTGCTCGTGATCAGTGCTGATGCTGATGTCAGGTAGAAGCCCTACCTCAACACCAAGCATTACACCAAACTCCTTCAGCAAACCATTTGTAATGATACTCCCAGAACTGATGCTTGTAATATGTGGGAGAAGCGGTGTCTCGGGACCAACGCTGTGCTCTCCCATGAGCTCTTCAAGATGCTCAACGAGCAGGAGAACGAGGTGTGTCACTGGGCGGTGGTCTGGAGTTTGCCCGGACTAACCAGCTTCATATAGATCAAGCTCCTTCATAAGGATATCAATGATATCTTGGTGACACATCAGTTGTTTGTGACAAGGGTGGAGAGCCGGTTGTTTGACATCAGCCTTTATTTGGAGATGAACAGATTGGGGATGAGGGATGATCCATTTGATTTCTCTGAGGACCCGATCTTGGGCGCGTCTCCCACTAGTCCGGGGTCTGGAAGTCTGGGATCCGACGAGACAGGGAAGACCGTTTCTATTGCGAGCGTTCAACGCAAACAACTGTGTCTGCCGACACCGAGGTCTGTGACCAGTGGGCAGAGGGCAAAGCGAAAGGGGAAGAGGGGACCAAAGAGGTTGCTGGCTATGCAGCTGAGTTGTGGTAGGTCTGCGAGCCCTTATGAGGTGCTGCTGGTTGCTGGGCCGTCAAGCCAGAGGTTGGAGTCATTGGATAGGTGGATCGATAAGGCCTATCTTGGTAGGACAGGAATGATGGATCGGATGTTGGATTGGATGGTGGCGAGGGACATGAGGAGGAAGATGGAGGCTTTGGTATGGCCGGAGGAAGACTCTGACCTCATGGTCTATCCTGAGATCAATGATAGGGATAGACAGAAGTTTTTGAGGGGAGTCTCTTGTGACTTGTAGGCCTTCCTCTGTAGATGACTCGAATGACATGCGCGTTTGCCTTTCTGATTATGTGAGTGTGATAAGATAAGATGAGATAAGAGTTTTAAGGAAAAGGATTAGTCTGAAATAAAGTCTACATGATCTGGACACGTGTGGGCATCTATGACTTAGCTGTGAAAACGAGGAGAAAAAGGTAAAAATCATGACAATGAATGTGATAAGGCATAAAAGATGAGTCCGAAACGTGTCCATGAAAGTCCAGAATGAAAGTCCAGAATGTGATGTCATAAATGTATCATAATGATGCAATGATGACGAAGGGATGAAGTCATTGATGATGATGGTGGAGTACAATGATGTCAGAGGTGACATCAAAGGTTGAAGGATGATGTCCAAGGTGGGCGGCAAGATAAGATATGAGTGGTGATGAGCTTGGGTGAGCGGTGTTGTGAAGTGTGGGCAGTGATGGGGAATAGAGTGAACCCTTGATGATGGGGAGAAGGTTCTGCTGAAGGTAGAACAGGGGGGGATAGATGGAAAGCATATAAGCAGGGCTAACATGCGATCAATCCCCATCAAACCTTCCTACCAGATCACCAACCAGCAACACTCATACATCATATGTCTATCCATAATGCGGCCACTGTTGATAACTCTGTTGGTTCTCGTGCCATCTACGTCGCTCCCAACAACCGTGGAGAGATCACCCGATGTGACAATTGTCAACACAGCAAAAGTCGGATCAATCCCACAGCCGAATATCCCAGAGCAATTGAAGCTAGTGTCTTATTGCTGTTTTTGTGTGGTCTAGATGTTAACCGCTTTGAACAGATCACACTGGGGGTGAGGGTACCCTGAAACAAGTGGGAACATTTTAGGAACATTGCAGGGTCTGGGTCAATTTTCCCCCATTGTTTCTGGCAGACACATTTAGGGAACATTTAAAATGTGTTTGCACAATGAAACTGAAATGTTCCCAACAGACACATTTAGGGCACATTTGGAATGTGTTTCAATGATGGAACTGAAATGTTCCCAACAGTATCATTTAAAATGTTCTCAGAAATGAGTTTGAGATACTCTTAGGCCTATTCCCAAGCAGATATATCTTAAGTACATGGCCCATATGCAGGAACATTGAAGGAACATGAGGTACAAGGGTCATTCCTGCCAATAGCATTTGAAGATTTTTTGTGGTGACAGGTTAGGAACATTTTTGTAAGTGTATCTAAGAACATTTTAAATGTTACTGTTGGGAACATTTCAGTTTCATTGTAGAAGCACATTCCAAATGTGCCCTAAATGTGTCTGTTGGGAACATTTCAGTTTCATTGTGCAAACACATTTTAAATGTTCCCTAAATGTGTCTGCCAGAAACAATGGGAGAAAATTGACCCAGACCCTGCAATGTTCTTAAAATGTTCCCACTTGTTTCGGGGTACCCTCACCCCCAGTGTCATGCGCTGGATGCGCAGTGAAGATGTCAACGACATCTTTGCCGAATGTCACTATGATGATCAGTTGTGGGGTTTTGCCATCAGGACTGCTGAAACTTGGAGGACTAGCAACTGAGACACGTGGAGAGATCCTGTCCTAGCTTTATTGTTCAGGATGGGATTGTTCAATTGGGAGGGAGAAGACAAGCTGATGAATCAGGTAAAGCAAGCTGTTCATCTGGGGACTGCCACCAGCGTCTGGATCTGGAATAGGGTCATAGAGATCCAGGATTGGGTGGGTCCCGTCTATTAGAACCAATTAAGGTTCTTACTGACGAAACCATAGCGAGATGCCTTGGAGCAAGAGTGGTGTCAAAGTGTGACAGATGCTACTGCAGTCTTCACCCGTATTGATCGTGACTTGGGTGCCTTGGACAGTTGGGTCAGCTTGGACGAACACAAGTTGAAGGAGTTTGAGATGACACTCCATAGCTTTGAGGATGACTACAGTTGGGTCCTCTTCAGGGTCCACGCCTTGGAGCAGAAGAAGAAGGAGTACGAGGAAAGGATTGAGATGTTGGAGATGGGTGTTGCATTTCTCAAGTCTAACATGCAGGTGGATGCTATGAGGATTCAACGTCTGGAGGAATGCCTGGAGGACATTGTTGCAACGATGGCCACCATGTCCAAACATCTTTGTTCGTGCAAACAAAAGTCTCCTGTGGCTTCTCCTAGGGCAGGTTCTCTGTTGGAGTACGCTTCAGATGACACTTATGTAACTCCTCTGATGGTGTTGGAAACTCGGGTCTTGATGAGACCAGTGGGCGAACTGGAAGTGACTGTGAACCAGGTAGGTTCAGGGGGTTAGTCTAGTCTTTTGGTCTTAGACTAAACATCTGAACCCAGGATGCCAGTTCTGCTGAGGTACCATCGGATGCACCCTTGGAAGAAGAGGATGATTCTGAAGAGAGTGAAGGGGCTTCAACTGAGGAATGGTTGATGTCGCCTTTGCATCAAGAGGAAGAAGTTCTTCCAATTGTGTCTTGTGAAGAATTCGACTTGATGACTCGTGTCTTTGACAAAGAACCAATCCTTGGTAATGTTGTGAGTGGGCAGCGTTGTATCTGATCTACTGGGAGTCTTCTGCTGAGCAAATACCATTCCTACGTGTGGTCTTCATTCTTCAAAGATCAACTCCACGGATTACCTTCAACAGAGGCATTCCATTCCCACTATCTCCGAAAGGTTCGCACTGGGAGGATCGAGTGTCATGCAAGTGGAAGGGAGGCAGATGATGAGCGCTCAGGAACTGAGAGCATTTGTTCTCCAGTTGTGTCAGAGGGGGATGCTGATTTGTCAGGCTCTGGGAGCAATGCAGCAAGTGATGGACCAAGTACAAGTCCAACAACTCTCACTGCTCTTGCAGTCCAGTTGCATGGAGATGGTAGAGGAATTGGCTGGAGCTGGAGCTTCAGATGTTGGGACCTTGGCTGAAGAGATGGCTGAAGGTGTCCTTGCTGAGGACCAGGGAGAGGTCCATGACTTCAAGGGGAACAACCATGAAGATTAGAGTACTCATGTATTGGTGTGGAGGCCAAAGTGCCTTGTGTCTGTACATCAACTGTTCACAGTTGTATCAATGATATCTTCTTTTCTTGTTTTATTGCATCATGTGTCATAGGAGGGAAGGAAATTGGAAGAGAAAGGAGTGTGAAGGTTGAGTTTGTTGTAGTTGAATTGTGAATGTCTTGTGTTTTTGTTGAGTATATTTTTTTTTTAAAACAGTGTTTTCTTCATGACAGCAAATGCACTGACAAAGATCTGCCAAATCATCAAACCCCTCTGGCCCAAGTGAAGAACAACTGCTCTCAGCTCCTGAGCACTCATCATTGGCCTCTCTTCCACTCCTCCTATGCTCAGCCTTCCTGGTTCATATCGCTTGGAGATAGTTGGAATGGAATGCCTCTGATGAGGGAAGACCACGGAGTTGTCCTTTGAAGAAGGAAGAATGGACGTAAGGATGGTACTTGCTCAATGGAAGAGCCCCAGCAGAGTAGATGCAGTGTTGCCCACTCACTGAGGACCCCAAGATTGGCTGATCATCTAAGACATGTGTCATCAAGTTGAATTCCTCTCGAGGAACATTTCAAACCTCCTCTGGCTCCAGATGCAACGGCGACATTGACTGATCCTCAGTTGACAACCCTTTGCTCTTCTCCTCCATTGGTGCATCAGTCGGTACATCTGGTTTGCTCGCATTAGGATGAATCTCTAGATCCCCAATAGGGATCATCCTGATCCAATCCTCCCCACACTGGGGGCAAGGGTACCCAGAAATGAGTGGGAACATCTTAGGAACATTTCAAGGTCTGGGTCAATTTTACTGCACTGTAACCAACAGACACATTTATGGCACATTTGAAATGTGTTGCTAAGATGAAACTGAAATGTTTCCATTGGTAACATTTAAAATGTTCCTGGAAATGAGTTTTAGATATTCTTAGGCCCATTTCAAGTGGAAACATCTTAAGTACATGGCCCGTTTGTAGGAACATTGAAGGAACATGGGCTACGAGCCTCATTCCTGCCAAAAACATTAGAGGATTATTTATGGCGACAGGTTAGGAACATTTTTGTAAGTGTGTCTGAGAACATTTTAAATGTTACCATTGGGCACATTTCAGTTTCATCTTGGCAACACATTCTAAATGTTCCATAAATGTATCTGTTGGTTACAGTGCAGTAAAATTGACCCAGACCTTGAAATGTTCCTAAGATGTTCCCACTCATTTCTGGGTACCCTTGCCCCCAGTGCCAGCAGAAGGCACTTCATGATAGGATGAATCAGAGGAATACTCCAGACCTGAATCCTCAGATGTCTACTAAGAGTCAACATTGTGATTAAGGTCACAACAGGAAGACTCTTACCTTGACACCACAGGTACAGAGTTTGCCCTGCATCATAGCCACCGCATTCGACAAGTTGTCAAACTGTTCCTCCAGACATTGGATCCTCAATACGTCCGCCTGACCATTAGACTTGGCAAATGCCAAGCCCATCTCCAAGGTCTTGATCCTCTTGGCATACTCCTTCTCGTTCTGCTCCAGAGTATGAATCCTGAAGAGGACCTGACTGTAGTCATCCTCAAAGCTCTTGATCATCACCTCATGCTCCTTCATCTTGTGCTCATCCAATCCAACTCGGCCACCCAGGGCAGACAAGTTACAATTGATCCAACTGAAGACAGCAGTGGCATCCATCACACTTTGACACCACTCTCATTCCAAGGCATCTGTCACGAACACGTGATCTTATTGATCAGATCAATCAGATCACTATTGAGATTCGTGACATAAAACAAAGGAGGGAAAACAAGATCCATTCATCAAAAGTATATAATACAATCAATGTTCGCAACCGCACTCTGAATGGTCCTCTACAAGAAGGTCATGAAGGACATGACGAGGATGGTGTACACTACGAGAACAGTATACAAAACGACCCTCTACTACTTGACAGTAAGAACAACCGAACACGTTGTGTTCCAGTTCAATCCCTTCCTGTAAAAGAACCCAACACATCGCAGTCACTGCCTCCTCGAGACCATCCCTCATCACCAAGTAATGGAAGTCCTTCAACGCTGACTTCAACGACTCGTCCTTGGTTAACTTCGCCAAACAATCCCGAGTCTCCTGAGAGCGAGGGAGGCAACGTTGCTGAGGATGAGGAGAGCGATCCTCCTTGGAAGACAACGGTAAACTCTTCTTCTTGCGTCGGGTTCGACGACGGTCCTGACATTGACTGTAAAAAGGAGGGGGTGTAGTAGACGCTGTCGATGGGGGAAGGGGTAGGTCCGGATATGATTGAGGGGGACTGAGACTCAAGCGAAGGGAGGGAAGAGGGCGTCCCTGGTCCAGCCGCTCCCTGAGAGTTAAACGGCTCATCGACGACGTCGCATGAGCAAGTTCCTGAGGGAGGGACGATTCCGCATCCCGAGAGTTCTCCAATCTGTCCAAATAAACGACCAATAGGTTCCCAATGAGTTTCCACATAATGCATCAACATCGCGTGACACATTACTGACTGCATGCGAACATCGGCCAGTCCCTTAGACAAAGCAATGACACTTTCCTTCAAGTGGCCATTCTCCTCCTCCAATCCCTCAATGTGCTGTTCCATACGATAAAGACGATCCTGATGACCATCGGTGATGGAAATAAGACCAGAATGAAGTTGACCAGCAACTTCTTCATTCATTCGAAGCGCGATCACTTCTGAGATCACGTGAGGGAGTTCTGTAGGAGGGTGTTGATAGATGCGCTGACCAGCGCGATACAACAAATCAATCTATAACGTTGGTCAACCCCCTTGAACAAATCTCAAGAGTCATCGCCCAGACGTACCAGTTCCTGAGGGTCGGACACAGAAATCCTGATTGTCCATACCCCACACCTCGTTATAAGAAGCAGAGGGAGTAGGGAAAACCAAGTTGATGGGCATGATGATGATTGGGGGAAGAACTTTAAGAAGGGAGGAATGGACGATTGATGGGGGGAAAGGAAAAGCGAACTGAGGAAAGAAACCAGCCATGGACCAATCATTAAATAGATGGTAAGAACCCTAACCCTGAAACACTGGATCTTAGATTCCATCAGACTCTTCCATCAAATATTACTAAAAGAAGCCATAATTGGAGGGGAGTTTTAGATCTGGGGATTTCTCCCTGAAACACCATCAATCTTCTCAGAAGCACAGCCCATCAATGCGCAGCACTTCCATCACATCAAATAGAAGGATGTTCCGCCTATTAATTGGAAATCGGAATATTCTAGAAGGAATCGCGAGTGGTCCCAATGACTAAGTATGAGTCATACCTAGTCATCATTAGACGCTTCCAAGGGAAGAGTAGACTTAGCCACAGAAAGTAGTAGATCATGTGACCAGGATCTGGGAGTATATAAGGACAAGCCCCTCCGGCTCTCTTTTCCCCTTATCCTCAATCTTCTCTGTAACCCACTACTCCAACTAAGTAAGTTGGATACTCCAATAAACCGCTTTATCATTTTACTTACATACTTGGCAGGAAATCTTCCTGCTATTGTATGCTACCTCCCACTCTTCCTAACCCCAATCTCGTCTCCCCTTTCCCTCTCCCTCCTATCGAAGACATAAGACCTTACTTGTGGAGTCAACGCTTGCTGACAAGCCTCAGTGTTAACCAGACCAGAGGCCAGCTCGTGCACTGTCCCTACTATAAGCCCTTCTCTTCATTAGATAGTGGAGCCCCTTCCCCACCCTTCCTCGCCACCGCCGACCATTATTTTGAGTGGCGATCCATTTATACTAATACCCCACTTGCAGTCATCACCTTCATCGTTCACCCGGCTTTCTCACAAGAGAAACCACTCGTCCACGTCCATCAACACCCCCTCTTCCTCTGTGAGTCTTGTGTCATTAGTTGGTGGGACTTCCCAACTGCTCTTCCTGGAGACGTCGTTGCTTGGTTACAAACCCAGGCTGATCTCTACCCTCAAGAGGAAAGCTTCTGGTTATTCTCACACACTCTTGCCGACTTCATCGATAAGTTTTGGAAGCCGGTCTTCCCTTACGATCACAAATCCCCTAACCTCCACCCAGATCGAGCTCCTCAACTTCCCCTCACCCCAAACCACCCATCGCTTACTACACCTCTGGTGCCCAGCAATTAGTAAGCAGGCATCCAACCCTGACAGCATCTTGCTATGGTCTTGTCAATCAGAATCTTAATTGGTTCTGAAAGACAGAACCTATCCGTTTCTGGATCTCCATGCACTGGGGGCAAGAGTACCCAGAAACAAGTGGGAACATTTTAGGAACATTGCAGGCTCTGGGTCAATTTTCCTGCATTGTAACCAATAGATACATTTAAGGAACATTTGGAATGTGTTTGCAAAATGAAACAGAAATGTTCCCAACAGGCACATTTAGGGTACATTTAGAATGTGTTTCTACAATGAAACTGAAATGTTTCCAATGGTCACAGTTAATATGTTCCCAGAAATGAGTTTGAGATATTCTTAGGCCATTCCCAAGTAGGTACATCTTAAATACATGGCCTGTATGCAGGAACATTGAAGGAGGTATGAGGCTCATTCCTGCCAAAAACATTTGAAGATTATTTGTGGTGACAGGTTAGGAACATTTTTGTAAGTGTATCTAAGAATATTATAAATGTCACTGTTGGGAACATTTCAGTTTCATTGTCAGAGATGATGCCTGCTTACTATTTGCCGGGCACCAGAGGTGTAGTAATCGATGGGTGGTTTGGGGTGAGGGGAAGTAGGGGAGCATGTGAGGGTCTGAGGTTAGGGGACTTGTGATCATAGGGGTATACTGGCTTCCAGAAGTCAGTGGTGAAGTCAGCAAGAGCGTGGGTAAATAACCAGAAGCTTTCTTCTTGGTTATAAAGTTCGGATACTCCTTGCAACCAGGCAATGAGTTGTCCAGGGAGAGTGGTTGGGAAGTCCCACCAACTAATGATGCAAGACTCACAATTGTAGAGGGGGTGGGGAGAAATGAGGATCTGAGGTACGGACGTATGATAGACTGGGTGTACCAAGAAATGCACTATAGCTAACAGTTTGTTAGTATAGATAGAACACCACTCGAAATAGTGTTCCGCAGTGGAGAAGAAGGGTGGGGAGGGAGCTCCTTGATCTAGAGAGGAAAAGGGTTGATAGTAGGGACAGTGCACGAGTTGGCCTCTGGTCTGGTTGACACTGAGGCTTTTCAACAAGCGTTGACTCCACAAATCTAGCCTAATATCTCTGATCTCTGGGAGAGGGAAAGGGGAAAGGAGATTGGGGTTGGGATGGGAAGTGGGTAACATACAAAGGCAGGGAAACTCCTGCCAAGTATGTCAATGTAGGAGATAAAGTGGTTTATTGAGAGTATCCAACTCACTGGTTGGAGTAGTGGGTTACAGAGAAGATTGAGGATAAGGGGAAAAGAGAGCTAGAGGGGCTCATCCTTATATACTCCCTGATCCTGGCCACATGATCAATGAATTTCTGTAGCTAAGTTCTACTTTCCCTTGGAGGCGCTTAATGATGAGTCATGCAGATACTTCTAGAATATTCCCTTCATTCCCATGGAACATCCTCCTGCTTTTCAGATTGATGACGAAGCTGTGTGTTGATGGGCTGTGTCTTCTGAGAAGTTTGATGGTGTTTCAAGGAGAAATCCCCAGATCTAAAACTCCCCTCCAATTATGGCTTGATTGGGTTACATTTGATGGAAGGGTCTGATGGAATCTAAGATCTGGTAATTCAGGGTTAGGGTTTTTCTTTTATCATTTAAACTTGGGTGATGGCTGGTTTCTTTCCCCCATCTCGCTTCTCCTCTCCTCCTACCAATTGACTCAACTCTCTTCCCTTCTTAAAGTTCTTCCCCTTCTACCATGCCCATCAATATCACCTTTCCTACTCCTTCAGCTTCATTCAATGAGATCTGGGGTATGGACAATTCCAACTATTACGCTCCTGATACGGATGAACTGGTACGTGTGGTGAAGTGTTCATGGATTTGTCATAAGCTTACCCTTGCGTTTAGATTGATCTTTCTTCTCACACTGGGAGGCATATTTATAAGCAACCCCCCACTGAATTGTCTCAAGTTATTTCTGAGGTGGTCATGTTGGAAATATTGGGCGTGTGACGCAACCCTGCACGATCCCACAGCCAACACACATATTGGATATATGGGCTTCAATATTAGTTACATCATATAGTACTACATGGCTATCTACTCCGTTCTCTGTGGCCCACTATGGCCCATCTCTCGTTTGGTATATAAAGTTCTGTATTTTACCCTGAATAGAATCATTCAGCTTTCCCTCTTATTGCGCATGCCGTTAGGTTATGAGCCCAGACTTGTAACGAACCTACTGTGTCAGGGTTGGGTGCCTGCTTACTTGTCACTGGGCACCAGAGGTGTAGTAAGTGATGGGTGGTTAGGGGTGAGGGGAAGCTTTGGAGCGTGGGAGGGTCTGAGATTGGGTGAGCGGTGGTTGTAAGGATAGACAGGTTTCCAGAACTTATCTACGAAGTCGGCAAGGGTGTGGGAGAAAAGCCAAAAGCTTTCTTCTTGGGGATAGATGTCGGCTTGGACTTGTAACCAAGCGATGACTTCTCCAGGAAGTGCAGTAGGGAAATCCCACCAGCTAACGACACAAGACTCACAGAAGAATATAGGGTGTTTGTCGAAAGTGACAATAGGGTTGGCTTGAGAGTAGGCGGGGTGGACTATAAATGTAATCACTGCTAAGGTGTGATTAGTGTAAATAGAACACCACTCAAAGTAATGGTCGGTGGTGGCGAGGAAAGGTGGGGAGGGAGCTCCTGAGTCCAACAACGAAAAGGGCTTATAGTAGGGACAGTGCACGAGCTGGCCTCTGGTCTGGTTAACACTGAGGCTTGTCAGCAAGCGTTGACTCCACAAATAAGGTTGTCGGAATCTAGCGTAGCCTAGATTAGACTGTACTACAAGTGTGTTAGCCTAGGTATAGGGAACGAAAAGAATAATATATGTACTCCTCAGGAATGGGAAAAGACTGAGGAGACAATAACAGGACAACAACTATTTTAAGGTACTCGAAGGGGATACTACTACGGGTACAAGTAAGCAATCGAAGAAGCTGGAAATGCTACATTTCAACAAAGGTCTTATGTCTTCAATTGGAGGGAGAGGGAAAGGGGATAGGAGATTGGGGTTAGGGAGTTGAGGTGGCAACATACAATAGCAGGGGAGCCCTGCTAAGTATGTTAGTATGAGAGGTAAAGCGGTTTATTGAGAGTATCCAACTTACTAGCTGGAGTAGTGGGTTACAGAGAAGATTGAGGATAAGGGGAAAAGAGAGCCGGAGGGGCTCATTCTTATATACTCCCAGATCCTGGTCACATGATCTACTACTTTCTGTAGCTAAGTCTACTCTTCCCTTGGAAGCGTCTACTGATGACTAGGCATGATTCATACTTAGTCATTGGGTCTGCAAGCGATTCTTTCTGGAACATTCTGGTTTCCAATTGATAGGCGGAGTATCCTTCTAATTGATGTGATGAGAGGGCTGCGCATTGATGGGCTGTGTTTCTGAGAAGTTTGATGGTGTTTCAGGGAGAAATCCCCAGATCTAAAACTCCCCTCCAATTATGGCTTCTTTTAGTAATATTTGATGGAAGGGTCTGATGGAATCTAAGATCCGGTGTTTCAGGGTTAGGGTTCTTACCATCTATTTAATGATTGGCTTATGGCTGGTTTCTTTCCTCAGTTCGCTTTTCCTTTCCCCCCATCAATCATCCACTCCTCCTCTCTTAAAGTTCTTCCCCAATCATCACCATGTCTGCTCCCTTGGTCAACATCAACCTTTCCCTCCCCATCGTTATGGGTTCTCAGGATGAGGTTTGGGGTCATGATAGCACAGATTTCTTTGATGGCTCCGACCCATTGGTACGTGTGGTGAAGCCTCTAGGGATTTGTCCTGGAACTTAACCTCATGTTTAGATTGATCTTTCTTATCGTTCTGGGGAGAGCATTTTCCAACATCCCCCGTCTACCGTTCCTCAGCTATCTGCTGAGATTCTTTGTCTTCGCATGAACGAGATAGTTGCTGGGCAGCTTCATGCGAATACTATTAATATTCAAGATACTCAAGCCGCTCGTATTGTGGAGTTGGAACGGCAGGTGGATGGTATGGGTCTAGTGATCCATGGTCTTCGTTCTAGGGTTGAGGGTTTGGTGGAGAAGTTGGATGAGGCCCATACACTGTCAGTAATTTGTCAAGCTTTATTGGCTCATTACGTGGAATCTCACTGGACGCCTATTGCTGGTCTTATGGAACAGATTGGTTCCTACGCTGCCTGTCAGCTCGTCACAGGATCCCCACCCCATGAGCCCTGTGATCTCTCAGATGCAGGGGTTATCTTTAAGGGAATGGATGGATCTTCCAGTTCTTCTTCCCTCCCCTCGCTTGAGTCCATCTCCTCCTCTTCCATCGACTCGGTCTACTACTCCCCTCCTGTCATCGCGCACGATTTTCGGACTACTTTTCTCTTATGTCTCTACATCCTTTTGGACTCTTTTACCTTCAAACCCCCACACTCGTTCATTTCACACCATACATCAAGACACCAAGATCGTATTCGACTACTCAGGGAAATTGACAAGGACAAGATGGGTATTTACAAGGGTATCAACCATGCACTCCATCTCTGCTTCGAGACGCACGGCTTCGCGGAACTCGGCATATGAAGACCACCTAAGGACGTCATACCCTAGCAAGACCCTCTCCACCTCGTATCTACTAGGAGGACCATGCTCGGGCAACTCCCCTAGACGACCCGGACTCTCCGCTCTTGGAGGAGTCACTGGTGGACAGTCCTCTAGACGTCCCTGGTCTACCACCCTCTGACGACGCCTGTCGCTGCTCCCAAGACGACTCGCCTAGAAAAACACATCCCATCAGAGGCTGTCTACGCCCAGTACGACGAGCACGCTGACCGATACGAACCGGCAGAATCTCCGCCATCACCGGTACCGGAT
>Ga0307517_10001319_pt1 | contig 41635 bp, 29 predicted proteins | sample 23_EM_MG_FD_194515 | JGI IMG/M metagenome (GOLD analysis project Ga0307517, IMG submission 194515) | Populus trichocarpa ectomycorrhiza microbial communities from riparian zone in the Pacific Northwest, United States - 23_EM | ecosystem: Host-associated > Plants > Roots > Unclassified | place...
CCTTCATTCCCGTAGCCTTGATGCTTTCCACCTGTCCTATCCATCCGTCAATGAAAACATCTTTCTTAATCTCCGTTCTTTGATGAAACAAAAGAAATCAACATGCCGAGCAGCTTTTCCAACACCCCCCCCCCCGCTATTTACCAAATTGTAAGATAAACCTTTCTCCTTGCTAATACCAAAGAGATGTTTTTGCTCTCGCCGTCCCCCCCCAAACGTCCTGATTTACGATATACCATACCACCGCTGCTTGGCCCCCCCCCCTTCCGTATAGCCCCCGGCCTCCCCGAAAGGGGTGCCGGGCTTTTCGATATGCGTCGGGAGTCCGACGCACGCGGCGCTGTAAGAGTGGGAAACCCGGTTAAAACCCCTCCGCAAGCCCCAGCTTAGTGCCGCGTGTAAGAATGCCGTAAACAAGAGCATAAAACCAAAGGTTTATATACCAATATTACACTTTATGATTCCGTCTATTAGATGATACGCATTAGCTAGGGAACGCAAGAAAGCAAGGCAAAAAAATTGGAAAAACAAACAAATAAAATAAATAACAAGACCCTGTCCGGCACGCCAGGGAAAAATGGCATTTTTCTCATCTTTTATACCATTTTTTATACGTCCACATGCAAAACTCCTAACCAAAATAAAAAATATAATTGTTTATTTCGCTTTTGTTCTGCCATCCAATGATCACAGACCTCGCCCTTGCAAGTGCAGTCCAGAGCCGGATTATACCACCTCGCAGCGGTCTGATTTGTGTTACACCCTCCTCAATTAAGTAAGGCTGAGCCCTTCAGTCTCCCAGTTCCTGCGGCGCATGCACTACGTGAAAGATAGTTCAATAATAAACCCAATTCGAGCGGAACCAAACGCCTGGGCTCCTGAAAATCGCACAGGAGGTTAATTGTTTTTCCTCGCACGTTAGCCAGCTGCGCAAGCTACTAGGTATTTTCACATCGCGCAGTTAGGGGAATTAGCACTTGTTCCTGTTGTTTTTGGGTATTATTTCTTTCCACGTAGAGTTAAGGAGAAGGATAATATGATATCTGTTGGGCATTGATGTATAGCAAATTTTGATGCACTCCCGGAAAAGGAAAATTATAAACATCAATCGCCGATAGCCACCGACAGGGCCCCCTCCGGCGTGCGCAAAGCGATAATTGCAACCAGATCAGTGATTAGAAAAAAAGGTGGGTTTGGCTATCGTACGCGGAAAGTAGGATTTGGAGAGAGTTCCGGGTTGCACATATACAGTATAGTTCATACCCGCTCACGATACATAACCCCCTGCCACGAGGTTATTGTTTTTTTTGTTTTTTTTCCCCTTCTTCCCCGTCGCCTCTTCTTTACCATGAATCATGTATCATATATCCCCCCCCTTTTTTTACACCCCCATTGAATCCTAAAGGGTTGCTTTTTTCATATATACCTCTCCCCGGGCATAATTCCGGCGCTCAGAACATTCACCTTCAGCAATAATATTATTATTATGAAACCTAATAGCAGCGAGTGAGAGATGATGATCTTAACCAAATCTCCAGCAGCACTTATTCCCCTGGCAGTATGAAAAGCATTCCGAGACCGAGGTAAAATCTACCTATTAGAGCAGTAGCCAATGGGGAATTCCAACACATATACTCCCAGGAGGATACCACCCGCATTTTTTAAGAAAACAATGCATAAACGAATGAACCAAGGGTATATGCGCAGACGAACAGAAAGATAGACCACACCTCATCCCATCCGCCATCCCCATTCGCCAAGATCCCGCCAAGCAAACAAAGCAAACAAAGCAAACGAAACCTAAAGACTACAAAAGGATGCAATGACCGCCAGGACATCCCAGACAATCCCTTCCCAAATCTATATATAGCATGGCACACCCCCCACAATATGCTACGCCCATCTCCACTCCAACACCGTAACTCGTTTTCAAGACTCTCACCGTAGGCGGCGCCTCCCTCGCGCTCTAAGACAATCTCACGAAGAAGGATATATGCAAGTTAGAAAGACATCATGCAATCCGCAGAGCCAATCGTGGGTGAGTGACCCCTCTTTACTTTGCGCCACGGGCTATAACCAAATCACCAGTATACGCACTTTTTTGCAAAGCAGTATACCATAGGTCGATCCCACGCGGCACTCGTAAGCTATACTCCGAAACGCGGGAACTTTATTTTGATCTACCCCCGGGTTATAGTGGGGCAGTCTTGATTTATTGGCACTACATTGGTTCGGGATTTACAGCCTCAAGTTTATCCTATCTAGACGTCCTGCACTAACAAGCAGATCTGGGCACTATCCTCCGATCCACGGCTAGTGCAAGGGCAACCGAGCTCGGCTTATGAATTGCCTTTTTTGCACCATAAAATTCGCTACACTGTGCGCGCGCGCTCATCACTCTGAAATGATTGAGGGAGGGGAAAGGATAGAGATAACAGGTCCGAATACATATTCAAGCTGTCCCGTGTCTCTCATTCTGCTTATGCTTCCAATTAGATATTGTAGGATGGTTAAAAATTCCTAGGCGTGAGAGTCAGACACTATTAATCCGTCGAGGCAAACCAGGCGATCTCCTACACGGAAGGTTTCCAGCCCCTGACGTCTCTGCACAAAAAGGATCCCCAAAGAAGCAATAGCACCACAAAACAGGAGGGATGTCATACGTCTCGTGCGAGGGCCGCTAGAATAACACCGCCTATGAATTTTGGGGCCAGTATGGCCCCGATGTGATAAGGCAGATCGTTGACAAAGAGGAAAAGACAAAACATTGCAGTAACTCATGGGGAGGGTATCGCAGGAGAGGAAATGAGCATCTACCAAAGTGATCTAGGAGAAAGCAAGACAAAAAAGAGAAGAAAGGGAGGGAAGTAACTACACTAGCGCTTCATTTAGATCCGGCTCCAATAGAACTTCGCATCGAGTTTTGATAGCGGTAAACCTTCCAGTAGCTAATGGGCCGTGAAGGCACTATCCTTGAACCCTCAAAGGCAAACCTTTAAGCAGTTATATTGATTTGCATACGTAGATAGGTTAAATTGTTATGGTAAGCCAATCGAACCAAAAACTAAGTTATATGCCTCCACACCATAAACCTTCGGACCTTGCATACCAGACATCATCCACACCAGGGGCCGGGGCCAGCACACCATGCCTCCGCGCTCTACTCACGCATCAACCCTATTACGTAGGCAAGCCACGGCCAGTGAGTCCACGTTGATCCAGTAATCACTATTCGAATGGCATTTCCAGATGGCCTAAGGTCACCTACACAGCTCCAAGCGTCAGTTCAAGCCTACCCCCACACTGCCAAGAGGGCTAACGAAATATGAGACCCTACTAGATGCCTTCACACGGACATGGCAAAGCGCCCCAGTTATGGTATCACCGACTCCCTCGAAGGATGTACAGAGAGCGGAGCACCAAAGCTAGGAGAAGTGTGACAGCGCAAGAGAAACCTGCAGGTAGCAGTACCAGTTGGATACAATTCCCTTCCACACAAGCGAGACAACATAGCCCGAGGAGAAAGTGCAGGTTAATACTCGACAGAACTAACCAGGGTTTCCCGGGCTTTGGACTCCTTTCACAGAACAGGGATGGGGGAAAGGGGGCGAGGAGGTGAGTGAGGGATATTCAGACCCACCCGCATGACCAGTTATGAGCTTCCTCGATAGGCCACACGAAACTGACAGCCGCTGAGGGGTGGCAGGAAAGACATACCTTTACCGTCGTGTAACATTCGTAGAAATTTCGAGCAAAGTTGCAAAAGAAAAGGCCAGAATGGAGGGAGGGCACCACCTTGGCATATCGGAGCCTATAGACTTCACGACAAAAGCACCAAGTCAGGCCTACCATAAGACAGATTTATGAGGGTCCCGGCGAACATTAAAGTTCAGGATCAAAGATGTTGCATCGGAGCTAAAGAGGTCGACCCTGAGTACCGACCCGGCTTCATTGACAGGCTGGTTAAAAGCGTGAGCGAATCCGCAAGCCAAGAGGAGAGAAACAGTGGAGAAAAGAAAGGAAAGATACTCGCCTTGAGAGGTATAATACCAGAGAGAAAGAGAAAAGAAAAAACCAACCCCCATTGCCCACAGCGCGCAGGGGCTCCACCAAAGGTGAGTCCGGCATACCCTTAGGAGAACAGCTCAGCAAAATAAAGAAAAAAGAAAAAAGATAAGCCCATGGCCAAACTCCCCACACAGCACTTAGAAAGGATAACAAGCAAGTGCTATAGGCAAAAGGTGACGTGCCCGGAGCAGAGGGAAGAGGCTTGACGAACATAGACATGCAGCACAGAGACAGGCAAGAGATTATGGCATGCATTGCCCACATGTCGCTCATTACCAGCCCCATTGCAAACTCGCTAGGATTATATCTCGTCTAACACCCGACGAATAGCAATGAGGAGCGGCCCTTGGGCCTAAGACCATATGCCCTGGTTGATTGAGAGTGGTGGATGGGGGGCGAACTAAAAAGCATATACAGCCGAACAGAGCGTTTATACTAGTACTGTACGCCTCACTTTCTAGCCGGAAGGCTTCAACCGTCAAACCAAAGCTCTCGCCATACCTGATATGATCTCCGAAAGGTCGGGTCGATGCCCCGCTGTCGGTACGAGTCATAGAAACGTATTGTATAGAAGTGGATTTCAGTTCTCAATGCTGATTGCGCCCCCTTATCGCCGGCTGCTCTGTAATCACCTGTGTTGGATATAACAGCGCTTGCAACATGCAGAAGGTGAAAAAATTGCCACCTTAACTTACAAGAGCAGCCCTACCCAAAGAATTCCTAGCATAGCGTCAGTGGCTCCATCCCCAAACAACTGACTGAACCAGCACTTTAACTAGTGTGATCTATCCAAGCCGGCGAAATCCCGGCGACTGTCAACTAATTTCAATCAATGCGAGGAAAAATGGTTTCATCTTCGATGATAATTCCATCCAATTCCTTCTAGCCTTCCATCCCCGTTTATCTTTCTGCTATCTTCATGTAGGGAGAGCGGTTGATTCACTTTTTCTCACTCGCTCAACCTCGGGGGTCTGTGCCGCAGCTGAAGCAAGCGTGTCTCAGAGCGGTAATCGCGAAAAAAAGCACCGAGATTATGGCTGGCTGAAGACGTGAAAAGGACCGCCTTGTAGAAATTCGCCATAGCTTGCGAATCCTCCGAAGAGAATATGGGCATATAGAAGATTTTCGTTAGCTGTGGTATGGGGATCGCGTGTAGTAAATTTGCCAATCAAACTGCAGTTGGGGTACGTACTGTACCGTTGCCAGCCCCCAACCAGTACTATACTCGAGTACTCGCTACTGTACTGTTCGGCGTCCACAACTTGTGATCCTAGTTCAATAGCAGTCAACAAAGCTCAAGCCAGAAAGGCGAACTCATCTTCCGAACTCACTTTCAGCTGGAAAGTGTCAAGCCTTACCGAAATGACAACCATCGGACGGAGATGGTGGCGTTTCAAACATAAAACATTGCAGATCCGGTCCGAAGTGCCAGGAGGAACCCGGTACGGTACGGTAGTCTGTGGTGATGACAGCTCTTGCAAGTACGTATACTTGTAGTGTTAGCACTTAGTACGCGCCCTCATCACTTCATCTCTCATATCGGTAGTCTTCACCGCAGGGAGAATAAGATGTTTTGCACCTTCAGTATTTTTTGTTTTTTTTCAGCCGCAAGTGACGCAACCGACATGGGAGCTTCCCAGCTTGATTGCTCGCCTCGATGATAGGGATATGATAGCGAGAGCAAAAGGAAATGGCACTCATCAAGAAGCGATCATCCTACTATCGTCCTTCTGGGCAACAGTTGCAAGGCGCCCGACGCCACACACAACGGTTGGAATGATTGCTATCGTAAATCGCCCTCTATTCAAGGCAACCGAAGCTCGGTTGCCAGGGATTTGGCGGGTTATCAGGCACACCAATAAGCATCCATCGCCTTGGCCATCATCCCCAAGACATCAGAGAAGGCTCGAATTACCGAGATCTCCCGCCCTCGCCACCACAATGAGGGTGATTCGTGGCTCATTGTCGTCAGCTTCGCCCTGCACAATGATCTTCTGCCCTTCTCACCAAGGAACTTTGGGGAAAGAGGCGTTTTAGCCCCACCATCGCCCTTGGCCCACTGTAGCCCACGGAAAAAGGATAAGATCTATCGCACAATGCCTGGCCATTTTCTTCCAAGTGGGCAAGGAGCCGCACCGATAACTGCCCTCGAATGCCATGTGGCGATTGAGAGCAGATCTAACCAATGAGGTGTTGAGAAAACGTGTCAGTTGATTGGGCGTTCGCAAGGGGGTGTCCTGCGATTGCCACTTCTTTCCCTTTTCTTTTCCTCTCCTGCCGGCCCCGATGGGGGAAGCGAGTCGAGGGGAAAAAGTAAACAAGCGAGGGATCAAGTTAAGCTTATCCATTCGCCACGGTTCTCGAGGATTCGCTTACCGGTGTTTACCGAGAAACTGTGTGGTAGCACACTCGGCCATGATTCAGAAAAAAATCGACATTTGTATCCCTACTACCGCCGTCTGCGAGTCCAAGAGGGAGGCCGTTCGGGAGGGCCGCACACCGCGCATCGAACGCCCGACATGAACGGATCTGCTCTTCTCACTTTTCACTCCCCGAGATGGCAACAATTCCAAGAGACTGACTAACTAGATCGCCAGGGATTTGATTTGATAGTCCGTTATACCCGGTGCTGGTATTCAGGACATCAATTCCTCCCCGATCCAAAAATGAATTTCAACTACTCGAGTACCGGTGGGTAATTGAGTTTCGAAGCTCTCTCTCTAACATTACCTTTTTTTTCTTCACTTAGACACGCTATCGCTTAGGGATCTCTGCCGACGGCCACGAATTGATCACCTGCTCACTCACTCACAACCTTTACAACGGCTAACATAGACCGGGTGAGTGTTCAGCGAGGCAATAACCTCAGGGAGGCGTGGCATGGCTTGACACCAAATTTCGGCACCCATCAAACCAAACTTCTAACAAATCTTTGCCAAGCCTCGCTGAGGGTGTCGCCTCGCTGAACGCTCACCCGGTCCAGTTTCCCTACGGTATGTTTCCCCATCACGGGCACAAAATGCACATCTAATATTTCTGCTCAAACTCCCTCGAAATTCCGGCACAAATAGTCCACCACTCGGATCAGCACCCAACTGGCCTACCCTGCCGGTACATACCGCACAACGGAAGTCAGATCAAAAAAGAAGCAAAGTGCTAAAAATACAATGTCACAAAGCACAGAGAAGAGAATACGGAATGTAGAAAACCAAGGAAAGAAAAAAAGCAAGAACCCGCAGATCTCAAGAGGACGAATCCCCATCCCAAGATTCCCGTTTCACATCCCCCTTTCCTCTCTCTGGGGATTCTACTAGTACGGTACTCGAGTGTTAGCACACATCCGATAGTCTCCTGTATCTCATACCATAGCAAAAGTTTTAAGCGGCACTTTCCGGGCACCCAGGTCCTACGTGGGTCAAGTAATTCAAGTTTCGGTTACCCGGCTGGTTCCTAACAAACTCCCTACAGTACTTCTACCCTACAATGGATGGCAGGTAAAATGAGAGAAAAGGTGAAGCTTCCCATGTCGGCGCCTCAGTGGGATTTCAAGAATTTGCCACTTTTTTGAAAGGGGGCAAAAGTGAGGTTGGTACTTTTCTGATAAAATTCCTTGACCTGCGGGAGTATCGGTAGCACACCAGGCCACCCTTGAATGGATGGACTGGCTGCATTTGGGATGTGATGGGGGCATGGGGCGGATCTCGAGTCCGGGCGCGGGTGGGGGGATTTGTACCGTAAGTACCGGTACTTGTGAGTACTAGTAGGCCATGCTTGTGCGTTTTTGGGGGGGAGGGGTGTAAGAAGGGAGGGATATTTCCTTCAATCAATAACTTCACTGTAGGTTTCCAATAATGTCTGTACTGTACTACACCGGAGATGTCGTAGGATGGGAGGGTCAAGTTATTTCGATGGAGATACCATAAAATCTCGTATAATCTACACTCTCCGCCAGACCTCTAAGTTAATCTATGTGCTCTGAGACAGGGACCCTTAGGAGGGATTAGAGTTTTCCCCACATGGCAAAGCCTGAGCATTCTAGAAGTGTTGGATTTCGTTAACTGATATTCGCAATTCTAATAACCTGTCAAACTAACCCATCACGGGCTAACGCCACAATTCCCGCTGATAATCTGATAGTGGACCGACGAAGACTCCACGGTATTTACCTTCACATTCCCAGCCCGGTGAGGAATTTGCTCTTTCCTTTTCTCCCACCGTATCACATTTTACGAAACAAATTATCACGATGCCCTCTAAAACGGGCAGAATTGGCAGGTGCGTAACCCCTACTACAGGATACTTCTTCAGCACTTGCACAGCAACTTAAACTTTTGTGAGGAACTTTTTATTTTTTATTTTTTATTTGTTCGTTTCTATTATGATGCGTTTGCCAGACAGACTCCCCCGTGCCCCTTTTGTCCCGTTTTTTCCTCCTCCCCCCCCAATGTGCTCTCCCAGCCAATCCCTTCTTCGAGGCTCTGGAGATGCCCGCTGCCCCACTAAAAAAAAATGAGAGTCATGGCTTTGAGTTGTTTCCTATCTATCCACCGCTCTACCGAACTCGCGAGGGATTCAGCGGTGAGATTTAATTGTTTCCCCTTATCTCTCCCCCTCAACTACTAGTAGACGGTACTTGACCTAACTTTCTGCCCGTATCATTCTAGCTACTGTCCGTAGGATAACTTCCAGAGCTCCCGTGCTGCACCATAGCCTACGAATACGCATTTTTATCAACACACCGCGGATAAACTACTACGGCAGTTTAATGGTTGGTTACCAGGAAAGAAATGTCTAAGAAGAGGGTGTGGGGGGGGGGAAGAATGAATCCGGGGCACCCTGCTCGGTTGGTATCGCGATATTTGTCTTCTAGAAGGACTGCTCTTTTGTTGGGATAGATTTACGTGATATTGCGCTCCCGGAACTTTCCTCGATTGATTGTGCAGACGGGGTGTTTTTTTGTCGGTAACGTTCCTCTTCCTTCCCCCCCTCCTTGGGATCATGTTTTATGAATCCCGTAGGGGGTTGCCCCAAAAGAATCTCCTCCCCTGATGCTTTTCACGGAGGTTGGGGTATATATTGCACCACGGCCATAACCCTATCGAATTGAATCGGGGCCATCGGGTCTGCGGTAGATAACCTCTCACGATCCGGACTTTGAAAGGGGAAGCGGCCAAGTGTGGTACCGGTGCTGTAGCGGTATGTGTGTCGACATCACCCTTCATATCATACAAGGACACCCCCTCCTTTTCTGTGCGTCCCACGCCACAGCGTGTTCCTCTTACCCCAACAGGCTTTGTTCGGATCGTGCTGTCAATTTTTAATTGATCCAGAAGCATGCATCGTGCCCCCGACAGTACTAGTACCGGCACACCTTCATGCAGGGGGTGGGATTGGATTCTTGGGATCTGCTCGGCTCGATGTGTGGGTACTGTACGCGTGGGGTCTTCCCTTTCTGCAGGAAACGCCACCTGTGGGGATTCAGCCAGCCTCACTCTCCTCAGGATATGGTCTGGGACAGATGGGGCAGGGGTTGCACCTTCTCTACGAGTAAAGGACAACTATCGGTACGAGTATTTTAACCAACCCGTACGGTAAGCGGCCACTCCGCAGCCCGCAGATTGCAGAGCAACTCTTCTGAGCCCCTTGGTCTGGTGTATTGTGCATTAGGTTGTATGGGAACTACTGTACGGTACTCCAATTATTGTTAGGTTAACCATTTAGTGATCATAAATAATTATAATAGCACATCATGCTCCAAACGAATGCCGCAGGGATGTAGACGGAGAATTATTTTTTCTTAATTTTCCCTCCTTTCACTTTTTTAATTTTTCTTCTATCTTTTCTTTTGTCTATATCTTCTATCCCTTCCGATCGCAACCCGGATATCATACTATAGGCCACAAGTCCAATGCCCCCCCAATCGTTATGACTATTGACCGACCAGATCAAAGACAGTACTACCGGTAGCACACATCAAAACCAAGCGATTTTCTTTGGCTCTTCATTGTTGACGCCTTCGAAGGGCCCGCAGAAACCCTGCTCGCGGGAATTTAAAAAGGTCTTAGCGCCACACCCCCGATTCCCGCTTGTGAGTCAGACTAGTCCTTTTTTGGAGTGCCACGGGCGGTGGGACAATCAGAGAGTGTAACAGTCTATGTTAACATTTTTATTTGAGTCGCTTTTAGGCTGTCTATGGAGTATCATACTCGCACAGTGCTTGCAGAGTACGGTACCCTATGCTTTTTTACCACAGAACGTGCCATGTTTCCTGTAGAGTAAGCTTGCCACACATATCATACTTAACACCTCCACTAGACGCACACCTACGGTACCCCGTGTGCCTAAATCTAGATCAACACACTCTCTCAACTTTGGCACATCCACACCTGAAAACGATCCCCAGCTCTATCGTAATCTCCCATCCCGCTCTCGAGATATTTGCACGTTTGAGTATAAGGCAAGCCGCGCAATCAATGCCTGTCTCTCTCTCTTCTCCTCCTCCTATTGTCGCCTCTTATACTATCACTTTACTTGAGTCTCTTCTTCTTGCTTCTTATCCACCGTGCATGGCGATTCAGCACTCGCGGCGCAAACTTTGAACACAAGTTACGAATCAGAGGTATGCGAGCTGGTACAGTAGACCTATTTCACGCAATCTTTTTTTTTTCAGCCTCACCCCCGTGAAATCAAGGAATTCGCAATACCATATGGTGCTCCACTCAATTTCTTCCCCCCAATTCAATCTAAAGCTTATTCTCTGCGTATTCCGGCCCCGTTCAACATCTAGGTTTGCTACTTATAATCTCCGCTAGCTTCTTCCTTTCCTCCCCTCATCGAGTGCCCTACTCATGCCCGGGATTCTCCAATTCCCACTACAAGTACCTTATCACCATCACCATCATCATCATCATTACTTTTACTAACACCACCATCTTCTTTGCGCTCGAGTGCCAAAAACACACCTTCTCTAACATTATCCCGCTGCATCTTTTTTCTTCCCGCAGGCTCCGTACCTGATTGTCTAAAAGGTTCCCTAGAAAGCTCGTACCACCTACCTTCTTTCCCGGTCCCCCCCCCCACCCACCCAACCGGGGACTTGGGCTTCGATTTCGCCACTGCGGGCACTCCTTATACCCCTCCCTTCCCCCACCCCTCGACCCATCCATCCCCCGTGACGCGGCTGCGTGGGAGATTCCAACCCTCCCAAAGTTACCACGGTAGTCGTACCAAGTCCCAAGGGCTTCCCGAACCACTTTCCTGGCTCCACTATCCATCTTCTCCAGAATTTTCCGCCATCTCGTTTTAGGGCACCTCACAAGGACTACCTCATCTATCAATTCTATTACTTTCTTCTTTTCTCTTGGCCATTCCCTCGCACACTTTTCATCCTTTACTATCACTGCCCGCACACTTTATCCAAATATTATATCACCCCCACGCTTTCCCAACCACACCCTAGTTAAAATTCGTCCTTTCAACCTCGACATTAGCCCTAGCTCTACTTCGAGGTTCCTAATCTTGCTGTGGGCGGAAGGCAAGATCCCTAGGGCTGGCCTGGATAAATAAATATATATAAAAAAAGGAGAAGAAGAAGAAAAGGGGAGGAAAGAAGGGTAGGGAAAAAGTGAGTATTGCACCAGAGTTTGCTATCCCCGGGAACATAGGATAGTCCTATCTTAGTATTGTGTTGATGCCTCTTGAGACACGTCCTCTCGTGCTTCTCCTTTCCCGTCCTACAGCTCAGCTCGGTCAACTGGCTTAGGAGGAAAATCGTATCTGGATCACTACCTATAAGTCGCCGCTGGTGCTCGCCGGTGGGGAGAAAATTTAAGCTTAACAGAGTTTGGTTGACTACCGGCTCAATACCACAACGATTGCCACATATACAACCCCCCCAATTCCTGCCGTTGGAATAGGGACACGGAACATACATTGCAAGCAGCCTCTTGTGATAAATTCCGGTAAGCTCGGTACGTGCGCCAAATATCTCCCCGTCCTCTTGTTTTACGCATTTTCCCATAGAAGCAATATTCTGTACATATATCGCCCACCTTGATCCCCATTACCGGTGACTGATTTTTTTCTTCTTTCCCTTCTTCAATCCCATTCCCGTGATCTCGAGTTTCCTTATATTTCTCAAGATTATTATTTCTCCCAATCCGTCCCTATGCTCTAAACCCTCCTCCCCTGCCCCCCCCCAGCGGCAGCTATGTACTAATCGACCTCTTGATCTTGCTTTTTTTCTTTATTTTTTCTTCTTCAACAAATAGATCCAGCATTTTGTATGCAAGACGCGTATTTGTCTAACTAATACCCTTTGCAGATACTCAAGAGATACCCAATGGGCGATGCGCAACAGCCTAGTGGACCCATGCGCAATCTAATAGTATCATCCACACCCCAAGGAGGACACGAGGGGCATGAACAGAGCGTTGCACCCGAACAGCAAATTCCTGTGACTTTCTCCATTAGCCCAGATCCATATGTTACATCTCATCCTGTAGCAGGAGATTTAGGTATGGCAGTTCAGTTGGTTCAGCATCCCCAAGGATACCACTTCAATCAACCACAATACGTACAAGGTCCCCCATTCTTGCCACAACGATCACACTCCACCCCACATTACCAGCCTACTCAAACCGTGCGCAATGCTGCCAATGTTCCACGGGCTTTGCCCCTCCATCCTCAAATACAACAAGTGGTTCATATCCCTCCTAATAGCCGAGGATTTCAAGCCGGGCACCCTCCACCAGGAATAGCGTATCAGTTATCTCATCAGGTGCACCAGTACCAGGGAGGCTCGGTATCTCCGAATGGCCAATATTTCGTCCCTGGACACCAACATACTCTTGTCGGCTCCTATGGCCAGCAATATACACAGGTCTTCACCCAACATCGGGATCCACAAGCTCAGGCTCAGTCGGGCTCCTACGCAGTTTCCTATTCTAGCTACCCTCCCCATTACCCACCATCTGCAGGCCCTACACAAGAACAATTCCCGCCTTGGTGCGCGGTTGAGATCAATCCGCATTACCTCGTGCCCCCGCAGTACGTTGCGCACCAGATTCCGGCCCAGCAACTGCCGCGGCCACACCAGGGCCAAGCTCCACCAGGTCCTTATGTTAGGCGCCATAGTTTCCCGCCACGACAGTTACCACCTAAACGGCAGGTGTCAGGCTCGGAAACGACTGGAGCCACCCAGTTTGTCGGGTATCCGGGAGTGCCGCGTTGGGACGGCAGAGCAGCAAACGCTACGGCCGCGGGCCCCGGGATCGGAGCTGGTGGTGGAGGAGGGGGAGATGCTGCAACAGGTGGATACTCTGAGCTTTCCGTAAGAGGCCCCGGTCAGAGATACCGCCCCTCGACACTCCCTCCTCCACAGCTTGAGCTGTCCCAGCCTAACAGCTCGGCGGAAACTTCAGGTGTCCTAGCAAGTGCAAAGACACCCGGAACATTATATTCTCCTTTGCCTTCCTCATCTTCATTACCCCACCCAGCTCTCCCACGAGGGCCTCCTCGAAAGCCGAAACAATCAGGTCACGCACTCTGGGTAGGCAATCTTCCGACTGGGGCCAGGGTAGTGGACTTGAAGGAATACTTCTCAAAGGATGCGAAGAATGACATCGAGAGTGTCTTTTTAATATCGAGGAGTAACTGCGCTTTCGTGAACTACCGGACCGAGGAGGCCTGCAGTGCGGCAATGATCAGATTCCACGACTCGAGGTTCCAGAACACAAAGCTAGTTTGCAGATTGAGAAGGAATTCAGCGCCCTCTGCTGCTGCCGGTGTAGTGGCGCCTATACTATCGTTGGGTCCATCCGCTCACCCCGCTCGAGATAGTGGCGATGAGGGAACTGGTGTTGGTGAGGCAGAAGAGGACAAAGCTGGCGGGGCTAAAAGTCCGCCAGCTGGGCCAAAAGTTACTGCCAGGAACGTGGGGAAAGATCGCATATTCATCGTTAAAAGCCTGACAGTGGAGGATCTGGACATGAGCGTGCGAACCGGGATCTGGGCAACTCAAGGCCATAACGAATCCACCTTAAACCAGGCGTTCGAGGTGACTCCCCGCCCCAATCCTGATTTTTTCAATCCCCACCTAGCTAATCACAATCTCATTTTAGACAACAGACAACGTCTATCTTATATTCTCAGCAAACAAGTCTGGTGAATACTACGGCTATGCGAGAATGACTTCCCCGATCCTTGACGATCCAACAGATATAGAATGGTCTCCATCTTCTCAATCTCAAGAAGACTCAGATCTACCGCGGGCAATATACACACCAGAAACTGCGCTGGCACCCCAGGGCCGGATAATCGACGACTCCGCAAGAGGTACTATATTCTGGGAGGCGATATCAGACGACGAAGTTCCCGACCCAATTGTCACTACCAGTGAAGGGGATGGTAACCACCAGAAGAGTCCTGTTGCTGTCGCAAGAGCTTTTGGCAAGCCTTTTAGAGTTGAATGGATTTCTACCACGCGAGTGCCGTTTTATCGAACTAAGGGCTTGAGGAATATCTGGAATGCGAATAGGGAGGTAAAGATCGCCCGTGATGGGACTGAGTTGGAGGAGAACGTGGGGAAGAAGCTTATTCAGATTTTCCATCGAAATGGGAATGGGGCCGTGCCCGGGAATCAGAACACTCCTGCGACCATCTTGCCGCATGAAAGAAATTAGCTACTAGGCGATTTTTAAAGCAATCGGAACAGTTATCTGACCGAAGGCTACGACTATTTCAAAAAAGAAAAATCGGTTCCTTCTCTACCATAACCATTTCCGAGTACTTAAAAAAAATAGCCTAGCGGTGCTTTGGATCTTCGTGCCTCTGTTGATGCCTCCCCCGTTTCTTTTTCCCGATAGGGGCACTCTCAGCCCTACCCTATCGTTCTATCTCTGCTTGGGCCTGGACTTTTCGGGGGCCGGGTTTTTTTGAAGGCCAGCCGCCTTCTTTTTCTTTTATGTCTTTCGTGTCTTTTTTCATTTTTCATTTTTCATTTTTTCTTTCAAAAAATGGTGAGGGCGTGTTTCGAGGTACGGCACTGGTTTGGTCATGGAGCATTGAAGGTCATGTTTGGGTGTTTTTGCCATTTTGATACCACTTGTTTCTTGCTGCTCTTGGTTAATGAGGGGATGTGACTACGACATTGTGTTTTTGCTCGTTTTCTTCTGCCGAGCCTCCTAATCATGGCATTTCTCTCGGTCTGATACCCCGGGTGGCATCTCATGCTAGGGTTACCACTGCGATTCTAGGAGTGTGTACAGTACAGTACCGTAACGATGATACAGTTTATCCGGAGTGAAGAACTCCGGGCGTTGAACAAGCCTCGCGCGAGATTGGGCATAACTCCACAGCTGGGGTATGGCATCACAGCGATATTGCATACGGGGGACAAAAATACGTTCACATTTTTTCAACTGCTGGGGCTTATCAAAAATGTGAACGTATCATATCCCCCCCGATGCACAGTACTGTACCTTGGCCCTAGGATTACACCTCAGGAGATAGGTAAATTAGAATCCCGATGCCAAACTTACCCCAAACCCTCCCCTTCATCTATAGGAATGCCATTCTTTCTAGCCTTCCATCTAGCACAACTCATCGCGTGAGTTATGTAAGAGTCGTGTGTTGCACATTGCATTATGCGCAACTGAGAGCCCCCATAAGTCTAGAAATCGAGTAGCGGTATGTGAATGAATGAACGAATAAGGGACAGAAGTTCTGCTCGATCTATTTCGCCCCCCAGGGATATCTCGGCTGTTTATTCCACGAATGCGCACGTGGAAGTGGTATGTGGCGTGTTCGAGCTAGTTATCCAGGAACGATGGGATACGGTGCTCTGCCGGCACAGTAAAAATAACTGGCAAACCAACCCCCTCCAACATTTCCCTGTTTTTTTCGCAGACAGCTGTGGCCACGGAGCCTTGGTCGGAGGAAACCTGTTGTTGTGCCTTGATCGTCACTTCCTCCGTTCGTCATGTTCCTGGTGATCTGCTGCAGCTTGCGCAGTTCCTTACCGTAGCACAAACCTCCGGGAGAGTTGGATGTGATACAAGTACTCGTACAGCAACGGTACTATGCCGCACAGCACAACGCAGCAGCTTGCCTTACCATCCCGGCCGCCCGGAGGTTTTCTCTAGGCGTAACTTAACTGCGGTGACTTATTTCTACTATTCTTACGGGTTGGTGGATGATGGGGGTGATCATAGCCGGCATAACCCTTGTAGGCGAGCATGCCATCTGTTTGCTCGCACTCTTACAATATAATGCCTGCACCTTCGTTGGTGACTTTTTTTTTTTTTTACTCACCATTCTATTCGTTATCGGATTGGAAGCTGGTGGGTGGGCGGGCGGTGTCTGGAATCCAATGGGTGCTCTTTAAGGTTCTATCTGCTGGGCGTAACCGGGAGAGAGAGAGAGAACATTTTCGGATCTTTCTCTTTCTCTCCCCTTCTCCCCTTCTATTTTCTCCACTTCCTGTGCTATCCGGCTGACCTACCTTCTTCACCCTTCTCTCACGGTACATACGCATACTCAGGGTGCGGCATGGTTGGTGGTTGGCAGACTTTCAGCTCACCTCGCATTTGACGGAGCCTCGTGGAAACCCGTGGAATTCTGGCTGGGTCGGGGATGCTGGTGAAAAGCGAAGAGGTGTGAATCAGTAAGGGAACCCTGGATGGCCCTAATTTCTTCTGGAAGGATCCATTGGTAAAAAAAAGCATCATAATATGAGGGAACGCGAGGTTTTCTATAGTACCCCATCGTTTCTCTCTCGTGCTTTTGTGGTGTTTGTTTCTATCGATTGACACTATCCACACCCCCTCCCTTACCTCTGATGGCTTGATCGAGGATTCGGACTTTGAGCGCAGACGACCACCTAAACGAGCGGCGGCCATCACGGTAATCTCCATGATAGAATTTCGGGTGTCCTAGTCTCCAGGGCTGGAGGAAAACGGCAGGTAGTGTGGGTCTTAGGCTCAAACAAACCTACCGGTACTGAGCTAATGACAACCTACTGTAAAAGGAGCTTAGGTTTTCGAGAACGCCCTCCCCGAGCAACCCTTTACCAAAGGCGAGGCTCTCGAATCCTCGCTTTAATCCTGAGATTTACCTCCCTCTTCCAGAATACGCGATATCGACGGGCGGGCTTTTTGGTTTCCGGGGGCTCCTGCTGTGTTTGCTCACGATCCACTTGAGGTAATTCCCTTCTCCGGAGATGTTTCACCCTGGAATCTGCCATGTTCCCAGGAGGTTGTCATTTCGTTGATTAGTATACCTTGACTGACGCCCGAAAGATCAATAGCCATACAGCGGTTCAGGCAGCGTTCGGCTCCCAACTTTCGTAACCAGCTCTAGAAGTTATATGTCCCAACGCATCAAAGCTGAGCCCCCGCCCGATGCTCTGTTACTGGGCGACGGGCGCCACTGATATTACGGCGGGGTCTGTCCTACGCCAGCATCTGAGACATTTTTTTCCCGTTGTCTCAAGGCTTGTTTGGACTGATGCGTAGGCCGTTCCGTCCTGAATTGCTGAGCCGGGAGAATATTAGCGAGGTCTTACAGAAACGCGTGTGCGAGTTTCGGGAGATTTATGGTGTTATTAGTAGTTGGGGCTTTATACCAATTTATCGTGGTTGAACTCCTTCGCTTCGGTGAAACGCAGACCTTCAGGAGATGCCCCGGGTTCCATATGATACGGTCAACCTGTGTAAAGTGTCGGGCAACTTGCAGGTAGCATATGATTTATGGGTCCAAAATTTCTCCTCAAAATAGGACCGAAGCGGAAACCACCTCAGGCGACGTGGGATTAAAGTTCTCAAGCTCGGCCAGCCCTGGGCGCCGGCTCCGGAGGGTTCGTGGGTATTTAATGTTGGATTGGCCTGCGGCGTGGAAGTAGGCTCGGCCAATCACAGTGCTCAACCAGGCTGCGCATGTTGACTTGTCCGATGGATCGCGTGTGACCTCCCACTATTTCTCGGGTGGGAGAATGGAAAAGCGATGCAAGAACCACGGTATCTTCTTAGGAATCGGAGGACCATGGCCTGAGTTCAAGGGCTAAATTGGTTTCGCTCGTGTTTTTAGGTTGGCTTGTTAGTACGAATAAACGGGTTTGATGGCCCGGCGCGAATCCGGAATATACGGTGGTAGAGGGGTTCTCGTCTGCCTTACGCTGTTCGTCTGAGGTAGCCCATAGGCTGTGACGCTTCAGTTTGGCGTCTGACGAGAAACTTCACTGACTTGAGCGCTGAGGTAGAAGACTATGAAATCGTGTACCAGTTTCAGGGCAGGGGGGAGGATTCCAAGCCAGGCGGGTGCGAATCGATGAAGCTCCGAGCATGATGGGAAAGATTGTCGCGGGGTTCGCGTCTTAACCAGCGGAAAAAAAGCTGGCGTCCCCCTATTGACAGGAAGTCCTTTGTGTGATTCTCCCAATTTGGTGAGATGAATTTCTTGTGCGAAAGGGGTCAGTACCATCAGAGAAGTTCCGGGTCGCCATCGGGTTGCCATCAATGGAGAAGATCGACCATAAAATGGACGTTCAAACAAAGTTTTTCCCCATAACTGGAAGGTATCCCACTCTTCCGGAAGATTACACAGTGGAAAACTCTCCCAACTCTGTTTGAAGCGCTTGCTTATTTATTGGCTGACTCGGCGAGTTGTCCGACCCACCGGTCGCATTTATGACGCGTGGCCTGATATTTGAACTTGCTTTTGTTGCTCCAAGTCGCCAACATCGACCGATGTCTTTGGAGAGGAGAGCAGGCTTAGCAAATGAGCCTTTAGGTCTTATTAGCAGTATAAGACTCAAACGGAAAACTAGCTCTATTTGCACGCCGTTGGCTGAAATGTTCACGGTTTCTCACTCGAGGAGCGGTTTGTGGTGAGTAACCCATCAGCCAGGATCATTGGAAAAGAAAAGTGACACCACTTGGGAGGTTGTGGTTAGGCTAATTCCACCAGAGCGGTTGATCGGTAATAAATGGCAAATCCCGGTACTAATAAATGCTATTGCATATATCGAAGTACCGTACGGACGTGTGCTCCCTTCTATAGCGGAAAAATGGTAATAACCCGGCGGGATGGATAGCGGGATGGCGTCATCCGCAACGGGTAATGTGGCGCTGGAAGGGAGATAAATAAGGGGGAAGAGGTTTTGCTTAAGATTTAAATAATGCATTATAGTGAAGGGTGGTTTATTAGCCGACTTACAGAGGACTTTCCTTTCCCATGTTTTGGGCCTTTTTTTTTAGTATCATAGTCTGGTGGTAGATGTGAAGCCGAAAGAGTGGGCATCAAATGTGTGCATCTATGCCAAAACGCTATCTACCTACCAACTATCCGGTAAACTAAAGATAACGCAGACGCCCCACCTCCGGTTTATATAGAGCATAATGCGAACTTGATGTTGTAGTCGGTAACCCACTGACCACGGGGCACAGCTAGGGCTTGTTTAGCTACTCGCCCACGGCCGCCCTTCCAGAACCCCACAGTCTAACCCGGAAGACCACCACAGGACCTCCCCGTTCAACTGGCGAATACCTCCCGGTTCCAGCTACTGACTATGATCTAGAATAGGTCATCTAGCCAGCAGAAGACATCACACTAATACACCGACAAGCAGAGCAGAAGAGTGCTGCCGGTGATATTTGCCATGTAGATTCCCTATCTCAATCTATCGTAGTTCGAGCTATCCCATCCGACTTTCAAGCTAAGCTTTACGTATTTCCGATCCGCGTCCGGAGGAGCATCACGTACGGTCACTCACCATCTATACTTTGCTACTATATGATACTCCCGGGCCGACAGACTATCCCGTGGTAACCCCCGACAACTAAATACCCAAATCGCTAGAGATGCGATTGGCTAGTTGGTCGCTGAGACTTGTATAGCGAGTGATTTTTAATGAATTAGTTTGTATGTTTGTCTGACGGGGTAGGTGTGGTCTTCTTAGTATAAGTTAATACCGTGTGTGCGGGTGATGCGACACCTCTCCTTTTTGTTTCTGGATGGCTGGATTCGTAATTGCCCGAAGGTCTATGTTGTTTTGCGTTCTGGGGTTTCTTGGTTAGTGCTAGTGGTTGGGTATTGCTGTTTGCTACTGGTGGTAGTAGCGTGCCTTGCGGTGCTGGGTGCATATAATCCCGGATGCGAGAGGCGCAATTGAAAAGTGTTCATGCAAGCTCTCGGTCTCAGCGCAAGTCTGCGCCCGCGATCTGAAGATGTTGGAGTCTTGGAGTGCGCTCCGTGAGTTTCCTAGGCGCTGTACATACAGTAGTAGGTTCATAGATATATATAGCTAGCTAGCTAGCTAGCCAACCGGCCACTATGGGCCATGCCATTTGATTGCTTTTCGCAGGGCAGAAATGAGGTATTGGCAAGGTATGATACTTTACCCGAGTTTCTCGTTTCCTGGAGGGGGGAATGGACTCTCCGACCACACTTCCCTCCCCCGTGATCCGGATCTGAGATTTTATTGTCAATTCTATCTAGCATTAAACCCTGAAAGTAATAGATTCCGATAAGGAACTCCTTTCCCGTGCCAAAGAATGGCCACACCTGGGATACAAACCAAGGCGAACATTTCCCCTCCGACAAAGAAACTAAATAATTTCGTTGGCACAGCCCAGAAATCCCCCCCTCGCCCGCCGTCCCTCCCCATTCCAATAATATCACGAGAGAGCACCACCATTGATCATTTTTTACCAAAAGACAAAGTATCATATTATCAAGCCCCCGAAATATCTGCAGTATATTCCAAAGAAGGCGACAGTCAAAAGACCAAGAAGAAACAGAAATTACCGGCCAGTTCCTATGGTCTAGTGGCTTAGGAGAAACTGGTCGGCTAATTTGAAACAGGGAACCATCATAAGTTCGAATCCGGGGGGCAGTGGAGTGAGTAGTCGAGCATTAAAGAAAAAGAAATGCTCGGCGAACCACTTTTTTTGCTGGGGGGTAGGTTGCAGGGTTGTTACAAACCTAAGAGCCTGTTCGTTTAGGGTGTGCTGTACAGCGCTTTCGTAGGGTTTGGGGGTAGACGTGGAGGAGTAGTCGGGGAATTATTATAGGAGAGCTCAGTGGAGTTACTAAGGAGCACCCTTGTCGCCGTATGGATTTTTATAATAGGGTTGGGTAGAAGTAGTTTTTCCCCGTGAACCGGGTTTGGTGCGGCGGTATTTATGGGCTGGTGTCTGGGAGTCAATTGGTTGGAAAACATGGCTGAAGATAGTGAATGGGGTGATATTCCGGTCGCGGGATACTCACCCCGCGCAAATATTAATAGGTAGTCGCTACTAATCGGTCGAATCGTAGAGATTCAGGCTTACTATCTAAGCGGTGGGGGGGTGGGGTTAGTGGTGCATTTGAGAACTCCCGCCTTGAAGGCGTTCAGAGGTAAGTTACTCGAGTACTGTACTGTACAATAAAGTGTGGTATGATATATATCTTCCGTGTCCAGAAGCGGCGGTGGGTCTAGACGGTCACTTGGAGGGGTTTTTTTCTTCTTCTTGAAATTAGAAATACTTTTATAATATCTAGAATCTCTTATAGTTGTTTAATTTAGCACTTTCTTTATTAAAGAGAGTTATTATAGGTTGCTCTGTGATACCGGTTGGGTTTATGCCACTATGATATTAGTACTAGTGATACTGTACTTGGTGCGCAATTCTCCAGTTCTGGTATTTTTCTTTCGGAGGTTGACTAGTGGTGTGAGGGGCGGGATGGATGGATGATTGGAAGCTCTGGGATTCCCATCTTTGGATAGACAGTGGGGAGGGAGGAATTTCTTTTTGGCTCTTTGGTGAGGTGGGATAGTATGTAAGGTATATGGGTCAGCGCCTTGGTCGACTTAAACTACCAGTATGATACATACTTCCCCGATCGTAAAGTTTGCATTTACTTCAAACTTCATAGACCGCTATCTCAGAAGGGGGAGCGGAGCGGCTTGGTGGATTTTGAAAATAAATGAATAACGGTAAAAAGAGGAAAGTATATTTCCTATGGTGGGCTTAGCGCTAGTGTTATTCGGAGATCCTATAGCAGTAGATAGATTTTGGTTTGTGTTATATATGTGCTGTGGGAGAATTGTTGCCATCGAGGTTTACCATAGTAATACTAGAGAGATTTCCAGAGAGGTAGAAGTCATTTGCTTTTATAGGATTTACTATGTTCCAGTCATGCTGTGGTAGCTTTTTGCTGATCTTCAGGCTGGCTGCCATTTTGTTCCCCTTCAATTCCACTTGGGATAGTTCCGCCATTAGTTGGTAGGAGGGACTAGGGCAGAAGAAAAGAAGGAAGGGAGCGGAACCCAGTTAGGTCTTGTAGACCACGAAATCCACCGCTCCCCAATCAGTCACAAAAAATGCTCAACCCACACCGGACCAAAACCAACCCTTCCGCAACGAAGCGTTTCCCAAAACTCACCACCACCTCGCTTCACCCTTCCCAACCCGGATCATACTTCCATTTCCAATGGCAGACCAACCCGAGCAGACCGAACCTGAGCAGGCCGAACTTGAGCAGACCGAACCTGAGCAGGCCGAACTTGAGCAGGCCGAACTTGAGCAGGCCGAACTTCAGCAGGCCGAACTTCAGCAGGCCGAACTTGAGCTGGCCGAACTTGAGTTGGCCGAACTTGAGCAGGCCGAACCCGAGCAGGCTGAACCCGACCCCCAAGTTTCTCCCCAACGCTGGCATTGGCTAGCCTCTCCCCTCCGCCTCCTCAAAAGGCTCCCAGGCTTTACCCGCGTGGCCCAACTATTCTCCACACGGCCAAAGCAAAGCTCGGGACTCGAGGAGGTGTTCGACGCTGTGCACAACCAACTCATGAACCACATCCAGAACATCGAGCAGAATATTCACGCGGTCCAGCAGCAGCTCCTCGAGCACGTCCCGGAATTTGCAGAATCTTATCCGCAGCATACTCCCGGGACCCTGCACCAGTTTCAGCAATTCGCTCTGATCCTTCTCGATATCCAGGCGCAGGAGGAGGGGCGTCCCCCTGGAACTCTCCAGCCTCTATCTTTGCAAGAGCGCAGGCAATTCCGGCGTGACAACCGGTTGCAGTGAGTCCGCATTCTAACTATTATTTAGTCACAAGTAAATCGACTGATAATACTGTCTCACCTTAGTGATAAGAACAATCTCGCTCGTCTCATGAACAGCAAGATCACCGTTACAACTATGGTTCTCAATCCGCTCTACGGCGCCGATGGCAAACTTATCCCTCACTTCCCCGCAACTGGCGCGGACATTAAGAAACTTAAGGGTGAGAAGTCTGATCCTGTGTAATCATGCGTGGAATGTTTTGGCTTCTAAATGGAATGATACAGGCAAGGAAATCAATAACCTCCTTCTGGCCCTTGGTTTGCCGGTCGGTGGGGCGTTGGCGGATCGCAGAGAACGGTTCATGAAGTATATCGGCTTCACCATGCTTCTGTATTAACATGCTCTCTTGCGCGCAGTTAGACTACCAGTCGTGGACCTTTCCGTGCCCGTTTGAGACTAGTATTTTCGTGGAGTCCATAGCCCCCGCCCCCCCCAAAAAAACAAGCTTCTAGGAGCTCATAACCCTTTCCTCTGGTGGTTTTTGTCCCTTTGTTTTCCCAAAGCGCTTAAGTACCTCGGGCGCACCCAGCAGCTCTAGAGATACTTTTTTTCTAGTACTGTACAAACAAACAGAAAAACAGAAAAAAAAGGAGCTGTGCAGCACCATGCCTGATAGAACGCCATCCCGCTCGCCCGGAGCCTCCTACCCACAAACACAACCTACCATCCTAACACACGTCGAAAAACACTACACTGATCTACGAGTGATAATACATGAGGATAGTAACCACACCGCCAGTATCAGCCCAATGTTCCCCCACGTAAAACCACACATATTCGCATAACGGCGCCTAAACAACCCAAAGATACAGAGAGCACCGGGTAGCCTCGCCTTAGCTGAAAGGAAAACAATTGTTTCCCAAGGCTGATGTTTGCTGCCGTCTACCGCCGTTTCGTTGAACGGCATAGCGCAGATGGAGCGATAGGCAGGGTTAGGGTTCTAGAGGCTCAAATGGGCGCTAAATCTATTCAGGTCTAGTGCGGCTCAAATTTTTTTCGAGCGAAAAAGCGCTTGACGATTTCATCCATCCCATCCCACCGATTTCGTCCCCATCTACTGTACCGGCACCCCCCCCCCCCCCCCACTATCTATTCTTTTTACTAAAGTGCGGAATAAGGCCTCAATTGCACTCGTACTCGTACGCCCTTTCTTTCTTTCTTTCCCCCCTCTCACCTTTCCGCGACTAACAAATTACACTTTTTTTTCTCACTTTCACAGCGCGAAAAAAAAAATGTTTACCGCCCGCCGCCTCCCCACAACGCTCCACCTCCCCTCCCTCCTCACCCGCCGCTACCTCCACGACTCCCTCCCGCCACCACACATACCGGCGAAATCCGCGAGGACACCGGACGTGACCAAGTTCCTCGAGCAGATCGGTCGCAACACGATCCAGCACGCGCCAAAGTTCGAGACGTGGGAGCAGTTCTTCTCGCTGACGTCGAGGCAGCTGCGCGATCTGGGCGTCGAGCCGCCGAGGGATCGGAGGTACATCCTGCACTGGAGGGAGCGGTATCGCGTGCTCGATGGCGATCTCGTGCTCAAGGAGCATAAGCGGGGGGTTAAGGTTGATGGGGGGGAGAGGAGACGGGCGTCTGTGGTGGCCAAGAGGAGGGCGGAGGAGCGGAAGGAGCAGAGGAAGAGTGCGAGGGAGGGGGTCGAGTCTGAGAAGGGGAAGTATCTTTGAGGAGAGGAGGAGGAGGGGGATTTGCGTGTTCGATTCTAGATGGGGTGTTTTTCTTGTATAGTACAGTACCGCTGAATTCAGTGCTTGGTTGTTGCATTGCTTGCTTGCCTGGAGGGGGTGGGGAGTTTAGGTGTGTGTGGTCAGTGCTCGGGGTACCGTCTCAGCCGGCGATAACAAGGTCGCGATCGCGAGGTATCAATAACAATTAGAGATGATGGCCCGGGGGAGGTGAAACCTATGATTGTGGAACTCTGCACCTCTAAAACCTGCAGCGCCAACTCCCGTATCTGGCGGTGTTTGGGGGGGTGTATTTAGAGTGTGAGGCCAGAATCATTTATGGTCCCGCAGATAGGGACTTGGAATGCGGATCCAGCCGAGGTATTACTGGTGCTGGAGGATACTGTACGGTAGTCTATATAGAAATTCTGCAGACTGTGTGATAGCTGCCCTGCACAGCAGTATTTAGAATACGAGCGGCGGTATAACCCATCTCATGTCGCTTATAGTGATCGCCCCCTTTTATCCGAAGCTTCTCCGCTGAGAAAACACTCCAAATTCCTCTTAGACATCGTCTGTCTATCCACACCAACTATTGTTTGTCCGCTTGGCTTGAATGTCGCACTTAGTATTATGCCAATTCCTTCTCCCTTAGGGACACAACGCGAGTGTTCCTTTTAGGTAATATTACTCCGCTCCTCCTTCCCACCCCACTTTCCCCCTTTGGCGCCGCACTGCTTTTAGGGCGGGGTCGCCCTCACGGGCTTATCTGGACCTGCTTTACTTGTATGACTTACTGTATTATCGGGCGGGCGTGGGATTTTGAAGCTGGGCGCCTCTGCGGAATCATGCCCTCACGGTCTCACAGTTGGCGAATGTAACCATGAGCATTCATTCACCAATCCTAGGTTGCCGATCGAAGATAAGATGAGATTGTAGCTTAGCGTGGATTAAAAGCTCTTGGCGGGTTAGCCAGGGCAGGAAGGAGGAGAGGGAGGGGAGGCACTCCTCTAAGCGGAACTCGCAGCGCGGTGATCAAGCAAGTGCTTCGCGAGCACTTTGTTTCGAATCGCCTTAGTGGTTCCCGGGTGAGAGCTTACTTTCTCTCCGAGACGAATAATTAATCTGGGGAGTAGCCAGTTAGAGGCTGTTCATCGCGATACTCATCTCGATAAACTTTGTGGGCATTTATTTTAACTCGAGGAGCATTTCCTCAGGGCTTGTTGCTGCTGGAAATTGGCTTTAGGGCGCTAGCGAATCATTTTGGTCGAGCGCTTGCCAAGACTGGCCTATGCTTGAGGATTTTCTACTCGAGTATTGTGAGAGGAAATTAGGGAGTATTTTACCGCTTTTGGCTTCTGGAAGATCTAGTTGACGGGATTGGGTTTGTCGCTGTAGCACATACTCTGTTGGTCATTAGGGCATCTCGGGTGCTTTGTCTCATCTCGCGTTTCAAAGCAGCAGATACCACATCAAAATGCAGGCCAGGCACTCGGGAATTTCATTGGATGTTGCATCGAGATGCAATCCCTCCCCCGTTGGAGAGTAAGACCTCAGCATCATATATTCCTCACATTATGGCTCAGGCCTCTCCTTTTAAACTTTCTTTTCCACCCTTTCGACCGCTATGGTATCCCCCCCCCACCCCACCCCGTTTGACTCCTGGTGACGTTTGGGGCTGGGTATGGTACTCGAGCTCAATATCGTTCTACGGTGCATCAAGCCTCCATGTGGGTCGATTTACCATCTTTGAGACACCTACGGAGGCTAGGGTAGCATTGGGCCCATGACTTGAATGAAAACTTTCTCCCCGGGATTTTTTTCTCAGCCGAAGGCTCGCCTTCTCTTCCCCTCCTCATTCCACTGCTTTCGCTTCATCGTTGCGGGCTGCGGGCATCCCTCTTATTTTTAACTTTTTAATCACCTACAGCGTAGGTGGTGGTAGTTTGATAGCAATACTTTAATACTTGCTATAACTGATACCCGGGGGCGATATCCCGTTTCTCTCCCTACCTGGCCCCGCCTCGTCAATTCACCAGAAGCCGCCCTGCTCCCGTTTGCTTTTACATACGATTCTGGGCTGGCTGTCAATACCTCAGTGTCCGGGCGACACTGCTGACAGAGGCAAACATGCTCAAACCGAAGCCCACGGCGCCACTACGCAGAACGGCGGATAACAGTAATCCGCCAACACTTGGAGAGAATGAGTTTAGCCTTCCCCGCCCTCCATTCGTCAGGCGTCACTCGTCCACGCCGTCGGGCGAGTCTTTAGGGAAGAAGATACAAAGACATCTCGATGCCGGAAACCCTTTGTATATCGGGTTCGATCCAGCGGATCCACCCAGAGATAGTACTTTGGTGGCGGGCCCGGCCGGAGGAGGAGATACGGGGGGATGTACGGGTGAGGAGAAGCATACTACTGCTGGGAGGGGAAAAGGTTGGGGTAGGAAGGTGGTGAAGGTGCTATGTTGTGGGATTCCGCTGGACGTTTGCGCGAGGACAACCTTGACGATAGGGATGATGGCGGCCCTGTTGTCGCTACTGTATTCCGTCAACCGGCTGATACGTATGCTTTCCCCGCAAGATCTAAATTGTTCGATTTTACCACGAATTCTAATTTTAAAAATATCAGAGCTCAAGGCAATTACGGATCCCGATAGCTTAACGTTTACCTCCTGTCTGATAGTATACCAATGCTGTTGGGGCGTCTTCTTCGGCGCAACCTGCTTCTTTGGCTTCATCTTGATGTGGGGGAAATGGCGCCGCTCACCGACCGCAGCACTATTCTTCACAGTCACTTGGATCCTCGTAACCACACTCCAGCTGGTGACATCGATCTTGTGGTTCTACTTCTACTTCTTCTTTCGCCGCAAATACTTTACCAAATGCCATGAAAAAACCACGAGCGCCGGCCCGGAATTCGGCCGCGACGCTCCCGTTCGCCAGGCAACACAGGACCAGATAGATTTCTGCATGATGATAGCCCAAAAGGAAGGGGGTGGGGTGCTATTCTGGGGGGTCGTATACATCATAATGTTCTACTTTGGTATAATAATCGCTGTTTGGGGCAGGGACTACAGGAGGCGACTACTGGAGATTCGGGAATGCGAGAAGCTAACGAAGGGCCCCGGCGCCGAAGGCGAGAAGGTGGGATTACTATTGGGGACCGCACCACTTGGCCGATTGGCGCATAGTAGGAGAATGACTATCGGACCAACAAAGTCCGAACTGGAGGGGTCGCGGGCGGGAGAGGAGCCCAGACCGAAGGATACAATAGTGCGCTTCTCTGGCACAGTACGAGTGGGGAAAGCAGTGCCCACTTCGTCGTCCTCCTCCTCATCGTCACGCGAGCAGCATCGGGGTCGAAAAGGGAGCAATTCATCTACGGAAAGTTTAGGACTGGGGATCTCAGTTGAGGGGCAGAGTTTCGTAGGGGGTAGTCCGCAGGCAAGAAGCGTGGCGTATTGAGCACAAATTGCTAGGGAATTCCGCTTTGTGTAAATAATCTGATTCATTCTTTTTCTTTCCTTTTTTTCTTTCCCCCCCTTCTCCACGAGTCCTAGTACTTGTCCATTCCAATATTCTCTTCTATTACCCCCTGTTGTTGCGGTATTCAGATAGGGCATTTAGTCATCTAATTCCCTCATCCCTCCCCTCCCCTACTTTACTTTACTTTCTTTCCTTCCCTTTAACATACCCGAGTATGGCTACTCCTTACTTCATTTCTAACCCCCCCCTACCGAAAAGACAATGCATCGTACCCGTACTCTGTAACTAAATCCCGATGAACGGCTGAGCCTTTTGTATCCCCCCCCCCTCCTTACCCCCTGTACTTGTACCACCATACGGTACTCGAGTACCCACAACGGGTACCGGTACCGCTACCGCAGTGTAACGCAACAATGGAAAACCAGTTTCGCCCTCCCCAACAAATATCTCCATGAAACCCGTAACCGGCAAGCCCCTCCTCCCTTCGCATATATGATACCGTAGCGTCCGTCTTGCTCGCTCGGTACGGCTGGATATCGTACCGGTGCGGTACCTGCGTCGGGACGCTGGGCGCGGTGCAAGTACAAGTATTGGCCGGGGTTGTCGTTATTATTATTATTAGTAGATGCTGTGTCGCTAAGGGTTGTGGATGGGTAACGTGATCGCGCGATGGGCTTGGCGTAAGTTGCATTGAGCTACCCCGTTATTAGCGAGCGAGGTGGAAATGGTATCTACCGGGGTATATAATAGCTGACTGACGAAGCAGCACGTTTTGGAAAAATTTCGTCTGCGTCGGAAAACGGCCCGTTATGAACAGTTCTTGCTGGGGATTCTACCGTGGTATATAATAACGCCGTTATAGGTTTCGAAACGTGGGGGGGGGTTTGGCTCATGTCCAGTGAGTCCTCGCGTACTGGGGGGGGTTGGCGAACGAGTTGGTGGGTGGGTGGGTTGCGGGGTTAGGGGTGGTGTGGGTTGGATGGGATGGATGGAGTCGGGGGTGCTCGGTGATTTTGAAATGGATTGTGAGATTTTTGGGTGGGAATTGGGGTTATGGGCGTGGTGGGGATTTCTGTGGGTAGATTTATTGTGGTCATGGGGGAGCACTCGGTTGTGGTCTATTATGTGTTTAGGGGGATAAAGAAATCTATCGAGCAACATCCTAAACCGGCTTCGAAAACCTCGAAAACTCGGCCCCGATCCCACTCCCACTCCCCTCCAACGCCCTCTTGACAACATTATCAAACCACAGCGGCGTCCAGACCTCCTCGTCGACAACTTGCATACCATCCTTCCCACTGACAACACTAACACTAACACCCCTCCACTTCTCCCTCCACCTCCTCCCGCCCGCGCCCGCCACCTGTCCAGCATGCACCCCCATCCCCTCCAGCATAGCCGCAACCTCCTCCACCCCGGCCCCCTCCCTCCTCCCCCTCCGCTCGCCAAGCCCGCGCGCCCCAACAACCACATTCCTAATCATCCTCCCATCGACCCGTTCCCTCATGGCAAGTTCGCCCAGCGCCGCATTTTCCAGCACCGCAAACGAGCAATTCCCCTCGCGCATGAGCATCGCCTCCCACACCCCGTGCCGCTCGCGCGAGCCCAATTCCGGGTATTCGAGGACCACGTGCGCGCGGGATTTCATCGCCTCGTCGATGGTGGCGACGCGGTTGGTGGTCATGAAGACGATACCTTTATACCCGTCTAGGAGTTTTAGAAAGGTGGAGAAGAGCATGTTCCTCTGGACTTCTCCCGGGTTCCTGGATTCGAGGAATGTGTCTGCTTCCTCGAGCAGGAGGATTGCTTTCCAGGTTGTTGCTAGGTCCAGGATTGGTTGGAGGGCTGTGGGGAGGTACTGGGGGCTGCTGCCTAGTTCTCCGGCGGAGAGGGTGAATAGCGGTCGGCGGGTTTGCTCGGCTATTGCTTCCGCTGTTAGTGTTTTGCCTACGCCTGGGGGCCCGTGCAGGATGAATAGGTGGCCGCGGCCTTTTCCGGGGATGACGTCGTCGAAGGGTGTTGTGTTAGGTGCGCTTTTTATGTGTGCTTCCACGAGGGTTGTCATGAGGGCTTTTTTGGACGTTGGGATGGCGAGCGCGTCGAGGGCGGTTTGGTTCCAGCGGATGGGGGCAAGCGTGTCGAGGAAGACTTCCACCCAGGTCTTTTTGCACATGGAGAAGCCGGGGAGGAGGTAGTGGGTTATTAGACATTGCGCATTTGTCAGACCGCCCCGGTGGGTGGGGGCGGGGAGTGGCGGCTTTTCGGAGGGCTTGTCCGCTGCTGGGCAGTCATCTTCGTAGTCGCTCAGGTCCGAAGCGTAGTCCGAGTAATCCGGAGGGTCGTTGGAGGATGTAGGAGTAGAGGTCAGGCTCCCGAGAGGCTTCAGAGGACCGAAGCGGGTGGGGTTGTGACGGGAGTACGTATCCGCATCGATGATCACTCGCCCATTGATCTTTTGAAATTAGAATAGCGCAAACTACCGGGAGGCTTGGCAGGGAGGAGGGGACAAATACATGATACTCTCTCCGGCGCCCATCAACCACTTCTCCCAACGCTAAATCGCTATATTCTGCATAGTGCCTCCCGAAAAAAGTCTCGAACCGTCGCCCTCGCGTTATCAGCGCTCTCCGGATGGCCTTGTGTCGGGGGTGGTATATTAGTGGATACACCGGTAACTCGGTAATCTTCTCTAGTCCCTCGAATGCTTGCAGCGTGACTTTGCTATTCGCAGTGCCGAAGCCCTTGCCGTTGTAGTCGATGTATGCCAGCGTGAGAACGAGCTGCTCTGCGGGTTCGTGGTGGTAGTCCGCGCGGACGAGTAGGAGGGCGTGGTGGTGGCCGTAGGAATTTTGGAGGATGGTGGTCCCGGGTTTGAGGATTGCCCATAGGCTGCTCTTGGAAATTAGCGTTTGGTACTTGTATGCCGTTGGTATAAGAGGGATGTGCGTGGGGGGGTATCCTACTTCTCGTAAGAAATTAAGCCCTCAGGTAAATAATTCCTTGTCTCGAATATCACGTCTTTGAACTCTTCCTCGATAAACTCTAGCAAGAACTCTAGGTGCTCAATACTCTCGGCCTCTACCTCCTGCGCTTTCTCTCCTTTTCTTTCTCCACACTCTTCCCCATCACTCATGCCCATCTCCCCCCCCACCTTCCGCCGACCCCTCCGCCCCTCCAACTCCCCCCGCAACTCCTCGAGGTAGTGGAACAGGCACCGATACGGAGCCTGCAAGCGCACGTTCTCAGTCCGGAAGGCGACGCCCGGGTACTCGCCTATGATCCTGCGCAGGGCGTCTTTGAGATGCGCGCTGTTGATGTTGAGGGTGCGGTGGGTGAAGTCCCCTTGGGCGTTGAAGTGGCGGGTTTCGCAGAGGATGTGGTCGGTGGTGCGGTCTGTTGTTTGGAAGGGTTGGTCGGGGCGGTTTTGGGACGTTTTTGTTTTGCTCATTTTGTGGGGTGATGTTGGAGGAGTGGAGGGGGGGTATATGTGGATTGTTGGGGGGGAGGTGGGGAGAAGGTTAAAATGGCGATGTTTGTATTGCTAGTGTTATTCTGTGGGGCCCTCGAGGGGTTGGTGGAGATCCTGCTCCTGGTGGGTGATTAAGGAGAGTGGAGGAAAGAATGGAGGTTTAGAAGACGGTGGAAGAGTAAGTTAGTAGGCTGGAGATCGTGCTCCCGGAGGACCCTGAGGTGCTCAGCGGTTTCTACACTATTTCCTATCACCCGGTCAGTTTGGCCTTTCCGGTGTATGATAGGTTATTACAAGAGGCAAAGTAGATACTCACCTGTCTCCCTCCCTCCCCCCTTTCCTCCCTCTCTCCGCCAATTCTCTCCCCCGTAGAAAAAACAAAACTCCTCCCTCGCCGTATTTTTCCTCCAAGTGCGCGAAAAAAAAGGCACAACCTGCTCGAAAACCCATGGGGAGGGGAATCCTTCTCACGCAAGCCTATAGTAACAACATCCAGCCGTGATTCCTCCGCGACGCAAGTAACATAAAACCCCTCATCCACAAGTCGCACTTATAGAATCCCTCCGTGCGGACGGGGGATTAGGCATGATATCCACCAGGATGAACATTTTTAGCCTCCGGGTGCCGGGGCTTCGCCGGAAACAGCCAGACCGGAGCCAACTTGAGATGAAATGTTTTGTCTTTCTTTCAGCTAGGAAGGGTGGCACATATTTCTATATCAGCTCTTGAACAGGCTCGCTCAAATTCTTTTGATGGTTCCCCGGTGGTTTTTCAGTGTGAGGGGGTCTTTGGGGGTGTGATCTTCACCAAGTATCACTCGTCCTGTACTCAGAGCCTAGTGTTAGGAATGATACACAGCACTCGGGGCTCAATAAGCTGTCCACAGAACGGAGCGTTTACTGAGCGCTAATTGGGTATGCTTGGAGTAGCTTTTCCGAAGAAAAGAAGAGAGATAAGGAAGGCGGAATAAGAGTTGTGGTAAGACTGGTTTAATTGAGTCTGTTCACTGGCAGAAAAAAAATACTTGTGTGTGTAAGAAGAGAGGAGGTTGAGAAGACGCAAGAGACCCCTCTGTCATACCGGCGGCAGCCAGGACAGCTCCATGGCTAAGGATCCCCTCTTCCGCATATAAGTACAACCCATGCTATCCAACACCCGTGACTCCTCGGAGGAAACCTCTCAGTACGACATGCCAAGATTGTGATTTTCCGTGGGGCCTATTTTCCACCGCCTCAAAGGGAATCTTCGAGAGGTTACTTTAGTATATTTTCCAGCCTGCGAGGACCCCGGGATTTTATTCCCTTGGCTAGTATGGAGTCGTCCGGAGTAATATTTCTGGGGTTTCTGCGGTCTTGGCGGGGAGCACTCTTGCGCCTGGGTGAGGTGTTTGGTAAGTCGTGACGAATCTCGCCTAGGTTGCTTTAGATGTTTATACCACCCCCGAGAGATGCCACCGTATGGAAATTCGGGGGAGCCGGGGTATACAGTGTTGGACTTGGGCTATTTAATACTTGTAGGCTGGGTCCTGGGTAGGTTGTCGATAGCTTGGGTCGTAGATAGTCCATTCTGTTGATCTTTATGATTTTTAATTTAGGTTTGTCTTCATTCTGAAAGCTTATTTGAGGGAACTCGGTTCATGTGTGGTGTTTGTGTACTTGGTGCGGTGGCCTTTAGATATACACCGCCTCCGCTCCAACGGTTGGTACGCTTTTCGGAATATCTACTACCGGCGAATCGAAAGGGTGCTAATTCTTGGTGGCTCGGAGACAAGAATATCCTTCCCATCTCTACCGAGAATCTGCTATGCTAGGCCTTACGGGTAGCTATCGGAAATAGCACAGGAGGCAAATGGTACCCCAACGCGGTCAGGAAGCTACTACTGCAAGAATCACAATGCAGCGGTCACGGCGAGAACTGGAGCGGTCGAGAACGCTCAAAGAGAAATCTCTAGAATCAAACTAATCTATATTTCTAATCCTATCTACAATTCGAGCTAATCCATGTAACCCTCTCAACCAACCAAGCAACAATAGAAATTATGCTCAGTCACTAGTATCAAAAGGCTTCTCCATCAGAGATTAATCTACCAAAACCCCACCCAACCACAATTCTCCGCAGGCAAACCAGGAGGCACGACCACAGTGTAAAGTTCTCAGTGAGGACTTTTCGGTCGTGCCGGATTAGGCGGCTGTCAAGTTGAGACACTGTTTAATGGATTTTCTCGAATCGTGTTCGGTCTAGAGTAAAAAACAAGGTTAGACGGAGCACTGTATGATAATTTTTTTTAGAGTGCTTACTAGATTCTGAGGACGTTGTCATGATAATGCCGAATTGTGCTGCAGTCTTGAATTGCCCTCTGCGGGCTATTCAATTCTGTCTTGGGGGAGAGTAATAGGGGCAATCCCCATATATGAGTTAGTCAGGAGTTTGAGGATTTCATGATTTAGCCTGGTTGAGTTGATGTTAGGCCTAATTTAGCTTGAAGGGCCCTCTGTGGGTTGTTGAGTTTCGAATAGGGTAAAAATAAAAAAAAGTGAGTTGGATTAAATCGTATATGGCTGTTGGTTTGGAGCGTATAATAGATTCCATCCGAAGAGAGCTGTTCCGGCCACAAAGGTGGCAGTGTAGATGAGAGTAGCAGGCATTTTTTGTGGAATGAATGGATTGGAGCTGAAATGGGGTTTAATGCTCGTAAGTGTGAGGAATGAGCTAGTTTAATAACCTGAGAAAAATTAAATGGGTTAGTAAAATGAACTCGTATGGTGGAAAATGTGTTGGAAAAGTTGGTTTTGAGAGGTGATGGTTGAAAGATGGATGAGAAAAGATAGCTGAACGGTTGTTATGAAAAGATGGTTGGGAGATGGTTGCGGAAAGATGGTTGAAAAGTGATTGAGAAAAGATGATTCTCCTAGAAATTATTAGATGCTGCTCGGCATGTTCAAGTTATTGTTTCATTGTTCGGATAGGTTTTTAGCAATGCCCGTAGGCTGGGGATTGATGCATCCGGCAGAGGGAAGATTAAAGTGAAGAGAGAGAGGTGAAAGAGTTGGATGCATGAAGGCTATTATCAGCTGAAATATTTTTGGCGCTTGTCTTTTCTTTTGTTAGCATGGGTGAGAGCGAATGGAAAAGGAGGCGTGTCTGGAAGAGAATCGATATGTGTGGTGATTGATGGAAGGATAGGGTGATGATTTCGTTTATGATTTATATCTGCTCCTGTCTTTGCCATTTAGATAGTTAGAGAGAGATGAACGAGAAAATTTCCCCGCTCAACCCGAGAGTAATTAGTCTTGTGCCGTGCATCATGTGTTGTGTCATAATCGGGGTCTTATTTCTGTTGCATTAGTTATCGTTGTTAAAGATGTTGAATAATGTGAATAATGGTTGAAGAAAAGAGTGGCTGTTCGGTGTGGATAAGAGCTACAGAAGTGGGTGATTGTTAGTTGGAAGCCGTGTTTGTCGGAGGTGGTATGGTAAAACGCCGGGACCTGGGCGGTATCAGGTTAAGAGACGGGAGGAAAATAAGCGGCTTAGAGACTATTTGGAAAAAATAATAGAGGAGGCAAAGCAGCCTTTCCGTTTTACCTGTATCATAGAAAAAGTTGTTTTAGAATTTTTGGAACGGAAGGGGAACGGCCGTTTGTATGGGACAGCGGAACGGAACGCTCGTATCCAAACAGGTTGTGGAGGAATTGAAGGAAGAAGAAGAGTGGAGAAGGATTGGTGGAGGATTGAGCTACGAAACGTAGGAAGGAACTTTTATATGGAAAAAAAATCAAAAGTTTGTGGCTACCTGGGTTGAGACCCTAAACAGGAGTGGAGAAACAATAGTATGGCACTGAGGTGAAAAATGGTCCAGCAAACCCTGAGATTACCAGTCACGAGAGTCTTCGAAAATTTCTTAAACCCTACATTACCTTGCTTTCGAACTGCATTTCATGGGGGTTGCGGACTCTACCTTTCAAACAATGTATGATATCACACTCTGGTATCATACCCAAAACTACTAACCTTACAAGTATTGGCATGCTAAACACCTCTTTAGAGAGTTTTGAGTTTTGATTTTGGTGGAGTTCAGCGACAATGTACCTGGTCGGCCCTCTCGGGGGATTGGGGGGGGGGAAGATTTAAGGATGCCTATAGGATGACCGAGAACCGAGCCATCGCTTGCGACTTACGCACTACTCACTGCCGTAGTTAATCCATCAAGATACACTTTTAGCAACAACGGCGGACTTCCCTTCGGCTATGTTTGCCATCCCCGGATCAGACTAGGATCCAGACTTTAAGTCCGCACTTAAATGAAAGTCCAAAAACCCGGAATTCTAGGCGTTGGATTTGGGCACTCTGAGCGGTCCCGGATTTAGATTTAGATTTTTATCGATTAGTGATGTTTTGGATATCAGACGTAAATCCCATCAATCATTGGTCCGGAAAGCTAAGAGCCTGTTTGGCTACACCGGTTCCATTTCGTTCTCCCATACAAATGATCCTTTTTCTTCAGTTTCAAAACTGAGAGGGGGTCATTTTCACAGTAGAAACGGTCGCCCGACGGAACGGAACCGTTGTAGCCAACAGGCTCTAAGCAATATGTAATATTGTGGAGCAAAAGGACCCTAGGGTTAGGTGATGGTGGCGATATTTTTTCAAGGTCTGGACTCGAAATCCTAATGAAATCAACAATACAAGGCCTAGCCCAAGTCTAGACCTATGAAGCTCAAAGATGCCCGAAATCTAGACTTAATGGACAATCTGGGTATTATCAAGTCCAAGTACTGGTGTACCAAACAGAGGGGGGAGAGCCTAGGGGATTCTCGGAAGGGGTCAGAGTTTGGAACGAGAGACTGGATCATGCACTATTTCCATAGCGAACTGATTTTCTAAATTTCTGGGTTATTGTGATTGCACCAATATTGAAGCGCTCATTATGTCTGATAGGTGCAGGTAGGGAAGGATCTCTTATTGCGTTGATGGCGATTATATCATGACCATTAGAGGAGTAGGCGAACCCACCATAGGCTTAGATTTAAGTTTCTAATTTTTAACCCTTAACTTTAAGCTTGTAAACCCATCATTACCAATTCAGGTTAGCTACTCAGCAAACGTCCAAATCTCCAAATCTCGAACTTCCAGGCGGAGGCTAGCTACAGGGGATTACGGTAGCATTCCGAAACTAGAAACTCCAATGCTGCAATTTCCTTGGCAGAAGAGGAAGAAAGATAGAAAAGGGAGGAGAAAAATGAATGTGTTTGTTTCCAAGTTAGTAGGAGTGGGTCACTCCGCCAACATCCTTTACAACAACTTTTAGAGAGGATCCACAAAGACAGGGGGAAGCCCGGCCTACTTCCCAATTCCTTTTTTTTGGTCTCCACGCAAGTGGAGAAGGAGTGCGAGTGATGGTAAATGAGGTAATCCTCCTCAGGATGCCAGCAACAGCCTGGACTATGATTGTTTGTTACGAGTGATAACCTATGAATAGAGCAGTGATCCACAATCGCCGCAAAAAGGCACTGAACAAGACGAGCTACCCTCGCTCAAGAAGCAAAATCCCCAAAGAGCAGCACTGGTATCCTGTAAGAATAGTTCAGTATCATACCAAACCATATGAATCTGTGATATTGAAGCCCTTCCTCCCCTCTTTTTTGCGAAGGGGGGGACCGGGTATCGCAAGAAAAATGCGGAATACAGAAATTTCGTACAAATACAAAGCCCAGCTCAATCCACCCCACTTCCTAGCAGCCCTAACACTAAACCAAGAAGTCCCATCAACCATCATCCGAGTCCTCCCAACTAGATTGGTCAAAAAGAGAACCAAGACACCTATAGTAATTATCCGCCTCCTCATCGGACTCGGCATATCCGCGACTCTGGAGCAGCTTCACAATCCCCTCATGCCCACTCTCGGTGGCGCATCGGAGTGGTGTTCGGCAACGAATGTCTGTAAGCCGGGGGTTGACCTCTTTCCGGTCAAGAAGCAGCTTGGCAATCTCCTCAAAGCCACGCTTGGCGGCGCACCAGAGTGGTGTTCGGTCAAGGCGGTCTTTCGAGTCGGGGCTGACATCTTTCCGGTTAAGAAGTAGTCTCACAATCCCCTCATGCCCACGCTTGGCAGCCCACCAGAGTGGTGTTCGGTGGTCGCTGTCTTTCGAGTCGGGGTTGACATCTTTCCTGTTAAGGAGCTGCTTCACAATCCCCTCATGCCCACGTTCGGCAGCACACAGGAGTGGTGTTCGGCCATAATTGTCCCTCGAGTTGGGGTTGACATCTTCCCGGTCAAGGAGTAGCTTCACAATCCCCTCATGCCCACGTTCGGCAGCGCACAGGAGCGGTTTTCGGCCAAGGAAGCCAGTGTTGGGGTTGACCTCTTTCCGGTTGAGGAGCTGCTTCACAATCCACGCATGCCCACAGTTGGAAGCATACCAGAGTGGCGTTTGGCCATAATAGTCCCTCGAGTCGGGGTTGACCTCTTCCAGATCAAGGAGCAGCGCCACAATCGCCCCATGGCCACCCCAGGCAGCACACAAGAGTGGAGTTTGGCCATTATTGTCCCTCGAGTCGGGGTTGACCTCTTCCCGGTCGAGGAGCAGCTTCACAATCGCCTCATGCCCACACCAGGCAGCTACGCAGAGCGCCGTTCGGCCATGTTCGTCAACCTTACCAGAATTGACATCGCTCCGCTCGAGTAGTGCCCTCACAACTTCCGCATGTCCATTCTCGGCAGCCCAGAAGAGTGGTGTTCGGCCACACATGGTGTTAGTGATGGAGGTTCGCTAACAATCGTGTGCTCGGATGTGTTGTCGGGTGGGTTCAATATCTCTTTATTACTATGTAAAAAGACCGTGCCAATCCAGGCTTTGATCCGGGTGGGGAGGTTGTGTTGTCTATTCTCTATGGAGGTTGCTAGCTACGGTTCACCTTAAGTAGTGAATGATGGATTTCTGGTTCATGCGCAGGGAAATATGCCGTCGTACAAGCACTGCAATGACGCAGCTATGATCCGAACTGTCGTCAGGAGAAAGACCCGGGTCAGTGGCTGTTCGATGTATATGACAAGTGTGTACGCGAAGGAGTATCCGTGAGAAGTCAAGGCGTGCGATGTACAGAGAAAGGAACGCAGCTCAGACTATATACAGTTTGCGGTGGCTCGCACATTGGGCTCCCCACCACACAACACCAGTCACAACACCAGTCACCGTCATGCGATCTGGCCATAGCCCGGCTCACATCCACTAGTGTACCCTAACCTAATATACCACGATGGGGTTACTCCATCAGTGAAAACTCTGCTCGTACATGTGATAGCCCTATGTCTCCGCATATGCCCTATTTCTCCGCATATGCCCTATGCATCCGTTCATGCCCTAGAACGTTCCTGATGTCCACCCTCTGGTGTTTCTTTATATCATACATGTGAGCGCTCCCCGTGCCTCCGCTATCTCCGCTCTTAGCCAGTCCTCCACTACTGGGATTATTATGCCATCAGTTAGCTGAATCTGGATTGGCGTCGCTTCACCCCACAAAAACCTTACAACCTCCGAATACAACCTCCTAGTAACTCAAGCTATTACTCAGCCCACACATCCAATTTACCCATCTTCAATAAAGAAACCGCTACCCCACTCACCCGGAGTACTGAAGGAACAATGTGGGGTTGGGGAGCGAAGGATCTGCTGACTAGGATTCACTTCCGGCAGGTACTAACAGGGAAGGTAGATGATCGGAGCCTTCGTACGCGATTAGATGATATATGCGAACTCGCTTTCAGTCTAATATCCACGATCAGGATGTATTCGCAAAAGTTGCAAGGTTCATGTGGGGTGAAGAGTGGGAAGGATAGAAGGAAAAGCAGTCAATTAGCCAAGTGGCCGCGTTCGCTGTCCTCTTTCTTGTCGATGAGGATCTCGCTGTCGTCTTCGTTTTCAGCTCTCCTCTATTCCTATCTTCAGAGAAGCCAGGTGCTGGAGAACAACCCTCTTATACGGTCTTGGGAAACTTTCTCTCGCACATACTCTCGATGACAGTCACCTAATCTAACTCTATAAAATGCTAACTGCCTCTAAAATACACAAATGAGGGTATCGACAAAAACCTAAAGACCGTTTAACGGTTTGGTGACCCAGGATACGCAGTACCATCAAGCCCTATAAACATCTTTGTAGTCCTGTTATTTCACACAATATTATCCAATTCGGAATAGCTTCTTACGCTAGAATTTAAACAAGATCCCGTCTTTGGCCAAGAAACCCGATTCCCACTACCCACTTCCATAGCCCACTTTCATATATTTAGCTAAGATACGAGATTTATCTCTCCCAATCGGGAGCCACTATAAATTCCTGCCGTGTCTTAATTCGTGATAAGGCTGCCGTCTAAACAGCTCCCCAGAGTTCCGAATGGTCCGACCGGTCAAGTCCTGGAGGCAGGACCGTTGGGTCGGTCCTGGTTGAGATCAACGACTGGACCTGGCTAGATTAAGTAGTCCGGACTGGTCAGGACCAGTCCCAGCCCAGTTTGTGTGAAAATGCTGCATACTCAAGGTCATGCTATGCTGAGGAGGGGAAACCGGCAAAGACGCTCCCCCCACACCCGGACGGGACAAATTGAGCTATGCTCGCAATTAATAATATTATAGGAAATTTAATGATATTCTAAGTTAGAATCGGTAAGGTAGAGCGGGGTGGATATCCAGTGAGTGTCCAGAATAATCCATGAAAATAATGATTTCCAATTAAGAGAATATTTATTTAGATGCAACAGACTAGGAGGGGGTCAATGAACTTGGGGTTGATCAGAGACTGCTCTAGCACACGAAAAGTGACTTTGTCAGCAACGATTTTGTTCGCTTAGCCCCAGGTTCTCTGACCCCCCTGCTATATCAGTGTAATGAATTTTGTATGGTGGGAACATAGCGAGCCATCCACCCAAATACCAGCCACTATTTAAATCTCGGCTGGGTTCAGCCAATCACATTGCCTAAACTTGCAAATGGCTCTCTATTCCGGGCACTTGCTATGGCGTGGAAGACATTAAGCAACCATCAAAGTTTTGGGACACTCCAAGGAAGTACCTAACAGCTCAACACAAGTATCATAACGTGTCCCACGGTGAGTCGAAATGCACGGTGACACGAAACAAACATAAGATAGGCTAGAGTGGTATTCGGAAAACCGGTTTATGCCCTCTATTAGTGTATCGGTAACTGGTTGTTTCTTTCACCGTGTGTTTCGACTCCCCGTGGAGTACGTTAACAACGCAACGCAACTTTCAATTTGTATGCGAATTTAGGAATTACGAACCACTAATTACTAGACATTCTCTGATGCTTTAAATGTCCTTCTGAATCACACATTGTTTTAAGTCTTTGCAAATACGTTTTCCTTTTTTCCATCTCTTTTACAACTTTTATTTTCATATGGTGGGACTTTCGTTTGGATTAGTTCAATCATATTTCATTATATTAGAGGTGAAAGTTGCCTTGAGCTGTTAGGCACTCCCATGGAGTGCCACAAAACTTTGATGGTCGCTTAGCGTCCTTCAAAGTGGTGGGAATCTTGGCATGGTTAAGTATCAGTTCAAGATAATACGGTAATAGGGAGGTTTTGCTAAGCCAGTTCGCTACTGAACTTATCTTGTCACCACAGCAACGGCGCTATCCTTTCCTAAAGCACGAAGTGGCTCAGCTTTGCACAGTATTGAAAACAAAGAATTTTGGGTTCAGTTTATCTACTTTCTAAACGGCGGAAGTACAGAAAAACTACTATCACTTCCACGAACTTCCAAGTAGAAAGGTAAACAGCACAAGCTTCAATCAATTCAACTT
>Ga0307517_10001320_pt1 | contig 41632 bp, 28 predicted proteins | sample 23_EM_MG_FD_194515 | JGI IMG/M metagenome (GOLD analysis project Ga0307517, IMG submission 194515) | Populus trichocarpa ectomycorrhiza microbial communities from riparian zone in the Pacific Northwest, United States - 23_EM | ecosystem: Host-associated > Plants > Roots > Unclassified | place...
AGATCTGATCTTGAAAAGCCAAAAGAGGTCTGATAGGAGTGTGATACAATGAGAACATGTCCCAAGACACAAACACTATTGAAATGAAGTCGAATGATGCCACGAAGCCAGTTAATCTTTGATAAGTTAGATTCAGTTCGTTCAAGAACCAAAAAATACAAGAATCTCTCTCACATGTTAAACTAAAAAGTTCAGAAGTATTGTTGATCAAAAGTCCCAAAATTTAGACTTACATGTGTTTAAATAATTTTGATAAATTAACCCAAATGGATCTACCCTTATGGGCTGAATTGAGCCACTTACAAAAAATGACCCAAAATCTTTATTAGTAAGCCCAAACCTTGATTCAAACAAATCTTGGATCTTAGTTGAAAACAAAGCATTAATTAAGCTCAAACAAGGCTTTGGTTACAGCTAACAAAATAAAAATAAAGCTCATAAGTCTAAGTCTTGTTCTACTGTGAGAAGAAAAAAAAGAAGAAAACATTGCAAGTCTGATACAAGATTTATTTATAGCCTATAATGCTACCCAATAATCTTAGGAACTAAAAGAGAAGTTATCGCCCCTTTGATTTCCAAGTTAAAATAGGATTCTTATCTCAGCCTTGTATTAATCCTTCTTTTGAAAGGAAAAAGATTGCTACATTTAATGCTAATCTTTGCCATCTCTTAGTATCCTTCAGATATTAGGAAACACAATTAAGTTGTTGAATTATTCTGCTTGCATAACAAGGAACTTTGCCGCCACATGTGTTTTATAAGTCATATTGGATTCTTTTGTTTTCTTTATTGTGTTTTCTCTTCACGTGACAAGGAAATAAAATAATAAATCATAATATTTAAAGGAAATAATTAATTTTCCCACACATAATAGAAAATCTAAAACTAGTTAGGAATCCACAAAATACATGGAAACATCATAAAACAATGCTAGCTGAAACTGATACAAAATTGGCGATCTTGTTGTCGAAACTTCATAGCCCAAATAAGGATGGATTGGGCCCCTTTTCCACATGAATTAAATGTATTAAGGCCTTTTCTTGATGCTCCACAGGATCCTCAAGTTCAGTATTAGTCAAAACTTGCACAACTAACTCATTTAATGCTTCTTTCAATGCCTTCACTTTAGATCTTATGATTGGCCTATTTGGAACATGTAATAGGTCTTTGGTTTTCATGGGTTAATCCACTTCACAACCGAATCATGCAGGCCATATTTGATTAGTTGAATATAAAATGAAGTTCGTTAGAATAAACACTGATAACATATGGTCATACATCCCAAGGGTAAGTCCAAGAGAATTCTGTAACAACAAGCACTTTAGTAAGAATGTTTGGAATGAGTATGCCTCCTATAAGAGGGTATTTCCTAATATTTTAGGAATAACAACAAACTTAACCCAATCTAGGCATGATAAATCCTAACACGCCAGCCACACCTCATGTATACAAATAGCCATAGGCCAACTTCTTGGATCTATAAAGCTTTTATCCCACAACACAACTTGCTATTGGTAATTCTATACTATATAGGCTATTTTACAACATGGGAACCTCATTCCCATTACACAACAATTCCCTACCATCGATTAATAATAAAAGGGGGATAGATAACATAGAAGTAGCACAACACTTAAGAGAGATGAAGCTAGAAGTAGGATGTACAACAAGATTCACTTACAATTACCCATGCTTGAATGGATTGATAGACTGTACATGATTCATTGAGAAACAAAAATTGCTAATTTCAAACATTTTCTCAAGTAGGATAACCAATTTGTAAGGGAACACATCGCTAAATTCACTAATCAATATGGCGATTGTATAATTAATAATGACTGGCACATATATTAGCCACATCAAAAGTCATCAAAGACTAGTGATGAGGAAGATGATGATCTTGTTAGTCATCAACAACATCTTTTAGATTTAAAAAAGAGATGAAAATAAGAGCAATTGTATAAAGCTCAATTTAGAAGAATGCAATGCCTAAACATTTTGGTAAGGGAAAAGGATTCTCAAGCATACACCTTACCTAATAAATAAGGCTTTCATATTACATAGACTAGCAAATTAGTTGAAAGAAAATAACTTTAAGCACCAGTTAAATTGCTTATAAAAGGTAAACTAAATGGATTAATACTCAACATGATCTTACTTACTCTTATGAAAAATAATAATATTGATTAAATATTGATCTTTGTTAAGAATAGAATCACCAAACATCCATAATTCTTAGAAATTAAAGTGTAAAGGGTTTTGTCTTTAACACCACCCCTATCTCAAGAGGTTGTAATAGACCAATATATACTAATGAGATAAATAATAGAAGAAATATTTAGAAAAATATACAAAGCCATTAAGTTGTCCAAAGTGTTTGGTCAACTATACAAGAGTTTAAAAGAGGATAAAGTACCACAACATTATCCTAAATCATTATTTATTGTATAATAAAAGCAAAAAATAACAGTAGCTCTTAAGCAAAAAAAAATAAAAAATGATATAAAAAAGTTGTCATAATAAAGAAAAAACAAGCATATGTTGTATAACAAAACATTAATAGCATTCAAGTGTAACAAAAGTGTTCAAACCTCAAATGAGCTAGTAAACTGCAACAAATACTTTTATTCAAACAAAAGACCAAATAGATGATGAAAACAACATGATTTTTTTTTTATGTAGATGAGTTTTTGGATGTTGACATGATGGATGAAGTATTAGAAACCCTTTTCAATGACAACATATAACATTAGAAGGAAATATAACTATATGTCTCATTCCTAATACAATACATAGGTGAAGAAAGTGCATTAAAGAAAAAGAAGCTGAAAAAACACTTTTAAAATATAAAAGAGTGGTCATGAAAGAGTAACATTGTAACATACCTAACTTTTAAAACATATTTTCCATAATATTGTCTTTCATGTAATGCAGAAAACCAACGGTGATTTTGTTTTTACATGCACCCTACCAGAATTTCGGTAGAGTTTCCCTTATACTAGGAACACACCAAGTTATCATTAACCTCCTTTTATATCACAAGTCAATATTACAATCAAAGTCCAATAATCTTGGACCTTTTTCTCATCAACACAACTCAAGGATAACATACATTTAGTTTTAATGAAATAGGAACATTGTAACCAAGAAATAATTAACACATAATTTTATTTAGCATACTTGGTTAAATGATTAAATAACGTTAAAATCTAAAATGCGGTTATCTTTAAGATTTTATCTTAATTAACATAAATTTTGATATTGATACACAACATTAACAAAGGACTACAAGATATTAAATGCATATTTAAAAAAAAAGCATAATAACAAGTACAAAATAAAATGCCCAAAATTATAATACATATCAATTTGACATCTTCAAAATTATAAGTCTATTTCTATAACAAAAGGTGGCATTATAGGAATATATTGATTGACTCTGGAATGAGATGAACCTGACAATTACATCATTTCATGATATTGGATTACAATACAATAACTTTATAAATAAACACGTGTATGCATATATACATATTAATCTAACTAATGAACTCAATTAACTAACACTATGAATAATTTTTAACTCTACCATTTTCAATCCACATATAATTCATACGTATATTCTTAACTCTAAGGTAAATTTAATATCTTGGTAATCAAACAAACTATTTCCACTAGCCTCTTTGGTCAACTAGTCTAATAAATTTTTCTCGGTCATCTGAACACATGTCACTAGCTCATTTTTGATCAACTAGTCTAATAAATTATTCTAGTTATCTAAACACAAATGCTACTAGTCCCTTTTTGGTGAGCTAGTCTAATAAAATTCATCTTCTTGTTATCCATATCACAATTAATAATTGAACAATATGCATTTAAAGAAATTATGATTTTACAACTCTATAAATTTTCTATAATTAGCGAAGGTGAAAAACACCTACTTGCTCCTCCCATCAATTTAGCTTCTTCTACGAGGGTCCTGCCACTGGTGTCTTTCCAGATAAAAAGGAGTTACCATCATTAATTCGTTTTAAAACTATTTCTTCAATTAATATTTCCATCCATTTCTAATTTTACAATTTCCTAACCAACTATTTGATCAATAAAAACCTTAATTACTGTATCAATATCATGTAACCTTAAAAAAAGATTATTGAGAAAAAAAGGAAGAAAATATGAAGAAACTCTCCTCCTTTCTTCCTTACTTGGCGGGTTGTATATAAGGGAGGGGAGCTGGAATTTTCCTCATAATTATAGTTTTGCCCTTGACTCTTTATCTCTTAATTAGTTCCGGGTAATTCTCCGGGTTTTTGATAAAATTTTATACTAAATTGGAACAAATTTATTCGTATTTCTCTACTAAACTTTGAGAATTACCTTATCCCTAATTTATATTATTATTTATTCATTTAATCTCGCTTAATATATATTTTACTTTCATTTTCTAAAATTTTTAACATGGGGTTTACAAACATCAACCACCATGGTATTCACTTTACCAAAAACTTTTGAAGCCAAATCTGGCCAAATACTTTATTTGAATAGTGATTGTGAAGACAAAAAACAAAAATTATTGAAGTGAACTAGTCAGAGCTAATGGGTGAATAATACACAAGACTCATATTCTATAAGCCAATATTGGTTATGAGTAATATTTAAAATCTTTGTACATCATAATTAACTTTAATGGTGTACCAATATAGAGGATCATCTTTGATAATGGTGTCTCGCTCAATATTATACTCTAGTATTTGATTATAAAAGTTGTTTGTCATGAGAATGATATGATCACATCAAAAATGTTCATTTTAGATTTTATAACAACCTTAAAAGATATTATAAGGGTACTAGAAATAGCCTTAATTGTTGGGTTTATACCTTCAACATAACTTTCTTTATATCAGAAGTAAGGACAAATTATGTCTTATTTGAACGAGATTGGATACATGCTAACTTATGTATCTCATCATTTTTATATCTGGTTTTGATGTTTTGGTTACTAGATGGATCAACTGAAACAGTCCAAGAAAACAATAAACTATTCATGGTTAATTCAAGAATAGGAAACATTTGGTTATATATCAATGATGAAGGTTTAGTCCAATTCATGGGTATTGATAACATGGGTCACCCTATTAACTTTTATGTTAGCAAAAAGACAGCATGTATAGAGCGACTCATAACAGATATTGTTAGGCCAAATGATCTACAATATTAAAAAAAAAAGAGACTAAAATATAAAACATAAGATTAAATGAGTCATTATTACTTAATAACATGTTTCAAAGCTTTTGATGAAGCTTATAGGCAGAAGTATCATAACAAAATTTGTTCAATAGAACTAAATTAAGATAATGAATTTTCGTACATGATATGACAAGTCTTTATCTAAAATCACCAAAGATGGATGATTAATAGGATGAAGTTCAAGACACGCTAATTCAAGTTAAATTAGGAAGTGAAAATGAGCCTAAACCAACCTTTAAAAGTGCAAGTATGACAATAGAACCTTAAAAAGAATTAGTAGCATTATTATATATTTATAAAGAGTGTTTGCCTAGGATTAAGATAAAATAAATGGTTTAGATAAAAGTTTAGTTAAACATCCTCTACTAATCAAACCTGGGTTTGAGTCACATAGATAAATGGTTAATCATGTGAAGGAAGAGATCAAATGACTCTTAGTATATTAGGCCAGTAAGATATGTTGAGTTAATATCCAATATAGTTTTGGTGTTGATAAAGCATGACAAATTAAAGGTATGTATAAATTTCATAAATATAAATCCTGCAGCTCTAAAAGATGAATGTCATATTCCAACTGCTAATATGCTAATTGATGTAGCCAAATCCCTAGTTTTGGCCCCACCAAGACCTTAAAAGCCTTTAAAGTTGTCCATTTCACTAATAGAAGGATCAATTAGCAGCATGCTAGCACAAAAAATAACTTTGTGCATGAATAGATTGTGTATTATCTTAGTTTTGTATTTATATATGTTGAGGAAATACATTGATTGGAAATTATTTTAGTCTTTTTTATTTTGCTTATGTTAAATTACACTAGTAGATGTTTATGTAATATATAAAACAAATTAACTTAAATATTTGATGTCAACACCTTGTTTAAGAGGTCTTATTGATAAATGGACATTAATATTATTTGAATTTAATTTGAATTACATGCCATAAAAAGAAATTAAAGGACAAGTTTTGACTAATTTCTTAGTTTATCATCCTTGCATTACTATAGACCATGAATTGGAATATGATATCAATATTATTATGGCATAACCTGTTCAATGGAAATTATGGTTTAATGGATACAAGAAAAAAAAAATACAAAGCTAGTGTAAGGGTGGTTATAATATTCCTAATAGGTTATAAAATGATCTTATATTTTTTGTTTGATTTTAATTGCATAAACAATCAAGCTGAATATAAGGCATTAATCATAGGCTTAGAGATAATCTTAGAGTTAAGAGCATAATCAGTCATAATGACAAAGGATTTACTATTTATTATCAACCAATTATTTAGAGAATATAAATGTGAACACCCAAATCTAACTTTATACCATACTATGGCCACAAACCTTATTAAAAGGTTTTTTATGATCTTATTTTTTTTTTTTAGAGGAAACACTATAAAAGTGAATGACTTAGCTTTACATGGATCAAGGTATAACATGACCTTCAATATTTATGGAGGGATGAGATTAAAACTTGTTTGTGAGATCATTCACAAAAAGTTTCAAGGTCTTCTAAAATAAAAGTGGTAAATTATATACTCCAACAGATGTATTATATAAGAGGCATATGATTGAAATTCAACTTAGATGTTTAGGATAAAAAAAAGTTTTATTATCATGTTTAAGGTTATTGAAGAGCTTTATATGCTAAGGTAACTAGTAAAATCCTTTTAAGATGACCATTAGAAATCAAAGGATGAGGCAGATAATGAGTGAGAGAAGGAAACATGAGACATGAAGTAAAATTTAGAAGGGTCCTAAGCCCTTACAAGTGGTGTTTGAGCTTCCGACTATGAGGATCTCAACCTTAATATAAGAGCACAACTCTTCCCTTTATGAAGACTGCGTGTTTGGTAGATGGAGTAATCACTATAGTTTTCTGGAATGGTGAAGATAGGAGCTGCTGCTTTATTTTCTAAACTTTTGTGGCTTATTAACGACTCTATTATTAGTTCCATTAGGAAAGGTTTCTCCAACTCATGAGCTATAAGGTTGGAAAAACTAAGATTGTAAAAGATGGCAGGTTGCCTGTATAAATTAGATGGATGTAAAAAGGAAATCGAAAGATGTTCAAGAATTTATACATGAAAAAAAAGAGGATAAAAAAAGAGGACACAATTTGTGTTCTTTTAAGGAAACCAATCTGACATAATAAATAATCTAAGAAAAAAAATTCATACTGATGCTAGTGAAATAATAAAATTGATTAATTATAAATTATAGAATAACGTGGGTTTTTTTTAAATGGATTATGGGTTTTAGTCAATCAACGATGGACTTATCATACATTGTTTATTAATAAGTGCAAAATATACTTATGTTTTTATTCCTTTTAAACTATGTTTTTTTAATGTATTTTGAGCTTATCTGATCTTATTGGAAGTTATTTTTATGAGTTTGGCACGCCTAGAAGACATTGTGAATTAGTTGCTAAAAGATAAGAATTTCTGCGTTTTATGTTTTGGACCTTGCTTCTTGTGATAGGTTTTTCACCAAGTTATAATTTTCGAATGTGAACGTGAGCTGAATCAAAGTTAAAGTGCACATATCAAGCTTTCCAGGAAGGTATTATGGGCATAAATATGAAGGACAGATAAAGGCGTTTTGAAGGCACAAATCTTGACGCAATATGAAGGACGAGATTGGTCTCTTGGATCTGATGAGAAAACTAACGGTATTGAGCATCCCACTACGATTGAGAGTCTAATGTAGAAACGGTGGGTCTTAGGACCCAAGAAAGGTGCAAATCAAGCCTCTAACATGCCATAAATGAAATAATACAATTGCGATGGTTGGATATTGCAAGAAACCAAGTCGAAAACAAAGTCTAAGTTGCAGTAAAGTTGGAATTACAACAGAGTTGTGATAGCAATAAGTCCGTTTTCAACACAAATTCTAAGGGATTTAACCAACCTTAAGGACTAGATAAAGAAAGAAGAAGTTAAGTAGCATAAGAACTTCTAATTAGCCTAAGAATTCTGAAGAAATTCAGCAGCCAAGGAAGACAATAAATAGTGCAGAACACAGTTGAAACAGAGGCTCTGCAACATTCTTTTCTCCTTTGCTTTTGTCAATTTTCCAGCAACTATGAACTAATTTCTAATTTCAGTTCAAGAGGAATACACACGATCTCCATTAGCAATTTGTGAGAAGTAATGTTAACATTGTAATTCTTTCAGATTCAAGTATTTATTTATTCTTGTTCAGAATTATGCTATTGATTATTATTCAAGCTTATTGAATTGTTTTGAGATCGCATGTATGCTTTCTATTTTTTTTCAATCCGTAATTATTGTTAGGGACTGGAGTAAGAACCAAAATAATTAATTTGATTGCTGCAACAATAGGAAGAATAAACTAAGTTAAATTATCAAGCTTTTGAATGTTTGCTTAGAATAAATGCACAAACTTTACTCCTAAAACTACTGCTGAGTGAATGAGAATTGCTTTCAATGATAAATTCGCTTGATGGCAAAAAATTGATTAGAGAGCTTTGTCTTATTAATTTACTTGTAAACTCATTGATTTCCCTTAGTTTTAAGAAATATTGAATGTATTTGCTTGACGTGAAAGAATATTTATTTTACTTCAATGATCAATAAATTTATAGGAATAAATATGTGGATCCTTAAACTGAGTTAACGACATATCAATTTATTATTTTTATAAGAATTATTGTTTCTTTAATTTTTCATTCAAATCCCCTGTTTTTTTTTTATTTTAATATATTGTAGGAAGATTAAACAAAATTTTTCTTGGGTTCGACCTGGTTTTCACGATCATACTATAAATTTATTTTACTTATAATAATTAAATAGAATTATATTTTGAAGGTTACAAATAACAAACATTTATGTTTTTGGTGGCATGTATCGTGAGCACGCATAATACTAAAAGAGAGTAGACATAGGCTTCCTTAATCTGCTACACCGATAAATCCTTTTTAGCCAGTCTCACAACCAGTAAATTGACTCTTTTTATCTGATAATTTATTATTATTATTCAATAATATTATACATTACAAGTAACAAGAAAGAAATTACTAAATCTTGTCGAATACAATCTCAACCCCATCAACTGGCATTTGATGTGAAAGATAAACCATGTCAGCATCAGGATTAAGTAGTTCCCACCTGAAATTTCATCACAATAACATTAGAGAGAGGGTGTTCATGTTATGGCAAGGTGAGAAGAATACATGTCATTAAGGTAGGTTCGCGTCATCGTACATAACAGAACTAAGAACATAATAACAGTACAGTTAATTGTTTCTACAAACAATATTCATTGCGTTTAACAAAGCATGTGACTAGTGAAAAAAGATTTCGATGCTTACTTGTATCCTACACACAAATGATGTAAAAAAAGTGCCAGTTGTAGGCGAGCAAGCATGTTTCCTGGACAGATTCTCGATCCATTACCAAAAACTTGATACGTTCCAGGCCTTGCCGGTTCCTGTGTAGGAAAATTGTTGTAATGATAAGCCAGGCATAATATTCAGCTTTCTCATGTAACCGATATGATTTGCAATTTTGAACTTACATTCCATCTGTCTGGGTTGAAGCACATAGGATCCTCAAAATTTTCAGGATTTGTATGGAAGTATCGAGCCCAGATAATCACTTTCCAATTCTTCGGTATCTTATAACCTATATATGTGTAGAGCCATTGATATTTATCATCTATTCGATCAATTCAACTATCCTCCAGTACTTACCAGGAGAAAAAGAGACCAAAAAGCTAATGATCAGAGGTACCTTTATACTCAACTTCTCTGGTGGCCATTCTAAAAATAACCGCTGCAATGTTGGCCATTCTTATAGTTTCTTCCACCACCTGCTTGAAGAATATAGAGCAGGAACTTGGATTAGTAAAATGATAGTTATTAACAGTTAAAGACAGGGAACGGTGTACCAAACCTAGCTACTTAATGTATCCATACCTTGTTTGTGTACTTGAGTTTAGCAACATCTTCACTTGTAATGAAATCTCCCTTTTTGTTCTTGCATAGAGCAGTGTTCTCCTCCTATAAAAAAGAAAATGTCAAACGAAGAAAACCGCAATTTTGTTTGCGAGAATCTAGCTATTTCTTCTTGTACAAATCATACCCGTAGCTTTGCAAGGACATGAGGATACTTGGCAAGATAGTAAATAGCCCACGTTGAAGCAATGGACGTAGACTCATACCCAGCAATAACAAGGCCAACTATGTTGTCTAGCACCTCTTGATCACTTAATTGACTTCCTTCATCGTCTTCAATTTGCCTCAGTCCATCCATTAGATCATTTGTCTTCTCAGACTCATGTTGCCTTTTCTTCTTCTCAAGTTCCCCTCTGAATATTGCGTCAAGCTTCTTCTTGCACTGTCACAGTTAACACCATAGATAGATATATGATAGATTATATTATAATATTCCGTAATTTATCCTCCTTATGACAAATCTAGGCCTTCACAGATATTTGGAGAGTGAGTCACATAAGCAGGAGATTGACCTCTTAAACAGGTAAGGCCAGGTTAAAAGAGAACTAGTTTATTGTACGAGTTTAAACCTGCAGAGCATGGCGATAGGCAGTTCCAGGAATGTTCAATGGGTAAGCTCTAACTCCACGGACCAACCCCCTAAACAACTCATCTATGGCATCCAACTGCTGTCCCGGTTGCAAGCCTACGAATAATTTCCCAATGTTCTCGAATGTTACCTGTTAATTAATTGTTATAATTAAGTGCACAAATCAATATATATTTCAAGGATCTTTGGCTTAATTTGCAATAAATAGGCTACTCCCTCGTAAACCAACACACACACACACACACACACAAACACACACACAGAGACAGCTAATTAAGGATAATATGAGTATTATATCAAATGTGAATTTTGACGGAAGAAAATCATAAAAGTAAACTTGTGGGTCCTAAAACTTAACAGAACTTTTTAGTTTTTTCTTTCTATAAAAATGGATCTCACCTTTTTAATCTCCTTGTAAGTATTGATTCTACGCTTATCGACCCATGATTGGAGGGCAGCCACCATCCTCGGCTGTACGAGAGCAGCTATGCGGCAAAGAGCATCTGGCCGAGTGATAGCATTAGTCACGTGGTTTCTAAGTCTTTTATGGGCCTCTCCCTGAACTACTACCAAAGAATTCTGGCCTAAAATATCCACGCTTGGCCACTTCAAAATAAATATGTCATTTGATTGGAAAATGAATTTACTGACTGCTGGGAAACATGCTATGATTGACGGTGATCCAAAAAGGTGGGTTCTGTACAATCCTACTCCGTCGCCGTACCTGATCATTTTAAAATCATGTTAAGTAGTCCATGCATGGAGGCGGCTTTGGTAGTGCCGACCGAGAGTGTAGTAGAAATTGGATACTGATTATATATTTCAATCCATATGAATATTAGAAAACTAAATCAGGAATTCCATATTCTTAAGACTCCATCCTTCCTTAACAGTAACACTAAAAAAAAATTAGTTTTATATATTAAAATGAATGGTGCGAAACTCTTATGCTTCAAGAAAAAAAAAAAAAAAGCCGCAGAATGACATCATGATCTTACCAGCTTCTCTTAGAATTGATGAAATCATCTGGGCGGCCAAGAATTTTGAAGTACCAGAGGAAGGTAAGCATCTCGCCAACAAAGGGAAATCCCAGGTGGCCAGGTGGTAACTTTGTAGCAGTACCGGAAAGTTGAAATTTCAGAGGGAGAACGTACCATATCTCGTTCCACCACCACGTTAGTAAACCCAACAACGGCAGGGATCCAATAATGCAGGCTAATAATACACCTATTGTAATTTCCATTTTAAAACATGCAACCGCTATATATTATCTTGAATAAGTATGACCTAACTCTAATAGCCTATTTGTACCCTTAATTATACCTATTTCTGGGATGGAAAGATTCCTTGAGGATGATGCTGTGGTAACCAATCCCATTTCCAGACAAAACAGCAACACTTCCGTGAGTGAAGAGGCAGCAAGCGTGATATAGATGAGTTCATTTGGTGTATCTTTTTCTACTATTTTATTTATTTCACTCTCGAAGTTGTTTCAATCTATATTTCAAAATTACGAACCACGTTCTTAAGGGTCGAGTCATCGATCGTGCAGACAAAACAAAGCTTTTCTACGAACTGCTTCTGGTGCAACGGATTCTATTGAAGAAAAAAAATGTATTGATTAGAAAACAAAATTCAAGTAGTAGTAATATTTATGTGTTAGATAATTGGTTAATCTTTTAATTCTATCAAATCTAATTCATTTTTTCTAGTCAAAGTGATTAACTTAGGTCCCAATTCGTAGATTTGAAGACTCTCAAGTGCTTATGTAAATATCTTTTTATAAAGATAAAGTACAATGATATTTTAAAAAAATGAACTTTGAAAATATACTAAAAATATTGAGAATGAAGAGATTGTCAGTGCAATTATATTTTATAGAGATTGTCAACCACAATGATCAATTTCACGCTACTGCTGTGTTGCCAGGGGTTGAGTCATCGTGCAGGGAAAGCATAGCTTTCTACGGACTTCTTTTGGTGCTACAGATTCTATTGGAAAAAAAATATTGGTAAGGTAAAAAAAAATTCAAGTAGTTTGGGATTATTATAGAATGTATACTATATAAAAAATATTATAGTCATACTCTTGTGTTGTAATCTCCACCATTACTATTGTATATTACCCTACACATATGTATAGAAAATGTTGGCTAACCAGTAGGTTAAGCCTCCAAATTATTCTCAACTTGGTATCAGAGCCTTCTACGGTCAGAACTCTTCTCTCCCTCTCCCCCTGCAGTCGGCCTCATCTCTCCCTCTCCTAAATGGACTCTGCTGCTGCTGCCGCCGACTTCTCCCCCACCACTGGTGGTGCAACCCAGCCGGCCAGCCATTCAGCAACCGTTGCTGATGGTTCTTTCTCCCACCAGCAGCAACCCCAACCTACAGAGTAGAACCATGGTTCCTTCTCTTATATTTTTGTCGTCCCTCTTCACATCATGGGGAAAACAACTCCTTCTATAGTTGCGTTGTCCAACACTCATCAAGTGGTCTCTTTGAAGCTTATAACCACCAACTATCTCTATTGGTGAATGCAGATGAACCCATATCTTCTTGGTCATGGTGTTTTCCACTTTATTGATGGCTCAATGCCGTTTCCTCCCTCTCATATTTCTGACAGTTTTGATGGTTCTTCTTCGGCAATCAACCCCTCTTTTCTTCGTTGGAAGCAACATGATTAGCTTATTTTAAGCATGTTACTCTCTTCATGGACGTCCTGCATCTTGTGGTAGATTGTCAGACTTCTTCTTATGTTTGGCGCACTTTTGAGAAAACGCTTGCTTCTCTGTTGAATTCTCGCATTATGCAACTCCATGGATCTTTTCAAGATCTTTGGTAAGGAGATGCTTCGATTACTACATACATGCAGCACGCCAAGTCATTATTTGATGAATTGACTACTGCTGGCCAACCTCTTTCTCTTGAAGACATCACCCTCTATATATTTCATGGTCTTCACAGTGAGTTTAAAGACTTGGTCACTAGTCTTGTAACCAAGGCAAAATTGTTGTCATACGTTGACCTTCACAACCATCTTCTTACTTATGAGTTTCTGCACAAGTCTTCTCTTCCAACCATGGCTGCAAATTCGCCTCTGCTATCCACACCTTCTCTGTTGCCCTCTGCTCACCTTGCCCAACATCAACACCGGTCTGATTTTAGCCGTAACAGAGGACATTCACGCGGCTACTGGCACCCCAACAACAATCGGTATAATAGCCAACACAGGTCTGATTTTCATGGTGTTTATTCTTCTGCCTCTGCAGACTGGAAACAGAGTAACTGGCAGCAGACCAGATGGTCTACTAGTTCTGGGAAGTGGCCTCCTCACTAGCCTTTTGAGCTGACTATCAAGTATCCACTCTGCTTCTCTTTCGACCACATCGCCCCCTAATGTGCTCAGTTTCGCAGTAGGAGCCACCAGCCTTCTGCTCATTTTACTGTTGGTTCAGTTTCTGCAGGTAGTTGGTTCTCGGATACTGGTGTAAACCAATATGTTACTCCTGATCTTGTAACTCTGACCGATTCTGCTCCCTATCTTGGTAATGATCACTTGCATATTGGTGGCAGTAAGGGTCTTCTCATATCCTCTATTGGGCATACCATGTTACGTTCCCCTAAACGCATATTTATGTTATCTAACGTTCTTCATGTTCCTCATATTACCAAACCATTGTTATCTGTTCAAAAAATTTATCGTGATAATAATGTTTATTTTGAATTTCACGCCTTTGTGTTTTATGTAAAGGATCTCATCACCAAAGCAGTGTTCCTTTCTGGTCAGAGCAATGATGGTTTCTATATTCTTTCTAAGTCTTCTGTCACCACTATTCCTCAAGCGTATTGGTCTCCTTGCGTCTCTGCAACTGTTGATCTATGGCATCATCGATTGGGTCATCCTACTTCCCGTATTTTCAATTTGTTAGTTTCTAAAAATAAAATAATGTGTACTTTTAGGCACTCTCTTATTCAATGTCAAGCTTGTCCGCTTGACAAGTCTTCGCATTTGTCTTTGCGACCTACGAGTCATAAAACTTCTACTTTACTTGATTTAGTATTTAATGATGTTTGGGCCCTACTCCTATGTTTTTCTCTGATAGTTTTTATTACTTTGTTATCTTTATCGATGCGCATACAAAATATCTATGGTATTATCCTCTTGTTGCCAAATCAGATGTGTTTTCTATATTTCAACGTTTCTAACTGCTTGTTGAGCGTCAGTTTTCCCGCAAAATTAAATCTTTTCAAACTAATTGGGGTGGTGAATATCGCAAGTTAAATAGTTTCTTTCAAACTATTGGTATTCATCACAGATTAATTTGTTCTCATACACATGAGCAAAATGATAGCGTTGAACGTCGCCATCGTCATATTGTTGAAACAGGTCTTAGCCTCCTAGGACAATGTAGTGCCCCGTTATAATTTTGAAATTATGCATTTGAATCATCGGTATATCTCATCAATCGCATGCCCACTCTTGTCCTCTAAAATCAGTCTTCTTTTGAATGTTTGTTTAATCGTACTCTTGATTATGATTTTCTTCGTACTTTTAGGTCTCTCTTTTCCTTTTTTGCATCCATACCATGCTCATAAGTTAGATTTATGTTCAACTCCATATGTGTTCTTAGGGTATAGTTCCTCTTATCTTGGTTATCGTTGTCTTGATTTAGCGTCTCAATGTATATACGTCTCCCGTCATGTTCGTTTTCATGAAAATGTGTTTCCGCTTGCAAAATCTGAATAGATAGCTCCACCCATATCCACCTCTACCTAGCCTACACACTTACCCACCTTGATTACCTCCCCCGTTTTCACCCAGCAGCTCTGTCGCACCTCCTGCCCCATAAAAACAGCCACCCCGTTCCCCACCCTTATTTGCCACCATACCACCGTCATACAACCTTGCCCTTATGTCACCATTTGCATGTTTTTTCCGATGATCATTATGCAGGCTCAGCTTCTCCTCCTTCATAATTGCATTTTTACAAGTCTGTTACTACCGCCAGTACAGATTCTACGGCAGGCTCTCCTTCATCTATTGCTCCGAACACAGGTTCTTTGGTAGATCCCTCTGTAGGTCTACAACTCTTTGTTGATCTCTCCTCTTATTCGCTTCAGCAGCTTCCCAGTTCAGAGTCTTCTCCTCTTCGGTCTGCCGCCCATCAGCATCCGATGGTTCTTGGCCTATGGCTGCCGAAAATTGCACTTCTCACAGCGTCTGCAACCTCCTTTACTGCACTTATCTCTCAGGTAATGTCCTCTTCTACCTCTAAGCCCATTGCCTTATCTGATGTTAACAGGTATGAGGCATGGTATGGTGTTATGCGTGATGAAATTCAGGCCCTACGCTCCAATAACACCTGGTCATTGGTTCCCTTTCATCATTCGATAAATGTTGTTGGTAGTCGGTGGATGTACAAGATAAAGCGTCGTATGAATGGTAGTATTGAGCGATGAAAAAAAAACAACCCAATTTAATTAGGGTTAAAATGATAAAACTCGCATCCCTAGACATGAGACCATGATATTCCCATAGAAAATAAATCAAAACAGATTATAAAACTCAATTCCAAACCGACTCAATATTGAATGATCAAATTGAAAAAAAAAATCAATTAAAAAAACAAAAAAACAACCTGAGTTATCTCAGGTTAACCCGTTAAGCACTATTCACGGGTCATGGGGTCGAAATAACCTAATAAAAAGCAAACAAAATAAATTATGAAGTCTAATTTCCAATTAACACAATATTAAATGATGAAATTGAGAAAAAAAGTTAATCAAGAAAAAACAATTCGAGCCAGCCGAGTTAACCTATCGAACCCGCGATTCATGTCATGAGAGTGGGATAACCCAATAAAAAATAAATATAATATTAAATGATAAAATAAAAATAAAATATTGATTGAAAATAAAACAAAACACTTGTGCAAATAATGTTAAGGTAGGGTTTTCACTTTAGATTGCTATAGTAATAACTCTGTATAATTTATTTCCAAGCTAAGTTTTATAAATATAGAAGCATCAAAGGGAAGAAAAATTAAAAATTGTATAAGGGTTTATATTATATTAGTTTTTAGATCTTAATTAGAAAATATTAGACTCTAGGAGGTGTAATTTTTTATTATGATATCGATATTTAAAGCATGTCTTACATTCACTTGGCCATATTTATATTTTAAGTCAATGATCTATTTTGAAATTAGGATTCTTTTTATTTTTTAGGAGGATGACAAGCGTAGGATTGTTTTATGATCTGCTAATTTTTTTGTAGTCTAAGATTAGCAAATAAAATTAGAAAAGTAAAAAACTAATAAATGTTTAGTTTATAAATATGCAATATAATAAATATATGGCTACTTGCAATCATAATAAAAAGACTAGTATGCTACTAAAAATGTATATAATATTGTATAAAAAATATAATTACAATTCTAGCATGCATGCTAATATATATGATTAAATAAAAAAAATTTACTTGTTGGAGCATTTTAAAATTGATTAAGCTTTGTTGTTGTTAAGGATCAATTCTTTACTTTTAAGCCTTTATTACTCATCACTTGGTACAATAAGACTTTCTTCAATAGGCCTCTTAAATTTTGAACAACACCATTTTATTTAGATACACTCATAAACAAGGTTCAATGAACCAATGGAATATTGCTTAACAATCTCTCTACGTGGACTGAACCTAAACTCTAGATTAAGAGAAATTTTGGAAGTAAAAACTAAGATTTAAAAAATAGAAAATAATGTTAAAGAATAAGGTGAAGAAGAGTGTCAAATTATATCAAAACAATGCAGAATTAACCAACCTTAAAATAATGTTTAAGACTAAAGTTTACTTGATTGAGGACTTCTCCCCTCTGAAAGCTTTGGTATTCTTTAAGCCCCATTTTAACTTTTCATTTTATAAATACGAAGATTTTTTTTCCTTTTCTATGTGGAATTCTTTCAGATGGTTTTGAGTTTTATCAAAACATGTCAACCAATGGTTCTTTAAGATAAATTTCTTTTCCATCCATAATTTATTTAAATCATGTTAAAGAATTTATATTAGAGATTAAATTCCAAGTTCCAACCCAAAAAATAAATGTACCCCATTTTTAATTTGATCATAAATGTTACCATTAACCATGTTATTAAACTAAATTTCCAACATTTTATTGTATTTTCTGGATTTCCACATCAAATTAAGTGAACTAATGGACACTTGATATTAATACTTAATGTTTTGCATGTTTTTAAGATGATCCATATGACCATATTAATTATCTCTATATCAGCGAATGAACCACAACTAGAAGATATTATTCCATCCTTGCTGATGGAATACATTTGTGTACAATGGTCATCCAAAAAAAATTCCTTCCAGCTGAGGTGTATTGGATTGTTCATTGTTAGTATATGCGTGGACAAATTGAACTTGTATCAATATTCGAATTTCTTTTGATATAGGCACTGTTTAGGGATGCCATAGTTCAATAAAATAAAGAAGTTACAATATTTTTTTGCCTATATATTCCTCATTTTTTTTAAGTATTTAGGGGATGATGTCCTCATTGAAATTAAGGTGATAATATAATATAATTTATTAAATTAGTAAATTGATATTACGATTTCCCAAATAATATTATTTAATTAGGTATATTAAAAGAGAGTAAATTACCATTTGTATCAACTATATATAAGCTAAGGACAAGGATCAAGATGAAGACGTCATATCTAAGATTAATGTAGTCTCTTCACTATTCGGCATGTCGTATACTATATGCATGAGCTTCAATTTAAATTGATATATGTATATTAGTCCTAAATATTACAAAATGTCATTAACTATATAAATCTTTTATCTACCATACATAAGTATAAAACACCATCTCTCTATCATGTGGAGTTAAATTATCATTTTTATTATTATTATAACACATAAGTTAATATAAATTTCATAAACTATATTCTACCCGTCCAATAGACAGAAATAAAGCTAGTGCATATATAATCTAAAGACACAGAGGCTGGGTTAGAAGCGCAAGCGTGAGCCCCTTGATATTAACGAGACTCTCCATTTACTTAACACACTGTGTATTATTTAATCGACATGTAGCATACTATATATTCTACCCTGCACGAGAACGCGACATTGTGGAGTTCTTTTAGAGATCTTTGTTTAGATAAAAAGTTACTTGTTTATTATTATCATGATTATTAAAAATTCTAATTAATTTTTAGAGATTCTAAACTAGAAATTAATTGTATAAAAAAAGATATTAATACTCCTATTACACCCCTACCTAAAGTAGGTTACATTGTTTTTCTTTATTTGTGGTTGCTATGGTTTAAAGATGTTTTTATTTCTACAAGTATATCTATGATGAGATTGCTAAGATGAGTAAACTCTAGTTTTTTAAGTCATAACTGGAATTTAATTAAAATGAACTCTAAAATCAATACCCAATGCAAGATTCATCGGATGAATTTGCAGAAATGAAAACCCAACAGACCAGAAAACCAATAAAACTAAAGCAAACCTAGAATGGCCATTTTAAGCTTCTAAAGCATGCCACCCTTATTCCCCTTCTAAAACTAGTACATCTAACGACATTATTTTGGCTAATATCTACAAATTAGGGGTTTTATTTGGGACCTAGTATTTTTCAATTTTATCTCTATTCTTCCGATTTCATTTGATTTTACCCATAATTAACCCCTTAACTTTCTAATTTCATGCAATTGCGTCCTTGTTAGATTCATTTGTCAGCCCTAATTTTAAGCGTCTTTTACGAGTTGATCATTGGTCTCTGATTTGTTCAATTAGACCCTCAGATGACCATCAAACTTCCCATTTTCTTTGATTTGACCCCTGATTTCACTTCATTCCAATTCCTAAAGTCATGCGCATTTTGCAAGTTGGTCATTGGTTTATAAATTATTCAACTAAGTCCCTATTTGCTCACCAGACTTTGAATTTTGTGTAATTCAGCCCCTGATTTGACCAGTTAAACTTTTTAAAATCCAATTTTAGTCCCTAAACTTTATTTCTTTCAATTGATATCAAAATTGACTCCTAAAAGTTGATTTCCCTTGCGATTAAGCCCTCAATAAATTTAATTAAACCTTTCAAAATTCCAATAGAGTCCTTAAACACCAAAAAAAACATTTTTACTAATGAGCCCCTTTGTCAATCAAGATCTTGGGTTACCATTTTGGACATTTTGATATATCAACTTTCACTTAGTGTTTTAGTCTTTCACCATTATACTTGAGCAATCCTTTTCATGCTTACTTCATGTGTATTTTCTTATATATTATTATAGAATGTATCTATATAGGAAATATTATAGGTATACTATAGAGGAAATATTGTAATCATATTCTTGTGTTGTAACCTCCACCATTACTATTATATATTGCCTTACACAATATATAGAGAAGGTTGACTAACCAATAGGTTAAGCCTTCCAATTATTCTCAACTTGGTATCAGAGACTTCTGCCGTCAGAACTCTTCTCTCCCTCTCCTTCTATAGTCAGCCTCCTCTCTCCCTCTCCTAAATGGACTTTGTTGTTGCTGCCGCCTTCTCCCTCCACCAAACCGGCGGTGCAGCCCAGCCAACCAGCCTCTCAGAAGCTGCTGCCGCTAGTTTTTTCTCCCACCAGCAGCAGCCCCAACCTGCAGAGCAGAACCATGGTTCCTTCTCCCATGTTTCTGTCATACCTCTTCACATCATGGGGATAATAACTCCTTCTATCATTGCGTTGTCCAACACTCATCAAGTGATCTCATTGAAGCTTACGACCACCAACTATCTTTATTGGCGAATGCAGATGAAGCCATATCTTCTTGGTCAATGTGTTTTCCACTTTGTCGAAGGCTCAGTGTCGTGTCCTTCCTCTCATATTTCTAACTGTTCTGATGGCTCTTCTTTGGCAATTAACCCTTTTTTCTCTATTGGAAGCAACAAGATTAGCTTATTTTAAACGCATTACTCTCCTCTCTCTCCATGGACGTCCTACATCTTATGGTATATTGTCAAACTTCTTCTTGTGTTTGGTGTACTATTGAGAAAACACTCACTTCTCCGTCAAATTCTCGTATTATGCAACTCCATGGGTCTTTTCAAGATCTTCAGCAAGGAGATGCTTCGGTTACTACATACATGCAACACGCTAAGTCATTATATGATGAATTGGTTGTTGCTGGCCGACCCTTCTCTCTTAAAAACTTCAACCTCTATATATTTCATGGTCTTCGTGGTGAGTTTAAAGACTTGGTAACTAGTCTCGTGACAAAGGCAGACCTGCTGTCATACGCGGACCTTCACAACCATCTTCTTCCTCATGAGTTTCTACATAAGACTTCTCTTCCATCCTTGGCTGCAAATCCACCTCTGTTACCCTCAGCTCATCTTGCCCAACAGCAACACAGCTTCAGTTTTGGCCATAATAGAGGTCATTCCCGTGGCAACTAGTGCTCCAACAGTAATAGGTATAACAACCATGACAGGTTTGATTTTCATGGTTCTCATTCCTCTGCTCCCACGGACTAGAACCAAGGTCATTGGCAGCAGCCCAGACGGCCTGCTGCTGGTGGGTAGTGGTCCCCTCATCGGTCCTTTAAATAGAACGTCAAGTGTCAACTATGCTTCTCTTTCGGCCACGCAACCCCACAATGTGCTCGTTTTCGTAGTAGTGGTCACCAGTCCTCTACTCATCTTGCTATTGGTCCGGTTTCTTTCCCTACTTGGTTCCCGGACACTGATGCGAACAAACACATTACACTTGATCTTGCGACTCTGACCGATTTTGCACCCTATCTTGGTAATGATCACTTCCATGTTGGTGATGATAAGGGTCTATCCATATCCCATATTGGACATACCATGTTACGTTCCTCTAAACACACCTTTATATTATCTAACGTTCTCCATGTTCCTCACATTACCAAACCATTGCTATCTATTCAGAAATTTTGTCGTGATAATAATGTTTATTTTGAATTTCATGCCTCTGTGTTTTATGTAAAGGATCTCACCACCAAACCAGTGCTCCTTTTCGGTCATAGCAATGATGGTCTCTATGTTCTCTTTGAGTCTTCTGCCACCACCATTCCTCAAGCTTATTGATCTCCTTGCATCTCCACCACTGATGATTTGTGGCATCGTCGATTGGGTCATCCTACTTCCCGTATTTTCAATTTGTTAGTTTTCAAAAATAAAATAATGTGTAACAACAAATATTTTTGGTTAAAAAGGGGTGTTATTATCGACTTACTAGTAAGTCCTCAAATATTTTTGTTACGACGCATGGAAAAGGGGTGTTTCGCAGCAACCTATTTTAACCAACTAGTAAGTCCTCATACATATGGGGTTGTAAAAAAGGTGTTTTTCATTTGAATGGTGATGGTTGCAGCGTTTGGAGTGGTCAGAAACATCACATTCATTCATCTGAAAGTGTCTACCTGATCAACCACAAACTAAAGAAGAAGATCCACAGTACCTTGAACGACACTATTTTAGCTAATCCCTATAGATTAGGGTTTTTTTTATTTGGGACCTGGCATGTTTTAATTTGATCCCTATTTTTCTAATTTCATTTGATTTTACCTGTAATTTACCCTCTAACTTTCTAATTTCATGCAATTGCATCCCTGCCAGATTCATTTGTCAACTCTAATTTTGAGCATCTTTTACAAGTTGATCCTTGATCTCTGATTTGTTCAATTAGACCCCTAGATGACCATCAAACTTTCAATTTTCTTTGATTTGACCCCTGATTTCACTTGATTCCAATCCCTGAAGGCGCACGCATTTTGCAAGTTCGTTATTGGTTCATAAATTGTTCGATCAAGTCCCTATTTGCTTACCAAACTTTGAATTTTATGCAATTAAGCCCCTAATTTGACTAATTAAACTTTTTAAAATCCAATTTTAGTCCCTAAACTTTATTTGTTTCAATTGATATCAAAATTGACTCCCGAAAATTGATTTCCTTTGCGATTAAGAGGTAGCAAGCGTTTATAGATGAGTTCAATTGGTGTATCTTTTTCTACTATTTTATTTTTTTCGCTTTCTAAGTTGTTTCAACCTATATTTCAAAATTGCGAACCACATTCTCAGGGGTCGAGTCATCGATCGTGCAGACAAAACATAGCTTTTCTACGAACTGCTTTTGGTTCTACGGATTCTATTGAAGAAAAAAAAAGTATTGATTAGAAAAAAAAATCCAATTAGTTTAGGAGCAATGTTTATGTATTGAATAATCGATTAATCTCTTAATTCTATTAAATATAATTCATTTTCTCTAGTCAAAGTAGTTAATATCTAGGTTCTATTTTGTAGATTTGAAGACTCCCAAGTGTTTAAGTAAATATCTTTTTATAAAGATAAAGTGCAATGATATTTTAAAGAGATGAACTCTGAAAATATACTAAAAATATTGAGAATGAAGAGATTATCAGTGCAATGATATTTTAGAGAGATAGACTCTGAAAATATACTAAAAATATTGAGAATGAAGAGATTGTCATTGCAATGATATTTTAGAGAGATAGACTCTAAAAATATACAAAAAATATTAAGAGTAAAGAGACTGGCCACTTAGAGTTTGAAGGATTCATGATGGAGATTTATGTTTTTCATTTATAGGATTAAGATCATTAACTAAAAAGTTACTTATCAATGAAATTGGTGTATGTTTTTCTACTATTTTATTTATTTATTTATTTCACTCTACAAGTTGTTTCTACTTATATTTTAAAATTACGAATCACGATGATCAATTTCACGATACTGCTGTGTTTTTAGGGGTCGAGTCATCATGCGGGGAAAGCATAGCTTTTCTATGAACTACTTTTGGTGCTACAAATTCTATTGGAAAAAAATTATTGATGAGGTAAAAAATAATCAAGTAGTTTAGGATCAAGGTTTACGTGTTAGATAATTGGTTAATCTATTAGTTCTATCAATTTGATCCATTTTCTCCCGCCAAAGTGGTTGATACCTAGGTCCTATTTATAGATTTAGAGACTCTCGGATGCTCAAGTAAGTATCTTTTTATAGAGATAAAGTGCAAAGATATTTTATAGATATAGACTCTGAAAATACGCAAAACAATGTTGAGAATGAATATATTATCCACCTAAAGTTCGAAGGATTCATGGTGTATGAGTATTGTCCTTATGTGGAGAGAAAGAGTCGAAGTGTAATTTTATCCTTGTGATATTTTAAGTGGTATTCTACTTAAAATAATATATTTTGAATCAATATAAAGTATTGAGGGACTCGTATGGGGTCTTGGAAATTTTGATTAGTAGAAAATTTTTGTTTCTACACATATGTTAGGCTTAGAAAGTTCAGTAGAGACTGTAATTTTTGTTGCATCTTCAGTATTGATTTTAGCCTTTTCCTTCGACTCTAAAGCTAGTTATTTTTTTATGTGATAAAGATTTTAAAGAAAAGCTCGGATTTTTGGGTGACTTTTGGTGATATTTCTGGTGGGGACTTGTGATGGCTCTAAAGATCGAAGGTTTTGATGGGTGGTGGGTGGGTCTGCTATTATAAGAGAGAATGACTGTTTTCACGGGCTGCGGGTTTGAAGAAAGATGAGGTTGGTTGATTGTGAGTATGAGAGTAATTTTTTAGAAGAAGAGCTGTGATTTTTGACAGAGAGAGGTGAGAGAGGAGAGAAGGTTAACATGAAGTGAGATAATGAGTGGTGTGGTAATTGTTACCTTACATTCTTTAATATATATATATATATATATATAGAGAGGTATTATTGCCTTTTCGTTGATTTTCAAAATATACTTTGATCAAGGTTGCAAAGTGCAATATTGAAAAACTTGGTTGTAAAATGAAAAAATAATCAAACCATAGGATGATCAAAGTAATTTACCCTAAAATTTAATTAGTAATATACAAATTGTCACACTTGGTGAGCACAATAATATGAAGGTAAGAAATCAGTTCTACCATATGAATTTATTTATGAATTTCTATCCATCCATGTCAGCTTTGGTTTCATCTACATACCCTTTAAACTCTAAGAGTATGTTTTAAACTTTACTTAAGATTATTGGTCAACTAAAAGGCTAAATAATCTGCTTTGGGATGCCAAAATAATTAGCTTTAAAGGTCAACTATATGATCAAATAATAAGCTTTGAGGCCACAATAATATTTTTCAATGCAAGCTCTTGCTAATTAGTCTATTCATCGATCAAAAGTTGCACTAAAACTCCTATCTCAAGGTATATTTAACCATCAATCTTATCAACTAGAATAACTTTCTAAGATGCAAATTGGGAGATACTAACATTAGGAAGGAATGACAAAGCAGACATGACCTCTCTATATATTACAGTCATTTTCAAATTATTGAGAAAATCGCTTATCTTTGATCCCTAATTATCACATATGCTAAGGGAACTAGTAAGATCCTTTTAGGATGACCATTAGAAATCAAAGGATGAGGCAGATAACGAGTGAGAGAAGGAAACATGCAAAGACATGAAGTAAAATCTAGAAGGGTCCTAAGCCATTACAAGTGGTGCTTGAGCTTCCAGCTATGAGGATCTCAACCCTAATATAAGCGCATAGTTCTTCCCTTCATGAAGACTGCGTGTTTGGTGGATGGAGTAATACTATAGTTTTCTGGAATGGTGAAGATAGCAGTTGCTACTTTATTTTCTAAACCTTGGTGGCTTATTCACGACTATATTATTAGTTCCATTGGGAAAGGTTTCTCCAACTCATGAACTATGAGGTTGCAAAAACTAAGATTGTAAAAGATGGCAGGTTGCCTGTCCAAATTTGATGGATGTAAAATGCAAACCGAAAAATCAAGAATTTATACATGAAAAAAAGAGAGGAGAAAATAAGAGGACATAATTTGTGTTGTTTTAAGCAAACCAAGCTGATATAATAAATAATCTAAGAAAAAAAACATTAATACTCATGCTAGTGAAACAATAAAATTGATTAATTATAAATTATAGAATAACATGGGTTTTTTTAAAATGGATTATGGGTTTTAGTCAATCAACGTTGGACTTATTATATATTGTTTATTGATAAGTGCAAAATATACATATATTTTTATTCCTTTTACACTATGTTTTTTTTAATGTATTTTGAGCTTATCTGAACTTATTGGACGTTATTTTTATGAGTTTGGCATGCCTAGAAGACTTTGTGAATTAATTGCTAAAATATAAGAATATCTTCATTTTATGTTTTGGATCTTGCTTCTTATGACATGTTTTTTACCGAGTTATAATTTCTGAATGTGAACGTGGGCTGAATCAAAGTTAAAGTGCACATATCAAGCTTTTCAGAAAGGTATTATGGGTAGAAATTTGAAGGAAAAATAAAGTCATTTTGAAGGTGCAAATCCGGACGCAATCTGAAGGATGAAATTGGTCTCTTGATTTGATAAGGAAACTAGCAGTGTCGAGCATCCTACTATGGCTGTGAGTCTGACATGGAAACGGCGGGTCTTAGGACCCAATAAAGATGCAGATCAATCCTCTAACATGCCATAAATGAAATAATACAGCTGGGATGGTCGAATATTGCAAGAAACCAAATAAGAAACAAAGTCTAAGTTGCAGTAGAGTTGGAATTACAGTAGAGTTGTGATAGTAGCAAAGTCCGTTTTCAACACAAATTCTGAGGGATTTAACCAACATTAAAGACCAGATAAAGAAGGAAGGAGTTAAGTAGTATAAAGACTCCTAATTAGCCTAAGAATTCTGAAGAAATTCGGCAGCCAAGAGAGAATAAATAGAGCATAACAAAACTGAAACAGGAGCTCTGCAACATTCTTTTCTTCTCTGCTTTTGTTAATTTTCCAGGAACTATGAACTAATTCCTAATTTCGGTTTAAGAGGAATACACACCATCTTCATTAGCAAGTTGTGAGAAGTAACGTTATAATTGTAATTCTTTCAGATTTAAGTATTTATTTTTTCTTGTTCAGAAGTATGGTATTGATTGTTATTCAAGCTTATTGAATTGTTTTGATAAGGCATGTATGCTTTCTAATTTTTTTCAATATGTAATTGTTGTTAGGGACTAAAGTAAGAAACAAAAAAATTAATTTGATTGCTACAACTCTCATATTGATTTGTTAAGGAAAGTTGAAACAAGGTTTGTGATAATTGAGAGGCTTAACTTAATAAGATAGCCACATCTGCTATTTATATGATTAGGGCAGTACATGTGTTATAGTGTAGCATACTACAAGCGATAAGTCAAAACATTAATTATACAATATTTCTTATTCTAACACATTCCATAATACACCCCCTCAAGCTAAAGGTGGGTTATCCACATGAAGCTAGGAACGTAAAAGAGCAAATGTAGAGTGAGAGAGTGGCTTAGTAAGAACATCTGCTAATTGATCTTTGGAGGAGATAAAGCGAATTTGAGTCTCCTTTTTAGCCACTAAATCATGAAGAAAGCGATAATTGACATGACCAAAAGATTGATATCTTCTCCCAAGTGTAGGAGTGTCGAAGTAATAAATAACCCGGCAAGACCGGGGTCGAACTATATGGAGGTTAACTATATAAATTATAAATAATAATAATAATAATAATAATAATAAGAAGTTGAAGAGAGCTTTGAGATGTGATATTGATATAAGGATTAAACAATGATAAAAACAATTATCAAGGTTAGAGGATCCACTAATGGTATTTCAAACAATTATAGTATAAACTCTTATTACTCAACTGGAAACCATATACAAAGGAGGTTCCAATCAGATTATAAATTGTTAACATGATTACATTAGTTATCTTATTCGAATAATGCTAATACTTGTAAATGTTGTCAGGTATTTATGATTATAACTTATGTTAACAACAAATCAAGTTCCTTTCATAGCACATGTGTCGGTTATACCATACGGATTGGGCTATGCAAGTGCCAAGTATTTGTTGTACCAAGGTTATACAACATAAATCTAGATTAATCATTTAACAAGCAAAGTATTAAGAGTGAATAAGATAACAAATACAAAACATGTTAGGATCAAACATTAAAGTCTATGTTGAGTTTATACTATACTTATTCTTACAGCATTAGTGTAACCTTTTCACCTTGACATAATAAACTTAGCTAAACATAATGAAGAAGAGAAACATAGATAAACAAGATAAGAACATAAATAAGATATAAGCTAACTAAGTAAAGGAAAGGAAATGAAAAGCATAAATAAGAGATTAATATAAACAAAACTTAAGCATTAAAAAAATATAAAAAGAGAGAGCAAGAACATGATCTTGATCTGAAAACCAAGATGCCTAAATGCATGGGAAATGCCTCCTTTTATAGGCTAAAATTTGGAACTATTGATTTGATGACTAATTGTTGAGTGGGTGGCCACATCTTGACTTGGTGACAATCCTTATCTTCTTATCTGAACAAAACGTCATTGCTAATGTCAGAATTTGAACATATTGTCCGCATGAAAGTTCTAGAAAATTGTCTCAACCTTCCAACAAAAAAAGAATCAGTGCATTTGGACTTCTAGAACTCGAGATATGGACTGAACACTGAACATTATCTAAGCTGCAGGACATTCCGACTACTCCGTTATTGCTAAGATTTGGACTTCCACACAGCAGAATTGAGTGTTTTATTCCTCATGAATGTTTTAGGCCTATGTCTTAGCTTTCTAGCCATATAAACCAAATTGAAATCCAAGATCTACAGCTTCAGACATGACCCAATGACTGAACAGTGTTCCAGTTTGGACTAAACCAACATCTCTTTTCTAAGCTTAACCCTCTCTTTGTCTTCTCAATTTCAGTAGTTAAACTCATCAATCAATCATTTGATTTATATGATAGGCCTGCATTTAAGATGAATATTTATCATAAATTAAAGGTATCTTATAGTATCAGACTTGTTATTATAAAGCATGCTTTAGTTAAGGAGTTATTGATGCTTTAATTGCAAAATGATGATATAAAACCTTGATAAAAATGCACTTTTAAGTACTAATCAATAATCAACTTCAACATGTTTTGTTCAAGCATGAAAAATCGGATTAGCAGACAAATAAGTAGCACCCAAATTATCACACCAGATAGTAGTAACAAAACTAGCGAAAAAACACAGATTTGTTAGAAGATAGCGTAACTAAAAAACCTTAGCAGTACCATCAGCCAAAGCTTTATACTCTGCTTTAGTAGAGGAGGGAGCAACAGTGCGTTGCTTCCCAGATTTCCATGAAACAGGGGTGATACCAAGAAAAACAATATATCCACCAGTAGATTTTCGATCATCAACACTCCTCGTCCAATCAGCATCAGTTAACCCATGAAGTGATAAAGAGGAGCCACGAGTAAGGTGGAGGTCATAAGAGGATGTACCTTTCAAGTAGCGCAGTATACATTTAATAGCAGCCCAATGACTCTCAATAGGAGCATGCATAAACTGACAGACCTTGTTTACAGCATAACAGATGTCCAGTCTAGTAAATGTGAGATACTGAAGAGTACCAATAATTTGTCGAAAAGGAGTAGGATTCGAGAATAACACATTAGACTATAGATCAATCTTGGAAATAGAGGCTAGTGTATCAACAGGTTTATAGGATGACATACCAACATGACAGAGAATATCAAGAACATATTTATGCTGACTCAGCATGAGTTCCATATTGGTAGTAGTGACCTCAACCCCAAAAAAATAATGAGCATTACTCGAGTCACGGAGCTTAAATTCTAAACTCAGTAAGGTAATCAGGCGATAAATTAAGGTAGAGTTGTTACCAATAAGTAAAATGTCATCAAAATGGACAAGTAGATAGCAAATATCATGATTCCTTGTCAGAACAAAGAGAGAGGTATCAACTTTGGAAGCCCGAAAACCAATAGTCTGAAGAAAGTCACTCAGACGGGTGTACCAAGCCCGAGGGGCTTGGTTTAGACCATACAGAGACCTATGAAGAAGACATACATGATTTGAAAAAGTAGAGTCTACAAAACCTGTGGGTTATGCCATGTAAACAACCTCTCGAAGTGAACCATTGAGGAAGGCATTATGGACATCAAGTTGTCGAATATGTCATCCTTTTTACACGAAAATAGTGAGAACTAACTGAATAATAGTCGATTTAACAACAGGACTGAAGGTTTTTGAGTAATTAATGCCTTCCTGTTGAGTAAACCCACGTGCAACCAAGCGAGCTTTATAGCGGTCAATAGCACCATCAGATCGACGCTTTATTTTGTACACCCATCGACGACCAACCATATTCATGGAGGGATCAAAAGGTACCAAGGATCAAGTACCATAGGCATGTAAAGTTGCAATTTCAGACTTCATGGCAGTATGCCAGCATATAAAACGGTCGACCTCCTTAAAAGTAAGAGGTCTGAAAGTGGAGGGAGACATTACCCGTGAGACTAGAGGCTGTGAGGAAGAAGCAACGACTGAAATGATGTTGGCAATCCTGTTATGTCTGGGACGCAGTACCATGAGGTGTTGTCACTGTGCTGGAGGAGCAGGGGTCTGAACAGGGGATGGTAGTCGTGAAAGATTATAATTGGATAGATCAACACAGAGGTCCATACTAGGTGAAGACATGAAAGATGATCTAAATAGAGAGGAAGAGCTGGATGACTATGCTGGAGAGACAGCAGCTGGAAGAGACAGACAACTCCGGCGTTGCAGACCTTGTACCTGCAAAATGATCAATAGATATGGAGGCAGATGGTGATAAGGGGACAATGGGGTTAAAGGATGTGGGTGGTGTGGTTGATGGTGTGGTAGACAGAAAGATGGTGAGCGAGGGAAGGTGTGTGACAGTGGTAGACGGATGGGTATAGCTGGTGGATATAAGGATATGGGTAGACTCAAGAAACGGAAACACTTGTTCATAAAATCAAACATGACAGGAGATATAGATACACTTACATGATAAGTCAAGACAATGATATCCTAGATGAGATGAACTATAACCTAAGAACACAGATGGAGTAGATTGATAGATAGTATAACTTATGAGTATTATAAGGTCGAAGGAAGGGAAAACATAGGCATCCGAAAGTACATAAAAAAGCATAATTAGGTGGTTGGCGAAGCAGACATTCAAAAGGAGATTTTTTGCGTAAAACATGTGTAGACATACGATTAATGAGGTAGGCAGAGGTTTCAAAGGCATAAGTCCAAAATTTTAAAGGTGTCTCACAATGACCAAGAAGAGTAAGACTAGTTTCAACAATATAACGATGACGATGCTCAACAGTACCATTTTATTCATATGTATGTGGGCATATGAGGTGATGATGAATACCAATGGTTTTAAAAAATGAATTTAATTTACGATATTCACCACTCTAGTCAGTTTTAACAGATTTAATTTTTTGAGAGAATTGTCATTCGACGAAGACCTGAAATTGATGAAACACATTGAATACATCAGATTTGATGACAAGAGGATAAAACAAGATAAATTTTGTATGCGCGTCCGTAAAATTAACAAAATAATGAAAACCATCCAAAGATAACTTAGGAGCAGGACCCCACACATCACTAAAAACAAGTTCAAAAGGAGCAGACGTTTTATGACCCATAGGTCCTAAAGACAGATGAGTTGATTTTCTAATGGACACGCTTGACATTGAAAATTTAAATGACGAGAAGTACATGCAACCTTTTTATTTGACGCTAAGAGACTCAAAACACAAGAGCTGGGATGACCGAGACGACGATGCCAAACATCGGCAGAAGTGGACAGAAAAGCTTGGGGAAGACACGTGACAGAGGACTCGGAAAGGATATAGGGATTATCTTTACTATGTCCGAAAATAAAAACTGTCTTGGTTATGAGATCCTGGACATAGAAAAAAGAAGAGTGCAACTAAAAAAAGACACAATTTTCACGACAAAATTATTGAACAAATAAGAGTCTTTTCTTAATTTATGGAACATGTAGATTATTAGATAGAGTAAAAGGTTCGTTTTGGAGTATGCAAAATTTTATGAGCTGTATTAGATATAATAAGTCCCTTACCATCACCAATATACAATGGATCATTACCAAGATAAGGTTCTCCATGTGTCGTACCGGCAATGTCTGGAGTAACATGTTGATTCGCACCTGTATCGGGGAACCAAGTGACAGGATTTGATGCTGAAGCATCACTAAAAGAGAGGTTGGCCAAGGCTTGATTCCCATGATGAACAAGCTGAGAGCATTGTTGTGCAGAGTGTCCGATGTTGCTGCAAAGTTGGCATCTAATCTACTGAGGCCACTGGTTTTGCCCTTCTTGTTTCTGCTGCTGCCAATTGCTGTCGTAGTTCCTGGTGTTCTACCAGGAAGAGCTCCCATTGTTTCCACGATAAGGCTAACCATGATACTGTTTGTAATTTCTGTGAGAGTTACCTCTCCAGCCTCCTCTTCTTCCTTTGCCCCGATGAGAAGAGGAGTTATTGCCATTAAATCCAATGAAGGCATGATGTGCAGCATATGCAGAGGGAGGGTGTGAAGGTGTAGGCAGTAGCGGTGCGGTAGCTGGAATGGATTGAAGAGAGCTCCTGATGCGATCCAACCATCAAAGGATCCATTGAAGGTTCCATCTAGTTACTAGGCTTAGGGCTAAGAAGTTCAAAGAAGCTTTCAATAGACTTCTTCAAGATACATGGGTTAAGGTGGACTTCAAGAGGATTTGTAATAATAAATAGCAAGCCTTGATTAATTTGATTCATGTTCAAGAGGGGCTTGTTGGTGGAACCAAGACCATTATACAAGGATTGGGAGAAGAAGACTAGATTCGGATAGTTTGACATTTCGATACTCTTTTAGTCATAACTAGATCTACAGATCGAATTGTGATGTGATTCCAGTTGGGATGGAAACTAGACTTCCATACCTTTCCAATGGTATATGACACGTTTTCTAATTCATTAACACGAGAGAGAACCATTCATTTTAAGTTGGGCTTTTGTTGCTGCCAAACAGAATACGGAAACAACAAACTTGTGTTATTTAATTAATTGGGCTATCAAACTTTATTTATTTTGAGAGGAGACATTTTTTTTTGGGTTTTAGACTTGTTTAATTTGTTTATTTTAATTAGTTTGGAGTAGTTTTAGCTTGGGTTGATTATTATTTAAATTGGGCTTATGTGAGATCCATTAGGGAAACTAGGGTTTTGACTTGGAGTTTAAATACTTTTTAGGAATAATTTTAGGGAGACTTTTGATTATATTTTCAGCATTGTAGCCGACTTTTTGGTTGCTCAATCTTGGTTCTTGATTGAACTTTCAACTCTTCAAAGAATTGACCATTCTTTGTTGTGAATTTATACTTTCTTTGCTCGTCTCTAGGTGTAGGCGTTGTGATTGAGTTGGTTTATAGTCTTGTTGCCTTGGAGCAAGTCTTCCATTGTGATAAGCTCATTCAAATCTCAACAAACTTGGATTAGATTGATCTTGGGGTCGCGAATTCCATTAAATTCCGCTAGTGAGGGAGATAGTTCTGCCTGCTGCAGCTAGTTCGTCAAATAATCCCTTAGCTTTCTGTAGGTAGAGAGTGGCAATATCATCACCTTGAAGAAGATCCTGGAGAGAGCCATGTAATTGCATAATCCTAGAGTTGGATAGAGAGGCAAGGGCCGTTCTAGAGTGCTCCAAACACTTGCCGGAGTTGGGCAGTCCACCATAAGGTGAAGAACATCAATAAAGAAGGATAAGAGTAAAGCATTAAGTATTAGTTGATCTTGTTGTTTCCATGTGAGAAACACTTAGGAAGGGACATAATTAATGTTGGCAGAGGCGGCAGTAGAGTGACTGGATAGATCAAGCGTAGAAGGGCAGGAATGCGAGCCATCAACAAACGAGAACACCCCTTGGCCAATAAGATATGACTTCATCTGCATACGCCAAAATAGATAATTGGAATTGGTGAGTTTGAGGTTGATGACCTGCTGTGTATTCGAGAGGGGAATAACAGTTGTTATAGCAGTAGAGGGAAGCATGACTGCATTGATATTGGGAGAAGAAGGGCTGATAATGGTGTCACCTGCAGCAAAAACCGAAGGATCTATATTGCAGAAGGTGAGTAGAAAACAGAAGCTGACTCTGGAGCAGTAGCAAAGAAACAACAGAAAAACACAGAAACAATAGCACAATTAAGCAAGTAATAACACGCTGATCGTAAGGCAGAAATAACAATCAGAAATCAGCAATAACATACTGATCGTGAAGGAGAGAATCAGCATTGCAGAGAAGAAGTAGCAATCAGAAATCGTTGCTGATAGAGGAAAACGAAAGAGAAGCAGTAGCAATAAAAAACAATCAGAGGGGCTACCGTTTGAAGAAGAGTGTAACGGAGAGGGAGGCACAAATCTGTTAAGATAAATCAGCTCTGATACCAAGTTTAAACAAGGTTTGTGATAATTTAGAGGCTTGACTTAATAAGATAGCCACCTCTACTATTTTATATGATTCGGGCAGTACATGTGTTACGGTGTAGCATACTACATATGATAAGTCAATACATTAATAATACAATATTTCCTATTCTAACACATTCCATAAAAAGAAAGAATAAACTTAGTTAAATTGTCAAGCTTTTGATCGTTTGCTTAAAATAAATGCACAGACTTTACTCCAAAAACTACTGCCGAGTGAATGACAATTGCTTTCAATGATAAATTCTCTTTATGGTAAGAAAAGAAATTGATTAGAGAGTTTTGTCTAATTAATTTACTTGTAATCTCATCGATTTCCCTCAGTTTTAAGGGATATTGAATGTATTTGCTTAACGTGAAAGAATATTTATTTTAATCAACAAATTTATAGGAATAGATGTGTGGACCCTTGAACTGAGTTAACGACATATCAATTTATTATTTTTAGAATTATTGTTTCTTTAATTTTTCATTCAAATCCACCGTTCTTTTTTATTTCAGTATATTGTAGGAATATTAACAAAATTTTTCTTGGATTTGACCTGATTTTCACGATCATACTATAAATTTATTTTGCTAGTGATAATTAAGTCGGAATTATATTTTGAAGGTAATGAATAACAAACATTTACTTTTTTGGTGGTATGTATTGTGAGTACGCATAATATTAGAAGACAGTACATAGACGTAGGCTTCCTTAATCTGCTACACCGATAAATCCTTTTTAGCTGTCTCACAACCAGTAAATTGACTTTTTTCATCTCATAATTTATTATTATTATGCAATAATATTATACATTACAAATAATAAGAAAGAAATTACTAAATCTTGTCGAATACAATCTCAACCCCATCAACTGGCAATGGATGTGAAAGATAAATCATGTCAGCATCAGGATTAAGTAGTTCCCACCTGAAATTTCATCACAATAACATTAGAGAGAGGGTGTTCATGTTATAGCAAGGTGAGAAGAATACATGTCATTAAGGTAGGTTTGCATCATCGTACATAACAAAACTACGAACATAATAACAATACAGTTAATTGTTTCTACAAACAATATTCATTACGTTTAACAAAGCATGTGACTAGTGAAAAAAGATTTGGATGCTTACTTGTATCCTATAGACAAATGATGTAAAAAAAGTGCCAGTTGTAGGCGAGCAAGCTTGTTTCCTGGACAGATTCTAGATCCATTACCAAAAACTTGATACGTTCCTGGCCTTGCCGGTTCCTATGTAAGAAAATTGTTTTAATGATAAGCCAGGCATAATATTCAGCTTTCTCATGTAACCGATATGATTTGCAATTTTGAACTTACATTCCATCTGTCTGGGTTGAAGCACATAGGATCCTCAAAATTTTCAGGATTTGTATGGAAGTATCGAGCCCAGACAATCACTTTCCAATTCTTCGGTATCTTATAACCTATGTGCATAGCCATTGATATTTATCATCTATTCGATCAATTCAACTATCCTCCAGAACTTACCAGGAGAAAAGGAGACCAAAAAGCTAATGATCAGAGGTACCTTTATACTCAACTTCTCTGGTGGCCATTCTAAAAATAAACGCTGCAATGTTGGCCATTCTTATAGTTTCTTCCACCACCTGCTTGAAGAATATAGAGCAAGAGCTTGGATTAGTAAAATGATAGTTATTAACAGTTAAAGACAGGGAACGGTGTACCAAACCTAGCTACTTAATGTATCCATACCTTGTTTGTGTACTTGAGTTTAGCAACATCTTCGAGTGTAATGAAATCTCCTTTATTGTTCTTGCATAGAGCAGTGTTCTCCTCCTATAAAAAAAGAAAATGTCAATCGAAGAAAACCGCAATTTTGTTTGCGAGAATCTAGCTATTTCTTCTTGTACAAATCATACCCGTAGCTTTGCAAGGACATGAGGATACTTGGCAAGATAGTAAATAGCCCACGTTGAAGCAACGGACGTAGACTCATACCCAGCAACAACAAGGCCAACAATGTTGTCTAGCACCTCTTGATCACTTAAATATTGACTTCCTTCATCGTCTTCAATTTGCATCAGTCCATCCATTAGATCATTTGTCTTCTCAGACTCGTGTTGCTTTTTCTTCTTCTCAAGTTCCCCTCTGAATATTGCGTCAAGCTTCTTCTTGCACTGTCACAGTTAACACCATAGATAGATATATGATAGATTATATTACAATATTCCATAATTTATCCTCCTTATGACAAATCTAGGCCTTCACAGATATTTGGAGAGTGAGTCACATAAGCAGGAAATTGACCTCTTAAACAGGTAAGGCCAGGTTAAAAGAGAACTAGTTTATTGTACGGGTTTAAACCTGCATAGCATGGCGATAGGCAGTTCCAGGAATGTTCAATGGGTAAGCTCTAATTCCACGGAGCAACCCCTTAAACAACTCATCTATGGCATCCAACTGCTGTCCCGGTTGCAAGCCTACGAATAATTTCCCAATGTTCTCGAAGGTTACCTGTTAATTAATTGTTATAATTAAGGGCACAAAATCAATATATATTTCAAGGATCTTTGGCTTAATTTGCAATAAATAGGCTACTCCCTCGTAAACCAATATATATATATATATAACAACTAATTAAGGGCGCAACTAGAATCATTAATTCTCGTAAAGCATAATTTTTGCTCACTATTTTTGAGTTAATTTTCCAATAATCTATGATAAGTCGGATTACTGAATTAGTTACTTGGGATATAAATATAATTTTACAAATAATATCATGAAATATCTTTTGAGTAAAGAAACATAAAAAGAGAAAAGAAACCACTCTATGTGATTAAAAAGATAATATGAGTACGTAGTAAATCAAATGTGAATTTTGACGGAAGAAAATCATAAAAGTAAACTTTTGTGGGTCCTAAAATTTAATAGAACTTTTTAGTTTTTTCTTTCTATAAAAATGGATCTCACCTTTTTAATCTCCTTGTAAGTATTGATTCTACGCTTATCGACCCATGACTGGAGGGCAGCTACCAACCTCGGCTGTACGAGAACAGCTATGCGGCAAAGAGCATCTGGCCGAGTGATAGCATTAGTAACGTGGTTTCTAAGTCTTTTATGGACCTCTCCCTGAGCTACTACCAAAGACTTCTGGCCTAAAATATCCACGCTTGGCCACTTCAAAATAAATATGTCATTTGATTGGAAAATGAATTTACTGACTGCTGGGAAACATGCTACAATTGACGGTGTTCCAAAAAGGTGGGTTCTGTACAGTCCTACTCCGTCGCCGTACCTGATCATATTAAAAAATATGTTAAGTAGGCCATGCATGGAGGCTGCTTTGGAATTGGATACTGATTATATATTTCAATCCATATGAATATTAGAAAACTAAATCAGTAATACCATACTCTTACGACTCCATCCTTCCTTTACAGTAACACTAAAAAAAATTAGTTTTATTTATTAAAATGAATGGTGCGAAACTCTTACGCTTCAAGAAACAAACAAAAAAAAAATGCGGAAGAATGACATCATGATCTTACCGGCGTCTCTTGGAATTGATGAAATCATCTGGGCGGCCAAGAATTTTGAAGTACCAGAGGAAGGTAAGCATCTCGCCAACAAAGGGAAATCCCAGGTGGCCAGGTGGTAACTTCGTAGCAGTACCGGAAAGTTGAAATTTCAGAGGGAGAACGTACCATATCTCGTTACACCACCACGTTAGTAAACCCAACAACGGCAGGGATCCAATAATGCAGGCTAATAATACACCTATTGTAATTTCCATTTTAAAACATGCAACAGCTATATATCTTCTTGAATAAGTATGACCTAACTCTAATACCCTATTTATACCCTTAATTATACCTATTGCTGGGATGGAAAGATTCCTGGAGGATGATTCTGTGGTAACCAATCCCACTTCCAGACAAAACAGAAACACTACCGTGAGTGAAGAGGCAGCAAGCGTGATATAGATGAGTTCAGTTGGTGTAACTTTTTCTACTATTTTATTTATTTCGCTCTCTAAGTTGTTCCGACCTATATTTCAAAATTACAAACCACGTTCTCAGGGGTCAAGTCATCGATCGTGCAGACAAAACATAGCTTTTCTACTAACTGCTTTTGGTGCTACGGATTCTATTTAAAAAAAAAAAAAAGTATTGATTAGAATAAAAAATTCAATTAATTTAGTAGCAATGTTTATGTATTGAATAATTGATTAATCTCTTAATTTTATTAAATGTAATTCTTTTTTTTTTAGTCAAAGTAGTTAATACCTAGATTCTATTTTGTAGATTTGAAAACTCTCAAGTGTTTAAGTAAATATCTTTTTATAAAGATAAAGTGTAATGATATTTTAAATAGATAGACTCTGAAAATATACTAAACCTATTAAGAATGAAGAGATTGTCATTGCAATGATATTTTATAGAGATAAATTCTGAAAATATATAAAAAATATTAAAAATAAAAAGACTGACCACTTAGAGTTTGAAGGATTCATGATGAAGATTTATGTTTTTAATTTATAGAATTAAGATCATTAACTAAAAAGTTCCTTATCAATGAAATTAGTGTATGTTTTTCTACTATTTTATTTATTTGTTTATTTCACTCTACAAGTTGTTTCTACTTATATTTTAAAATTACGAACCACGAAGATCAATTTCACGATACTGCTGTGTTTCTAAGGGTCGAGTCATCGTGCGGGGAAAGCATATTTTGTAGGTAAGCATCTCACCAACAAAGGGAAATCCCAGGTGGCCAGGTGGTAACTTTGTAGCAGTACCGGAAAGTTGAAATTTCAGAGGGAGAACGTAACATATCTCGTTCCACCACCACGTTAGTAAACCCAACAACGGCAGGGATCCAATAACGCAGGCTAATAATACACCTTTTGTAATTTCCATTTTAAAACATGCAACAGCTATATATCTTCTTGAATAAGTATGACCTAACTCTAATACCCTATTTATACACTTAATTATACCTCTTTCTGGAATGGAAAGATTCCTCGAGGATGATTCTGTGGTAACCAATCCCACTTCCAGACAAAACAGCACAACTACACTGAGAGAAGAGGCAGCAATCGTGAATGTGAAAGAATGATTGTGGTTATTTTTTAAAGTATTTTTTACTTAGAAATATATCAAAATAATAATTTTTTTTATTTTTTAAAAATTATTTTTGATATCAACGCATCAAAATTATTTGAAAACGCACAAAAAATATTAATTTGAAGTAAAGAAAAAAATAAAATAAAAATTAATTTTTTTAAAAAACGCGTTTGAAACGCAAAAACAAACAGAGTGAGTTCAATTGGTGTCTGTTTTCCTACTATTTTATTTATTTCGCTCTCCAAGTTGTTTCAACCTATATTTCAAAATTACAAACCACGTTGTCAGGGGGTCGAGTCATCGTGCAGTATTATAGAATGTATAGCATGTATATATCAGAATAGGAAATTCATATAGGATTATTCCAATGTTGTAATCCCTACAGTTACTGCAGTGTTCTGCCGCATATATATAAATAGGAAGGTTGGCTAAGGCACAACCTAACACATTCTATTATTCTCAACTTGGTATCAGAGCCGCAAAACCCTAAAAATAATTAACCTACTTTTCTCACAGCCCCCCCTTCTTCAATGGAACAGCCGCCACATACATCTTCTTCTTCTGCAGCACCAGCAGTCCGGCCTTCTTCTCCTACAGCACCTCCTCTGCTCTCCTCTGCTGCCTCACCGCCTGGTTTCTCCTCTGCCATGGCTGGTGAACGCCTCCTCTTGCAGCCCACGTCTGATGCAGCTGTTGTCTCTGCTGCCGCAAACATTATCTCCCTCTCTCACACTCATCAAGTCATCTCCCTCAAATTAACAAACACCAATTATTTATATTAGCGTATGCAGATGCTGCTGTATCTCCTAGGCCGAGTTTTTGGTTTTGTTGATGGCTCCAACACATGTCCATCTTCACATTTTCTTGTCATAGGCGGTATCTCTCTTCAGGTAAATCCGCTCTTTCTTCACTGGAAACAACAGAACCAACTTATTCTGAGTGCTTTTTTTTCCTCCCTATCTATGGAGGTTTTGCATCTTGTTGTTGGTTGTCAAAGTTTTTTTTCAGCTTGGCGCACTCTTGAGCGAGCTCTCTCTTCCACCTCCAACTCTCGTATTATGCAACTTCACAGCTCTCTTCAGGATCTTCGACAGGGTGATGAATCAGTAACTCAATTTATGCAAAAAGCTAAGGCCTTATTTGATGAATTGGCCGCTGCTGGTCGGCCAGTTTCGCTTGAAGATTTCAATTTATATGTGTTTCGTGGTCTTCGGGGAAAGTTTAAAGACTTAGTTACAAGTCTTATTATCAAGGCCGAACCTTTATCATATGCAGATCTTCACAATCATCTCCTCACGCATGAATTTCTTCACAAATCTTCAGCTGCCATACATGCTCCTCTGCTGCCCACACCTAGCACTCCATCATCTGCCCTTGTTGTGCAGCGCCAGACCTTTGGCAATTCTGGCCGCAGCAGGGGCCGCTTTAATGGTGGCTGGCATCCCAACCAGTCCAGCAGCAGAGGCAACCGGTTTGCTGGCTCCAGACCTGATCACTGCAGCTTCCAAACCTCCTCCTTCGGTGACAGTCGGCAGGGCTCATGGCAGGGCTCTTGGCAGCGCAATAGGGGGTAGAATCCACGCTGCCAACTGTGTCAGAATTTCGGCCATACAGCTCCCCACTGCCCTCAATTTCAGCAGCGAGGTTATGGCCAACAGCCTACTGCCAATCTGGTGCAGCGCAATCTCTCCTCAACCGGCTCTGTTGATTGGTTTCTGGATACCGGTGCAAATCAACATGTCACACCTGATCTTGCCACCTTGACTGCTTCAGAACCATATCTTGGTAATGGTAATTTGCATGTTGGTGATGGTAAGGGCCTCCCTATATCTCATCTCAGTCATACAAAAATATATACACCAAATCGTTCTTTCACCTTATCTAATGTTCTTCATGTTCCTGCAATCACGAAACCTCTGCTCTCTGTTCAGAAATTTTGTCTTGATAATAATGTTTATTTTGAATTTCACCCTCATGTGTTTTATGTCAAGGATCTCAACACCTATGAAGTCCTTCTCTCAGGTCAGAGTAAAGATGGTCTCTATGCCCTGACCAAGTCTTCCGTCACGTTAGTTTCTCAAGCCTATTGGTCTCCCTGCACTTCTGCCTCTGCCGATTTATGGCATCGTCGACTAGGTCATCCTACTTCACGTATTTTTCAATTGTTAATCTCGAAAAATAAGATCATTTGTAATAACAAACGTCTTAATTTTCAATGTCAAAGTTGTCCTTTAGGAAAATCATCGTGTTTGTCTTTAGGACCTACGGGTCACAAAACTTCTGCTCCG
>Ga0307517_10001321_pt1 | contig 41630 bp, 46 predicted proteins | sample 23_EM_MG_FD_194515 | JGI IMG/M metagenome (GOLD analysis project Ga0307517, IMG submission 194515) | Populus trichocarpa ectomycorrhiza microbial communities from riparian zone in the Pacific Northwest, United States - 23_EM | ecosystem: Host-associated > Plants > Roots > Unclassified | place...
TGACTCAAACCGTTGAGGCGCTATTTCAGACTTTCCTCCCGGAGGAGCATTCCAAATACACAGCAGTCTATGAGACCATTTACGATGGGAAAGCTGACAATGTTGACGAGGCATTTGGAATATGGACGTCCTGCTCACTTGTCATCAACGAGAATACCAATAACCATAAGGAGCTGGAGGACTTATGCCATGGGTGGGGTGCGATAGTAGTATTCGGAGACTTTGAGGACGGCGATGCCTGCTTTCCTGAGCTTGGAGTCAAGATTGATTGTACCCCTGGTATGTAGAGACTCCTGCCCATCTTATTCAATTCCAATAAGTAACTCAGATATATTCTCTAGGTTCCATTATTTTCATGCGTTCCTATGCAGTGGATCATTATATTGGCTCTTTTGTGGGAAATCGGTGTAGTGTTGTCCACTTTACACATCAAGCAGTGCACGATGCATATGTGGAGAAGACAGGGAAGCCATTGTGGGAGTTCAATAAGATGCCTAAATGGTGGCAGAAGTTGCGCATGCATCTGAATGTATAATAATGTTCCTAATCATTGATTGTCCTATTTAGTATGGGTATATACTCACACCCCACTGTCCCGGATCTTGATAATCCGGATACCTTGCTGTGTGGTGCGAATCTCAGTAAGTTCTGAATTTCGTTACACCAAAGCCTGGCCTGTTGTCCCGGATCACTCGCTAGGCCGAATGGATTCTTAGGATTTTGTCCGTCCGGGATAGCGGGGTGCTCGTGTATACTTTTGAGCTTGGCCTGCCCTTGTTTGCAAGGCTGTGCCCCCAAAATCAGAGGTCCAAACTATACGCCCAATGCCATACGCCCAAAACCATACGCCTATAACCATACGCCCAAACCCATACGCCAAAAACCATGCGCCCAAAACCATACGCCCAAAAGCCATACGCCCAAAGCCAAACCATACGCCCAAAGCCATACACCCAAAACCATCCCCCCAAAACCATACCCCTAAAACCATACGCCCAAAACCATACGCCTATAACCATACGCCCAAACCCATACGCCAAAAACCATGTGCCCAAAACCATACGCCCAAAAGCCATACGCCCAAAGCCAAACCATACGCCCAAAGCCATACACCCAAAACCATCCCCCCAAAACCATACCCCTAAAACCATACGCCCAAAAACATACGCCCAAACCATGTGCCCAAAACCATACGCCCAAAACCATACGCCCAAAACCATACGCCCAAAGCCATACGCCCAAAGCCATACACCCAAAACCATACGCCCAAAACCATACGCCCAAAAGCCATACACCCAAAGCCAAACCATACGCCCAAAGCCATATGCCCAAAACCATATGCCCAAAACCATATGCCAAAGAGAGTCACCTAAAACCATAGCTTTTTATACACTATAGTCAGCGCACAGTTTAACCAACTATTGGCAAGTATAGGGTAAGTGATTGCCTGAACCTCAGACCAGATTTAAATAGTGGCTAGTATTTGGGTGGAAGGCTTGCAAGGCATGTGAGATGTGACGCCTAAACCAATAGTCTTTGAATGAAAAGCCCAAAACTGAATGCCCAAAGCCATAAGCCCAAAGCCATACACCCTGAATGAGATCACGAAATGATAAGCCGGAGACCATATCCTCAGGAAGATTGGAATCGTGCATGCACCACTATACCACTATACGCTTAGAGTTATGTACCCGGAATCATATGCTTAGAAGTACTGAGAAACATACCTAGAGTATACGCTTACAATCATATACTGAGAGCGATTTCGAAACACTATTTATCTCAAACTAGCAACTCAAATCATAATAATAATGTGAGCAATATATTCAAATCCTATCTTTTGAGATAGTTGCCGGATTGCTATATGGAATATCCAAATAGTGGAGTCATCATACTAGACAGACGAAGTAATTAGGGGGTGTTTGGCCAGCCAATTCTGATCTCAAATTGTGATTTCAGATCAGAATTGAGAGGCCAAACACCCCTTAGATTTCAACTGGCCATTTGTTTAGTCAGAGAATATCACTCGTAGGAATAAGTGGGGCCCCGCACAGGAGCAAGAGTGGGGGACGAGAAGACGGGGGCCGTCTAGGCAATCAGCGTGGAAAGTAAAATACCCACCCCGCCCCACAGCCTGGCCAGGGCCCCGTGTCATACGGCCCGTGGAGGAACGGCAAAGAGTTGACCCCGGGCCGGAGTAACGGCGGGGTTACAAAGTGAAAACCCGCCCCGCCCCGCTCCGTAACGAACACTAGACGGGACGTCCGATGTAGGAGGTTTCCCTACTAAAGAGGGGTTTGAGATCGTGAAGCCTCAAGTTGGCCTTTGGAGCTGAAATTCAAGACCTCCATAGGACCCCACAGACAGGGGTTGGGCGTCAGAAAAAAAGGCGCAACCATGGTGGCGTCAATGTCGCTGGGCGAAAGCTGGCTACAAGCAGCATGGGCTGATGACAAGGTTGCCCGGGAAACATACTACGACAAAAGAGAATGATCAGGAGTATCTACTCACATCTCCGAACGGCGAATCTGCTCCACTTAGCTCCTTGAAAACCTATTGAGAAGAATACAACCTTTAGGTTCCTGCCGGACCGGACACAACTATACACAAACTAGCACCCGGTATGAGAGTGAAAGAATTGCCTACAATCTGTATTGGAATGATTGCCATTGTGGCGGCCCCCGCTACACGGTCAATCGTAACATTCATAGGACACATCATACTATCATCGCGGGAACTACAAGTCACACAGAGTCTGAATGTGGAGATTTTCCCTACAAAACGGAGCTTTGGGATCGTCAAGGATCAAGTTGGGCTTTGGAGCTGGAATCCATAGGACCCCACATGAAGGTGTCGGGCGTCGGAAAAAAGAAGCGAAATGATGGTGGCGCAAATGTCGCCGGCGGGGCAAAAGCTAGCCTCAATCAGCATTGATTGAAAACGAGGTTACATGGAAAACACGCACCACGCCCAAAGAGGATCAGTAGTATCTACTCTCATCTCTGAACAGCGAATCAGCACCACTCAGCACCCGGAAATCTGGATACAAGGAATACAAGCTTGTGAATAATCTGACGCAGGCGGATCATGTCTACTAACGCGATGTGCACAAACACAGTAACTGGCAACGAGATTCTAAAAGTAGCGAATACCAGACGCGAAAGTATAGGGGTACAAGGAATTGATGACTATTATACAGGGGATAGGAACACGAAAATGTAAAGAATATGAGACATCCAGGAAGTGTGTAGCTGACACGAAAAGGTAAGAGAATACGGGACGTCATGGAAGCATGTAGATGTAATCTGGAATTTTTGGGGTGGCGTGAAACAAAGTAATCGGGAAGTGGCAAGAACGTTAAAGTTCATGTTCTGTGGCGCCCTCAAGGGCCTCTCCCATGTCAGGGGGCAGTGTGTGTCGGGGGTTCAGGTTTGTTGCGTGGTTCAGGGCAGGGTGCCTGGGGAGTATTCGTCCCATTTGGGGGGCGGGTATCCTGAGATCCCCCTGCTGCAATTTGCTGGGGTGGGTGGGGGTTTGTGGTATAATAAGGAACGCTCGGCGTAGGCGCAGGAGAAGTGGTGGCTGAGTGAGAAGGGGTCGGAGGAGGGGGGGTAGACTCCGCTCGAGTCAACGTCTCAGGCGCAGGGGTGGGGGACTTGGCCCGATGAATATCGCGATCTTCTGGTGGTTCTGATTTGGCAGCAGGTGTGTCTACAGTGCGGTCGTGCCCACCGCCTGTGCCACGAAGCTCTCTAGTCCTGCGCGCCACAGCTCCCGATCCTGGTCAGGGCGCCACATCCTCTGGTTCGGGAGTGTTCAAGAGTTTTGCAAGCCAGGGATCCTTTTGAACAATAGCCCTCAGGACTCTAGCCCGCTCCTTCTCAGATGGCCCAGTGTCTGAATCCCGGTGTCGTGAATCCCCTGTACGTCTGCCTGGTGGATCTCCGATGGCAGAATAATCGCTCCCTGAGGAGTTCCCACACTCCGATTCACTGCTGTCCCCGTCGTCGTCCTAGATATATGATTAGATAAGATGTTGAATGAAAATAAAAGAAAACTTACTTCGTTACCTTGAATAATGTCTCTACCTCGGCGATCAGGAGTGTGAACCTGTCCCGGCAGCACCTAATAATCATCGTGGTGACTCTGATCGAAATTGTCTTCTTCTTGGCTGCTGCTGCCGTCGTTGAGACTCACGTCGTCGTCGTCGTCGTCGTCCCCGGCTCCGATGTCATCCCACTGCCCCCACCGGTCCCAGGCCTTACAATCGAAAACTAGATGTCCACCGGAGCCTGGTGCCGGGGTTTCGGCTCGGCCCGCTCCCTGATCCTGGCGTGACTCCAGCACGAGGAGATCAAGAGGATCTTTGCCAGGGTTAGCTAGCAGCCACACCCGGATGTCATCATCTGTATATAAAGATATCAGCTCCGAGAGGTGGAGGGGGTCCGACAGTTGCCGGAGTAACGCGCTGGCTCCTTGCCCAGTTGCCCCGATCAGATATCTGGGATATTGGATGGGGTCCTCCACATGTTGTCGCTTGAGTACCCCGAGTAGGGATTGCAAGTTCGGCGATGCTAAGACTCCTCACGCAATCCGTCAGCCCGAGCCTTCGTCATACCAGGGGTACTGGAAGAAGAGGCGCCTGGCTTTCGTTCCGCCATTTCGTCGAATAATGTGCATCCTGATCCGCCTTTGGCAGTACGGAGAGGCCCAATCGTATTGGGCCACTGGAAAAACTGTGAGTACTAGTCGTAGAATCGCCTAATGTAAATGGAGGCGAACACTTACTCTGAACATCACAGACTTCTGCATCTATTGGATCCTCTGCCCATTCCCCACGGAGACGCTCGTTCGTCGCCTGATGCTTCTTGGCTGTGTCCCTAACCAACACTCTTATTTGACATTTGACTTCATCGACGTCTTCGGGGCCGTGGTTTGTTTTGATTAATTTAATTCGCCCTTTGACAGACGTGAGGGAGCGTGCGAAACTGAGTACCAAGTCCATTTGGGTGCCAGTCAGACTTGTAGGGTTTCACCCGAGCACCGTGATGTATGCTTTGACTTGTTCGCGCCATCCCGTGTACGCAGCTGTAGGGTCGCGAGCATTCAAGAACCCACACTAGCTTTTAGCGTAGGATATCTCCCCATAGCGTCCCCTGATTCCAGATGTGGTTAGGTCGCAAATTTGTGTCATATGCGTAGTATGTTTGACCCTCACCTCGAATCCTTCACTGCTGGCATAAAGCGTGGTCTTGCACCGGACCTCAATGAACGACTATTGAATTTAACAACCTTAGATCATATCTGGACGTGTTGGAATGTGTGACCATGCTAAACAGAAAAGATTTCTTACGTCCTTGACGCCTCACCAGCAATGGCAGCTGCATGAGGATCGCTTTTTGGGCGTTTTGCGCTGGTGGCGTCAACCCCCGGGGGCTGGATTGTTTGACGTCTGGGAATAACAGAAGCGTTAAGGTAATGGGCTCTTAAATTGATAAAGAGATAGTCTTTACTTTGACTGTTCCCTCGAGGCATGCGTTTTTCTCAATGGAGCCATTTGATATACGGACGACGGGAGAAGATATGTGGAAGTGAACGCTAGACGGATGGTGTACAGGGGAAGGATGGGCGGTAGGTCGCCTTGTGATACTGCGCGTAGACAACAACATGTGCGGTGCTGTGGGTGTGTCCGACTGTCAGAATTTGGCCAGGTGTTTGTGTGTGTGAGGTTCGTTTTGTGATAGCCCTATGGGGTACGATGTGGTGTGTCGTAAATCGGCATGATCCCCGCCCCTGACGCTCTGTTACGGTGTAGCCAACACGGTAGGATTCCGGGCTAACTAGGCCGAGGATATTGCAGACAACGGAATATAGGTCAGGAAGGCTCAAGAAGAATTGTTCGATAAAGTAATAGAAGAATCTCGTAATAACTTATAATATTGTTAAGGTCTCTTCTCCGTTGCTTGATGATGTTTTCAACCATCGGGGAGAGCCCTACTATTTATACTAATGATCACGCTACTTTGACTTCTCTAGTAAAGAAGTATCTATCTAAGAATTCAGTTTGTCAGAACAAAGTGCGAACACTGTTTGACCCTGAATCTTGCCCAGCTTGACTCTGAGAATCTCGCGACTGCTATTTCTTCTGCGGGTGTCCCTACTCCACCTGTAGCCAGTCTTCGATCTCTTCGTCCGGATAGACTATAATGGAATATGAAGTCTAAATGCCTACATACCAATAGTATCATGAGTATTGAGTGATCAAGTCCGATGCTCATGTATCAATGCATAATGCGTATGCATTAGTAAGAGTAGAGAACTGGTTCTCTAATCATCGTTCCAATCAGTTAGCCATATCTTGAAACGTGAACTCTTTGAGGTTCCTGAGTAGTCTCCCAGATGCCTCCAGCAGGTCCCTACTCGGCAAGCTTGGGTTCGGATATATGCTCTCCCCTATAGTGGCATATACCTCGCGCATAATTATGCAAGCTATTCCCGCTAGGGTAATACGCTCACACAAAAGTTTGAGCTGCCATAAGAGCCGCATCGTCAATGGAAGAAGTCTTGGCGCACAAATGTCGACTGGTTACCGGAACATCACATTCTGCACGTATACGGGAGGGGAACATGATCTAGAAAGAACGAGACTAAACATCCCTTTGAGCTACACACACAATGATCCAACGAAAAAAAGGAAAGGAAACAATCAATGACTCTTTGAAATGACAGTCCAGACAACTAATCCACGGCTCATCTAGGTAAACATTGCCAATAGTCGGCGCGCCAGCGAATCTATCAGTTCTCCTGTCAAGTTCTCCTTACCAGCACCCGTACCCAGTCTCTTAGACTTAGGGTCCTCTGTACTCTCGGCGTCGAAACCAGTACGACATTTCCGCGTCTCCTCGGATCTCCGATACTGCTTGATAACGTAATTCAAACAGCCTTTTTCGCGGGTATCCTCAATGCGATAATCCTCATCGAACTGGATGCGGTCGATCGGGTCATCTTCGCCTTGAGCCGGGCGATAGAGGACGTTTAATGGTTGCTGTCGATTCTGCTCGCTCCACGATTTGGCAAGAAGGGAGATACGATTCGCCTCCCATTTAGCATGTCCTACAGGCGGACGTGGCAATATTGTAAAGAGGATCTCACTTGCATGCGCAGAGTCTGCGAGGCCCGAGGACGACTAGGATAAATGAGAGGTATCATCCTCACGGGCGTCATCCGTATCACTACCCTCCCGATCAGCAGGTCTGTCGTCGAATAATTCTCGGGAATGCATATGGCCTATACATTGTGCCGGATCATGGGTCCAGTTTCAGACCTCATTTTGATTGAGATAGGGGATTCTCCTTAGCGCCGGGGTGTCTTGCCACTCTGAACCCCGATCATGGTAACAGTACACCATGAGATCCAGCTGGTCGTCGAGCACGGAATTTGAAAGGAGCCAAGCTCTTTCGGTTTCATCGCTGTCGATGAAGACACAATCCATGCTATCCAACTCTCGCATAGGAGATCTACATAACCTTCTATGCCCTTCGCCTGTAGCGCCAAGTATGTAGCGGATTCGGTGGTGAGGTATGGATCTGTAAATCATAGCTGACATTCCACGGATGTCATAGGAATCCAACTCGGCGAATGCTACCCCATTGACATGAGGGGGACGCCAATGGAGTAAGTTATAGTTTGGGGCGACGTTTACCTTATTCCTTTCAAACTGGCATAGTGCCAGACCAGGTCGCGACGGCAGGACATATACGATACACACGGCGCGCGGACGCCCAAGTAGAGCGCTCCACTCTGAATCTCATGAGTCACTAAGTAAAAACCTGAAATAGGCTGATGATTTAAGAAGTGACAAACCTGTGGGCCTACGGTTGGGTGCCGGGCGAAAATCCCCGGGAACAGGTTGGTTTTGGACTGCTGCGGGGCCATTATGGGGTGGATCAGGTAACATTTGGGCCGGCGCGGGGTCATTATCCGGTGAACGGGAATCACGGACCATTTGTGGGTGCACAGGATCATTACCAGGTTGAACAGGTCAATCCGGACCCACCGCAGGAACATCACCTGGGGGAGCCTGTGTGAGCGTTCTTGCAGCAGGGATGTGACTTGTACGGGAGGCACATTTGGACCAGCCGCACCCAGGGGAGCCTGTCCGAGTTGTCCGGCAGCAGGGATGTTGACTTGTGCAGAAGGTACGTTTGGACGAGCCGCAGCCTGAGGAGCCTGTCCGAGTTATCCGGCAGCCGGGATGTTGACTTGTGCAGCCTGTACGTTGGGACCAGCCGCACTCGGAGGAGCCTGTCCAAGTTGTCCAGCAGCAGTGACGTTGACCTGTGCAGCCAGTAAGTCTGAACCAGCCGCACCCGGAGGAGCCTGTCCGACTTGTCCGGCAGCAGGGTGGTTGACTTGTGCAGCAGGTACGTTTGGACCAGCCGCACCCGGAGGAGCCTGTCCGCGTTGTCCAGCAGCAGGCATGTTGACATGTGCGGCCTGTACGGTGGTACCAGCCGCACCCGGAGGAGCCTGTCCGAGGTGTCCGGCAGCGGGGACCTTGACTTGTGCCGCCGGTACGTTTGGACCAGCCGCACCCTGAGGACCCTGTCCTAGTTGTCCGCCTGCAGGGACCTGGGCTGGGGGAGGATTTGGAGGTAGTTGACGTGGGTTCCCTATAGTCGTCGCAGCCCCCCACTGATTTGGGGCCCCTGGCGGTTGTAACGATGCGTGCACGACGACCTGCCTAGGGGGGATTGCCGGACTTGGCACGACCATTTTGCCTTTGTTATTTGTGTCATTCAACTTCCGGCAACTGTCCTTTACCAGTTCCACGACTGCCTTCTCGATCTCCTCTCGACGATGCATATCATTGGCTGCCACTGCGGAGAAAATGAGATCGCAGGCAGGACGCAAGGTCCTCATGCCTGTGTATATTGGCAGGAAGTCGGCCACAGGGAAACCTTTAGCCGTTCGCCCTGCTTGTGCAAAGCCCCTTGCTATCATCTGATCCTTCGCACAGTTCAGCCACTCTGTGTACACTTTCTTTTGTCTCTGGACTTGGGTGAAGCCCATGTTTAGCGTATGATCGCTAATCGCTCGACCGCCTGGGTTGGTGCGATGCATGCTGATTGCCCCTTGAAGCGAACTAGGCGGGAGTTGATCTGGCTGGCCCGGCGGAAGGACTCAGGCATTTTGCATGAATACATACACCATGTTGATATTTTGGGCCATGTCTGTTGAGGGTTTGTTTATATTGATACTTGATTTGGAGATTCTAGTCTTGTGAATATAGAGGTTGTTGTGGATGTTGTGGATGTTGTGGATGTCTGATTATCCTTGGTATGAACTTGCTGCTGTTGTGATCAACCCACATTATATATACAACTCTCAGACATTCAAGATGGTTTGAAAGAATCATGAATTGTTTGAATTGTTTTCAAGAATTAAGATGAATCAAGAAATGACACCTCGGGCGTCCATTAGTGTTTCAGTCATTTCCTGTGAACGCAAGATGATAACCAGCTGATACCAGGTGATGTCGCGACACTCAACGCTAAACCTGTTCGACGGCTGGTGATAGATCAGTGTGCACAGCGCTATGCCCAGAATCTCCAGTCATCCGCACGCGTTAACATCGAGACGACGACAACATCACACTACTATCACCCGCACTGGACTGCCGAAATCGGCGGCGCCGAATTCCATTATGCCGGTCAAATGTTCATTTTGTCGCAAGGATACAAGCGTGCAGGCGCATATGAGACACACTTGCGCAGTGCCCATGCAAATCTCGATATCATACTCGCATCCACCATACGGAATCCACCTGCGGATGTCCTTACCGACCGGGGAACCAACCTCTCTGACGCCAATGAACCAATCGAACACTCCGATTCAGACTACGAATCAGATCCTGCCGGAGATACAGGCGGTAGTGAGCGCGACGCCTCTGATGATACGCTTAGGCGGGAACCTGAAACAGAAGTACTCGAGGACAACACGTACCCAGTCGCTGTGGAACAGGAGGATTATCTGGGCGCCGGGGAAGCCATTTGAGAGGTTAAAGAGTATAAGGAAGAATGCAGGGATTTGTGTGAGAAGCCATGGGCTCCTTTTGCTTCTGCACAAGGTTTCAAACTTGCATCTTGGTTCATTGAGAACAAAGTCTCAAAGACGCGGATTAATGATTCCTTTTCGAATGGTATCGGAAACTCGACATCCGTCGGCTATAGCTCTATGAATACGTTGGAGAATCTTCTATGAAACTTGGATCCTTATAGCCCGTATCTGCAATGGTAGGAGGAACATGTGGAGGACGGTCAGAGAACATTACCATTCTTCTATCGGAACATCCTAGACTGTGTGAGATATCTTCTTTGCCAGATCACCTATCGTGATGACCTGGTCTATGCACCACGTCGTGAATACGACCAGAGCGGACAGAGAATTTATGCCGAAATGCATACGGCTGAGTGGTGGTGGGACGTCCAAGTACTGCCGCGGAGCTTCTTTTATGTGAAAGCATACTAATAAATCACAGGAAACACTCCCGGCAGGGGCGACTGTGGTTCCAATCATTGGGCTGTCAGATCAGACAAATCTCACCAACTTCGGCGGAGACAAGAAAGCATGGCCGGTTTATATGACGATCGCGAATCTTCCTTCGACAATACGTAACAGACCTGGATGAATGGCGATTCTGCTTCTTGGGCTATTGCCCATTCCGCGCAAGCTCGCAAAATCCTGTAGGGCTGACAAACTCAAGAGACCGATAAATGCTGACACACTCCGTGGCGTATTCCAACTCATTTTTGCGCCATTGAACGGTGCGGTGCGGGAGGGTGCCCCTATTGATTGTGCTGACGGCAAGATCCCGAGATGCTTCCCGATAATGTCAGGGTGGATTGCTAACCATATGGAAAACGTTACTCTACACGGGATCAAATCCAACCCGTGTCGTAAATGTGAGGTGCCTCCAGAAGATTTAGGAAGCCGAGCTGGCCACCATCGTGCTAGAGATTACGCAAGAGACGAACGCTACGAACGCGAAAACCCGTCCCTAGATTCCGAGACCCACGACCGTGTTCACGCTCGCTACATGAATGAAACTCATGGTATCAAAAGGGGGCAAAACATTTTTCATGGAGTCGTGAGAGTTGCGACGCCTGATCTGCACAAGTCGGATATGCTCCATACAATATATCTAGGACTCTTCAAGCAAATGAGGGATTGGATTCTGGGATGTCTCAAAAAACATGCGAGACAGCAGGCCTTCGACGACGCCGGCAAAGCTTTGCCCCCTTACCAGGGATTCTTTGTCCCCAAAAAGGCCTACATGGAGGTTACGCAGTGGCAAGGAAAAGAGATGAGGAATATCGGACATTGTTTGTTAGGAGTTCCCGCTGTGGCATTGAGAGAGCCTGATAGTACGCAGGTGCAACCCTTCAGATGTGCGCTCACCTGTGTCAGGTCACTGCTTGACTTCACCATGATGGATCAATACTGAAGTCACACACCCGAGCCTATATCTTATATGGAAGAATATGCGACGCCGTTCCACGTGACAAAGGACATCTTCTTGCAGTTTCGCATATCCAAACGGACGCAAGAGAAGGCTGATGCGTTGTGCAAGGAGCTGCGTTGTCAGAGAGCCCAGATGAAGGAGGGAGTGCCCCCATCCCAACGGCGCCGGATCCGTGCGGACGATCGTGAAGAAGAGAATGACCAAGGTATGGAATTGATACATTCTGAATCTAATTTCAACTTTGTTAAGATGCATCTAATAAGTCACTTTCGCGATCACATCTACATGTTCGGCAATATTCCCATGTATTCTACCGAGTATGGAGAGCTCGCACATAAGGAGCAAATGAAGGATGGATGGCGATGCTCAAATAAACTCGACGCAGCACGACAGATACTAAGCAGCTACGGTCGACACCATGAGACTTTTAAACTTGGAATTCCTTCAACGTGCAGGAGCTGATTTACCAACTGAGGTAGTAGAACATTTAGAGAAGACGAGGCCGGCGCCAACCCCACCAGCCAATCGTAGGATTCTGAAGGGAAGTCGTCATAATATCCACGACGTCGTTGATTTTGGCAAAGCATGCGATATATCCCCGGAGACGATTTGTTGAGAATTCATATGATATAGCCGACTGAGCCTGCCTGCCGAGCGCCGACTGCCGGAAAATCTGGCGATACTTCAAGCTTTGCTGGTGGAACTACTGACGCAACTGGAGATCCCAGTTCTTGCGTTCCTGGAGTCAGGTGTTTACGACATACACAGGGCCCGATGGACGGGTGCTCGACTCTTCCGTAACCAGACCAGTCGGAACGATTGCGTTTGGATACAGGCTGGTGGCGAGAATATGTATGGTGCGCTCAGGGGTCGTCTCCCGCCAAGGCTCATAGCTCTGTTCAAAATCCGGTCGCGCTATATGCAGCAGGATACGGTCTATCGCCTTGCTGGGGTTCAATTCATGAGCCTGGTTGACTCGGGATGACGGTTGGACGTACACGGTCTGGTAACCGTGCAGCTCAGCGACGTTACCAGAGAGCTCACAATTGTGGATATTGGGACGATCTTAGGCCTGGCGCATCTGATAGTGGAGAGAGACAGGCGCTGGCTTGTCAATAGTTGGATCGATTTACGCACGTTTAACGAGATCCATTAGGATCAGAGAGTGGGCTTGTATAATAAAATAAATGCGGGGAGCGACGTACCCTAGATGTGGGCTACATCCCTCCGTGACGGAGATGTAGCGCAACGATCACGACTAGACGATAACCGTGTGTTATAGACAAGTATATAGTAGACATATCGACATAGAGGAATAGAAACATCTAGAAATAAACAAATTATGCACAATAGTAGTAGTAGGAGGCACACTGGCAGGAATGACTACCGTGATATCGGCAGCAAGTTGTTATGAGCACGCCCGGAAGCAGAAGGAAAAGGAGGTACCTTAGGGAGGCGTCCGGATGCTGCGGAGATGCGAGGCAGGAAAAGAGAAGTCAGGACGTGAGATAAGGGGTGGGAGAAGAGCAGGAGATGTGGGGTGGCGGCGGAATGTGGGTAAGGTCCGACGTCACGTCAGGACGCAATCGGCTTTGGGAATGGGGTCCGGACGCTGGGGACGCAGAGGACGGAAAAACGACGTCCGATGCATCTTGACGCGGCGCCTGCGCCTCAGACGCAGGATTAATCTTTGCTGATGTGAGTTGAGTCAGGCAAGTTTTCATGGTCAAATGGTTTTCGCACTTTGTTCTGATGAACTGAATTGTTAAGATAATACTTCTTAACTAAAGAAGTCGAAGTAGCATGAACATTAGTATAAATGGTAGGCCTCTCCCGCTGTGGTTGAAGAATCATCAAGCAACGGAGGCGAGACCTTAACAATATAACAAGTTCGCGAGTTATATTTAACTCTTTGATATTTGACCACTCATTATTACTTTACCTTTTTCAAACGATTATCAACAAGCCTTCCTGAATATTAATTCGTTGTCTCGAGTATCCTTGGCCTAGTTAGCCCATCATCCTACCATGTTAGCTATCCTGTAACACTATATTGTTATTCTCCTGTCACCAAGGCTCACACTCTCCCTTATGCTCTCAGACTTGATTGCCTGTCTGATCCTATATTACCTTTTTTTCATCCTCCAAAACCGTACTGAGACTGCCATTGACGCATCTCAACAACCGAAGAGCCCTTGGACGATTTGGAACCAGATTTAGCAGGCGAAGTTACATTACCGTGCTCCACTCCTTCTCCCCCACCAACCTTCCCGCCCCGATCCTTAACTCTGGAAACCATTGTTCATCTGTCTCCTCCTGTCCATCGCTTGTATCAAATCTCAAATGATTACCAGGAGTATATTGATTCACTTGAACAGAACTGGTGGCATACGCAATACGAATGCTTTCGTCACCCATTTCTTTCCAAAAGGCGAAAAACCAAAACCTATTCTTATCAGAGTTGTTAATCTGATACCGCAATAAAATGTCGGAAAACCAACCTGGTTCACCATTTCCTTTTGAAACCTCCTCCTGTGATGAAACACCAGATTATCCCATGGTAGATGAGGAAAGCTCAACACCTCTTGCTTCATCTTTCGCCCCATCAGCTGGACCTCTTACGATCCCCTCTGGACCTAGCTCAATAGTAATGAGTCGATTCACAAGCGCACCTTATCGGATCAGAAAGTCTTACTCCCGCTCAACCCACCACCAGCACTCGAGAAACCCTACGAATCCCTCCGAACTCCTTAAACGACAAATTGCTCAAGCATTCAGGATGACTTTGTCCACCATACATCAGAGCCAAGATGAAAATCTAATAGCTCTCGAAGCATTATCATATGATGCTAAGGTGCAATACGGTAGCCTACAATTACTACAAACCCGGTTAGCAAAGGGCGAATCAATTGTTGATCAAGAGCTAACCGATGCAAAGTGAGCATTGACAATGTTGGAAGGAGCAACACAAGTTGAGCGAGAACGTCCAACAGCCAAGATAGCCGGTCTATTTACACCACAGGAGGCACAGCAGAAACAGGATGCAGAATTGGCGGAGGGCCGTGATAAGATTCTGGAACTTGAGGTTCTTGAACAAAAAGATCTGTTCAAAAATCAGGATGCTACCTGGCAACGAGTTCTCCATGATCATAAGGAACGAGCGGATCAGCTACTAAAGCAACACAAAGCCAAGGCCACCATTGAGCAATAAAAGGATCGTCAAAGGGCAAGAGACCACCTTGACAAGCAACGATTCGAATTTCAAGCATTAATACAAACCTTAACTGCAAGATTGGCTCATGCTGAAAAACCTCTCTATACGATTCCACCAACTGATGGTGGTGATGGTGACTCCTGACCTTTTAAATGAGGGCAACAAAACCCTTGGATACCAGCCGAAGGTATCAACCCTGACAAAGAGTCAGCATCAACTCCGCGAGAGAATAAAGGAAAGGAAGTTGATTGCGGAGAAAACAATCAACCACCACCCCCACAAGGTAATACTGGTAGAGATCCCAACCCAGATGACGATGACGATTATGATAAGGACAAAGATGGAGGCGATGGCAAGGGCAGGAGAGGCGGAGGTCCGGAACGCAATGCTCGAAGAACATCGCTTCCAAGAGATGCTTCTCCCAGTACTAGTGCAATGCTGGAATTTATGCAAAGTCTTAGTACTTCACAGCGACCAATAAAAAACACTGTGGAACCTCCCTATTTCTTCAAAGGAGAAGATAACTAAGACGTTAGAAACTGGTAACTGCAGGTGAAGATTACTTCGATCGCAACCCCACACAATGGGAGAACCACTCACATGGCATCGTATTCGCCTTAGAAAAGACTAAGGGAAATAAGGTTGTGCCTTTTTCGGAGAAATACCGGAAGGTCATGGGGGGTTTAGCTGGTTACACTCAAGACACTAGCATCTCAAGGTGAGAACATTTTCAACAAGAGATTATTAAACAATATATCGGTATCGAAGAGGAACGACGAGCCCTAGAAGAAATGGATAACATTACCTATAAGGGCAGAATTGATACATACCTTTTAGTCTGCGAGAATCTCAACATTAAAGCCGGTCTCACAGGAATAGCGTCGAGTGTCTAGGTTGAATGCAAACTTCAGCAGGATATCCTTCGTCGATTATCCTACTTCAAGTTTAACGATGACAATCACTGGATAGAAACCTTGTGGGAAGTTGGAAGACAGGAAGCAGAACTTCTCGAGCGTGGAAAATTGTCGAAATCCATATCGACCCCTCACAACCCCGCACCCAAGCGCAAGCGAGACGGGTCAGAAAAGGGATTCAACACGAAGTTTGAGAAAAAGAATGATATACCATGAAAGGATAATAGCTCTTGATGGAAATCTCCACCGACAACAACACCGAAACGAACTGGAAATAATTCCAAGAATCAACATACAGACTGGAAGAAAGCTCATGAAGGAATCGCAGAAGATGTGGTTGAGAACCGAAAGAGGGAAAAACAATGTACTCGTTGCACCCTCAGGAACGACACCTGAAGAAAGTATCGAAAGCAGATAGTAGTGGCAACTACCTTCACTGATAAGGATAGGGGAAACCCTAAACCTCATCGAAAAGCCACGACCTTCAACCCTGGCTATTCACAACCCTCCACTGTCGCGTTCAGAACAAATCCATAAGATTAACCGAGTACATGGAGAAATGCCTACCCAAGGCTGGGAATTATGTCATACAGAAATGTCATAGGTGTACCCGTTGAAAAAATAATTTGAAGTATTTCCTTTCCCAAGTCTATAAGTCCTTATACTGCCTCCTTTAGTGGGCAAACTAGGACGGATGCCATCTTGTCTTTAAGAATAACAAGAACACCTTAAGTCGTATCTTAGATTCGAGAAGCAAGCAGGTACCACTTATTATTAAGGCAAGCAGGAAGTGAATACAAAATTCTTTTTCCACAGGCTAGTTATACCTTGGCATGTTTCAGAAGTTCTTGGCAAAGTCTTAGCGCTCATGCAAAATTTCTCGCTGCAGATCCTGGACAATCCAACTGATTTGCAGGCACTGCCACTATGGTGTAATTAAGGGACGAGGTACTTTTTTGTCCTCCCGCAGGAGGACGGAGATTGCCATCCCAGGAAGGACTTTTGGTGCCACCCGAAGGTGGACTTTTGGTTGCCGCCCTAGGGGGAACCATTTCATCATCCTGGAGGATTGAGACTCGTTGATGACGACAGTACAAATTATATTTGTTCTTGCCCTTAACAGGAGTCGAACGCGTCACCTTAAGCGTAATACTGGAAGAGCCAATTCCAGCAAACCGCTAGACCACAGCGGACGGTACAGGATTATGATCAGATGATCACGCCTTATACCCCCTCCTCGCGCAAAAACACGTTCATGCAACAACACCTGTTGCTATGTATCAACAAAACAGAAGTCGCTACAACAACCATCTTACACGATAGATAAGTTTTATTTTATTTTTTTGCATATTTTGGCACCGGTATTTGGTTCGTTTAGTGGGCTTCATGATTTTGGGAACTCCACGGCAGGGGGTAAAGACTGCTTGTAGTGGGCTGGCCAGAAGTATAAGCTATCTTAATTTTTATTGTGACTGTTTGTCTGAGGAGACCTTAGTGGTCGAAACAACGCCGGCGTTGTCACAAACATGAGCAATTATACCATACACAGTATGCCTAAACGGGGCAAGCAACAACTACAATTACGCACTAAGCAAACTGATTGACGGGCAGATCCTGATATACGAGCACCCAAAGGCTATAACTGTCCTGAAGGATATGGGCACATATATATCCTCGGCAAACGCTACCGAATTCCTGTTCTATTAGAGTCTGGATCGAATATTTTCCGCATCAACGAGCAACTCGTTGAAGACCTACACATCCTGTAACACTCGAGAACCGATGCAGTTCAAATTCAAGTGTTCATGGGAGAAAACCTTGCTTCTGGTTGAACGAATTTCATGAAACCTCTATTCCTAGAATAGGAAACAATCAACACCTTTCTCATATTTCCTGCAAAAGAGCTCGGGCAGGAAAATATGGTATCCAAATACCATTCGGATGGTGGCATCAGGAACAACCGATCACGGATATCGCAAACATAAAAAACCGGTCCTTGGAGGATTACGATTGCTCCTTCCCGAAGACGAAGTAATGTCAGTAGAATCGGATGAAGACGTTTTAAATGACCCAAACGCTCTGGTCATTGGTCGAATAGAAAGGGTTGATGACGAAATGGTTACCATTATCGACCGGCTACCGGAAAGGTATCACGACTCCCTCAACCTATGCCGTCCTTCTACGGCAGAGAAATTAGCACCTTGCCGTACCTTCGACAATGCGATTGACCTCAAACCTGATACCCAGCCACCATGGGGTCCAATATACCCCTTATCTCAAAAACAACTAGAGGCGCTACGCATATACCTTGATGATATGCGCAAACGAGGAAAGATTTCCCTGAGCAAATCACGAGCTGGCGCACGCATCCTCATGGTTCCAAAACCGGATGGTCGCCTAAGGCTTGTTGTTGACTACCGAGGACTAAATAAAGTCACCATTCACAACAAATATCCTATCCCCCTAATGAGTGAATTGAGAGATCAAGTCCATGATGCTCAAACCTTTGCGAAGTTAGACCTGAAAGATAGTTTCCGTCTAATCAGAATTCGTAAAGAAGATGATTGGAAAACCGCTTTTTGAACCCGGTATGGACATTATCAATACCGAGTAATGCCTTTTGGGTTAGTCAACGCACCAGCCACTTTCCAAACTGTGATGAAGGAGATCCTACGGGAATTTCTTGGGCAAGGAGTTGTTGTATATATTGACGATATTCTTATCTATCTCAAGACGGTCAAAGAACATATTATACTCATTCGAAAGGTTCTGCAAAGGCTCCGCGTATACCAAATGGCTATTTCCTTGGAGAAAAGCGTATTTCCTTTAAAAAAGGTGGACTTTTTGGGCTATGTTGTGGCAAAGGATGGGGTAACAATGAATGAGAAGAAGGTGGAATCTGTGAAGGCTTGGAGAGCTCAAGCCTCGGTTAACAATGTTCAGATTTTGATCGGGTTCGCCAACCTTGACGGACGATTCATTAAGAACTTCTTGGCTATCTGTGCCCCGATAACTCATCTGTTAAAAGGTGACCCCAAGAAATTCCTGTTGGTCAAAGAACAATAAGAGGTCTTCGATGATCTCTAGCGCTACTTCATATCAGCACCAATCCTATTTCATTTCTATCCAGAACTTGACACGGTTGTGGAAACAGATGCCAGCGATTATGCACTAGGATGCATCTTGTCGCAGTTTCATGGAAAAAGACCTCATCCTGTCGCCTTCCATTCCCGAAAGCTTAGCCCAGCCGAGCGAAACTACGACATCTATGACAAAGAATTATTGGCTATCCTTGTTGCCTTCATGGAATGGAAACATTAATTGGAAGGAACTGAGAAACCAATAACCGTCTATACCGATTATCAGAACCAACAATATTTTCTTACAACAAAGGCCAGGACGCATAGACCGATTTGGTGGGCACAGAAACTGGGTGGTTTTAATTTTAAAATCATCTACCGACTAGGCACCAACGTAGGAAAGCCTGACGCTTTAAGTAGGCGGCCGGAGTACCGCCCAGAAGAGGGAGCTACTCATCGCGAAAAACGAATTTTGAAATCTCAACACTTCAGAAAATTCCAAATCGCCGTTGGGTAGGGGACAGATTCAGGACAGCACCAACAGGAATTTCCCCATAAGGAAAAGGAAATAGGTATTCGGATTCAAAGGCTGAATGAGAAAGCTCGAATCCCAACAAAAGGGTCAAAGGCTCAAAGCTTGCAGCAGGACACGACCACTATAGTATCAAAGACATACTTATCCCTGCCAACAACCGAGCACTAGTCAAAATCGATTTAGCAATCGCAGTACTAAAAGGAACCTACCGTCACATAGCACCAAGGAGTGGCTTGGCTACCAAAGGTATCACGGTAGATGCAGGGGTTATCGATGCAGATTACAGAGGAGAAGTCAAGGTCCTACTTGATAATTATAGCAATTTGGATTACAAGGTCAAGATAGGAGAACTCATAGCGCAGTCATTAGCAAAAAAACCTTTTTCTCCGGACGGACGGAGCCTGCTTCCGGACGAATAGCGTCGGCTCTTTGCGTCCTGTCCTCCCGGATCTCCGGTTCCTTCTTTGCGTTTCATCTCTTGCGTCTGGTGCACACAGATGCTCCACTTTCGCTCCACAGCGTCCGACGCCCTTGTAGCGGCCCCACACCCTCCTAGTGCCGCCCCCTGGTATCCGCCCCCTCAACCTCTCGTCTACTGGCCTCCTGCCTACTCCGTCAGGTTGCGCGCGTCCGGCGGCCATCTCTGCTACCCTGCCACCTTTGGTGACCTAGATCTGTCCGCTTCCATCCGCTTCCATCCGCTGCCATCATAGGTCGCTTTTTTCTTAGTCTGCACCCTACGGTCACTTCCATAATTCCCTTACTATGCTCAAGACGGCGGGCGCGGCCGCCATGCAGACCACCTTCTTTGGTTGGCTGCCCTCCCCGCAGGGGAGTATAGTTTTGCATTAATCATCCCCAGAACTCAGGCGGCTGAGTTGAAGCCGGACACTTTCTACGGGAATCTGTCCCTTAAGTCGCCGGCTTCAACCTAGCCGCCTATTCAATTCAATTTATTTAAAACATTCTCTTAAACGCCCACGGATCATGTAGTACTCCTGCGGCCGAGTGGAAGCCGGACACTCAATATGGGCACTGCCACCATAAGTGTACGGCTTCAACTTGGCCGTATATTCATACAGAACAATTCATCCTATTGAAAACATTCCCTTCAATGTCCGCGAATCATGTATTACTCCTGCGGCCGAGTTGAAGCCGGACACTCAATATGGGAACTGCCACCTTAAGTGTCCAGCTTCAACCCAGCCGGACTTTCGTGTGGAACAATTCAACCTATTTAAAACATTCCCTTAAAGGCCCACGGATCGTGTAGTACTCCCACGGCCAAGTTGAAGCCCGACACAGAATATGGGCACTGCCACCTTAAGCGTACGGCTTCAACGTGGCCGTCTATTCATGCAGAACAATTCAACCTATTTAAAACATTCCCTTAAATGCCCGCAGATCGTGTGGTACTCCCGAGGCCAAGTTGAAGCAGGACACTCGATACGCAAACTGCCACCTTAAGTGCCCAGTTTCAACTCGGCCGAATAAATACTGTACCTAATTGGATAGAATAATTTAATATATTTCATTAAACGTCCTCAGATTAATCCAGTGATTCACTATCCATTGCTTCTCACAGCTAGGAATTACCTGCGCCTGTCCAATAACTGCCCCTATACTGAGTATTCGCATGTCTTGACAATTGATCCTGTTGCCGACTCGAATATGTCCGCTCAGAATGTGAAATTTGCCACCATTGATCGGATTGAGTATGCGAACTAATGCCAGGCGATGGACGGCTGCGGCTTCACTTAGAATATTTCTTATCTTGAAAAGTACTAGCAACTGAGCCACCACGCCTTCTCCTTAATCTCTCTAGTTTGCTTCCCCACCAGTCTGAACCCATACCCAATCGTTTCTAGAGCCACCGTTGCGGAATGCCTTTGTTCCAGTACAGCGGGCCCAGTGGATCAGGAACCTGTCAGTTTCCTGAAAGTCAGGCACTGGGATTACAAGCTGAGCAAATCCTTCTACAGGAAGTAACCCCAGTTCGGCAGGTCCGCAGGCAACCGGCGGTCATCTGCAGCAGTCTGCCTGATAAAACGCACTATCTCCTCCATCATGTTGGAATAATGGATATCGAGGGCTGTCCATAATTCTGTCAGCATGCTGGTGTTCTTCATACCGCCTTTAAGAACCCGGTGAGGTGTGCTACGACTTGCAACATTCCGCATTTCCATCCCACTATCTTCTACCACGATCACACTTTCAACTTTCGAAAGTGCTTCTATTGTCTGCAACCCTATTCCTATGGCGTGCTGGCGGCCATAGTGCGACAAGATCTGTCGGGCGGCTTCATTCTTGTTTGACCTGCGGTAGCCATCTTTAATCTGATCCTTATGTGCTAGTTCACAGTTCTCAGTTGAATACATCGATATGGATCCAAAACGCCATCAGTGGGAGGCAAGGTGAGTCAGGTAGTGCATCTTGACGAAGTTGAAGTGGTTCTCACACCGTATAAAATCTGCCCGCCGATCAGACATTTCAACCCTCTCTTGATCAGACATTTCAACCCTCTCTTGATCAGCCAGCCGACGACGATCAGTGACACTTCTATGGTGAACTTCTTTAGCACGCTGATCTGCCATTAATTCCCTTAGCTCCCGATCCAGGAAATTTGCTTGAGCGCGTGTCGCCTTCGAGCTACGGAACTCAAGAACAATGTCCTTTATCCGCTGGAATGTCTGCAGGTAGCTTTCCCTTTAGGAAAGTGTATCTGGTGTATGACTGCGATATTGAGCTATGAAAGTGAAGTCCACAAGCGCGGTAACAAACTTCAAAGCGCTCTTGAAATCCTGATACTGAGAACTGTCTGGATTTCGCAATGGGGACGCCAATACGGCTGCAATACAACGGCCGACATTGGGAATCTCCTTCCTTGCTATTGTTTGATTTCGCCATAGGCCTTTTTCGGTACGCTGAATCCGGGGTAAGGAGGCATTCCTTTCCAAGCATCGTCGAACCCCTGCTGCCGCTTATTCCTTTTCAGGAATCGTTCCACCCATTGCATCATATGTTTGAATAAGCCACGGTAGATGTTGTGCAAGAGGTCCGCCTTGTATAGGTCTGCGGGGCTTACTCAGTCGAGTCTGGTGAATACATTTTTTCATATTTCCACGCCCAACCGCGGAAAGTATTCTGCAATTCCGGCCGCTTTTGCCGGCTCATGCCTCCAGGCTTTCTCTCTATACAGCATGCAGTCGCGGGTCTGATATATCCGCCGCGCATCCCCACCGAGCTCCTCTCACGGAACTTGACACTTTGGGCATGACTTGCTGCCTATTTCTTGCAAGGCTGCATGCGCAGCATGATCCGCGATCCAGGCCGACAAAATGGGAAAACAAAGGCGTGTTTTGCCAACTGCACAATCCATTACCGTTCCTTCTCGGGCAACCTCCTGTAATAGTGCAGGGACAAGATCGAAGACAGCCCACAGGATATTGGCGTTGGTCTGCCGCTGGGCTTGATTGGCATGGGCTGATTCGGCAGTGAACTTTGGAAGTACTGGAAGCAATGCCAGAAGCAGGATTGGCATCTTCGCAGGGCTGCTTCTTGTTTTCGAAAGGATATTGCCGATCGTCATGTATACCGGCCAGGCTTTCTTATCTCCGGAGAAAGTGGTAAGGTGCGTCTGGTCAGACAATTCAATAATGGGCACAACTGGGGACCTGCCGGGCAAAGCCTTCTACCAAGGAACAGAATGGGCTGTTAGTGCTGGAAACACCACTCCAAGAACTTGTCAGGATCTATCTCATACCTGCACATCCCACCACCAGTCCACTGTATGCATCTCTGAATATAATCGCTCGTCACTTGAATCATATTCTCGAATAGGTGTGTAAACCAGATCTGAGCTATACGCGCCCTGACGGATCAGGTAGCAGACACAGTCAATAATATTTCGATAATAGAAAGTTGTTGCATGTCGACCATCATCAATACTGTCTTCCGCACACACGAACTATTCACGAAATGGGTCCAGTATGTCGAGGTGTTGTCGCAAGGTATAGGAGGACCCGAATAATCTGCTATCCATACTGCCTAAACCTTCTGCAAACTACGGGTCGATCTGCGACTTGGCTACCATGCTCCGGACAAACCAGCTTGCCAAATTAAAGTCGTTTTCAGATGAGAAAGGGCTCCAAGGGTCATCGGTCATAGCCTTGTTGAGCTCTGTATAGCCAGCAACTTCGCCGAGTGGTCTGCCGGCACCGGGAATAGTTTCTTGACCCGAATGGCGCACAAGGACTGGTCATTGGCAAACTTCTCCCGTGTCTGAATCGTTCTGCATATCATCTATCTCACCACTTGCTGTATGGAAATCTGGGATCTCCAGCTTGCAATCAGATTCGTAGTCTGAGTGGGTCAGGTTTTCAAGTTCATTACGAACAAAAGTAGGTCCCATGGAAGCCGCGTCCGCAATCGCGCTGAGGGAAAGACTGATATCAAGATGCATTGCATTGTCTGAAGGTGTTTTTCATATGCAGCGGCTTGTTGATAACGTCACCTGCAATAAGGCCACTTTCTTCTCGTTGGGGTTATCATGTGTGGTGTTTCTCTTTCAAGTAGTCTGGCGGATCCGTAAGCACATGGGCTGAGCGGCTGCAGCAGACTCACTCTTTCAAAGTGAAGGGTATGTTTCTTTCAAGGCGTAAATCGAGAAAATTTCAAGTTTGTTTAGTTGGATGACCAACGGGTTTAGACATTTAAGCTGCCAACCGTTATTCACAATTTAACTTGTGAAACCTGTTCTTTGTTGAGATGAGACTATGGGAGCCTTGGCTCATGGGTCACGGCTCCCATTCGGCTCCGTTGCGGCTTAAAACCTTATCTGAAACCTATTGTCATTGTGGGTGGGTCACCTGACTTTTCAAGATATTCAAGTTTGTACAGGGTACAATCCTGTGAACCCCATTAAAACCGTCCTCGTGCGGCCTATATAAGCTCTCTCTTCCCCCTCTTCCATCTTCTCTCCATAATCCTTTCCCCAATCACAATCACATCCTCGATCCGCTAGCCTATCCTAACAGGACCCACAAAGCTCAGCATAACCTCACACTCGTCCGCTGTATCACCAGTGTATTCTCAGCTCATTTCCGATTACCTATGTGCGTTTCCCTAGCCAATACCCCCTTCACAGCAATTACCATCCTCAGAACTCCCTTTACCATCCGCCAGGCCCGCTCTATTTCCATTTGCGGATCTTTCACAATCATTCTTCCTCAAAAGTACAACCATCTACTAGCGGCCATCCTCTATCCACTAAGGGACTATTTAAACCCCCCAAAAAAACAGCTTCTTTTTGATCCATCAACTACCCCTAACACCCCGATCACTATTACAATAGCAGCCTCAAAGCTTGGTCTCAATTTCGAAAAATTGGAGTCCTTTAAAAACGACGGCGATGCTACCTGGTGTATGCATGTTTGCGGCTTCCTTCACCCACGAACCTATAGTCCAGAGTATAAAGCCTGGCAAAATACTATGAAACGTAAGATCGAGAAAGACAGGATTCCAGGGTGGAAGCAGAGTACTGCCGCACAATGGGCGGCCATCCAGGCACATGCTCTTACCCTCAGGCCTGTTAGCCAGAGGTCGGGACTCGGGCAGGCTGATAACCCCGTGGCGAACATTTTACGGAATGCCTCGACCTTTTGCTAAAGGACATAGCAAAAAACCATCAGGGTATCTTAAGAGATATGTTGAGAGCACCTGGTGCCACTGTTCCGGTTGCGGACCCCACCCCCGCCAGCAATGATCGTAAGTTATCCCCAAGCGTCTGCAATAAACATGTACCATATATGCTAATACTCCTGCTGGTCTCGCCGGTCCGCGGTCTGTCCGTCTCTGGATAGATGAGCCATCCGTAGTCCGCTCAAGCAGCCCACTTCCCGTCGGGATGGACAAGACCCAGTGGGAAAGTCGTGGACAGGTTTAGTGGATGGAGCTAACTGAGCCCACCTTTCCGAACCTGCTAGCAGGGTAGACAAAACCATGGTACCGGGAGTCGGATTTCGTATGCTTATTGGTGCGACGAGACAGGGTACATGTCTGCTTCAGGACGATCCAGAGGAGGCGCTGCCGCTTGCTGAAATGATCCAAATCACAAATAGCCGACTTGTCCGCATATGGTCATTTTTGAATCCCCCAAGGGAACCAATAGATCTGCTCTTCTGTTGCCATCGAAGGAATGATACAGAGGATAGCACTCCTCCTCCTGGTGAGATCAGGTTTGCTCCACGTGATAACTGGGGCCCCCCTCCAGACACCGTGGATGACAGGTCCGCCGGTAGCGATGTTGGAGAGAGCTCAGATGGCCATCAGCCTGAGTCATCCGCTGCGGCTGGAAAGCCAACCATCTTATCAAGGACCTCCAGGAGTCGTAATACCACAAAAAATACTAGGCGAACACACCGTATCAATTGTGCGGACGTTGGCGAATCAGAGCCAGTGTCTTCTAGTACGCAAGCTTCTGTCCCTCCTGCTAACTTGGGCACTTGTGTTTTGAGGTCTACTAGACAAGGAGAACGGGAGACTGACCTAAAGAAAGCATCCCGGACCCCAGCCAATAACGGTGGTAAACGCAACCTCGCGGTCATGCAAGAGGCCGATGAGCCATACGCGTCGGATGGAAGTCCGGAAGCCCTGAGGAAGGTGACCCGCCAGCTGGGGGCAATCGATGCCGCCATTGAGGTTGAGCCGGACACACGCGATGGGGAGCATAATCTGAGTCGGCAACTTGCTGACAGGCCTAGTCCGACAAACAGTCCGTCTCCGTTTACTCCCAATCTGAGCCACCATCATGCGTCCGCAGCCTCTGAGCTGGCAGAGGCGAGAAGCTCAGCTGCGCATGTTTTGATGCTTGCCTCAGGGGCCGAGCAGCCTGTCAACACATTGGTGACACAAGTCGCTACACCCGGCAGAAGCCATTCCCCCTCCGGTCCGCGTACCGGCGATGTGTGTGCGGATATTCCGACAGCTGAAGAAGTCGGACAACACTTAAGCCTGCCCGCTGACTCCCCAACCGACTCGAGTGCATACTCTATACCTAGTAAGTTCCGGTTACTACTACCAGGTTTTTCACCTATTCTGTTGGCAAGGTCTGCCGCAGTTCCGGCTGAAACCGGCATTGGGAGTCCGCTCAAGTCTGTTTCTCTCCTGGCTCACTTGCTCTGCGAACAAAGTTCTCCAGCCCCCACCAATGTGGCTAATGTCTAGCTAGCTGAGGGTGCAGGTCCATTTCAAGCAATTTACAAGTACTAGGCCATGATGGACCCTTCGACTTTTCCTTTTGGTGTTTTCACTTTTGTTTCCAGCGTTTATGTTATTCTCGCTGTTTCCTGACTATTTCTGTTTTAGATTAGCCCGGTACGTCTGGGCTGCTTGCCCTGATCAGTATACTTGATTTAGACCTGCGACTGTCCGCAGATCCTGTGGATGTTTCCTTTGGGTGTTTTTCATTTGGAGTTTAACTTTTAGAGTTTTGCGCGTTAGCCTTGTATTTTTTCCCACACATTTCTTTTTTGGATTGGCCCAGCTGTTGCTATTCCAGGTTGCCCAAACACAATGTAGTCTACGGACATTTTCTTGCTCTACGGGGTCCCTCTTAGAGCTTTGCACACTATTCTTGTTTGCCACTAGCTGTTCTGCGTTTACCGGGTCGGCTCGTGGGACCTGCTCTTGGAATCTTCGCAGATCATTCTTGCTCTTTTCCTGCTCTTTTTCGTTTGGTATATGTTCTCTCTGCTGGTTTTAGCGGTTTGCTCCTTGGACTTGTGCAGATCATTCTTGTTCTTCTCTAGCCGTTTTTCGTTCGGGGTTGCTCCTTTCATTACTATTCGTATCCTAGCTTTTCATCTTATATACCATGCATTGAGCCTTAGCGGCAGGTTTCACTTTCTGAGATTAGCGTCCGGGCCCCCGCCCTTGCATTACCCGCATGTGTTTCTATCTCTTTGGCAGACCTACTCAAACTAGATTAGTCCGTACATTCTGATAAACCTTTTTTCATCCTGTTCAGGAACCCCAAGTACCAAACACTCGTATTGCCCCAGTGAAATCGCAGCACGGCCATGTCTTTGGGTGTAAATTTCTATTCAGGTATCAAGCTGCAATGTGGACGCGCGGTGTGTGCTGACGCCAGCGGACATGAAAGCGAGTGATGAACTGTGAATGTCCTTAGTTCTTAAGGAAGCTGGGCCGACCATTTCGATCGTTCAAGTTCCTACCCCATATCGTACCCTTAGCTACCTATCAATAGAGGCTTCCTGACACCACCTGCACCTCAACGTCATACACTGCAATTGTCTTCTATCACTATTCACCTGCGTACTATGTCACAACAACAGCGGCGGGTTATAGCGGACCGAGGATGTTCATTGAGACTGGAAAGGCAAAGGCAAAGGGAGGTCCATCGCGGACGTTTCTGGGGATCTGGGTCCAGGGACAGATTAACTATAATAACATCACCCAGTGTTGCGTCTGTTATGGTTGGGTCCGCTGTAGGTAGAAGGAGGGATCCCGTGCGGGAGCCAGCTTCTTTATGACTCCAGGTACCAGAGCCTGTCCTGTACAACCGGCAGCAGGTCTTAGAGTCAGCGGATCAGAGTCTAGACTCTAATGATGCGGAATATGAGCGTAATGATGGCCAGAGTGAGGAGAGTGAGGAGAGTGAGGAGAACGAGTTAGGCCAGCATGGGGAGGATACAGATTATCGATCGGCCTGGGGAGCGCAAAGACCAATTAGGCATGAGTTACTTAGCTCGTGGCGCTCGATACTGAAAATCACCCATGGGAATACCCAGAATTCCAGCAGGAGGATTAGTTACCCTGGACAGAGAATGTCTGCTCAAGTACGAGTTAGCCAAAACACTTTTATATGTGCCATTTCCTCCCCTTCGCCTACAGACTTGAATCCACTTACGATGCCGGTGATAACCCCAAGTCGCTCAGATCCAACGGTGCGGGAATTGGATAGTGGAGGACAGTCAGCCAGCAGTAGGCAAAATATGGCAACCGAACTTGAGTCTAGCATTCTGGCCAGATCCCCTGAGCTGAAGTGGGATTGGACGATCTTTGTCAATCCGTTTCCGGACCCAATTACCCTGACCGGAGAGGTCCGCACATGTTGGAGCGATGTCCAGACCAAATTAGGCTTCCCGACTTTGCTGATAGTACCCCGCCCTCAAATGAGCAGGTAAGTTACCCTTCATCAATAACCAACATCCAATCCTAGACTAAATGTAGTGGCCGCTGGTCACTGATTTGCAGATCCGGGCAAAGCACAGCGGACGCAGATCTTAGTATCTGCATACAGCAAAGAAGGCTATAACAGAAGTCTATAAACTCAATATTGAGGATACTACAGCCTGCGCACGAAGAGTGGAAAACCTACTGGAAGAGGATAGGTTGATTGGCCCGCTGGGCAGCTATGAGGTATCTTTTTGACATTTGTCGGGATTGTTTCTAATCGGAGTAAGACTAAATCGATCTAATCCGGCGGACAGCCAATTTCTCTTAAATTCCAAGCACCTCAGATTCCGGGTGTGATATTGGCTCAATATTACTCAGGGCCCGAAAAGGAAAGGCATAACGGATGAAGGTTGCCTGAATAAGATCAATGGCCCGCTTATCTGTCTGACAGCTGCCATATTATGTTATTCACTGCGATGTTTGCGTACTGGCATCTCTATCGATAATGTGGCTTTCACAAGGGCCACTTTCGGGGGCAAGATAAACAATGTGTACTGGGAGGTTTCGAAAGTGTCCGGATCCCCCGACGGCCCAGGCATATGGACTCTTTTGAAAACAGCATGTACTCGAGTTGGGTGAAAGGTCAGCTAACGGATAGATAGCCCTGCTGGAACGTCAGACACGATCCTGGGGCAAAATGGGAAGAGTTTGGCAACGTCGAATAATCAAGCAGATAAGGACGACATTGGAGGCAGAATCGCGAAAGAGGGGGGAAAGCAGGTCAAGAGGACAGCGGGATATGACAATAATGAGGACGCATTGAGGTGGCAGTTTGGTAGTGATACGGAGCTGGATGAATTGGAGGCCGCTGGCGGCCTCGTGCATATAGGAGGAGGACAAGGTCGGCACGAGCTGCGGTGAGAACATGGGCCCAATCCAGGAGCACTGGTTGGTGCAGCGCAGTTCCAAGACCGTGGGGAGGCGGAATCCCATGTTGAAGAAAGCGATAGAGAGGATAGGAAGAATAGTTTTATCACCACGCACTGATCGTGTATATATATGTAATAAGATTAAATTAAATTACGCGTGAAAAAAGGATCAGGAATGGTCAAACAATAGTAGTGTGCGAGTCGGTGGGCAGGAAAGGCATGAGAATGAATTGCGCGGATGGTTATAAGCACCGCAAGTATCAGTAAGGCATCTAGTGGGCAATTGTAGGTTCGCAAGGCATTGAAATGTGTCGGGCAGATGGTTATAAACTGCGCAGGGTTGGGTAAGTCGTCTAGCGGGCAGCTGTAGGTTGACAGGCAAGGGAATAAGTCTGGAGGTCTGTGAGAAGCCAGGGAAGACAGTGGGAGCCTGCGAGCGGACTGTAAGAGGCCGGGGAAGCCGGTGGGAGCCCGGGAGCGGACAGTAAGAGGCTGGGGAGGCGGCAAGAGTCATGGAGTAGACGAGATAGGATGTGGAGAGCTGAGGAGAGAGCCGCATGAACGGGCAAGAGAGGGGGGAGCTCCGCCGGGTATGGGAGAAGAGAGGCTGGGATCAGAGGGTGGAGGAGGAATGGCTAAATGTATTGGGAGGCATAAGGGTGGAGGAAGTAATGACGGGAAAACGTTCGCCGAATAAGCCAGAGGACTGAGGGAATCCGGGTGTGTGGGAGCAGCGAAGGTGATGTTGGTGGGGTCCCGGATGAGAAATGGATTCAGGGTGAGATTAGTGACGGCGTTAAAGGCGAGAGGGTATCATGGAAAGAAAGCTGGTGGGCGCGTGTATCGGGGGGGGAGGCCCAAAGGAGAGATGTCCCGGCCATAAGACGTCCGCAAAAGGCCTGCATGGGAACGGGTGTATTGGAAGCAAAGGGATGAAGGAGCTGGGCGCTGGGGGTAGAGTATCAGGAGGGTGGCTGCGCCAGGGGGGGTCAAATGTGTCAGGACGCAAAAGGGCCGCGTCCAATGCGTCTGGACGCTGACTTGCCCGTCCGGACGGATTGGATGTGGCCCTTTCACTTCCGGACGGAATGAGACCTGGTGGACGCACCCAGAACAAGAGTTTACGTGATAAGCGCCTGGAACGTCTGGCGCACAGGGTGAGCGGGGAGAGCCAGAACGCAAAATATTTCTTTTGCTGAAGATCGCCTAATTCCTTGTCGGCAATTGATTCCCCCTTACGAATCTGGTTTGTAGCAATTGTAGGTTGGTATACAGAACCCTAGCATCGTCTGATAAGGTGGCTAGAGATATTTGATTTTCATTGTGACTCTCATATATGGTTGATGAAATACAACGAAATGCTTGAGGAATTTGTCTTTTAATCAGTTCAGTAGGATTTGTGGGGTTTCTCGAATGTTGTCTGAAATTCGAGTGGGTTGCAGACTTTCCTATCTCGCAAGCTACGCTTGTGGATCAACTTATTGCTAATGAGCCAGCTCCAAAGCAAATTTTAAGAGGTCCAGATAATGGGACAAAAGATGACGCATCAGGTGTTGTGCTACCATCATCTCCTATAGGATCATCTGGTAATTCATAATGGGAGGAGGTTGCGAAGAGAAAGGGTGATCCATGTTGGTTTTCCATCATCTTTGTCTGATAGAAAATTAAAAAGGGTGTGCGATGTTCTTTCTGACAAATGAGATAAGAATAGGCTTTTGTCCTTCGAACCGGGGAAGGAACTGCGTGACGAAATGACCTGTATTTTATGTGCCACCAGTTTTGTTCCTGTCAATGGTTAAAATCCTGATATTCTTTGGAGATTTTTTCAAGGCAAGCAGTAGAGAATCATAGGGGAATAATTGTCTCTGGGGTTGACGGTCGGGATAGGACAGTTGGTGGGGCTGAAGGAGTGGAGCATGGTAATGTAACTCCAGCCTCTAATTCTGGTTCCCAATAGTTCAAGGGTTGTTTAGTTGGTTGAGTTGCATTAATAGTAGTCTCGGTAGGGATTTCGGGGATGAAAAGAGGATAGTATAGGATCAGAGAGACTATCAAGTCTGATAGTATGAGGTAGGATATGAGCCTTGGTGACAGAAGAATAACAATATCGTATTACGGGGGAGCTAACATAGTAGGATTCTGAGCTAACCAGGCCAAGGATATTCAAGACAACAGATTATTAGTCAGGAAGGCTCGTAGGTAGTCGTTTGGTAAACGTAAAGTAATAAACTGTAATCAAATATCAAAGAGTAAAATATAACTTGCTAACCTGTTATATTGTTAAGATTTCTTCTCCGTTGCTTGATGATTCTTTAACCACCTAGGGAGAGGAGCAGTGTTCTCTAAACATCGTTCCAATCAGTTTTGACCTATCTTGAAACATACTCTTGTCTAGTGGTCCTAGTTGTCTTCCAGATGCCTCTAGGAAGCTCGTATATTCAGGAGCCTAGGTTCGGATACATGGTTATCGTCTGAAGCCATATACCTCACTCTTCCATATTAGGCAGGTTATTCCCCCTATGGTAATTGTATCATCTGATACCTCCTAAATAAACAACTCCACCTTCACGAACTTTGAATGAGTTCGGGAAAACTGTGCAGAATACCCAAACCTGGGGGAAATAGTCCCGAAAGGTCAATCTAGTATTACTCATGTTTACTTATTTGACTCTTTTAGTTACTACAATAGGAATGTATGTATTAAAGCAAGTCTAAAAAATATAAGCATGCTTCTAGTTCTTAGCAGCTATCGGTCTAAAGGTACAAATCTGGGGAATTGAATGATATTGGTCTTGAAGCATCAGCATGCCTGTAGCACTCAGTAGCCCACAATTTGAAAGTACAAGCCTGGGAAACTAAATTACAAAAGTATAGATAAATCTCCAATGAGTAGTCTGACAGTAGCGGGACATGGTACGTTGAAATCCGCAGGTTAAGGGGAATTCAATGGTCTAGGTTCTGCAGTGGTAGAATCACTTTAGAGGTCAGCAGGGAGAGCAAGGCAGATACCTCTGTGGGCAAATGTCGGCCAGATTAGGGAAGAGTATCATTGGAACCTCTTGAGAGGAATTGACTGGTGTAGGTTTTGAAGTGTCCACATGCCTGTAGCACTCAGTAGCCAACGATTTGAAAGTACTTGCATGGGAAACTAAAGCACAAAAGTATGGACTATCATTCAACAAGTACTAGAACAGCATCAGCATAGAGTGCGTTCGAATCTGCTCAGCACATGGAATTGAATGATCTAGGTTTCAAAATGTCGGCATGGCTATAGAGGTCAGCAGGAAGGAAGAGGCTAATCCTGTAGCAGGCATATATTATTACCCTAGTGGGAAAAGCTTACCTAATATTCAAGAGCGAGGTATATGGCTTCATAGGATGAGCATATATCCGAACCCATACTCCCGGAGTTAGAAACTTCTCAGAGGTATCGGGAAGACGACTTGGAACACGGAATGACAGCACGTTTCAAGATAGGTTTAACTCCTTGGAATGATTTTTAGAGAACACTACTTCTCTCATTTTCTCGCTACATATGCATATTGCTGCATAATGCTTTCATAGCTAGATATCAGAACTGATTACTCCATATTCCATATTAGTATTAGTATGTAGGCATTTGGACCGCATATTCATATATAGTCTATCATGACGAAGAGATTGAAGACTGTCTACTGGTGGAGTGGGGACACCCTCTGATGAAATAGCAGTTGGGGAGATTCTCTAAGTTGAGCAGGGCAAGGTTTCAGGGTCAAACTGTGTTCACACTTTGTTCTGACAAACTGAATTGTTAAGGAGATACTTCTTAACTAAAGAGGACGAAGTAGTATGAACATTAGTATAAATAGTAGGCCTCTCCCCCGGTGGTGGAAGTATGAATCAAGCAATGGAGAAGAGACCTTAACCATATAACAAGTCAGCGAGTTATATTTTAACTTTTTGACATTTGACTACTCTTTATTACTTTACCTTTACCAAATGATTACCTATGAGCCGTTCTGACTATTGATCTGTTGTCTCAAATATCCCCAACCTAGTTAGCTCGGAATCCTACCGTATTAGCTACCCCGTAACACTATATTGTTATTATTCGGTCACCAAGGCTCATAACCTACCTCATACTATCAGACTTGATATCTTGTCTGATCCTATACTATCTCCTTTTCATTCTTGAAAAACCCACTGAGACTGGCAGTCACGCATCTCAACCTCAGGACGAAAAGCTAGGAGATTGGGAACTGGAATCAGAAGGGGGCGTTACATTACCGTATTCCACTCCTTCACCTCTACTAACCCTCCCATCCTGATCGCCAAACCCGGGGACAATTATTCTAAGATCATTCCCTACATGTCGCTTAGAAAAAATCTCCCAAAAATGCCCGAAGTTTATCATTCACAGGAACAAAACAGATCCCATATGAAATGTGGGATATTTTGTCACCCGTTTCCTTTCCAGATTCCAAGGACAAAAGCCTATTGTTATCCAGTTTGTTTGAAAGAACATCTGATACCCTTTTTAATTTTCCATCACTCAAAAATGACGGAAAACCAACCTGGTTCACCTTTCCCCTTCCATGCCTCCTCCCATCATGAATCCTCTGATAATACTATCGGAGATGATCAAAGCTCAACACCTGTTACTTCATCTTTCGCCCCATCATCTGGACCCCTCACAATTTCTTCCGGACATGTCTAGTTAGTAATGAGTCGATCCACAAGCGCATTATTCTGAATAGGACAGTCTGCCACCCACTCAAACTCCTGACAGAACTCGAGACACCTCACAAATCCTACCTGACTCCTTAAAAGACAAATTGCCTTCGCATTCAAGATGATTTCGTCTACGATACATCCAAGTCAAGATGAAAATCTAATTGCTCTCGAAGGATTATCCTATGATGCTAAAGTGCAATATGGCAGCTTACAATTGCTACAAACCCATTTCGCAAAAGGCGAAACAATTGTTGACTAGGAGATAACCAATACGAAGCAAGTATTGGCAATGCTGGAAGGGGCAACTCGAGTTGACCCAGAACATCTAACGGCTGAGATAGCTGGCGAATTTGACAGCCAGGAAGTGCAACAGAAGCAGGATGCGGAATTGGCAAAACACTCGACAATATTCTGCAACGTGAAGTTCTTGAACTTAAAAATCAGTTCAAAACTCAGGAAGCTACCTTGCAACAAATTCTCCATGATCAAAAGGGAAGAGGTGATCCGCTGTTATGGCAACAAAGAGGGGATACCACCACTCAGCAAGACAAGGATCGACAGGAAGCTAGAAACCTTCTTGACAAGCAACTATTTGAATTCCAAGTGTTAATTCAGAACTTAACAAATAGGATGAATCGTGCGGAAAAACCTGACTATCCCATCCCACCACCTGAGGGTCTTGAGGGCGACCCCAGACCTTCTAGCCGAGGTCAACAAAACCTTGGATACCACCTGAAAGTATCAACCCTGACAAGCAGTCGGCATCGAGTTCCCGACAGAATAAAGGAAAGGAAGTTGATTGAGGAGAAAACAACCTACCACCACCTCCACCAGGTAATACTGGTGGAGATCCCGACCCAGATGATAATGACAGTGATGATAACAACAAAGATAGAGGTGATGGCAAGGGCAGGAGAGGTGGACGCCCGAAATGCCATGCTCGAAAACCATCTCTTTCCCGAGATGCTTCTCCCTGTACTTGTGCAATGCTACACTTGGTGCAAAGTCTTAGTATATCTCAGAGACCGACAAAAGACTCTGCACAACCTGCCTATATTTTTCAAGGGGAAGATAACCACCATGTGAGAAACTGGTTAACAGCATGTGAAGATTACTTCAATTGCAACCCTACCCAATGGGAGAACCGCTCTCATCGCATTGTATTTGCCTTAGGAAAGACTAAAGGAAATAAGTTAGCACCTTTTTCAGAAAAATACCGGAAGGTCATGTGGGGTTTAGGAGGTTACATATGAGACCCTAGCTATTGCACATGGGAATGATTTTGGCAAGATATTATTAAGATATACATCGTTATCGAAGAGGAGCGACGAGCCCCAGAAGATGTAGATAAAATTATCTATTAGGGCAGAATCAATACATACCTTTTACTCCATGAAAATCTCCACATTAAAGCTGGTCTCACACGAATAGCATTGAGGGTTAAGGTTGAAAGCAAACTCCTGCAGGATATCCTTTGTCGATTATGACACTTTAAGTTCTACACTAATGATCACTGGATAGAAACCTTGTGGGAAGTCGGAAGAGAGGAAGAAGAACTTCTCGAAAGTTGAAAATTATCGAAATCCATATCGACTACACACAACCCAGCTCCAAAACCTAAGCCAGAGGAATCAGAAAACGGGTTTCACAAGCGGTTCGAGAAAATGAATGACAAACCACAGAAGGAAAATACCTGTAGAGGGAAATCGCAGGTGACAACAACCGCGAAATGAACAGGACATAATTCCAATGATGGCCATACCGACTGCATAAAAGCTCATGAAAGAATCTCAGAAGCTGTGGTTGAAAAACGAAAAAGGGAAAAACAATGCACCCGTTGCACACTTGGGAACCACACCTGGAGAAAATGTCAAAAGCTGATTGTAGGGGCAGCTACTTTCACTTATAAGAATAGGGGAAATCCTAAACCTCATCAAAGGCCACACACTTCAACGCTAACTATTCACAACTCTGTACTGTTGTGATCAGAGCAAGCCTCTAAAGTTAACTGTGTAAATCGAGAAATGCCAACCCCAGTCTGGTAATTATCCAACACAGAAATGTCATAAGTGTATGCGTCGAAAATCATTTGAGTATTTTTCTTTCCTAAGTCTATAACCTTATTCTGCCTAACTTAATGGACAAACTAGGGTGGATACCACTGTGTCTTTAAGAAAGACAAAAACACGCGTAAGTCATTTTCTAGATTCGAGAAGCAAGGAGGTACCACTTCTTATTAAGGTAAGCAGGAAGCCAAACAAAAAGTTTTCATTCACAAATTACACCTTGGCATGTTTCGGAAATTCTTGGCAAATTCTTGGCCTTCACACAAAATTTCTTGCTACAGACCCTGGACAATCCAACCTATGTACAGGCACTACCACTCTCTGTGAAATTAAGACACTGTTGTACATTTTGTCTCCTCTCGTGGGAGGAAAGAGGTTGCCTTCCTAGGAAGGACTTTTGGTGCCACCCGAAGGTGGACTTTTGGTTGGCCCCCAAGGGGGCATTAATTATCATCCCAGAGAATAAAAACCCGTTGATGACGCCAGTACAAATTATATTTGTTCATACCCTTGACAGGAGTTGAACACATGACCTTACAGGTAATACTGGATGAGCCAATTCCAGCAAACCACTAGACCACAGCAGACAGTACACAATTATGATCAGATGATCACCTCTTATATCCCATTATCACGTCAACACGCATTTATGCAACAACACTTATTGCTATGCATCTAAGAACAGATGTCGCTACAACAACTATGTTACACAAGAGGTAGGTTTTCCTTTACTTCTGCATTGGTTGGCGTTGGCATTTGGCTGGTTTAGTAGGCTTTATAATTTTGGGAATCTCTCTACCGGGGGTAAAGCCCACTTGTAGTTGGCTGCCCAAAACTATAAGATATTTTGATCGTAACAGTTTGTCTGAGGAGACCTCAGTGGTCGAAATAACACGGGTGTTGTAACCAACACCCGCTACTATATCATACACAGCATGTCTGAACGAGGCAAGCAACAACTACAATTATGCCCTAAATAAACGGATCGACAAGCAGATCCTCATATACCCGAACCTCAACACTATAACTGTCCTGAAGGGCATGAGCCCATTTATATCCTTGGCAAAGGCTATCGAATCCCAGTCCTGTTAAACTCCAAAGCGGATATTGGCCTCATCAACGATCAACTCATTGATGACTTACACATCCCGGATCACTTGAGAGCTGATGCAGTTCAAATTCTGGAGTTCACGAGAGAGACTATCTCTTCCAGTGGAACCAATCTCACAAAACCTTTATTCCTAGAATTAGGAAACAATCTACACCTTTCTCATGTTTCCTGTGTGATAGCTCCGGCAGGAAAGTATTGTCTAATAATACCATTCCGATGGTGGCATCAGGAACACCCTATTACGAATATCGCTAACCCTCGAGCCAGGTCCTTTGACAAAAACAAAAGCTGATCCTACTTACTTCCCAAAGATTCAGGAATCTCAGTAGAATGGGATAAAGAGGTTCTAAATCAGCCCAATGCTGTGGTCATTGGTCGAATAGAAAACGTTGATGACAAAATGGTTACTATCATTGACCAGGTACCAGGGGGGTACTCCAGTGACGTTGACCTGTTTCGTCCATGTACAGCTGAGAAATTGGCACATCGTGGTACTTTTGATCCAGCGATCGACCTTAAACCTGATACCCAGCCACCATGGGGTCCAAAATACCCTTTGTCTCAAATATACCCTGAGGTACTACGCAAATACCTCAATGATATGCTCAAACAAGGAAAGAGTTCCCCATGCAAATCACCAGCAGGTGCCTCTATTCTTTTCATAACGAAACCTGACTGTCTCCTAAGACTTGTTGTCGACTATCATGGACTCAACAAAGTTATGATTCACAACAAATACCCAATACCCCTGATGATGGAATTGTAAGATCAAGTCCGTTATGCCCAGATCTTTACGAAGTTAGACCTGATAGAGGGTTTTCATCTGATAAGAGTTTGTAAGGGAGATAAATGGAAAACCGCTGTTCGAACCCGGTATGGACATTATCAATATCAAGTTACGCCTTTCAGCCTCGTGAACCCACCTGCCATCTTCCAAACTATGAATAATGAAATTCTACGGGAATTTCTGAATCAAGGAGTTGTCATATATATCGATGATATTCTTATCTACTCCAAGACGGTTGAGGAGCATATAATACTCCTTCAAAAGGTTTTACAAAGGCACCGTGACTATCAGATGGCAATCTCCGTTCAGAAAAGCGTGGTTCATCTTAAAATGTTGCACTTGTTGGGATATGTTGTGGCAACGGATAGGATGACCATGAACGAGAAAAAGGTGAAATGTGTTGAGACTTGGAGAGCTGCGGGCTTTGTTAAGGATATCTCGATTTTTATCGGATTCACCAACTTTTACCAACGATTTATTAACAATTTCCACGGTATTTTTGTCCCGATCACCAATTTGTTGAAAGGAGACCTCAGGAAGGTATTTTGGGGTAAAGAACAACAAGAGGCTTTTGATCTCAAACGCCACTTTATATCAGCATCAATCCTTTGTGATTTCTATCCAGAACCTGACACTGTTATGGAAATAGATGCTACTGATTACGCACTAGGATGTATCTTGTCACAATTTCATGGAAAAAGAGTTCTTCCAATAGGCTTCCATTCTCAAAATGTCAGCCCTGCTGAGCACAATTACGACATCCATGACAAAGAATTATTCGCCATTCTCGTTTTCTTAATGCAATGGAAACATTACTTGGAAGGAAGTTAGAATCCAATTACCGTCTATTTCAATCATCAGAACCTATAATATTTGCTTACAATGAAGGCCTGGACTCATCGACACATTCGGTACGCACAGATACTTTGTAGTTGCAATTTCAAAATCATCTACCTACTAGGCACTAAAGGAGGCAAGTCCAATGCTTTAAGCAGGCGGCCGGAGTACCGCCTTGCAGAGGAAGCTGTGTATCGTGAACAACAAATTTTAAAACCTCAGGACTTTGGAAAATTCCAAATCGTTGTTGTGTGGGAAACAGATTCCAAACAGATCCAACAGGAATTGCCTCATATGGTATAGGAAATGGGTATTCAGATTCAAAGACTTGATGGGAAAGCTCGAATCCCTATGAAAGGGTCAATGCGTGCATAAGACACCACCTTTATACATACAATAAAATCCTCATCACTCTCAACAACCAAGTACTAGTTAAAACAAGTTTAGCAATTGCAGTACCAGAGGGAACCTACAGTCGGCTAGCACCAAGGAGGGGCTTGGCAACCAAAGGTACCACTGTATATGCGTGAGTTGTCGATGCGGATTACAGAGGTGAAGTCAAGATCCTACTGGTTTATCATGGAAATTTAGATTACGATATAAAGATAGGAGAACGCATAGGACAGTTGATTGTGGTAAGAGTTGATGATCAGGAGTAGATGGAGATGGATGAATTGGATGAGATTGAGAGAGCTGGAAAGTGTTTCAGTAGCAGCGGAACAGGGTTGGAGTTGAAAGAAACCCAACCGACAATATGCTTCCTTCATGCAGACGGCAATCACCAATTTTACGATTCACCTGATATTAACCAACACTCTATTCTACACAAAGGACAAGTCTTATTATCACATACCATTATCACCAAAGCAAATGTAAAAGGATTTTAGGCTGACTTTTTGGCTAAGGTCGGCAGGTTGGTAGAGGAAGATCCAGGTTGGATGCAGCGGAAGGCAGAATTGGAATCCCCAATGGTAGAGTGAAAGGAATTGCCTAAGCAATGGTCGATATCGGATGGCCGCCTCTAGTACCAAGATCGCCTTTTTAGAACAGCAAATGATAAACTGCAAACACTTATCGCTAAGCATTGTTATGACTGCCATGTAGCAGATTACTTTAGGGAAGAGTAACCCCTTCTAATCATCACACAGGATTTCTACTAGAAGGGATTTCCTGACCGGATAAACAATTAAGTTCATTCCTGCAAGGCCTGTCAACAAGCGAAAGTCCTATGACATGCAAGTTTTGGGTTGCTTAATCCACTACAAGAACCAGATGCTGCATGGGCCTCAAGCTCGGTAGACTTCATCACGCACTTACCGCAATCTGCAGGGTATACACAGATCATGGTTGTAGTAGACCGCTTCACAAAAGTGACCCACTTTATCAGATTAGAAGAAAAAGTCACCGCGCAGAAGCATTTCCTTAAGTAATTATGGCAACTTCACGGGTTAAATTCAGAAATTATTTTAGATATGGATTCAAAGTTCGCAGAGGAATTCTAGGAATCGTTGTCCAAAAAACTCAGCATCGAAAGAAAAATGTCGACAGCGTACAACACTGAAAGTAATAGATAAACGGAACGAGTTAACCAAGTTCTGGGAGACTATCGTGGTATCTTTGTCAATTACCATCAGGACGACTGGTACCACCTTCTACTCTTACCTGAGTTCGCTTATAACAACTCAGTAACCAAGGCACACAGTATGCCCCCTTTCTTCGCAAACAACGGCTATTATCCTCAAACTGAATTGCTGAAGGGACATGATGGGCGAAACCCGGCAGCAAACCTTTACGCTCACTGGATGCAGACGATACATCAGCAGGCTTCATCAGCAAAAATTAATCCTGCGTCTGAGGCGCGGGCGCCGCGTCCGGACGCATCCGACGTCGTTTTTCCGTCCTCTGCGTCCCCAGCGTCCGGACGCCATTCCCAACGCCGATTGCGTCCTGACGTGAGGTCGGACCTTACCCACATCCCGCCGCCACCCCACATCTCCTGCTCTTCTCCCCCCCCTTATCTCACGTCCTGACGTCTCCTTTCCTGCCTCCCATCTCCGCAGCATCCGGACGCCTCCCCAAGGTACCCCCTTTTCCTTCTGCTTCCGGGCGTGCTGATAACAACTTGCCGCTGATATCACTCTAGTCATTCCTGCCGGTGTGCCTCCTACTACTACGACTATCGTGCATAATTTGATTGTTTCTAGATGTTTCTATTCCTCTATGTCTATATCTCTACTATATACTTGTCTATTATACACGTTTATCGTCTAGTCGTGATCGTGACGCTACATCTCGGTCGGGGAGCGATGTAGCCCTCATCTAGGCTACGTCGCTCCCCGAGTTTATTTTATTATACAAGCCCCCTCTGTGATCCTCATAGATCTTGTTAAACGTGCGTAAATCGATCCGACTGTTGACAAGCCAGCGCCACTCTGTCTCCAGTATCAGATGCACCAGGCCTATGATCGTCCCGATATCCACAATTGTGAGCTCTCGGGTAACATCTCTGAGCTGAACGGTTACCAGACTGTGTACGTCCGACGGTCGTCCGGAGTCTACCAGGCTCATGAATTGAACCCCGGTGAGGCGATACAGCAGCAAAAAAATCATCTTGCACCCCATCTCTCCCCGCTCACCCTGTGCGCCGGACGTTCCAGGCGCTTATAACGTAAACTCGAGTTCTGGGTGCGTCCGCCCGGGTTCATTCCGTCCGGAAGTGAAA